>Ga0302118_10000833_pt1 | contig 14993 bp, 15 predicted proteins | sample AG5_331_MG_FD_203126 | JGI IMG/M metagenome (GOLD analysis project Ga0302118, IMG submission 203126) | Marine microbial communities from Western Arctic Ocean, Canada - AG5_33.1 | ecosystem: Environmental > Aquatic > Marine > Oceanic | place: Canada: Western Arctic Ocean | collected 2017-10-01 | reverse complement strand
CACATCAATCACCGGCGCTTCGGGAGCAAGGCTGGTCAATTTACGTCGACCGCCTTTTGCCCCATCTATCGCTTCTAATATCAACACCGTCCGACCAGTGCTGGCTTGCGCACGAACCTTTTCAAATCCAACCGCAACAAGCCCGGCGCGACGGGCTAGTCCAAGGCGATCAAGACAGCGGCGTTTGAGGCCCGCTACGACTAGTGCCAAAATGTTGTCAGGCACCTTAACGGCTTCCCGGGCGGCTTTAGAAAATAAACGCTTAGACGTAGCGGTGTCTATCATATCGCGCCCTGCCTTCAACCACAAACCACGTCCCGGCAAACGTCCCGCTACGTCAAAGACAAGAATGCCTTCAGGGCTAACCACGAAACGCAATAGCTCATCCTTTGACCCCTGATCTCCCGTTGCCAAACACCTGCGCAGTGGCGTGCTATCAGCGCCAGGGCTGCTGTCTTGACCGCTCAAGGCGCCCGTGTCGCGGGCACCTGTGCCAGTTTGTGTGGCGCCGAAAGTCACTCTAGCTCTTATTCCTCCGCACTCGTTTCGCCGTCAGCGTCGGCGCTTTGGGCGCCCCCACCGTCTTCATCATCAAACCAGTGTGCGCGAGCTGCCATAATCATAGTATTCGCGTCATCCATGGACATAGAGCCAATGCCAAGCATCTCGATGAGTTCGTCGGATGCGAGATCTGCTAAGTCATCTAGCGTTTTCACGCCCTTTTCGCCCAAAGCAATTAGCATTTCGACCTCAAGGCCATCGATGCCGGCATTCATCAAGTCTTTAGCAATTCCAAGCTCTGAAAGCTTAGACATGAGTTTCTGATTTTTCTCTTCAATATTTGCTTGAGCGCGGGCCTTAAGTTCCACGGCAATATCTTCATCAAAACCTTCAATACTGAAGAGTTCGTTGTCGGGAACAAACGCAACCTCCTCAATCGAGGTGAAGCCTTCGGTCACCAAAAGGTGTGCGATGACATCGTCGACATCGAGTCCATCTATGAAGGCTTGGCTACGGCTCTTAAATTCTTCTTGTCGCCGCGCGCTTTCCTCATCTTCTGTCAGGATATCGATGGTCCAGCCTGTTAAATGAGATGCTAGCCGCACGTTCTGACCACGCCGACCAATCGCAAGCGATAACTGGTCATCAGGCACGACAACTTCAATCCGCCCGGAGTCTTCGTCTAGAACGACCTTGCTGACTTCAGCGGGAGCAAGGCCATTGACTACGAAGGTCGCAGGGTCTTCGTTCCATTGAATGATATCGATTTTCTCACCCTGCAGCTCGGCCACAACAGCTTGGACACGACTACCGCGCATGCCTACGCATGCACCAACTGGGTCAATCGAATTATCCTTAGAAATAACAGCAATTTTTGCGCGGCTTCCTGAATCTCTAGCAACGGCTTTAATCTCAATAATACCATAATAAATTTCAGGAACTTCCTGCGCAAACAGCATGGCCATGAATTCAGGACATGTTCGTGATAGAAAGATCTGAGGTCCTCTTGGTTCTTCACGGACATCAATGATGTATGCGCGGACGCGGTCACCATTCTTAAAATGTTCGCGCGGGATTAGTTCATCACGACGTAAAAGCCCTTCGGCGCGTCCGAGGTCTACGACTACGTTGCCAAATTCGACCCGCTTAACCAAGCCGTTGACTACTTCACCGATACGTTCTTTATATTCTTCAAACTGGCGTGCGCGCTCTGCTTCACGAACGCGTTGAACAATAACTTGTTTCGCCATTTGTGAAGAGATGCGTCCGAAATCGATAGGGGGTAGCGGATCAATCAAGAATTCGCCGATCTCGGCATCCTTCTTTTTTCGTTTGGCTTGATCAACTGTGAGTTGAATATTTTCGTCCTCAACGGCGTCTTGGTTTTCGACAACTTCAAGGTAACGAGCCAAGCGAATTTCGCCGCTCTTGCGATCGATTGTGGCGCGGATGTCTTTCTCTTGCCCATATTTTGAGCGCCCGGCTTTTTGCAGCGCTTGCTCCATAATCATGAACACTTCTTCGCGTTCAATCGACTTGTCGCGGGCAACTGCATCAGCCACCTGGATCAGTTCCGGTCGAGGCATTGCTATGCTTTGGGACATGATCTTCTACTCACTCTGTGCGTTTATGTTCTGTTGTTGTGTTTGGCCTTGGTTTTTTTCTGTTGCAGCGATGAGCGCGTCGTTAAGGACCAATTGCGCGCGATCAATTTCTGACAATGGCAATGCCACTTGTTGCCCATCGACCATAAGCTCCACGGCGTCGCTGCCCGATAGACCGTTAATGAGGCCGCGGAATTTTTTACGGCCATCAATTGGCCGGCGTGTTTGAACTTTAGCTTCAAAACCAACATAGGAGTTAAAATCTTTAGGCCGGGTTAACGGGCGGTCAATGCCTGCTGAACTGACCTCTAAATTGTAAGCGCCGTCTAACGGATCCTCAGCCTCAAAAATATCATTGAGGGCCGCGCTAATGGCTGTGCAGTCATCAATATTAATTAGGCTGCCATTTGCCCTGTCCGCCATAATTTGCAGTGAGCGCCGGCCACCTTCACCGGTGACGGCAACGCGCACGACTTCAAAGCCCATAGACACAAGTGTTGGGGCAATCTTTTCTTCGAGCCAGGTCAGTCGTTCCATAGCGCTTGCGCTCATTCGTTGATGACCGGGGCTGGTGGAATTCGTATTCCACAAACAAAAAAAGTGGGCCAGTGGCCCACCCCTCAGGTCAGTCGACATGTGAAGTTAATTCACTCGTATAATCGGAATCCTATTTTCAGGCAAGGGCTTAGCCCGGGTTTCTGAGAAACGAGAAGTACATAGGCGTGCGGCCTTCTCTGATGGCCTTTTGTTCGTAGCGAGTGGCGATTGAGTCTTCCGGACGGCATCGCCAGTCGTTTGGCCCTGAAATGACCCATTGGAAAGCTGGGTGAACCGGGGCGTGACGAAGACACCATCGTGCGTATTCTGGGTGGTCTGTTGCGATACGGAACTCGGCCCCAGGCCTCATAATGCGGGCCAATTGATCTAATGTAGCCTGACAAATAAAACGCCGTTTTGCGTGCTTTTTTTTGGGCCAGGGGTCAGGGTAGAGTAAAAAAACACGGTCTAGGCTATTGTCGCCTACCATAGGTAGAAATTCACGGGCATCACCATCTAGTATTCGTATATTCTTAAGTGCTGCTGTGGCGCTCTGACGCAGAAGAGAGGCAATTCCGTTCTCGAAAATCTCAGCTCCGATGAATCCGACCTGTGGGTTAGCCTTAGCCTGGGCGGCTAAGTGCTCTCCACCGCCAAACCCGATTTCTAGCCATATTGTCTCGTGCTTAGGCTCAAAAAATCGCTTAGGGTCGCAGGGTGAATTAATCGAGGCCGCATCGATGCGGACGTTTGGAAGGTCATGCTTTATAGCCTGGCGCAGGCTGTCTCTGAGGCGCTTACCCTTGCGCCGCCCGAACAGATGAACTCGGTTTTTTGAAGCGTCTGAGAGTGGCTTAAACACCGAACGCGGATTCAAGAGGCTCAACCAAATCGAGGCGCTCCCATGAAAACCCGCCGTCGCCATCTGCTTTCCGACCAAAGTGGCCGTATGCAGCTGTGCGCCCATAAATTGGCTTATTGAGGCCCAGGTGCTCTCGAATGCCGCGTGGGCTTAGATCCATCAGGTCTTGAAGAACTTTAGCGAGCTTGTCTTCTTCGACTTTCCCTGTGCCTTGGGTGTCAACGTATACTGACAAGGGCCTTGATACGCCTATGGCATAAGACAGCTGAATTAAACACCGGTCTGCAAGTCCGGCGGAGACAACATTTTTAGCCAAATAGCGAGAGGCGTAGGCCGCTGACCGGTCTACTTTAGTGGGGTCTTTGCCCGAGAATGCTCCACCGCCATGTGGTGCTGCTCCACCATATGTATCCACGATAATTTTGCGCCCGGTTAAACCGCAGTCTCCGTCTGGGCCGCCAATCACAAACCGCCCTGTCGGATTCACATAGAAGGCGTCTTCAGGGCACATCCACCCCCCTGGTAAAACGCCCTCTACATGTTGACGGACCATCGCGCGAATTGTGTCTTGGTCCACGCCCTCTGTGTGTTGTGTTGAAACAACTATGGACGCCGCGCCAACTGGTTTTCCGTCGCGATATTGGAGGCTGACCTGGCTCTTAGAGTCGGGGCCAAGAAACGGTGCGTCTCCGGCATGCCGCGCATCAGCAAGCGATTTTAAAATCTGATGTGAATAATGTATGGGGGCTGGCATGAGTTCAGGGGTTTCTGTAACGGCGTAGCCAAACATGATGCCTTGGTCGCCTGCGCCTTCATCTTTGTTGCCTGCTGAATCGACCCCGACTGCGATATCGGCTGATTGGGAATGGACATGGCAGTCAACTTGCATGTTATCCCAGTGAAAGCCTTCTTGTTCGTAGCCGATGTCTTTCACGGCATTCCGAGCTGCAGAGATTATGGCATCTGCCGTCACGGACCCTGGTCCGCGGACTTCGCCAGCCAGAACAATAAGATTGGTGGTGCACAATGTTTCCACGGCCACCCTTGCCTGAGGGTCAGCACTCAAAAACAAATCGACAACCTCATCGGACACCCGGTCGCTCACTTTATCGGGGTGGCCCTCTGAAACAGATTCACTGGTGAAAACATAGTTAGATAGAGACACAAATAGGTTCCTTCAGTGCTTAACCAACGACGTCTGTAGACGACAAATATGCCTCGGAGGTACTGGAACGCCTTAGGATTTGCAAGTCATCATGCATCTCCTGGCTTCAGCACCCTCTGAATACGATCATAAAAGCGCCCCGCTTTCTCAAGCGAGGCCCCGCTTTCTCAAGCGAGGCTCTGTACACCTATCAGGTTTGCGAGAGCCCGGCGGTTCACGCGAAGGTATCAGCCGTCTTCGAGGATGGCTTCTTCGGCAGTCGCGAGAGATTTCGCTAGTTCATAAATTCGGCGGCGCACTTGGGGGCTGGTGATTTTATAATATGCCCTTACTAGATCTAAGGTTTCTCTCTTCGTCATCTGGTCTGTGTCTTTATACTCGGGCTCTTCTGTCCGCCCCGTTAAATTTCGGGGACTGGCAGCCTGAACATCATCTTCCATGTCTTCAAAGAAATAAGAGACAGGGCAATCCAAAACGCGGCTCAGGTCCCACAATCGACTGGCACCTATCCTATTTGCCCCTCGCTCATACTTCTGAATCTGCTGAAACGTTAAGCCTATGGCCGCACCCAATTTTTCCTGGCTCAGACCAAGCAAAGCCCTCCGTAAGCGCACTCTGCTGCCGACATATACGTCGACGGGATTTGGTTTTCCAGATGGCATGCGGCCCCGTGATGAGCGACTTACTATGCCGTCAAGGACTTGTCTTTCTTCAAAACGCATAGGGTTGCTCCTTTAATTTACTGAAAGGCTGCAATTGGTCTGTCTGCAGCTAAGGCTATTTCAGCCCAAATTACTAAAAGTTGTAATACCCTATCTTGAATACTACTTTTAACACAATTTTTTAATAAATAGTGATGGAAAGCCCCATCTATGAACGCACAGGCAACAGGCTTAGTTCATAAGTTTTTTGAGTGACGCCGACTAATCCATATTGCGATTGCCATAAGAAGGCTGGCGAACCCAAGAAATGGCCAGTGCTCAAAACGAGAAAACAGTGTTGGACTTAAGGCTCTGGGTAGGCGGTGGTCTAAAAAGCCCTTCTCGCCTAGGGGTATAGTACCTAAAATCCGACCATACCCGTCAATAACCGCGCTGGTTCCAGTATTGGCAACCCTAGCCATCGGAAGCCCTTCTTCAACAGAGCGCATCTGCGCTGCTGCCAAGTGCTGGTGAGGGCCACTTGAATCACCAAACCATGCATCATTGGTTAGGTTAAGTAGCCAGCTGGGTCGATCTTTGTCAGATGTCACTGCGCCTGGAAAAATCACCTCATAGCAAATTAACGGGCTGAAACTAGGAATGCCGGGCAGAGTAATCGTAGCCGGGCCAATACCGGGCGTGAATCCGGTTTTGCCCGTAATCTGGGGAAGGGGGATGTACTCGCCAAGTGGCATGTACTCGCCAAATGGGACAAGGTGCGTTTTGTCATAGACAGCCCTAATTGTGCTGTCCGGAGCGACCGCGAAAAAACTATTGAAGGCTTGCCTGTCAGCCCGCTGCCCGATGACGCGGGGGGCACCGGTCAAAACGTAGCCATTCTTTGGCGCAGCTTGCGCAGTTGCTGCCAGTGCGCCGGAGGCCTTATTAAGTGGAAACGGCACCGCCGTTTCAGCCCACAGAACGTGTGTGACGTCGGCGGCGTTGGTTGTACTTAGTCTTACCTGTTCAAGAACATGCTGCTCCCGCAACCCCGGCCGCCATTTATCAACCTGGGCAATATTAGGCTGAACGAGGCGCAGCATGATGTTCGGAACAAACTCGACGTTAGCGGAGGACAGGCGAACTGCACCCCAGACGGTAATGGCGATGAGTGGAGCATGAAAAAAGATGATCGCTACGCGTGTCAGTAGTTTTGATGACGGTGCTGTGACGAGCACTAGTGCCGATGCCGCCAACACGGTTAGGAATGATAGACCATAAACGCCGAATATGCTTGCGCCTTGCAGTGTTGCCGGGACAGTTGCCCATGTGCTGCCAATCGGATTCCATGGCAGGCCCGTCATGAACCAGCCTCGAAAACATTCTACTAGTGCCCACCCAGCAGCAAAAATTGTAACTCGGCAGACTGCGAGGGTGAAATTCAAACCGGGCCAAATGTTTTTTACCATCGGTGTCAGCGCGCGGACCACGAGACCAACGAAGGCGACGTATAGTGCAAAACCTGCAGCCAAACCGCCAATTGATGGCAACGCGAGAGCCGCAAATGTTTCGCTGTCGACGAAGAAAGCGTTGCCAATCCAAGCAAAGCCAATCGCAAAGTAGCCAAAGCCGAAGCTCCACCCGACATAAAAAGTTTCACGATTGGACTTGGACGCCTCCAGTAAAATCAGAAATGCCGGAAAAGCTATCCATAGCACTGGCCAAGCGTTCCAGGGCGGCATCGAAGATGTTGCTAGAGCACCTGCTATGAATGCGACAGCGGCTTTTTTGTGTTTTGTGGAGTTGCGAATGCGTGCCACTAGGGCCGTGAAATTTAACGTCACGCCCCACCGGCCGGTTTAGGCAAATGACGTAAACGAAGGCGGCGAATGCGCCTCGGGTCGGCATCAATAATCTCAAATTCTAAACCGTTGGGGTGGGTTACTAATTCACCAAGACTCGGAACGCGGCCCGTTAATCTAATGACTAAGCCACCTAGCGTATCGAGTTCGTTCATGTCCTCTTCGGAGAATACTGGCCCGTAACGTTCTGTGAAGTCATTCAACGTTACGCGTGCGTCGGCCATAATCGTGCCATCGGCCTGGTCGGTTAATTCTGGCTCTGAGTCCTCATCATGTTCGTCTGCAATTTCACCGACGATCTGTTCCACTAAATCTTCAATCGTGACTAGGCCGTCAATGCCGCCATATTCATCGACGACCATGGCCATGTGTGTGCGCTTCAAGCGCATCTCTAGTAAAAGGTCCAGGACGCGCGCGGTTGGCGCAACAAAAATTACGGGCCGCATAGTCGTTGAAAGATCGGTACTGGCCTCTTGATCGGCCTTCCCCGCGATTAGGGCGCCGGAGAGATCTTTGATGTGGACCATACCCACGACTTCATCGAGAGAGCCGCGGTAGACGGGAACTCGTGAGTGACCCTGCGCTACTAAAAGAGCGATAACATCGATAAGGGGTGTGTCTAGGCCCACTGAAGCAATGTCGGTGCGTGGCACCATAATTTGTTCGACGGTGGCGTTGCGTTGTTTCAGAACATTAGAGAGCAAAACGCGTTCGTGTTCGTCGATTGCATCTTCGTGATCCGGCTGCTCTTCGATCAGCTCCTCGATAACCTCGCGTACAGATCCGGTATCTGTGGTGCCTGGAGATACCCAGGCACGGATTTTACGCAGCCAGTTTCCGCCGGACTCATCTTTAGTGCGGTCAAGGTCAGATCGAGTTGTGTCAGTCATGGTGTTTTGTCGTTAGTGGCATAGGGGTCTGAGAATCCCAGGCGTGCCATACAATCCACTTCTAGGCCTTCCATCACGGCGGCATCATCCTCATGTTCGTGATCATAACCCAAAAGATGCAGAACGCCATGGATGACAAGGTGCGCCAGATGTTCCGCGACGGGTTTTTCCGCTTGGCTCGCCTCTTTCTCAACTGTTTGCCACGCGAGAATGATATCGCCAAGCAAGATGCCTGCGCCTTGAAATGCAGGGCTCGTATCTCCCGGAAAAGACAAGACGTTGGTCGGCTTGTCTTTTCCAAGGTGATCTCGATTTAGGCTCTTAACCGCTGCGTTGTCGCTGAGCAGAACATTGATTTCAATCGGTCCGGGTAATTTTTTTTTAGCAAGCGGGTGGCTAGTCGCTAGGCTGCGACGGCCTATAGCCCAGCCGCTTTGCGCCGCTTTGCGCGTAAACTGTGTCGTGTCAGGAACCTGGCCGCCCCAGCCTTTATGGTCTACGCGCACAACTGTACGCAACCTTGCCGCAGTCATGGTTTGTTCTTATTCCCTGGCTTTGGGGCGGCGTGCAACCGCGCATCGCGGGCATCATAAGCTGTGACAATCCGCGTCACGAGATCATGTCGAACAACGTCCTTGCTTGTGAACGTGACCTGTCCGATTTCATCGATGCTGTCGAGAATACCGAGCGAATCACGCAATCCAGACTTTACACCCAGAGGTAAGTCGACTTGGCTCATGTCCCCGGTAACGACCATGCGAGAGTTTTCGCCCATTCGAGTCAAAAACATTTTCATCTGGACCGGCGTTGTATTCTGCGCCTCGTCCAAAATCACAAAAGCGTTTGATAGTGTGCGGCCACGCATGAAAGCGAGGGGCGCGACTTCAATCTCACCCGACGCTAAAAGCTTTACGACAAGGTCCCCCGGCATCATATCGTAGAGTGCGTCGTATAGTGGCCGCAGGTAGGGGTCGATTTTGTCACGCATATCACCCGGCAAAAACCCAAGGCGTTCGCCGGCTTCAACGGCCGGGCGCGATAAAATAATGCGATCCACTTTTCCAGAAAGCTTCAACTCAACAGCCTTGGCAACGGCTATGTAGGTTTTTCCAGTCCCCGCAGGGCCCAATGCAAACACCATGGCTTTGTTGGCTAGGGCCTCGAAGAATGTTGCCTGTCCGGCGGACCTCGGTCGGACGTGACGCTTGCTGGTGCGTATCGCCAACTCATCTTCGTTTGCAGCTGATGGTCGTCCACCTTCCGCTAAACGCGCGGCTCCGTCGACATCGCCATTGTCTATCGTTTGCCCCGCCTCCAGGCGCCCATAAAGGCTCTCCAAAGCTTGTTGTGCCATTAGCGCCAACTCGTTGGATCCCTCGATTGTGATTGTATTGCCGCGCGTATGCAGCGTGACACCTAGCCGGGATTCAATTTGATCAAGGTGCGAGTTGTTGGGGCCATACAGCTGCTGAATGAGTCCATTTTTTTCAAACTCACAGGTCAATCTTGCTGTTTTATCTGTCAATGCGAGTTCACTTTTTCCGACGGTGGATTGGGCCCTGGTGGCGCGTTAACGGCCACGGCAGATAGGCTATTCGAAATAGCAGCGGTAATCTCCGTCATCACGATCATGCCATGATGTTTGGTTGGAGCATCTAAATGAACGGGTTGAAGGTAGGGGCTGCGACCAACCATTTGGCCCGCATGCCGGCCTGGGCCGGTTAACAGAACAGGAAGTTTTTGACCGACTGTGGCTAGGTTGAAGGCTTTTTGCTGCTGGGACAGCAAGGACTGTAATGCTGCTAAGCGCGCTGACTTTATATCTTCGGTTATTTGGTCAGAACTTTCTGCCGCTGGTGTTCCGGGCCTTGGGCTGTACTTGAAGGAAAATGACTGGGAAAACTTAATATCTTCTATGAGCTTCATTGTGTCGGCAAAATCCTGATCGCTTTCGCCAGGAAAACCGACAATAAAATCAGATGATAAGGCTAAGTCCGGACGACCAGAACGTAACCGATCAATAACCCGATAATAGGCTTCTCGGGTGTGTCCGCGGTTCATCGCCCCTAAGATTCGATCAGAACCGGACTGCACCGGCAAGTGAAGGTATGGCATGAGGGCCGGCACAGTTGCATGGGCATCAATCAGGTCGCCATCCATGTCGCGAGGGTGGGATGTTGTGTAGCGAATGCGATCGAGGCCACCAATATCGGCGAGCTCCCGAGCCAGGCGACCTAACGACCAAACCCCAGACCCGGACTTTGCGTCGCCATGATACGCATTGACGTTTTGACCTAGGAGGGTGATTTCACGCACCCCGCCAGAAACTAGCCCGCGTGCTTCTGTTAAAATATCTTTAGCGGGACGTGAGTATTCTGCTCCTCGCGTATAGGGAACGACACAAAACGTACAAAATTTGTCACACCCTTCTTGTATTGATAGAAATGCTGTTGGCCCGTCGGCACGAGGCGCCGGAAGATGATCAAACTTTGTGTCTGCTGGGAAATCAGTATCGAGAACAGTTTTGGCGCTGCGGTGTGCTTTGGCAATGAGTTCTGGCAGGCGGTGCGTCGTTTGTGGCCCGACCACGATGTCGACGTAGGGCGCACGCCGGACTAGCGCCGCGCCTTCCGCTTGGGCTACACACCCAGCAACCGCAATTAACATCGGCTCTGAGGTGCCGGCGCGATGGGATTTCATGGGCCGCAAACGACCAAGGTCTGAAAATACCTTCTCCGCCGCCTTCTCTCTGATATGGCACGTGTTCAGCACCACGAGGTCTGCATCGTCTGGCTGGTCCGCTGGCTCATAGCCCAACGGCGCCAAGACATCCGCCATTCGTGCGGAGTCATAAACGTTCATTTGGCAGCCGTATGTTTTGATAAACAGCTTTTTGCGACGAATGGGACTGCTCGATGGAGTCCCGCTTTGTTCTTGAGGCATAGTTTCGATCTATACCTGCTTGAGCGTATGAACGCAAAGTCTCAAGGCAATATAAAACAAGGCCAAGCCCAGCTATCTGTTCTTAGTGAAGCTTGCTAAACTCCCCAGGCGCAGCCTGTTCCGGCTTTCACTCTAGGGCCTTCTGACCCATATTATTAGCATCTATAGGCTCGAGGAGGGTGATCTCGATCATGGTTCTGCCGATCTGAAAACGGGAACCTTGTGTTGCGCCCACTCACCAGAATCAGACGAGAAGAACCGCCCTAACTCTTATCGGCACTGTCATCAGGGACCGCGTATAGTTCGAGGCGGTGATCCACAAGTCTGTAGCCATGAGCCTTTGCTACTTCACTCTGTAAGCGCTCAATTTCTTCGTTACGGAATTCGATAACCTGACCTGATTTAATATCAATCAAGTGGTCATGGTGTGTGGAAGATGCTTCTTCATACCGCGCGCGACCATCACCAAAATCGTGTCGAGCGACAATTCCCGCTTCTTCGAAAAGACGCATTGTCCGATAGACTGTAGCGATACTAATGCGCGGGTCTACAATAGCTGATCGTTTATGGACTTCTTCAACGTCTGGATGGTCCTCTGCACTGGAGAGGACACGTGCAATGACACGGCGTTGCCCTGTCATTTTCATGCCCTGATCAATACAGCGGCGTTCGAGCGGTGAAATCTCTGAAGTCATTTTGAGAAAGTAGTCTTTTCAGCTGTTCGGGTCATTAAATTTAAGGATTATTGAGGCAGCGTCGCTAAGTGTTGATTGTATAGGTCTCGTGCCCCATAAAATCAATAAATCGAAGGGTTATTAACGTGTTTGGTCACTGATCGAACTGAAATTACTGACCTGTTTCGTCATCAAAATTGCATCAGCGTGTCCATTGGGGCTTAGGTAATATTTGGCCCTTCGGCCAGATTCACTAAATCCAAGGCTCTGATACAGCGCTATAGCCGCATCGTTGTCGTCTGCAACTTCAAGGTGCCAGAACTCCACGTCACTTTCTTTGAGCCATTTCAATACGCAAAGTATTAGGCTTTGCGCTACACCTTGCCGTCGGTACGGCATACCCACTGCGAGAGTAAGGACCTCGGCCTCGTCCGCTGCCGTCCTGATTAATACGAAGCCCATGGGAGCTGTTGAGCCCGCAATCCAGCCGTTGACGTTGGACTGTGCAAGCAAGTCCAAGAACGACTGCTTAGACCAGCGTGCCTCAAAGCTATCCCGATGCAGCGCTTCCATTACTCCGGCATGCGCGATCCCTGCTTGAACAATGTCGTGGGTCATGGCCTTAAGCGGCCACCATGTTTTGGAGCAATGGCATCGGGTGGCCGTACATAGACTGGATTAGGCGGGGAGTCGGGAATAGGCCGAACCGCGGCGATGCGCGCGAGAACAGTTGCGTTGGCAACGTCTGGAGTGCCCTGTGCCACCGATGGTCCGCAGTAAGGAATAACGCGCTCAGCACCGTCGCCCGCCAAAACCCACGTTCCGGCACCGATTGCCTCAGCAGCCACTTCGGGCAATAGACATTCAGGTTCAGTCTGTGCGTTTCCTTGAGGGTCAAAACAATGCAGATAAACTTCAGCACGTCTGGCATCAATGGCCACTGCGACCGGTGTGTTGGATGTGCCTAAGGTTTCTGTCGCAATGACTTCAGTTGTAAGAACCCCTATAACGGGAAGGCCGGTTGCTACGCCTATCCCGCGGGCTGTGGCCAACCCGACACGAACTCCAGTGAACGAGCCAGGCCCGACTGTTACGGCAATTCGATCCAAATCGTCGTAGCTGGTTCCTGCGTCGGTCATTGCTTGTTCAATAGCTGGCAGCAGGGCTTCAGCTTGCCCATGTACCATCGTACCGTGATACGAACCGATGGTTTTTCCATCGAGCCATATAGCAACCGAGCATGCGCTGGTGGTGGTATCAAAGGCGAGGATACGCATACTGTACCTGGGTTAATGAGATGTTGGAGTAGAGGTACGCTAAAGTGACGGTAATTCCAAATCGGAGATCGGGTAAGAATGCTTATTGAAATAGTGGCGCCTAAGTTTGACGTCGACCTTGAGATTGCCTACGCCACACCAAACAATTTTATGGGCAAGGCCGTTTATTCCAGGCCGGGTTGTTATTTACATGCGGATGCTGCGGAGGTTCTGCAACGTGCAATTGCGTTGGCTAGGCCGCTCGGCCTGAGATTTAAAATCTTTGACGCGTTTCGTCCATCTGAAGCGCAGTGGGTTCTGTGGGAGCATACGCCAGATCCCGATTTCTTGGCGCATCCAGAGCGAGGGTCTCCGCATTCTATGGCGGCGGCTATCGATTTGACGTTGGTCGATGCATCTAGCGCTGAATTAGATATGGGAACGGCCTTTGACGACTTTAGTGCTCAGGCCTTTCACGGTGATCTCAGTATTTCATCCGTAGCTCAGAGGAACCGCGCAGTGCTTCTGGGGCTTATGACGTCTGCTGGTTGGGATTTTTTTCGTAATGAGTGGTGGCATTATCAACTCTTTAGTCCGCGCGAGACGTACCCCGTTCTTGACGATAGTGTGCTGCCAATTTCAATGATGCGCTGAAAGAATGGTCTCTAAGCCACTAGGGTGTTTGTGACAAAAGTTCTGCAATGCATGTCGGCGCAGGCAAGTCTTTGGCTGCGCTACGCCCTTCTAGTGCAATCACCATATATTGAGTTGCGGCCTTTGTGTCACCGCTGCCCCCAATTTCAATTTGCGCCATCAGGCTTGCTGCCCTGGCACGGATAGAAGGTTTCATCCCTTTATCAAGCAGTAATTCGAGGCGACTTCGTGCCTGCCCCCAAAGTTTGGCGTTGAGCCATGCTTCGGCTTGCGCCAACCGGCTTTCGGGATGATTTAAATTTCCCGCAACGAGTTTCTCGACACGATTAGCTTGTTCTAGAGCTGCTTCACCGGGTGCAAGTTGCAAGTATGTAGAAAGCACGCTGGGGTGAGGGTTTTTTGCCCAAGCCCTCTCCAGTTCTGACGCCGCTTTTTTGGATTTCCCTTCGGCCATTAGGCCACACGCAAGAATGGCTGACGCTTCTGCGCGCGAAGGCCCTGCTGTTAGGGCCCTGTATGCCCATTTAATGGCTGCCGCAGAATCTTGATTGGCTAACGCAGTCGCGCCGGCGCGGAGGCAGGCTTCTGCGCGAAGGCGTAATTGATCTGCATCGCCTAAAAGTCTTGGCGCATCCTTGCGATCGAGCGTGGTCGCAACGGCGCCCCATTTTCCTAGCGCAACTTGTAAATCTAAAACTGTCTTCAGCGCCCAGAGCGGCGCTGCATTATTCGAGAGGGCGCGCTCCGCATGGGAAAGTGCACCATCAAGATCATCTGCCGATGCGGCTGTTTCCGTTAGATCTCGCAACGCGGCCAGTTCTGTTGCTGGATCCGACAGAAGCTCCAGAACTTCCGTATTTGTGGTTCTGACGCCGCTCAAAACGTTCATGGTTTGCTGGCGAAGTAAGCGCACGATGTCGTGCTCTGCGAACGCCGCGGACGCTTCTCGGACGCCCTTTTGAGCAGCCGCGACATCACCGCCTCGAACGCCGGCGAAGCCAGACATCAAACTTCTCAAACCTTTGTCGATCCGTTTGTCTCTTCGAGAATCTTTGTACGCACGGCCAGCACAAACCAAGGTCGACCAGATACGCACGAGAAACGTGACAATCACCAAAAGCACGCCTAAGAGGGCGAAGAGCACGGCGACTGATGTGTTAACGCGCCACCCGATCCAATTGATGGTCACGGCGCCAGGTTCATTAGAAAACCAAACGGAAACCGTGACTAGAACGATTAAGCTCATCACATAGAGTATAATCTTTATCATGGCCTATTCACGCGCTTCGCTAGGCACTAGCGCGATATCTCGTCCGACATTCATCTGACCTATGGCTTGCGAGACTACAGCTGTGACGGAGCGTTCGGCCGTTGTGATGATGCGCGCGTTAGACAGCCACGGGG
>Ga0302118_10000825_pt1 | contig 15030 bp, 35 predicted proteins | sample AG5_331_MG_FD_203126 | JGI IMG/M metagenome (GOLD analysis project Ga0302118, IMG submission 203126) | Marine microbial communities from Western Arctic Ocean, Canada - AG5_33.1 | ecosystem: Environmental > Aquatic > Marine > Oceanic | place: Canada: Western Arctic Ocean | collected 2017-10-01 | reverse complement strand
ACCCCCTCTCTAACCTCTATAGTGTCTCCGGGCAAACCTATAATTCTTTTAGAGAGCGTCTCCCCGGACTTCACATCGTCAATAATAACAACGTCGTATCTGTCTGGCGTCCACCCCTCTTTCATGGCAGATCTTTTTTGCATTATAATCCACTCCCCATTGCTGATGGTAGGCTGCATGCTAATACCATGATTATAAATAAATCCATATTTATAGCCGAAGGACAGGTACCAAGCTAACAAAACAACAGCCACCAGCCAGAGAGGGTGCCTCAGGCATTTTGGAACACGTTTCATTCTTCTTATTATAGCGTAGCTTTCTTTATTTTCATAAGAAATAAATGATTGTGTAATTCATTACGTGAATCACCTACTGAAAGCCAAGGCCAAGCTGTGCAGAACTCGCTGTAGAGTGTTGGGCTTTGAAATTGAGATTGTCGACTGCGAAAAAGACCTAGTTTTGCTCGTAAACAAAAAAAAAGAAAAGGTTGCTGCTATTGGCCTATGCGGAGCAGGAGAGGGTAAAGCCAAGATGGAGAGCTTCGTGATAGACGTCAGAAAATGGATGTGGGCGGAAGCAGAGGGCTTTTCAATGGAGCAAATGGTTGACCCAAAATCCCAGCTTAGAGATAGTATTTTTCTGCGGTCCCCGCTTGAGGATCTCCCAGAATTACTAAAATGACAAAAGTTCTGGACTTTATGGTAGAATTCCACTACTATATTAACTAGAAGCATGAGCGGTAAAACCCCAGACCTTGAACAAGCCCTGATTCTACTCGATCAAGTTGTCGAAAAGAGCGGCATCGACGATAGGCTTGAACGTGAGGCTAGTCTTCTGCAAGGGCAACCCCTTGGCGGCGGAGATGGGTGGATCACCCATCACCTTAAATTAGTTAAGCAACTTTTAGAAAATCATAAAAATGCCGAAAATAAAAAATAAAGAAAAATGCTATGTAATTCGTGATAAGAAGGGTTACATTTACGGAGCCTTCCCGTTTACAGAGGAGGGTGAGGTCATGGCGGAAAAACATAGAAAAAAAATACAGGCGGAGGGCGAAAAGCTTTTCTTAGAAGAAAGATAAATAATGGAAGCTCCCGTTTTAGAAGTAATACTTTGGTTTATTGGCTCTTTTTTAGTGTCGATGTATCTTGGCAGAGAGCCAGAGGTAGACCAAAATGAAATTTTTGAGTATTATTCCAATAATGATGATGTTGACGGGTGTAAATAATGACATGGTTAAGGTTACAGTTATTCGCCCTTATAAGATTAAGGGTGAAGCCTCATGTGAAAGATGCGATCTCTCTTACTCGAAGAGGGATTACGACATCCTTTATAAATCCCGCAAGCTTGTCTATTTCAACATAACCATAAATGATAAAACCCGTTTTATTTGCCATGATTGTTTTTATAAATTTTTAAAAAAAAAGTCAGTAGAGATAGGGTATGAAGATTTCCATGTAGAAGTAAAAGACGCGAATAAGAAATTCGTAATTACGGTGACCAACAAACTCGAGGACGATGACGACGAGGATAATTCTGATTTTTTAATATGAGCAATAAAGAACTTGACGAACTAGCTAAAGAGGTCGAACTATTAAATGAATCCATGAATTGGTGGCAAGCCCAATCTGAAAAAGCGATGGATGAGGCTTGGGAACTAAGCGATGAGGAGACCGACGTAAAAAAACTAGAGAGCCTAGAAAAGAGACTAGAGTATCTAGAAAAAAAAGGCCACTTCGAGGCGGCCCAAGTAAAAGAGTTCGACAAAAAGCTTGCAAAATATTTTACAAAAAGGATGAGAGAATGCCAAAAAAGAAAAACCCAAGACGAATAGAACTAGACGCCAGCAACGATAATATAATCGACATGGTGCGACTGCACGGCTGGAGAGAGAACAAGCGGCGAAAGGCTGGTCAATCCCTTAATTATAGATTGTGCTTTTGCAAAAAGGACAACGTCGAAAGCGATTATTATCAAGCCCAATCCGTAGGGCACTTTAAGTCTTTCCTTTCCAAGACTCGAGTGCCAGACGAGATAATGCTCGATCATAATGCAGAAGGAAGCGAGGAGTGCGCCGACTGGCTCATAAAGGTCTGCGACTCCCTCAAAAAATGGCTCCCAAACGTCTATACCCGTGACGAGGGGATCAAGAAAAAGTTGGACAAATACGCTAAGCAACAAAAAAGGATACAGAAAAGAAGAAAGAAACCCTACTTTTCATAATAGATATGGCGGCTAAAAAGAAAAAACAAGCAAAGAAAAAGGACGAGAGCCTCTTCACCTTTAAGAACTCCAAAGGTATAGAGTATGTTGTTCTATTCAAGAAGCCTCACGGCAAACATTACGACGACGCAGACGGTGTGTGTTATGCTCCAGACGATAAAAGACCCCGCATATACATCAACCCCTATTTGACAAAACAGTCAGAACTGAACACCTGCATACACGAATTTGCCCACGCATTTTTTTGGGACAAGACGGAGAGGTCAGTGACGACATTTGCGAATGCTCTCAGTCGATTCCTTTACCAAGAGTGTTCTTGGAGAAAAATTGAGCGTTCCGGAAAAAGAGCATACAAAGGCAAATAAACGACACCCCTTGACTTCCCTCGAAAAAAAGCTTAGCTTTCCATATGGTTGATTACCAATCACTAAGCGAAAAACACCTCTGCCGCCTCCTCCAAGAAGGAGACTCTAAAGCTTTTGACTTTGTCTATTGCAAGCATAATGACAGAGTAAGGTCTTTTATATTATCGAAATGCGGCGATTACTGTCTTGCCGAAGAGATAGCGCAAATAACTTGGATAAAAGTCTGGAAAAAAATTGGTCTTTTTCAAGGTAAAAGCAAGCTGTTGACTTGGATTATCAGAATAGCCTTTAATACGTTCTACGACTACGTAAGGAAAAGGAAGAGAGAAGTCTTCTTCGAGGACGTCAGCCTGTCCAGCGAAAATTGCGGCGACGAGTCAGGGCAAGAGTTCCTCTTGGCTAAAATTCGCCCAGAAATAGGAACGCCAGCCAAAAATTTGGAGGAAAAAGATGGATTTTTATTTAAGTCTAAAAAATTTAATAAAATAATGGGATCCTTGTCAAAGGAGAAACAGCAAATAGCCGATCTAGTTTTGGTAAGAGGAATGACTTACGAAGAGGCTTCCCGTGAGGCCAATGTTCCAGTTGGGACGGTCATGTCGAGAGTTTACTATTTGAGGAAAGAGCTTCGAAGAACCGACTGGAATGTTTAATTTAAACCAAGTCAAGGTAGAGTATCCGTTGCCGATACCGGAAGAGTTAGCGGAAGAAATGGAAAACCCCCCCGACTGGAAGGAGGCGCTGTTCCAGTTCAGCGAGAACCAGAGCCTTTCCGAGAATTTTTTTAGCACCTTTTCGATAGAGTCAGACGGCCAGATCTACGAAGAGAAGATGGACTTCAAAGTGATAGAAGGAGATTCCCTAGAGACCTTCCCCGTGGGTATAGAAAAAAAAGAGTACACAGGAGAGCTGATCTTGCACGGGGTACATTTAGAGGACAAATACGATTTCGTTATCTCATTCAAAACCCTATTCTGGAAGGGGGATTTAAAAGAAATTGAACTCCTTGAATGGGAAAAAAATAAAAATACAGAACGAGTAGAGTCGCAAGAGCGAGCACGAGAACAGTTGAGCGAAGAGGTCGCCGCCAAAAAGAAGTGGTGGTACAAGCCTCTATGGTATGTCAGTTTCGTAATAAGATTTTTCCTAGTGCTTTTTGCTAGAATTTTGGGCTTTTTCCTCAAGATAGTCTCCGACATTGAAGCTCGCCTTGCGCGCTGACAGTATCATTATACTTATATATAACACTTAAAACGTGTAAATACTTATATGTCATGCTGTGGACAAAGCCACGATAAAAATATGGATGAAGCCATTCAGCTTTTTGAAAGAATAGGCGAGGAGTCTCTTCTATTAATAAATAAAAATAGAAATGAAAAAAACGAGACTTGGGAAAAAGCTGTTGAAATAAACAAGATTGCCCGAAAAGGGCACGGTATTTTAAAAAACCCCCAATGATCCCTTGACCTTTTCGCACAAAGGGCTTATCATTGAACAGTGTCCGAACTATATGAAATAGTGTACAGCGGTACACCCGTTAGGGTTGTTGTTGCTGATAACTTCGTGGAGGTGGCCCAAAAGGCTGCTTATTGGTATAACAAAAAAAAGAAAGCTAAAAGAGCTAGTGTTGATATAGTAAAAAAACTCCCCTCAGTCCCACACATACACATCGACGAGAAGGGTGCCTTTTTTTATCCGATTTCAAAAAAAGACGGAGACGTCAAATTTGTGCGCCTAAAATCCAAAGAGCTTAAGGACGGACTTGACGAGGTAAAAAAGAGAAAAATCCACCGCCGCGACAACTCAAGAGGGGCCTCCAAGAAGCTGACGGAAATAAGAAAGTGTTACGAAGCATTCGAAAAGCTTCGAGACGTTTTGGAAGGGTTCTCGTGGAAAGGCTTCGATTCGCTTAGGCTTAAAACTAGCACTGTACCAACAGATTTATACCTAAAAAGAGGCAGCAGACAGTTGCTATTTAACGCCCAGTGGATCAAACTCACCGCCGAAAAAGACATCGCCGCAAAGCTGCGCTCCTTTGTCCAGCGCTCATGACGAAAGCTAGTGTAAAAATTAGCAATGCTTTCTTACGCGGAAATTCGTGCTATTTTGTTTTCTTTGCAAAAGCATTACGAAGAGCGAGAAGGCACAAAGGCTAACATGGACATGGAGTTCCTCTCTAGTTCTAAATGGATTTTGCGGGATGTTAACAGGAAAGTAATAGAAAAAATCAAAAGGAAACATGGTAGAAATTAAAGTTAAAAAAGGTGAACCAGTTGAAAGAGCCCTAAGACGCTTGAAGAAAAAAGTGAGCAGGGAAGGCATAATCAATATCATCCGAGACAAAAGGTATTACGAGAAGCCTAGTAGAAAAAAATACCGAAAAGCCCGCAATGCCAAATATGCAGCTAAGATGCAGTCCCTAAGAGAAGCTTACGAGAACGGCAGTTACAGACCCTCTAAACATGAAGCAGAGAAACTTGCTTAATAAAACCCGAACCTACCTCGTAGGTCATATGCAATATGCCAGTGGGAGAGACTGGAGAGAGCAGGTCACAGAAGAACTTACCCCCCTCGGCATTAGGGTATTTAACCCATACGAGAAGCCCTTTGTTAAGGACGTAAAGGAAGATGAGGACACCCGCCTTTCATTGGATCACTGTCAAAAACACGGCTATTTTAATGATGTAGCAGAAAGAATGAAGCTTGTTCGCAGTTACGACTTGAATCTCGTCGATAGAAGCGATTTTATTATAGCTCATTTGTTGCCAGATGTTGCAAGCTGGGGTAGCGCAGAAGAACTTGTTACCGCTGTCAGAATGAAAAAACCAATTTTTATTTCCATGGAAGGCGGCAAACACAAAACCCCGCTTTGGATGATGGGAATGATGCCTCATCATTATATTTACGACTCGATAGAGGAGGTCACGGAGATGGTCAAGAGGATAGACGATGGTAGTAAAAAAATAGATAGCGACAGGTGGAGACTCTTAAGGGAGGAGCTTAGGTAGGTTCGTGAAAATAGTAATAGAAATTGAGAGCGGAGAAGTTAAGGGGCCGGAATATAGCCCCTATGAGAAGAAGTGGTGGGACGAGCACGACACGACAAGCGAGCACGGAGGGGTATAATTGAGTGGCAAAGATAAATTAAGCTGGAGAAACAGGCTGAAACTCTGCTGGGAAGTATTCTGTTGTGGCAAATACGACCCTAGAGATTATAAAACTATAAGAGAAGAAGAAGCGTGGGAAAGATGTGAGCAAATGAGAAAAGAATTAGATTCAGGTAATCGAAGAAGGGGAGCATTTCGCTATTCAGACCCGATGGACGAACAATGACCGATAAAGAGCTAGAAGAAAGAGCGGAGGAGGCTAAACTCTTGGGGGATAATGATCTTGCAGCAGTATTATATACATATCTAGGGTCAAAACACGCAGGTATGGGCAGCGAATTTGCAAGGTATTGTCAGACCTTCGCTAAAGAGGGCGTTAAGGAAATAGAAATGTATAATAGCAGCAGAAACAACTAATATAATATAAGTTGAAATTCTTATTTCCATTAGTCAAGCGATTCATAGCGGGTTATGATCTTAATTCCGCGAAAAACTCCATAAATAAGCTATTAGATGACGGATACGAGGTTTCCGTTGATTACGTTGGAGAGCATAGTAAGACCATCCGTGATTGCACCTCGGCCTTCAAACAGTATCTTAAAATAATTAAATATTATAACGGCAGGAATATAGACATTTCCGTTAAACCCACTCAACTAGGGATGCTCATAAACCCTTATATTTCTTGGCGTTACGTAATGAGGATAGCTCAGAGGGCCAAAGAGAACGGGCATACGATACGCTTAGACATGGAAGACACCAACGTGACCGAGCTAACCAGAAACCTCGCAATCTCCTTAAATAAAAAATATGGCAATGTGGGAGTAGCCATACAAGCTAATCTTTGCAGAACTTGGGTGGACATTGACTATCTAATAGAGAATAAGGTTTCAATTAGATTAGTGAAGGGAGCCTACAAGGGGGACATAGAAGAGTCTGGGATACCACTGAATCAAGCTTTTTGCAATATGGCTCATCATCTAAAACTGCAAGGCGCAAATAAACCAGCGATTGCCACGCATGACGAAAAACTATTAAATAAAATTACATCATCCGAACACGTATACGATTATGAATTTCTTTACGGCGTCAGACGAGACTTGCAAAGAGACTTAAAAAATAAAGGATACAGGGTTAGAATTTATATACCATTCGGCGAACACTGGTTACCCTATGTTATAAGAAGATTAAAAGAATGGAAAAACCTCAAGTTTGTTTCGTATAATATAATAAAGGAATGTATTAGATGGAAAAGAAACTAGAACTAACGAAAATAAGAGAGTCCTCTGTCGAGGAATTAAGAGCCTCATTTAACAGACTACCACGAACAGAGCATAAGGACGGCGAGTTCAGGCTCAGGCGTTATTCCGTAATTGAGCTTCGCACCAGCTTTTGGGGCGCAAAAGAGGAGGCGGAAATAACGCACCTTCCCGTCAAAGACTTTACGCAAAGCGAGGAGTACAATAATCACCAAGGAGGAATGAAGCGCATATTTGAAAATATTGAAGAAGAAGTGCTGCAAAGCGACGGGTTCAAGGAGGTTTGTCTTATCTTCAGAAACGCAAATAATATGATAGACGGGCAGGAGATTGACGTTCATCAGATGCGCTGTGTTACCCTAAACGGAGAGTCCGAGCTTGCGCCAGAAGGCGTTCACCAAGATGGCTTTGACCGAATAGGCATGATTTCAATAGACAGACACAACATTAGCGGTGGGGCGGTGCATCTTTATGAAAATAGATATGAGGTTGACCAAGGTGGGCCACTCAACACGCATGAAAGGGAGCCATTTCTAAGATATGTGCTTGATGATGGCGAAATGGTAATGATAGACGATAAAAAGCTATGGCACTGGGGAAGCCCAGTGGTGGCAAATACAACCCAACAGGGACACCTAGATATGTTCATTTTGTGCGCTCATACGTCTTGATTTCCAAAGATAAACGGTTTAGAATAGGATTATGAATAGGAGAGAGTTCATTAAGGCATCAGTACCCGCAGCGATCCTACCCGCCATCGCAATCACTTGTAAATATGAGGATGATGAAAAGGGGCCAGAAAAGGAGTCCAAGGCTTGGCCTTATCGAGTCTACTGTTACGAGAGAGAGCAGGGCGAGTGGACGTTTAGCGAAAACATTAGAGGCAGCTTTGCTTACCAGAGAGAGTACATGACCTTTGAAGAAGATGAGGGCTGGCCTTATGCTGGCTGGATGGATGGCGGCAAACTACATTTTGTGACGCTTGAAGACGCTCAAAACTTTGTTGATTGTCACGTTAGAACCAAGGATGACGTTAACCTTGTAGATTCTATCTATGACATTTACTATTTGGATTTGGATAATCTTGAATATGAGTCTGTGCAGCCCAGAGAGCTTCACGTTGCCCACTATTGGTTTAACGGAGATACAGGAAGGCAAATAAACTGGGCCGCAAATAAACCACGCACTGATTGGGGTAAAGTAGGGTGTGCTTAACGGACTTTGAAAAATGGCATCCCCGCCTTGTAGGCGACGAGTTGCTTACGCTGGAAAAGTCCTTGGAGCAGATGAAGGGCTTCACTCTTCGTCAAGACGAGGTTCCGTTTATTATCCAGTTAGTAGAAAACCCGCGCTATGACGTTGGACTTTTCGCTGGCAATGTTGACTTGTTTACGCATGATTGCATACACATTCTTTTGGGGCGAGGGCTTTTAGTAAAAGATGAGGCGTTTGTGATAGGATACACTATGGGCAGCACAAAGAAGATGCACAGAGTTCGCAAGAATCTCTTCATGTTTTGCTCCAAATATCTATACCCGAAAGAGTATAAGTTTGGGGAGGAGGAGAGGTTCGTCTTCAACTTGGCCGTTGCTGCTGGAAATAAATGCGAAGTAGATTTATCCAAAGTAAACTTTAAGGAGCTACTGGATTATAGAGTAGAAGAAATAAGATTCCTTTTGGGAGTGGGGGAAAACCTGTTGGGGTCATGCTATTCTTTGGAGAGAAAACTTTACCCTGCTAGTCACGAAAGCAGGAGACTCACATGAAACAGTTATACAAACATCACGCGCTGGGCTGGTTGGGCGCACTTTTAGTGTTGTGTGGATACTACCTCAATGCAAATATGAGCGAACATTGTTGGCTTGTGTGGATTATTGGGAACAGCTTGGTCGGATTATATTGCGTAGAGAAAAGAGCATGGCCCACGGCGGCAATGTCCTTTGCTCTGGTAACTATGAACATCTACGGCTATATTAAGTGGATAAATTAAATGTACAAATATAAATGTAAGCTAGTAAGAGTAATCGACGGCGACACCGTTGATGCTATGGTTGACCTTGGGTTTGATATTTGGGTTAAAAAACGCATTAGGCTCGCTGGCATAGACACTCCCGAAATTCGCACCAGAAATAAAGAAGAAAAGAAAAAAGGGTTTGTAGCTAAAAAGATACTTGAAGACGCAATCGCCGCGAACAAGGATGAATTTTTGCTCATTTCTCATGGGGTTGGCAAATATGGGAGATGCATAGGAGAGTTGCACATCACTGGCTACTACTTTCGATGCGAAAACTACGAAGGGAAAATAATAAACGAAATGATGGTAGCTGGAGGATGGGCGAAGAAAATATAAGCTATCTGTTTGATGTTGACGGGACGCTGACTCTCCCTCAAAAAAGTATGCAAGCGGGCCACATCATTGGCTTCCTCTCTTGGATGAAAGAGAAAGACGTTTACATAGTTGCTGGCAGTGGCATCGACAAGATAGAAAGCCAAATAGCAAATAGCATACTTAAAAGGCTCGAAGGCGTTTTTTGCAGCATGGCTAACGAGTTTTGGGTTATTAACGGCAAGAGAGAGTTGGTTTACCGAAACGAATGGAAGCCGCCCATCGAGCTTCTTTCGGATTTGTGTAAGTTCCAAATGAGTTCTCCGTATCTCGTTAAGAAAAATAACTATTTAGAACAGAGAACGGGTATGGTGAATTTTTCCGTAGCAGGGAGAGATTCAAATATAGAAGAAAGGAAGGTTTATTTTGAATGGGATAAGGAGCATGGCGAAAGACAGGCCATCGCGTCCAGCTTGAGAGACAAATATCCAAATATAGAGATTCTTATAGGTGGCGAAATAAGCATGGACATACAGCCCAAGGGGAAAAACAAATCACTTGCAAGCAAATATATTCGTGCTAATATGGGGGGTAGGATGATGTTTTTTGGAGACAAGGTTTGCGAAGGGGGTAACGACTACGATATAGCCAAGGACATTATACTTAACGGTGACGGGGAGGTCTTTCCGGTTACAGGGCCAGACCAGACAATGAAAATTTTGGAGAATCTATGAGAGTAATAGTAAACTTAACAGACGAAGAAATAAATAAAGCTAAAGGACTAGCGAAGAAACGAAACGAAAAAGAAAAATACTTTGGTCGCGGTAGACACGGGCATCTTTCTGACAAAGCTGGTAGCTCCGAAGCGTCACACGCAGCGGGACTAATAGCAGAAATAGCGGTAGCCAAGCATTTCGGAGTCCAAATAGACGAAAGGATTTTCGATAAGCACGGTGATGATGGCTACGACATGGTAATAGATGCGTTGGGCGGCAAAGTTGACGTAAAATCATTTATTGACCACGGGAACGGGATGGTTATGAAAGACCCGCACCTAAAAGTGCCGTGTGAAAAAAAGAAAGACCTTGAGAAGATGAAAAACGTGGATGTTTACTTGGGTGTTTGCTATGAGAAAAAAAAGCCAAAAGAAGTGCATCTTTTTGGTTGGGAGACAAAGGACAACCTACTTAAAAAAGGGAGAAAAAAACGCTATGGTCAGCAATACCCCCTAAACTATGTATTGTATGAAAACGAACTCAACCCAATCCCTACCCACTAGATTACCTTGGGAAGAATATGCCCTAACCATAGCTAAAGCCGCCTCGTTACGCAGCCAAGACCCGTACATGAAGGTTGGGGCTTGCGCTCTAAATAAAGAGAACATGGTTCTTGGTCTTGGTTACAATGGTTTAGCGTCAGGCGTAAACCCCACCGAAGATTTTTGGTCTGATAGGAATAACAGGCGCAAATATATGATTCATGCCGAGGCTAACTGTATGTCGCTGTTCAAGAAGGGGGAAGCTAGGCTTATTGCCGTTACATTATTACCTTGCTCTTATTGCGCGACGATGATAGCGGCTTACGGCATCCCCCTTGTCGTTTACTCCGAAGAATACGAGAGAGATGTTCAAGCTAGGGAGATTTTTAATTATTACAAAATAGAATTACGCAAAATAATGCTTGACTGAACTTTAGAACTCCTTTAATATAGGAGTATGCAAGCACAACTCGACTTCATAGGAACCCCGCAAGTCAAAAAAACGGGTCAGCACCAATTCTCCTTGTGGGACAGCGATTGGAAACCCACAAAGATTCGCAATGACGTAGATTTCGCCAAGGTTGACGCCTTGTTTAACTCATTCGATGCGGAGGAAGTTGAACGGTATAAGAGTTACTGGGAAAGCATAAAACCCAAGAACGATACGGAGGTGTTCCAGCGTTGGCTTTTTGCATTTATGTCCGTCCATACCAGTTGGGAATCCAACGTGAGAGGCTACGAAGCCGTTAAGGGTTGGACTAAATGGGTGAACCGCGATGACGAGCTTGAACGACTACTCGTTGAGAGTCGAGTAGGCTTGCATAAAAATCGTACAAGATTTGTCTCGCAGTTCGCCCACAAATTTTGGAGTGACCCCGATTGGTATAAGTACCAAGGAGGCAACTGGCAAACATTCCGCGATAGACTTGTGAAAAACATACTTGGACTTGGGATTGCCAAAGTGTCGTTTGGTCTTGAAATGATTTATCCCAATCAAGCGGAAGTGACCTGTATGGATACTCACCTGTTTCAAGCGTATGGCTTGAGCCAAACCAAGGATGCTCGACGCTACAAAGAGATTGAGGATTATTGGTTGGGGATGTGTCGTATGTGGAATGTACCCTCGACTATTGCCAGAGCAATCTTGTGGGACAGAAAGCAAGAGCAGACTGATAGCAGATATTGGAGCTATGTATTGGAGGATTAAATGACCGATAAACAAATACTTGAAGAACTACATCGTCGATTACAAGATTATTGCTCCAGCTTTAGGAGAGAGGGTCATCTTGGTGTTAACCGATATGATATTAAAGATTTTATCGAACAAGAATGGAGCAAGAGAGACGAAGTGGTATGTTCCAAAATGGAACCAACCTCTGCCTCGGCCACGAAAGAACAGTTGGAGGATTAGATTATGAAAACAAACCTAGAAATTCATCACGATAAAGACGACCAGATGTGGTACGTCTACGATAAAACCAACAACAATCACGAATACATTTTCGATTACTTTAGCGATGTTAATCTCTGGGTCAAAGAATGTTACTTGGTGGAGCTTGATGACCCCAACTCAATAGCGGTGGAGAATTAAATTATGAAAGAATTGAACTTTGACCTCACGAACAGCCCATTTTTTCACAAGTCGAGGGGGCAATTCGTGAAAAAAATATCGGAGAATTAAATTATGAAAGAAGAACTATTAGTCGCAACAGTAAGAGAGCAAATCCAAGAGGACGTTAGGAGCTATCTTGATGAAAATGTTTGCTGCGGGAGCGTAACGCCTCGCTATGAAATAGTGGATGAGCTTTGCCAAATCGTAGTAGACAACTTTAAGAAATTAGAGGATAAATGAAACAATACTGGATGAAAATTAAGTACAGCGAACCCGTAAGATGCGACAACCCCTTGTGGACACTAACGCAGGGAGTGTTTAGGGACATAGAGGCAGTCCTCAAGGCTTACGAACACCAAGCAGCAGCAATGGGATATGAAATCCTTGAAGTGAAAGAGAGAGATTAAATGGAAGAACTAAAACTAAATGACCCTGTGATGTGGGAAAAGAGAGAGTATCGGTTTGTGCGATACCCCGTTGGCTCGGCAGACGAAGCGGTTATAGTAACCGTTGGCAAAACCAATAGGCACTGGTTTACTATTCCTGTAAGTGAATTATCCTTGATTATGGAATTTGATTTTGTAAAGGAATAAAATGTTGACAGGAGAAGCATTAGAAATTGTATTGAAAATGGCTCGCTCCCACTTGGCCTTCATGGCTGACTTGGCTGACAATTTTGATATGAACTCATCCGATAATCGGCCATTTAACACATTGGAAGCGGAGGCTATCGAAGAAGTAGAGTTTCTATTGAAAGGGTTTGAAGATACAGGAGACTATACCGAAGATGATTACATGGAGGAAAGATACTAGGATGAGCAAAGACAGGATATATTACTGGAGTACGGTGATAGTGTTTGCGTCAATGATACTCTACACATACTCGGAATACAAAGACTTGGAAAAACTGGTCGAAGATTCGCACAGAATATATAACAGGCAGCTTTACCTACAAGGACAGAGCAACAAGAAAACGGTTGATAGATTGAACAAAGCATTAGAGGAAAAGAATGAGAAACTACGAAGTAATTAAAGGGATTTGGGAGATGGTCGGTAACGGTTATGTGGCAGATGTTCAAGATGATGTTGTGCGATTTATCGAACTGCACCGACCCGAAATAGCGGGGAAGCTACCGACACATGAAAGTTTGACGGAAGAAATGAGGAAATACCCCCACAGAGACAACCACATGGACTAATTTATGAAACTACCGACACTATATAAAAAAACCACGATAGGCAAAACACAAACTTGGCAGATTATCACCGATGGTGACAAATACCGCACCATCTCTGGTCAGCAGGATGGTAAAAAGATTCAGAACAAGTGGACGACCTGTAAGCCAAAAAATGTTGGCCGCGCAAATGCGACTACCGGCGACGAACAGGCAATTAAAGAAGCCATAGCCAAGCATGACAAAAAGCTGGAAAGCGGATACCATTTGAACGTGGAGAACATCGACAAGAAAAGATTCTATGAGCCTATGCTTGCACAAGACTTCAAGAACAAAAATCGGCAGAAAGAAGTGATGACTGAAATTGGTTTAGAAGGCAGGGACGGGAACGGTACTGTATTCTCTCAACCCAAGCTAGATGGCATACGTTGTATTGCTATGCGTGAAGGGCTGTTTACCCGTACTGGTAAACCGATTACTGCTGTACCCCACATTCACGAAGCACTAGAGCCTTTCTTTGAGAAGTATCCTAACGCTACTCTTGATGGTGAATTATATAACCACGCATACAAGGACGATTTTAACAAAATCATTCACCTTGTCCGCAAGCAGATTCTTACCGAAGAACACTTGGCCGATAGCAGGGAAATGATTCAGTATCACATTTATGATGCACCCGTGATTGCGGGAGTGTTCAAAGGGGATAAGTGTTGGACAGAGAAGGATTTGTTTTCAGACAGGACTTCCGTATTGGATGCACAGTTTTCTAATTTAGGAATAGATGGACGTTCCCTTCACGGTGAACCCAACCCGCTTGTTATCGTCGAGACTACCGAGGTAAACAGCAAAGAGCATCTTGATGAATTGTATGCAGATTATGTTGAGGTTGGTTATGAAGGTCAAATGATTCGGCTTGACGCTGCATACGAAAATAAACGCTCATCCAAATTGCTCAAGCGCAAGGAGTTTGTCGATGAAGAATATACCATCCTTGGTTACGAGGAAGGCAAGGGTAATCGGGTAGGCACGATTAAGCACTTCAAATTCAAGAACAAAAACGGCAAAGGCTTTAATTCAAATGTCAAAGGCACGTTTGAATACATGGCAGAACTGCTAGAGAAAGCAGACGAATTGATAGGCAAGGAGGCAACAGTTAAGTATTTTAACCTCACGCCTGACGGTGTGCCTCGCTTCCCCTATGTGATTGCTATAAGGGATTATGAGTAATTTAGAATTGGTACGAAAGACCCTTGACGCAGCAAGAGAATACGAACTTGAAGCGGAGGTCATGTGGAGCGCGTTAAACGCAGCAGCGGAGGCAAACGAGCATGGTAAAACTATGGAGCAAGTGTTAACCGAAGCGTTGGACGAATGGGATATTTAATGATTGTTAAAATCAAACTAGATGATTGGGCAAAGAGAAAACTCAAGAGCCGCATAGGCTGGACAATGCTTGGGGGAGGAGCGGATAGCTTGAGTCCGAATGATTTACTTATTTTGAGCTTGATTCAAAAAGAGGACGGTGACACAATGGACTTAACCGAAGAAGCGGGTAAGTTAGAGAAACTTTTAGATAGACACAGTTAAAATTATGAACAAAAAACAAATAGCGAAACGAATAGCACTAACAATAGCTTGGCTCCTCCTAGTATTATTTGTAGTGACGATACTTATGGGTTGCGCCACAAACAAGGAACGCCCCATG
>Ga0302118_10000823_pt1 | contig 15038 bp, 5 predicted proteins | sample AG5_331_MG_FD_203126 | JGI IMG/M metagenome (GOLD analysis project Ga0302118, IMG submission 203126) | Marine microbial communities from Western Arctic Ocean, Canada - AG5_33.1 | ecosystem: Environmental > Aquatic > Marine > Oceanic | place: Canada: Western Arctic Ocean | collected 2017-10-01 | reverse complement strand
GTCAAGCCGGGTCAGGTCGATATGACGCCTCTGCAATCGTTGGACCTGTATCCAACGTTTGCGAGCATTGCGCACGCTGGGCTCGATGGTCAGCACATTCCCGACGGCGTCGATTTGTCTGGGCGTCTTTGCATGGAGCCGAAGCCGGTCGCTGCGCGCTCGTTGTTTTGGCACTTCCCCGGCTATTTGGAGGCGAGTGGCAAGAAGGGCACGTGGCGCACGACACCCGCTGCAAGCATGCGCCGTGGCGATTTAAAGGTCGTGTATTGGTTCGAGACACGCACGTGGTCGTTGTTCGACCTCGCCGCGGACATCAATGAAGCGCACGATCTTGCGTCGTCGCGTCCGAACGAACTGCGCAAGCTCGCTAAGGAGTTGCGCGCTTGGATGCTTCGAACCAAGGCACCGATGCCGCATGTGATCGGTGGTGGTCCGGTTGCGCTGCCGGGCTTGCCTGAGTAACTGTCCCGATTAATGCGTGCGGTAACTAGAAACCGATCTTGCCGGTGGCTGCGTTGCTCGCAGCGAACCCAAAAGAGTTCGCCCCCGGATCGAGTGAGAACGCTTGGTTGTAGAACCTGGCGCCGAACAGGACCGGCGTGTTAGGGATCGACCATGACCACGTTGCGGTCGTTGAACCGGTGAAGTAGTCGAGCACCAGGGCATCGACATACTGCGTGCACCCCGTCATGCCGAGGATGCTGAGACTGAGTGGCAACGGCAGGCCACCTGAAGTGAATGTGTTGGATAGACCGGTCGCCATCAGGGCCGCACCAAGCGGCAAATTGCTGACGTCTGCATCGAATGTCGATCCGATCGCAGGTCGCGATCCGGGGGCCGCGGTGAGCGTTGGCGTGCCGATCGAGCCGGTGCATCCTGAGCCGAACGGCGTGTAGTCAGCAATCGGTGACGCGTCTTGCCAAGCAGTGAAGTAGACGTTCCACATGGTGTTGAGCGTGGTGCTCTGCAACTGGATGCCGCTTGATGCATCGGCGATGATTAGTTTGCTCGGTGTGCTCAGGAACGTGGCTGTCGAGGTCATCGCGACGCGCGAACTGTCTGGCGATAATGAGATGCCATCACAGTTCGGTGCGGTGAGCGTGGACCACTGCGTGAACGTTGAGTTGCTCGGGTTCGCGTAATCAAAGTCGATGCGTCCCGCCCAGCCGCTGCCGCCTTGGCCACTGACCACTGCGAAGGTGCGATCCAAAGACAAGTCCATGCGGTTCGGAGCGCCAAGCGTCAGTGGCAAGTCTTGGTGTCCGATCATCACGTCAAAGTCCAGCCATGCCTGTGCCGTGATGTCCCAAACGGCTAAGCCGGAAGATGCGCCGATGCCAGCCCACAGAACGTAGACGTAGGCGTCATCGAGGGAGATCTTGCAACTCATCGTGAAGCTGAAGCCAGCGCTGAACGTTCCAGGGATGTTCGTTGATGTGATGATGTTCAGGTAGTTGGTGCTGCTCGGGTTTAGATCGACCAGCGTAAACGCGTTGCCATTGATGATCGCTTTCGGCACGCACGCCAAGTTGCCAGATGACGACAGGCACCATCGTTCGAGTGTGGCACCTGACAAGCTGTTAGTTTGAGTGAGGTACGTGCCGTAGCTGGGGCTGTTGATGTCAGCATCGAGGCAGACGAGTTCGCGACTACTGCCGCTGCTGCCGGTCAGCGTCCAGAGTCGATTGCGGGTGCTATCGAATTGCACGCCGTAGCATGCGCCAGTCGCCTGGTAGAGAGTCGACCAAGTTGCGGTTGTGCCATCCCAGTCGGCGACGGCGACGCGGCTCATCAGGCTTTGCCCGACGTAGAGTTTGCGGCCGCTATTTGCCCAAACGGCTCCCGTCACGTTGTCTGTAAACGGGCTGGGTGATTCTGCGAGGATGCTGCCGGTCGCGGATTCAACCAGGGCGTGCTGGTCGGTGCTGCCACTCGTTGAACTGCCAACGAAGATCAGTTCGTTGCCTGTCTGGGATGGCAAGGACAACAGCAGTGACGCGGACGCGGCCGCGATGCGAAAAGATAAGTTGTGCATGGGGCTCCCTAGAGGTGATTGCCGACGCTGGCGTGTAGCTCTTGGTCACGGCGAGGAGTGTGACCAGGATCGACTATTGCGCTACCTGTGCACCGCCCGCGTGTTCAAGGCCCGGTTGTACATGTGATTGGCTGGCGAGGTTGGATTCGTTGCCGCCAAGTTCCTCGACAATATTACTTCACGGTTTGGGCCTCGCTCGGTGATTGCCGAGGCGGAGCTTACGGCGGGGCGTCAGTGGTTGGGTGGTGAGGTCGAAGCGGCCGACTCAATCGATCTGTTCTTCCCACTAGAGCTTTCTGTGAACCCGTTCCTGATCAACGGCCCTTGCGTGCGCGGGTCGCTACCGGGTTGTCGTGCGTTCGTTGTGAAACCAACGTGCCGATGGCGACATCGAGGCCCGTTCCGCGGCCAGTCTGTCGACGTAGGGGCTTTGCTGAAGTTCGAGCGCGACCATTAGGTGGCTTCAGTTTCGTTGCGCATGCCCTCGAGCATCTGCCAACAGACGTATTGCATGCGCGGCAAGTGGAACGGACCCTTCCATAGGTTGCCCTTTAGCGGCACCGAGATGCGGCCATCGCGATGTAGGTAGCCAAACCACTCGCCGTGTTCAGGGTCGGCGAAGTGTTGGTGCGACCAATCATGCACCTTGCGATGCCACTCAGCGTACTTCGCGTTACCTGTTGCGCGATACGCAAACAACGTCGCGAGGATGGCCTCGTTGTGCGGCCACCAGAACTTCATGTCGTGCCAATACTCCTGCACCGGTCCGTCGTTGAGGTCGCGGAAGTAGAAGATGCCGCCGTGCTCTTGGTCCCAACCGCGCTGCCACATGTAGTCGACGATGTCGGTGCCGAGTTTCGTTAGTTCGGCGTCACCGCCGCGCCGATGCGCTTCGTCGAGTACGAACCATGCTGCCTCGAGCGCGTGGCCCGGATTGAGCGTGCGGCCGTCGAAGTGGTCAATCACCGACCCATCGGGCGCGACTATCTCCAGCACCGCTTCCAGGTCCGGCTTGACGAAGTCGCGAAGTTCGTCGATCGAGCGATCGATCCACTCCTTGGCGTATTCGTCGTCGAGGGTGTCGCGCAGCACCTGCGCAGTGACCAGCGTGATCATCGGGCCCGACAGGCCTTTGCTTGGTCGCGTCTCGGCATTGACCTTCGGTGGGATCAGGCCGGGCGACGTGTTGAACTCGATCATCAATCGGAACAGCGCGCGTGCCTCGTCGGCTGCCCGCTGGTCGCCGGAGGCGCGTGCGTAGGCTGCGAACGAGATGGCGCCGAATGCCTCGGTAAATACATAGCGACGCTTGCGCAGCGGCTTGCCGTCGCGCGTCACCTGAAAGAACATTCGGCCGTCGTCGTCGAAGCCGTGAGCGCGCATGAAGTCGATGCCGTGCTTCGCCGTCTCCAGCCATGTCGGTTGCCAGTGCTCGGTGCCATGCAGTTCGCGATCCAGCGTCGCCAGCAACCACGTGAAGCGACCGTGTTGCCACATGCCTTTGTCGGTGTCGAGTCGCGTGCCGTCGCGGTCAACGGCGAACATGAAGCCGCCATGCTCCTTGTCGACTGCGTGGCGCAACCAGAACGGCAGCGTGTCTTTGAGTAAGCCGTCGCGATACACGGCAATCAGTTCGTCGATGCGTTCTAGTTCCATCAGTCGGATCAGGCGTTGCGGGTAAGGCCAGTCAGGTCTCGCTCGTCGTCGGGCAGCGCAAGGCTTGCGAGGTAGCCGACGACGACGCATGTCGTGATGCCGATCACGGCGTAGAGGTAGAAGTGCAGCGAGCTAAACCACGTCATGTAGGTGAGCGCCGCGATACTGGTGAAGGCGCCGACCAGCACCCCGCGAGAACTCGCTCGCTTGGTGAAGATGCCGAGCGCAAAGATGCCGACGAGTCCGCTCGACAACAGGCCGAGGCACTTCTGGAAGAAGAACCAGAGGCTTTGGATGTCGAACGTGACCAGCAGGCTTGCCGTCACCACGGCGATCACCCCGAGCACCACGGTGAGTCGGCGCGCCAACCGCAGGCTGCTGCGGTCGGTCGCATTGGGGCATAGTCGCTGGTGCCAGTCGACGGTGCACGCCGTCGCGATCGAGTGCATGCTCGAATCGAGGCTCGACATCGAGGCTGCAAACACACCGGCGATTACCAAGCCAGACAGGCCCGCAGGAAGCTGACTTGCGACGAATAGCGGGAAGACCTCGTCGTTCTTCATGCCGATGTGCAGCAACTCGGGGCGATGTTGGAAGAACACATACAGGCAGGTGCCGAGCAGCATGAACAGCAATCCGACTGGCACGGCCATCAAGCCATTGAGCCAGATGCCGCGCGCGGCCGAACGTTCATCCTTGGTGGTTAGATACCGCTGCACGACCGATTGGTCGGTGGTGTAGGGACCAAATTGCAGCGCCAGTGTGCCCAACAAGATCGACCATGTCGCGAGGTCGGTCGTGCTCATCGACCAATCCCACATGCGCGTCTTGTCCGCGGCATTCGCGGTTTCGAAGACGACGCCAAAGCCGCCAACGTCCATCGCAACGATGATGATGGCGACCAGCATGCCGCCGATTAGCACGACCGTTTGCAGCACATCGGTCCAGATCACAGCTTCCATGCCACCGAGCGCGGTGTAGAGCGTCGACAGCACGCCCATGATCAGGATGCACGCGTAGACGTTGATGCCGGTGATCGTCGATAGCGCGAGCGCCGGCAAGAACACGACGATCGCCATGCGCAGCAGTTGGAACGCGATGAACGATGCGCTGCCGAACAAGCGAACGCTCAGGCTGAAGCGCCGTTCGAGGTATTCGTAGGCGGTAGTGATGTCGAGTCGCCGGAAGAACGGCAGATAGAACAGCACCACGATGGGCGCCATCAGCAAGATCATTACCTTGCCGGGTAGCACCAGCCAATCGCTGGCGTAGGCGAGTGCCGGCGTCGACACGAACGTGATCGCTGACAGTTGCGTTGCGAAGATCGAGATGCCGGCGGCCCACCAAGGGATGCGGCGGCCAGCCAAAAAGAAGTCGTTCGAGTCGCCGCCGCGCTTTGAGAAGCGCAGGCCAATGTAAATCAGCGCGATCAAGTACAGACCCAGCACGATCGTATTGGCGACGCCGAAGCCAGCGTCCTGATTGGCGGTCGACACGGTGCGGACGGCTGGTGTCCTGACGCCTGGGCTAACCTCGCCTGTAGCGATCACAATCTGGCCGGCGTGCATCACGGCGCCAGTCGTGACCAGACCGGTTGGCATCGAACCGGCGTCGGTCCACGTGTCCGTGATCGTGTGGTAACTGCGCGCGAGGCGCGGGAACTCCGGCTTTGGATCAGGATCGGCAACGTGCTTGCCGGTCGAACCACTGAACACCAATGCGTGCGATTGGCCGATCGGCATGGCGCACGCCGCGGCTACCGGCAGGGGCAGTACGTTCAGTTGTTGCCACGTGCCGAGCTTGGTGTCGTAGCGATAGCCATCGGTGCGGTAATCGTAAACTAGTGTGCCATCGGCTGCGCGTTGCGGGATCTCACCGCTGAACAAGTAGAAGCAGTCGTTGACGCCATTGCTTTGGCAGAAGCCGACGGCTTTGTGGCGAGCCGGTCCCGGCCATGCTGGCAACACCTTCCAGTTACGCGTGTCGGCCGCCAGGTCGAGCGACCAGAACGCATGCGTCATGGCAGTTGCGTCACTGCCATCGCTGCCGGCCGCTACGTAGATTGTCGTGCCGTTCGCTGCCGCCGCCGGAAACGCCGTGGGCGCCGGTAGCGCCGGTAGGTGTTCGTATCGCGCTCGCAGCGTCTTCTGATCGATGATGAGCAGTTGGCACGTCGCGTAGTGACGTTCGGCATCACTGCCGCCAATCAGCGCGACCCCATACTCCGTGCTGATCGCGGCTCCATAGGCGCGCGGCGCATCGAGCTTGCCGGCGTCCCGCCATTCGGTTGCGCCTGGATCGAGCACGAGCACGTGGTCATACCAAACCTTCTTGCCGCCTTGCCACGGTGGCGCCTCTGGGAAGTTTGCGCCGCCCGCAACGATCAGTCGATCAAGATGCGATCCGACGAACGGGCCGCCGAAGCCAGGCGTGTTGGGTAGCGCGGGCAGGTCTTGCCACGACAGTCGATCTTGTGCGAATGCGGCGCTGGTGGCGAGCAGCGCAAACACCAGGGCGATAAGTGCGCGCAACCTCATGCGAGCAGGCCCTTCAACCCGAATCGTTCGAGGTCCGCAAACAGCTTGGCTTCTCCTCCGTCTGCCATTGGCGGCATTGGGCAACGCACGGTGCCAACGTCGACGCCGAGGTACTTCATCGTCGCCTTTGCTGCGGCCATGTAGTTGTGGCCTGCCAGCAGTTCGACGAGTTCGGCTGCCTTCGACTGCAGAGCGCGTGCCTCGTCGGTCGCGCCGGCTGCGTGTGCGGCGATCAAGCGATGGTAGAGCGGTGTCGCGAAGTTGTAGGTGCTACCAACGGCGCCATGAGCGCCTAGTGCTAGGCCAGTCACCAGCAGTTCGTCGCAGCCCCAGTAGAGCTTGATCGCGTCACCGTGTTCGCGAACACACGCCTGGAAGTCGAGCGCGTCTAGATGCGTGTATTTGATACCGCGGAAGTTCGGAATGCGATCGCGGGCCGCCGCCGCGAACTTCACCATCGGCACGTTCACGTGCGACAGCACCGGGATGTGGTAGTAGAGGAACGGCAAGTCCGGTGCACCGGCTGCCATCTCGGCGCACGTGTCGACGAGGCGGTCTACGGAGCCCAGTGGAAACCAACTCGGCGGTGCCGCGCAGATTCCATGTGCGCCAATTTCCGTTGCATGTGCCGCAAGCGATGCCGCTTCACGCGGGCTGTTGTGGCCGATATGGATCCAGACCTGCAAGCCATCGGCCGCTTCGGTCCAACGGGCTGCGAGCGCGCGCCGTTCATCGCCGGAAAGCGAGGAGCCTTCGCCGGTGCTGCCGGCGATCAGCACGCCTTGCACGCCGTCACCTCGCAGGTGCGCAGCTTGCTGCGCGACGAGATTCAGGGCGAGGTCGCCATTCGTGGCGAACGGCGTGTGAGGGGCGGCAATCAGTTCGAATGAGGGCATGGTGCAGTTCCAGGAACTGCACATGTACCCGCAGGGTCGATCCGAGGACAGGCTTCGCTGCCCTCAGGTGCGATCTGCGACTAGTCGATGCCGCGGCGAGTGGGGCGGGCGAAGTCCGGCATCGCTGCCTGGATACTTCGCCCGGTGGCGCAAGCAGTAGCGAACGCTACTTCTTGTCGCGGCTGCCAGCGGGCGATTCGGTTGTCGCGGCGGACTTCTTCTTGCTGTCGGCGCTTTGGATCAAGCCCGTCTGCACACCTTCGCGGTAGCTCGGCGCGTGCGGGATCTTCTCCGATGAGCGTTCGTGGTAAGGAACACCGCGACGCATCCACTCTGGTGCCGCATCACCCTTCAAGTGGTGGTCGAAGTACTCCTGCATGCGACGCGTCCAGTCACGCTTGTTCTGGTTCTTACGCAGGCCGTGACCTTCGTCGTTGTAGTTGAACAAGTAGGCCTCCTTGCCGAGGCGACGCATCGCCGTGAAGAACTCGATGCCCTGATACCACGGGACCGCGCCGTCGTTGTCGTTGTGCAGGATCAGCACCGGCGTGCGAACCTTGTCGAGGTAGAACAGCGGCGAGTTCTCCCAGTAGCGCATCGGCGCTTCCCAGATCGTGCCGCCAATGCGCGATTGCGTCTGCTCGTATTGGAACTGGCGCGACATGCCCGAAGCCCAGCGAATGCCGCCGTAAGCACTGAACATGTTGACGACCGGCGCACCGGACTCAACAGCCGCGAAGATGTTCGTTCGCGTGATCAGGTGTGCGGTCTGGTAGCCGCCCCACGAGTGACCGGCCGCACCGATGCGGTCCTTGTCGACGAAGCCCTTGGTCAGCAAGTGCTGCACGCCGGAGACGACGGCCTTCTCACATGACTCGCCCGGGTAGCCATCGGTGTAGACGATGTCCGGCACGAACCACAGGTAGCCGTTGGATACGTAGTAGGCCGCGTTCGGCGACGTGCCGGCGCTCGGCGAACTGAAGCTGTGGATGCGGTTCGAACTGCGCTCGTAGAAGTAGACCATCATCGGGTACTTCTTTGCCGGATCGAAGCCATCCGGCTTGACCAGGTAACCCTTCAGCTCGACGCCGTCATCCGAGCGCCAGTTGACCAGTTCGGCCGAACCCCAACTCACCTCGCGGCGAATCGGGCAGCCATCGGTCAGCTTGCGCGCGTTGTCGAACGCGAGGTCGGTCGTCCAGACGTCTGGGAATTGGTTGAAGCGGCTGTAGGTTACGAACAGGCGGTCGGCATCGCGCGGGCGCGTTGCACGACCGAGTGCCGCGTTCTTCATGACCACCTTGCGCGGCTTCGCTGAGCCCTCGACCGAGTCGGTGTAGATGCCGGTCGCGTAGGTGTTGGTGTTGGTTGCGCGCAGCACCAAGTCATTGCGCATCCAGCGGCGCTTCTCGTTGTCGTCGCGCTCGGCGTCGGGTCGAAGGTCCGGCCCGCCAACGCGGAACGCGATGCCACTGGCGCGGCCGAGGCCGTCGGTGATGCAGCGGTACTTACCGGTTTCTGGGTTGACCGCCCAGATGTCGTATTCGTCGTTGATCAGGATCTCGGCGTCGTTCTCGGTCCAGCCGGAAGTGCCGTGCGCACCATGCGGTTCGGGGCGGTCATCCTTCTCGCGATCGAACGCGATCGGGATGCCCGACGTCAAGTTGCGGGTCGTGCCCTTCTCAACGTCGTAGGTGTGCCAGTCGTAGTCGCGGTGATCAAACCAGATCACGTAGCGGCCACCGGTTGAACTGCTGGCGCGTCCACGCAGACCAGCGATGATCTTCTCGCGACTGCCGTCGATCGTGTTGACGATGTAGACGTCGCTGTAGCGGCCGTCCCAAGTCATTTCCTTCTCGTATGGTGTTGCGTCGGTTAGCAGCGCGCGCGAACCATCATCGGTCAGCAGCGAAACGCGCGGGTTCGCCGGGGTGCCGAGCACGACAGCGCGATCTACATCCATGTGATAGGCGACCGTTAGCGATGCCGTCGCCGGGTTCGACCGCTTGGCCTGCATCGGCTGCAGCATGCCGTCTTCGAAGTGCCACAGATCGAGTTTGATCTCGTCCTCGGGCAGGATCTTCGGCAGTTTTTCCGGCTTCGGTTGGCTGATGCTCATCATCAGCACCGACGCGTCGCGTGAGAAACTCAGGTTGCTCGAACTGATCTTGTGCTCGGCGGGAATGCCGGCGGTTTTGGCATCTACGATGCGGTGCGCGGGCTTCTCCGAGAAGTTCCACAGGTAGAGTTCCAGTGCGGTCTTCTTGTCGCCAAACGTGCGTATGTCGCTGGCGAAGGCAAGCACCTTGTCGGCTTGATCCGTCGTCATGCCGGACACGTTGCTGTAGCCGGCGAGCACGTTAACCGTGACGCCCGATGACAGTTCGCGGGCGAACAAACCGTGCTCGACACCTTCAGTCTTCTTCTTGGTGCCGATCGTGTACCAGAGCCACTTGTTGTCGGCGAGGGTCCCAAACGCACGAACGTGCTCAATGGTCTCGTCTTTGCCCGTGGCGAGGTTGCGAAGAACCAGCTTGCTACCGTCGCTGCGCTTGGCTTCCTTTGGATCGACCTTCTTCTCAGGGGCCTTCTTGGTGGGCTTCTTTTCGGCCGCCTTTCCCTGGGCTAGTCCTGGCTTGGTTAAGGCTACGGCTGGTACCTTGGCTGCGCTCGGCCCGACACCCGTCTTGCTGGCCTTCTCTTCGGCGCCGCCCTTCTTCTTGCTGGGCTTCGCTTCGCCGGCCTTCTTGTCGTCGTCCTTCTTGGGCTTCTTCTTCGGTTCAGGCTTGTTGTAGTGAATCGCGAGCAAGTCGCTGTCACCGATCATGCGGTGGCTCTTGACGTCCTCGAGCTTCACGATTTCGCCGCTCGTCAGGTCGAGCACATGCACGCGCTTGGCGAGCGCCTTGGCTTCTTTCTCGGCTTTCTTGTCGCCACTTTCCTTTTCCTGCTTCGGCTTCACCGCAGGCTTCGCGGCCTTCTTCGGCTCGGGCAAGCCAAGGAAGCTTCGCACTTCTTTGAGCGAGCTTCCTCGCTCTTCGATCATGCGCGTAACCATCGCTTCGGTCATGCCGCGTTCGGCTAGCGCTTCCTTGATGTCCGGCGGCAAGCCCTCTTGCTCCTCGGCTTCTTCGCCCTCTGCCGCTTCCTCCTTCTTCGCGTAGAGCTTCTCGAGCTTCTTCTTGCGCTCGTCTTCGTACGACTTGCCGATCTTATAGAACGCGAGTTGGTTGTCGTTGGAGAACGAAACGCTGGTGCCGCGTGCAAACTTGAAGACTCGGTCGCCGTCGACTTCTTGGATGTAGAGCGTGGCGTCGCCGACACGAGGTCGGATCGAGTACGCCATCCACTTGCCGTCACGGCTGTAGGTGGTGCCACTCAATGCAGTCCAGTTATCGTAGTCGTCGTGGGTCACTGCGCGCTTTGCGGCGGCTTGCGCGATCACCAAATCGGTGAGCGTCAAGGGTGTGGCCAGTGCGGCCAGGGCAGCAAGGGATTGGAGAGTGCGACTGGTGCGAGCGAACGTCGTCATGGGCTGTGGAGAGATTGGGGGAAGAGGCAAACTCGGAAGTTACTTCGTAGACTCGTGAGTTGGGCTTGGAGCACGCAACCAGTAGGTAACAGCACTCGAGTCGCACCCTAGATCTAGTGTGTAAGTCCATTATCGGCAACGCGTTGATCAATGATTGAGGCGTTTTGGCCTTAAGGCGTATCCTGGTCCGGAGAGGCCGATGAACTTTGTTGAGAGATGGCGCCTCGGAGAAGCCTTGATGCCAAGGCCCGCAGGGAAACAGCATGCCAAGTGATTGGCTTGGTCAGTTTTGGCAAGACGAGCCAGAGTCGCCAGATAGTCAGAGGGGTGGGCGGGTGCAGAGAGAGAGAGATCGTCGGCCTACTTCGCGACCAGAGGGCCAGCGGCAAGCGCGCAATAGCTGTCGCGCATGAGTCGCGGCACATGCTGCGCAGGTGTCGAGACGTTTCGGCATCGCCTGCGGCATCGCCTCCCCGACATCATCGTCTAGGAACTCCTCGCAGTCGCCAGCGGAGCCCTGATCGTTCGCAATTGCGGCAACTGTCACCAGCGACGAGGAGCACCACGACGAAAGTAACACGCCTATCGATGACCAACCGCAGGAGTCTCTGCTGCGGAGTTCGGAGTCGAAATCGAATCCGGAGACGAGGCCCAAGAGCCAACTGCTAGGTGAATGACTCAAGATGCGCATTCTGTTCTCGGCGACCTGGATGGATGCAGAGACTGAGGCCTTCGGTTCATGTCCCGCGAGCAACGCGGGCGTCAATCTGAGTGATACTCTGGCCAGCACGGGCGCCGGTGGCCGGCAGGGCGATGACTTGCTTGTGAGCAGTTCCTGTGTGCGGGCAGCGCGCCTGTATCTCCGATGGTTTCAGTCTTCGGCTCCGGTTACAAAGTCCGCCACGCCGGGAGCGCCCGTAGCTCAGTTGGATAGAGCATCGCTTTCCTAAAGCGAAGGTCGCAGGTTCGAATCCTGCCGGGCGTACCACACTGCTAGCGGTCGGTTGAAGAAGTCTCCTGCGCGGCAAGATCGTGGTCATCGATACCGATTGGTGCTCGGAAGTGCTGGCTAATCGGTCGATTCGGTGGATCTACTCCTGTGCAGGATTGCTCGATTTGTACTGCCTCGATGAGCGCATGGGGGGCCAACGGGTTGCTACGATGGCAATTGAGACCACGTGCCGTTGGTTGGCGTGTCGCGAAAAAATTTGCTGCCTCAGCTTGGCGTGGCTCGGTGGCGATGATCTGACGCCGCGCGAGTGTGCTTTTCGTGCGTTTGTCGATGACGTGACCAGCACGGTTGGCCCTGAGTTCGTGCGACCGGCTGTGAGGGTTTCGAATGACTTTGGGCTGATCGACGACCGGTTCCATGCGCACTGGTATTCGCTCAACGGCACGGCCTTGATCTCAAGCGGCGGATAGAAGCCCCAAATCGGTCTGTAGCGCGCAGCTCATTGCGCTTCCGGAGTCGGCGGCGACAATGCATGCCGATGTCGGCCACCCAACTAGTTCTTCAAAGCCCGCTTCGCTCAGCGGTCTGGCTCCGCACTTCGCTAGGCGTCGCGTGCTTGTGGTTGGCGCCACTTGCGGCGCAGGCGCCGGTCGACTTTGCCCGCGACGTTCGGCCGATCCTGTCAGACCGTTGCTTTGCTTGCCACGGTCCGGATGCCGCAAAGCGCGAAGCGGGTTTGCGACTCGATGTGCGTGACGTCGCGGTGAAGAAGCTTGCGAGCGGTCGCGCGGCCATCGTGCCTGGCGATTCTACGCTGAGTGAGTTAGTGCGGCGACTGACGGTGCACGATCCCGATGAACGCATGCCGCCGGCCGCGAGCAAGTTGACCGTCAGTCCATCGGAAGTTGAAGTGTTGCGCCGATGGATCGACGAAGGGGCCGCCTACACCTTGCACTGGTCGTTTGCGCCTTTGCCCGCCGTTGTCGAACTGCCAAAGGTGCGGCAGTCCGATTGGGTGAAGAACGGTATCGATGCCTTCGTATTGGCGGGCATGGAGCGAGAAGGCGTTGCGCCATCGCCGCCGGCAACGTCGGCTGCGTACTTGCGCCGCGCCAGTCTCGCGCTCAATGGTTTGCCTCCGACGATCGAGCAAGTCGACCGCTTCGTAGCCGACGGCGATGCCGTTCGTGCCATCGACGAACTGCTAGATTCCAAGCGCTATGGCGAACGCATGGCGAGCGAATGGCTCGATATCGCGCGCTATGCGGACACCTTCGGCTACCAGAGTGATGTTGAACGGCCGGTGTGGCCGTGGCGCGATTGGGTGATCGATTCGTTTAATACGAACTTGCCCTACGATGAGTTCGCGACTTGGCAGATCGCTGGCGACTTGTTGCCGAATGCGACTCGCGAACAGCAGTTGGCGACGGCGTTCCAGCGACTGCATCGCCAGACCAACGAGGGTGGCAGTGTCGAGGCAGAGATGCGACTCGAGTATGTCGCGGATCGAACCGAGACGTTCGCGACGGCCTTCTTGGGGCTGACCATTGGGTGTGCGCGGTGCCACGATCACAAGTTCGATCCGGTGACGCAGCGTGAGTACTACGAGTTGTCGGCGTTCTTCAACAACATCGATGAGTCGGGGCTCTACTCGCACTTTACGCGGGCGACACCGACGCCGGCCTTGTCGTTGGTGACGGCCAAGCAATCCGCAGAAGAGTCCGAGGCTGCTGCGCAAGTTGTTGAGCTGGAAAGAACTCTTGAGGCTTACGCGACTTCGTCGCGCGAGGTCGCGGCATTGGCGGCCGCCGCGCATGGCGAGGGCGTCGATGGCGCAAAAGAACACGGCCACGTTGGGACGTTTGCATTCGAGTCGCTTGCCAAGGGCGCGCTAGTCAATGCGAAGGATGCTGCGTTGCCTGGCCGTATTGGCGAAAACCCAGCCTTGGTCGAGGGGGTGGTTGGCAAGGCCATCCAGTTCAAGGGCGAGAACTGGGCGAAGTTTTCCAAGGTCGGCGACTTCGATCGTCATCAACCATTTTCGTTGGCTTTCTGGCTGCGCGTGCCCGAGCGGTACGACCGCGCAGTGGTCATGCACCGGTCCAAGGCGTGGACCGACGCTGGCAGTCGCGGCTACGAACTGTTGATCGAAGACGGTGAACTGAGTTTCGCCTTGGTGCACTTCTGGCCTGGCAATGCGATTCGCATCCGAGCCAACCAGAAGTTGACGGTCGACGCGTGGACGCATGTGACGCTGGCCTATGATGGCAGTAGCCGCGCCGATGGCATGACGATCTTCGTCGATGGCGAAGTCGCCGAGACGCGCGTGATCCGTGACTGCTTGACGCGGACCATCCAAGGTGGCGGTGCCGATGCGCTGACGTTGGCCGAACGCTTCCGTGATCGCGGCCTCAAAGGCGGCGCGATCGACGAACTGCAGGTGTATCGGCGCGAATTGACACGCGGTGAGGTGGCGCGCTTGTCTGGGCGCGGCGGCCCTGCGACTCAGGATGAAGAACTACAGTTCTACTTTCGGGCGGTTCACTCAGACTATCGCAAGAAGCTCGAAGACCTGCGTCAGGCCCGCCTTCGACTAGGTCGGGTGCGGGATAAGCAGGCCGAGATCATGGTCATGCGTGAGATGCAGACGCGTCGCGCGACCTATGTTCGACCACGTGGATCGTATTTGGCGCAAGGCGAACAAGTCGATCGCGGCACGCCTGCGTTCTTGCCCAAGAGCGAGGCTATGGATCGGCTCGCGCTTGCACGATGGTTGACGGATCCGGCGCATCCGTTGGCGGCGCGCGTCGCCGTCAATCGCATTTGGCAGATGCACTTTGGCAGTGGGTTGGTCGGCACTTCCGAGGACTTTGGTAGCCAAGGCGCGCCGCCGTCGCACCCGCAACTATTGGATTGGCTCGCGCGTTGGTTTATCAGTTCCGGCTGGGACATGAAGGCGTTGCACCGCTTGATCGCTACGTCGGCGACCTTCGCTCAGGGTTCGCTGGCTTCCCCCGAACTGCGCGAACGCGATCCAGAGAACCGTCTGCTCGCGCGTGGACCGCGCTACCAGTTGTCCGCCGAAGTGTTGCGCGATCAAGCGCTGTGGGCAGCGGGCTTGTTGGTCGAACGCATTGGCGGCCGGCCGGTTCGGCCCTACCAACCAGCGGGCTTGTGGCAGGAGAAGTCTGGCAGCGTCTACCACCGCGCCAAGGGCGATGGCCTGTATCGTCGCAGCCTCTACACCTACTGGAAGCGCACCTCGCCGCCGCCGGCGATGATGCTGCTCGACGCCAGCCAGCGCGACGTGTGTGTGATGCGACGGCAGAGCACGTCGACGCCGTTGCAGGCTCTACTGATGCTCAACGACCCTCAGTTCGTTGAGCCGGCAAGGGTTTGGGCCGAACGTTTGGTGGCCGCGTCTGGCCAG
>Ga0302118_10000804_pt1 | contig 15202 bp, 18 predicted proteins | sample AG5_331_MG_FD_203126 | JGI IMG/M metagenome (GOLD analysis project Ga0302118, IMG submission 203126) | Marine microbial communities from Western Arctic Ocean, Canada - AG5_33.1 | ecosystem: Environmental > Aquatic > Marine > Oceanic | place: Canada: Western Arctic Ocean | collected 2017-10-01 | reverse complement strand
CGTCGTTCAGCAGTGTTATTTCCCATGTAGAAGTTCAGTAATTCTGGAATTTCGTGTGTATGTTCAACACCTACCCCAATTGCTCGCATGTCTTCACCAATAAACTGTCCGAATTCTTTTGGGGAAATTTCACCAAGTCCTTTAAAGCGCGTTACTTCCAGATGAGTACCTTTACGCAGACTTTCAAATGCCGCATCTCTTTCAGACTCATTGTAACAATAACGTGTAATTTTTTGGTTGCGTACACGAAAGAGCGGTGTTTCGAGGATGTAAATGTGTCCTTGCAAAACTAGCGGTTCATAAAACTGTAAAAAGAAGGTCAACAGCAAATTACGGATATGCAGTCCATCTACATCGGCATCAGTCGCAATCACGACTTTATTGTAACGTAAATCGTCGATAGAGTCCTCAATCCCAAGGGCTTTCATGACGTTATAGAGTTCAATATTTTTGTAGATGGCTTCTTTACCTTGTCCGTGACAATTGAGCGGTTTACCCTTGAGACAAAATACTGCCTGTGTATAAACATCTCGTGCGCTGATCATGCTTCCGCCAGCGGATATGCCCTCGGTGATAAAGACTGTGCTGTCATCTCCACGTCCGCTTTTGTCACCAAGGTGGAATTTACAGTCCTTGAGGTTTGGGATTGTCAGTGCAGATTTTTTAGCGTTGTCCCTTGCAGCCTTTTTTACATTGCTCAATTCCTTGCGGATACGTTCGTTAGATTGAATTTTTACTTTGAGCGGTTCAGCTACTTCAGGATGTTTATAAAGAAAATCAACAAAAGTGTCACGCACCAACGGCATCATCCAGGAACGTAAATCCGAATTTCCCAGTTTATTCTTAGTTTGTGACTCAAAAACCGGTTCCTTAACTTTTATTGCAACCGCACCGACTAATCCGTCTCTGATGTCCGGACCGTCAAAACTGGAATTAAAAAATTGATTAACTCCTTTGAGAATGCCTTCACGAAATGCTGAAAGATGTGCCCCTCCATCGTTTGTGTGATGACCGTTTACATAGCTGAAATATTCCTCTCCGTAACGCTCTGTATGTGTAAAGGCCATCTCCAATTGACCGTTTTGACAGTGCACGATATCATAAAGATTCGCGTCGTTCACTTCTTCCTGCATCAGATCCAGCAGGCCGTTTTCGGATTTAAATTTTTCACCGTTCAGTGTGATAGTGAGTTTGCGGTTCAGGTAGGCGTAGTTCCAGAGTTGTTTCCGGATAGTTTCAAGGTCGTAAGCATAATTTGGAAAAAGCTTTGAATCCGGAGTAAAATTGATTAGTGTACCGTTGCTTTCGTTTGTCTCATCTGCTAAAGGCGAGGTTATTAATTCTCCTGATTTAAACTCGGCGGAAATCCGCTTTTTGTCCCGAAATGAAGTGACTAAGAAATTTTCTGAAAGAGCATTCACCGCTTTTGTGCCAACTCCATTTAGACCAACACTGAATTGAAATACTTCATCGTTGTATTTTGCGCCAGTGTTGATTATTGAAACACATTCTACCACTTTTCCCAAAGGTATGCCGCGTCCAAAGTCACGTATGTTCACGATACCATTGTCAATACGGATGTCAATACGTTTGCCGAAACCCATGATAAATTCATCAATTGAATTATCAACGATCTCTTTAAGTAATACGTAAATACCGTCACTTGGGTGGGAACCGTTGCCCAAACGGCCAATGTACATGCCAGGACGTAAACGGATATGTTCGAGGGATGAAAGCGTCAGTATTTTGCTTTCATCATAAACGATCTCTTTTACTGGGGTCATTGTCTTTCCATGACTGATTAGCATTCCATGCTTTAGCTCTGTCTTTTGCAAGAGAGGGATTTTACCGAGTCTGAAATAATATTATCGGCAATGTTCACCCTTTAAATATATGCAATCATCATGAAATTGTCAAAAACACTTTAATTTCTTTATACCTTACTGAGTGATTATGACGATTTGCACATAACAATTACTATAAGAAAGTAAAATTACAAATAAAAAATATTTTTCTAAAACTTGTAATATTCTAGAATTTAAATTATAAGGTATAAACACGAAGAATAAATATTGTTGATAACAAAGGAATCGATATTATTTATTCTGAATCTTGAGTTATATTAAATTGGATAAAACAATATTTGGGAAAATTTATGACTTTAAGTCTCAGAAAGCGCTCCAGATATTTATTAAAATAATTTGAATATCCACTAAACGTAGTAATTTTGTCTAATCGAAAATTATGAATATAGCCTTGAGGGACCAGAGAAAATTTGCTGCCAGAGCATCATGGTATTATTACAAGACTGGAATGACACAGGGAGAAATTGCTAAACGTTTAGGTATCAACCGTGCCAGGGTGATTAATATTCTCAATGAAGCTCGAAAAGATGGTACGGTCACCTTTCATGTCAGTGGTGAAGACGCAGAGATGATGGCTCTGGAAGTTCAACTCAAAGAAAAGTGGGGTCTGCGTGATGTCTTTTTGACACCTGGGGTTTCTAACGAAGAACTTAAGAATGATCTCAGCATGGCTGGGGCGCAGTATCTAGAAATGAATTTACCTTCAAAGGAATCTTTGATTGCGCTTGGATGGGGAGAGACTATTTCCGGAATTACCCGTAATTTGGGAAGAGTCATTCCTGAAAGAACTTCCTTCGTTACACTTTGCGGAGGTGTGATGCACTATCTCAGCGAGCATACACCGACCAATGTCGGCACTCCTCTTTCAGGATTTCTTTATCCATTCCATGTTATCCCAACTCCACTGATGGTGGGTACGTCTGAACTCAGGGACCAGTTGCTCAACGAGCCTGAAGTTCAGCGTGTGATGAACATGGCTCAAATTGCTGATATTGCGATGGTAGGTATTGGTTCCCTGATGCCCAGTACCGAATTTGAAGACTTTGGTTATAAATCTCAAAAAGAACTTGATCGGCTAAAAAAACATGGGGCTATAGGTCAGATGCATGGAGAATATTTTAACGCAGTTGGTGAACCTTTAGAACTGGAGCACCACCATCGACTGATCTCAATTCGCTTGGAAACATTGCGCAAAATGAAACACGTGGTTGGCGTGGCCGGTGGATCAGATAAAATTGAAGCTCTGCAAGCTGCTTTAAAAGGTGGTTTTATCCACTCCCTCATTACGGATGAAGCTACCGCTAGAGTTTTAATTACTTCTTCATAAAAAACAATCCAATTATTATAAACTATAAGTAACTGCAAATACACTATAATTTATAAATTTGATTATTAATAACAAAAATAATGTATTTTTACAAAAAAAAGGTTGCAATAGTAAATTAATATCATTAGAGTAGTTGCTGGATGGTGGGGATAACATCATCAAAGTTGTTGTTATGAAAAAATATCGCTCGTAGTGTAATGCTTTCATGGCAATGTTTAAAAAGGACTAAAGAAAAGTTTCAATAAAATTTCTGCATTCAATAATCTGTATCTTGTAGAGTTTTGAATCCAAAGTTGGATTATCTGTAATGAACGTATTCAGCAAAGAAAGTAAATTCTATTTCAGATATTTTAGTCAGGATAATATTGAGAGTTTCCAGGTCTTAATCTATTTAAAAAGGTGTAACATGAGTAAAATGAAATCTATTATGGGTGGAGTTTTGTTGTTAGCGCTTTCCAGTTCACCTGCATTTGCTGGAAAAGCAGACGCAGGGAAATGGATTAATAACGAATTCCAACCATCAACAATATCAAAGTCTGAGCAGAAAGCAGAGATGGACTGGTTCATCAAAGCTTCCACTCCTTTTAAGGGAATGGAAATAAACGTTCTCTCAGAAACTATTCCTACTCACGAGTATGAGTCAAAGGTTTTAACAAAAGCCTTTGAGGAAATCACAGGCATCAAGGTCAATCATCAGCTTCTCGGAGAAGGCGAGGTAGTACAAGCTGTACAGACCCAAATGCAGACAGGGCGTAATCTGTATGATGCATACATTAATGATTCCGATCTAATCGGAACCCATTCCCGTTTACAGCTTGCGGTTAACCTGACCGACTGGATGAACGGAGAAGGAAAAGGGGTAACTCTGCCGACATTGGATTTGGACGACTTCATGGGGAAGTCTTTCACTACAGGGCCGGACGGTAAACTCTATCAGTTACCAGACCAACAGTTTGCGAATCTTTACTGGTTTCGCTATGACTGGTTTCAACGTGCTGACTTGAAGTCTCAGTTCAAGAAAATCTACGGATATGAACTCGGTGTTCCTGTCAACTGGTCTGCATACGAAGACATTGCTGAATTTTTCTCAGTACATGTCAAAAATATCGATGGAGTTCGGATTTATGGACACATGGATTATGGAAAACGTGCTCCCGATCTTGGTTGGAGGATGACTGATGCATGGCTGTCTATGGCTGGTGCAGGTAGTAAAGGACTTCCAAACGGTGTCCCAGTAGATGAATGGGGAATTCGTATGGAAGCAGGTACATGTAATCCAGTTGGTGCTTCCGTTACACGTGGTGGTGCGGCTAATGCTCCTGCGGCGGTTTATGCAGTTCGTAAATGGGATGAATGGCTGCGAAAATATGCTCCTCCAGGTGCTGCAAGTTATGACTTCTATCAGTCTTTACCTGCACTTTCTCAGGGTAATGTTGCACAACAAATCTTTTGGTATACAGCCTTTACTTCTTCAATGGTTGCACCAAGAGAATCCGGAAATAATACCGTTGATAAAGACGGAATGCCATTATGGCGTATGGCGCCTTCACCACACGGACCTTATTGGGAAGATGGGATGAAGTTGGGTTATCAGGACGCAGGTTCCTGGACTTTGTTTAAGTCAACTCCGGTGGATCGACGCAAAGCAGCTTGGCTCTATGCTCAATTTACAGTTTCCAAAACTGTTTCATTGAAGAAAACCCATGTAGGCTTGACTCCAATTCGTGACAGTGACATTCGTCATGAGTCCTTTACTGAGCGTGCTCCAAAACTGGGTGGCTTAGTTGAGTTCTACCGCTCACCAGACAGAGTTCGCTGGTCTCCAACAGGAATCAATGTTCCAGATTATCCAAAATTGGCTCAAATTTGGTGGCAACAAATTGGTGATGTAAATTCTGGTGTGTTTACTCCTCAGCAAGCAATGGACCGTCTGGCTTCAGAGATGGATCAAGTCATGTCTCGTATGCAAGCTGCAGACGAAAAAGCAGGAGTTTATGGTGGTTGTGGACCTCGACTTAATGAGGAAAAATCTGCTTCCTACTGGCTTAATCAGCCAGGTTCACCTAAGGCAAAAGTTAATGAAAAGCCACAGGGTGAAACCATCAGTTATGACGAGTTAGTGAAACGTTGGGCTAACAATTAGTCTAACTAAATTAGTACCTCCTCTAGCGGCTGGGAGTGTCAGATTCTTTGATGCTCTCGGCTGTTATGGTTTTTAAATAACCGGACAAGAAAGTTTTTCTCCAATAGCAACTTAGGTTATCAGTCAGTTCGATACTCTCGGTTGTTATTGATTTTAGCTGAGTCCAGCCACAAAATTATTTCCGTTATTAATAGCAAACAAGATAATTTGCACACCTGATAAGCTAGTATTTACATGGCACTTGAATTTAGAAATTTATGCAAAATAGAGGATGATTTGACTCTTATTGCTCCTATTTCTTTGAAATTAAAACCTGGAATATTTAATACAATTCTCGGCCCGACATTGTCTGGAAAAACAACATTACTCCGTTTAATGGCAGGACTTGATAAACCTACTTCCGGAGAGATTTGGTATAAAGAGATCAATGTTACAAATATACCTGTACAGAAAAGAAATGTGGCCATGGTTTATCAGCAATTCATTAATTATCCCTCAATGACGGTATTCGAGAATATTGCTTCACCTTTGAGGGTGAAGAGAATGCCAGAAAATGAAATTAAATCACGAGTACATAATGTCGCAGATCTTTTGAAAATTTTTCCTTTGTTAAAAAGACTTCCTTCAGAATTGTCAGGAGGTCAACAACAAAGGACTGCCCTTGCACGAGCACTCACAAAAGAAGCTGAGTTGGTGCTACTTGATGAACCACTGGCCAATCTGGACTATAAACTGCGTGAAGAATTGCGTGAAGAATTACCGCGGCTTTTTGAGGAAACGGGGGCAACGGTCGTTTATACCACAACAGAGCCTTCCGAAGCACTATTACTTGGTGGTTATAGTGCTACTTTACATGAAGGGAGAATCACCCAGTATGATCAAACTCAATCATTGTATAAAAACCCCAAGAGCTTGATTGCAGCAAAAACATTTTCTGATCCTCCTTTAAACACAGTTAAAGTAAAAAAAAGTGGTGAAGGAATTTTTCTGGAAGGCGGAGTTAGATGGAAGACGACTAATTACTCAAATATTCCAAACGGAAATTATACTTTGGGTTTCCGTGCTCACCATCTTAAACTGAATTCTTCAAAAACTGATGACATAAAATTATTAGGTGAAGTGCTTGTTACTGAACTAAGTGGTTCAGAAAGTTTTGTACATTTAAAATCAAACGAAAATAATTGGGTAGTGCATACTCACGGAATTTACAATTATCGACAAGGCGAACAAATCGAGATGTATTTATCCATCAGTAATTGCTTCTTATTCGATTCAGACGAAATCAGAGTGTATGAAAAATAAAGAAAGAGTTTCATGGCAGAAGTAAGACTACAAAAAATTAGACACAGTTATAACGCAAACGCAGGTGACAAAACTGAATATGCGTTGCAGAATATTGATCAAGTTTGGGAAGACGGAGGAGCGTATGCCCTACTTGGTCCATCTGGCTGTGGAAAATCTACACTGCTTAATATTGTTTCTGGATTGTTACATCCAACTGAAGGGAAAATAATATTTGATAACAAAGATGTAACAATGACAACACCTAATCAAAGGAACATTGCTCAAATTTTTCAATTCCCTGTTGTGTACGACACAATGACGGTGTATGAAAATTTGGCATTTCCTCTGAAGAATCGAAAGATGGGTGATACAGAAATAGCGGAACGTGTTAAAACAGTTGCAGAAATGTTAGATCTAACCAAATTACTGAATCAAAAAGCTTCCGGTCTCACCGCAGATGGGAAACAAAAAATTTCTCTCGGCCGAGGCTTGGTTCGTTCAGATGTAAACATCATGATGTTTGATGAACCTCTGACGGTCATTGATCCACATCTGAAATGGCAACTACGCTCTGAACTAAAACAACTACACCGACGAGTTGGTTTTACCATGGTTTATGTAACACACGACCAGACAGAAGCTCTGACTTTTGCAGATAAAGTTGCAGTAATGTATGAAGGTGAGATTGTACAATTTGGAACGCCAGAAGAATTATTTTTAAAACCTAACCATACCTTTGTTGGTCACTTCATAGGTTCTCCAGGGATGAATTTTTTACCTTGCGAACTTGAAGGTGGTTTTCCAGTTTTTAACGGAAACCGGATCAAACTTACTTCACAAATTGCAGGATTAAATTCTACAAGTAAAATTGAGATTGGTGTGCGGCCTGAATTTATAAAAATTGATAATGATGGTTTTCCTGTCAACATTACACGAATAGACGATGTGGGACGTTACCGGATTGTGAAAGCAGAATGTTCTGGACATAATTTTAATGTTTATGTTCCGGAAGAATTTGAAATCCCCACCGAAAATTTACGGGTTAGTTTCGATCCACAGCACACTCATATCTATTGCGATGGCTGGTTACACGATAGAAAGGCGACGGAATGATTAAACGTGTCCCAAATCAGAAAGCTTGGTTCTTGGTCTTGCCAGTTATCTTGTTGGTTGCTTTCAATGCAGTGATTCCCCTCATGACAGTTGTCAATTATTCTGTACAGGAAACCTTTGGAAATAACCTCTTCTTTTGGGAAGGCTTAAGATGGTATGAGGAGGTTTTGCACTCGGAACGATTCCAGGCATCGATGACACGGCAAATCATTTTCACCACTATCATTCTACTGATAGAAATTCCTTTAGGAATTGCAATTGCTCTGACTATGCCACGCACCGGATTGGGTGCTACATTATGTTTGGTTTTGATGTCTCTACCCTTACTTATTCCATGGAATGTTGTGGGGGCGATGTGGAATATTTTTGCCTTACCCGAAATTGGTTTGTTAGGCAAAGTTGTTAACAGTATGGGGATTGATTACAATTTTACTCAACAACCAATTTCAGCGTGGATAACTATCATTGCAATGGATGTTTGGCACTGGACTTCACTAGTCGTTTTATTGAGTTATGCAGGACTGAGTGCTATTCCGGAAGCATTTTATCACGCTGCACAAATTGATACTGCAACGAAATGGCAAATATTCCGTTATATCCAATTACCAAAACTTAAACATGTTTTGACCATTGCCATTCTGCTTCGCTTTATGGATAGCTTTATGATTTATACAGAACCATTTGTTTTAACAGGAGGTGGACCAGGTAACAGTACAACTTTTTTGTCTACAGATCTAGTAAAAGTTGCGTTAGGACAATTTGATTTAGGCCCTGCAGCAGCAATGTCATTGATATACTTTCTTATTGTTTTATTGTTGTGTTGGGTATTTTACACTTTAATGATGCGGAATGAGGAACAATGAAAAGACTAACCTGGATGGTGCCCACACTGTACATCATTTTTTTAATGTTGCCAATTTATTGGCTGGTGAACATGTCATTCAAAACAACAAATGAAATACTCGGCACGTTTTCACTCTGGCCACAAAAATTTACTTTCGATAATTATATAAAAATATTTACTGATCGTACTTGGTATCAGGGCTACATCAATTCCTTGAGCTATGTATTCATGAATACGGTAATCTCGGTAACTGCAGCACTTCCAGCAGCATATGCATTTTCTCGTTACAAATTCCTTGGTGATAAGCATCTTTTCTTCTGGTTACTGACAAACCGCATGGCACCACCGGCAGTTTTTGCTTTACCATTTTTTCAACTTTATTCTGCTTCAGGACTTTTTGACACTCACTTGGCAGTAGCACTGGCACATTGTCTGTTCAATATTCCATTAGCGGTATGGATTCTTGAGGGCTTTATGTCAGGGGTTCCCAGAGAATTAGATGAAACTGCTTATGTGGATGGTTACTCATTCTGGAGGTTTTTCATAAAAATATTCCTACCTTCAATTGCAGCTGGAATTGGAGTAGCAGCCTTCTTTTGCTTCATGTTTTCATGGGTTGAATTGTTGCTGGCAAAAACCTTAACTTCAGTTGACGCAAAACCTATTGCAGCAACAATGACACGTACAGCCAGTACCGCAGGTTATGAATTGGGATTGCTCGCAGCAGCAGGCACTTTGACAATTATCCCAGGAGCATTTGTGATATATTTTGTACGCAATTACATTGCAAAAGGCTTTGCTATGGGGAGGGTGTAAATGGATTTAACCTGGATGGCATGGACTTGGCCTACTGCCACTTTTTTCATTATAATTTTTTTGCTCTTATGCATGATGGGCGTCTGGGAGTATTTTAAACCTGGGGGTGATCCAAGACATGGAATACTCGGTTTAGATACAACTCGTGGTGACCGCCTATTTATTACTCTTCTTGGAAGTGGTTTTATTCACATCGTATGGCTTGGTCTATTAGATATTACAATTTGGGGTGCAATGATTCTCTCTATTGTCTATGCATTAGTAGTATTCAAGTGGGTTTGATTTAGTTAATATTTTGAAATAATTTATGAACCTCAGAGATAACAATATTAAAAGATTAGCTGATAAAACATTTGATGTGCTGATTATTGGTGCAGGAATCAATGGTGCGGTCGCAGCAACTGCTCTTGCGGCCAGAGGAGCTAAAGTGGCCTTGGTGGACAAAGGAGATTTTGCAGGCTTCACCAGCCAAAATTCCTCTAATCTCGTTTGGGGTGGTATCAAGTACATGGAAACTTATGAGTTCCCGCTAGTACGTCAACTCTGCATGTCCCGCAACCACCTGTTGCGTTCTTATCCTTCAGCCATCAAGGAAATTCGTTTTTTTACCAATCTGGATAAAGGCTTCCGTTTTTCACCCTTTCTGCTTTATTGCGGAGCTTTGCTGTATTGGACAATTGGAAATTTTTTCACACGCTCACCCCGTTTTTTGACCCCGCGTCAAATAAATACCGATGAATCAGTAATCAATACAGAACATAGCATCGGCGGCTTTGAATATTCAGACGCATTTCTCTATGACAATGACGCACGCTTTGTTTTTAATTTTATTCGCTCCGCCATTAACTATAACTGCACCGCTGCAAATTACATGGAATCTTTGGGCAGCGTCCGGAATGAGCAGGGAGAATGGCAGACTCAACTCCGGAATACTATAAACGGCGAAACTTTTGAAGTCCGGAGCGCAATCATTATCAACGCGTGCGGTCCTTACGTTGATCAACAAAATCAGGTCTCAGCCCAGACTACCGCACACCGACATGTTTTTTCTAAAGGCATACACTTAATCGTTCCGCAAATTACAAATAATGAAAGGGTGCTGACATTTTTTGCTGATGATGGTCGTTTATTTTTTGCCATTCCGATGGGAAGCCGTACGATGGTCGGTACTACCGACACTCGAGTTTCTGCTCCGGAAGCTGAGGTTACTACGGAAGATCGACAGTTTGTGCTGGAAAATATTAACAAACGATTGAATCTAGACAAACCGCTGACTGAGGCAGATATTATTTCGGAACGCTGCGGAGTACGTCCGCTGGTGATCAAGACCGGTGACAAAAATAACAAAAACACGGAATGGATGAAATTGTCTCGAAAACACTCTGTTGATGTGGACCGTGAGAAAAAACACATCAGTATATTTGGAGGAAAATTAACTGACTGCCTCAATGTTGGTGAAGAAATTTGTGCCGCTGTCCAACAATTAGGAACCAGTCTTCCGGATGCAAAACGAAAATGGTACGGTGAGCCACATGAAGCCATCAGGGATGAGTATCTTCATCAAGTGAATTTAATGGGGCTTGATAAACTAACCTCCAGTGGTGCTTCTGAGGATTTGTCCACTCGTCTTTGGAGACGCTACGGAGCACAAGCCATCGGCCTGCTGGAAAATATCCGCGAAGATCCGAAAATGGCAGAACCACTAATCGAAGGCACCGATTACATACGCTGTGAATTGACTCAAGCCGCCAGGCGCGAAATGATAGTAACTCTGGAAGACTTTTTGCGCCGCCGCTCTAAACTTGCGTTGGTGGCACGACACGAAGACCTCAAACAATCGCAGGGCATAAAAGACGCCTGTGGGATTTTATTTGGAGAAGACGCACCTGAACGCTGGAATGAATATTTTGGAGAGTAGCTTAAAAGAGTAAATTTTTTACGATTCTTGCATTACCACTTTCGCATATAAAGCAACGGTTAGCTTACACTCGGCCAGCTTGTTTTTGCAGAGACTGTAAGATTTACTTTAATGGCTCGTCTTACTAAGTAAGACCGTTGCATTTAGCTATCACTTCTCAACTAATTATAGGAGATGGAGATGAAAAGCAAAACCAAAATAATGGCATCCTGCGTTAGCCATGAAGATGTTAAGTCGGCAATGGAACGGTACTTTGGTCATGGTGGCAAAATCACCAAAATCGAAAACCCTTGCCAGGAAATATTGCTCAAACAGGAAATGGGCGAAGAAGAAATGAACTATATTGATCCACATGCCGCAAATCTAGCTAGTAACGGTTTAGGTCAAGTGGGCAATGTTCTCCAGCAAGAGGTTCAATCAGTACAGAAAGAAGCACGAAGCTGAAGGAGGCTTATGAATATCCGTATGTTCACGTTAATATTGGCGGGGACGTTACTTTTTTTCGTCAATCCAGGACAGGCAGAATCAGCCCAACGCAACGGATTTTCAATCCAAGATCCAACAATACCTCTGGAAGAGATCTTGAGCGGAGGTCCTCCTCGTGATGGGATTCCTTCTATTGATTCGCCAAAATTTATTTCTGCCGCAGAGGTTGATTGGCTTTTGCCGGGCAGTCGGGTTTTGGGACTGGAAATAAACGGAGTCATACGGGCTTATCCCCTGGCCATTCTCAACTGGCATGAAATTGTCAATGACAGTGTTGGTGGAGTGCCATTGGCGGTAACCTATTGTCCTCTCTGCGGTACCGGCATGGCCTTCCGTAGGGATTTCAGCGGTACTGTCACAACCCTCGGTGTCTCAGGATTACTTTATAACAGTGACCTCCTGCTTTATGATAGGGAAAGTGAATCACTTTGGTCTCAAGTCATGGGTCAAGCTGTCAGCGGTCCTCGCAAAGGCGAAAGGCTGATTTCAGTACCTATAGAACACACTACCTGGGCAGACTGGAAAAATCAGCATCCTCAAACAGAAGTCCTCTCAAAGGATACAGGATTCAGTCGTGCCTATGGGCGTTCACCTTATGGTGATTATGATGAAAACGGTGATATATTTTTCCCCCTGTCATTCCGCAGCAGTTTGTATCATCCTAAAGAAAGAGTCATTGGCGTTGAGTTCGATGGCGAGTTTAAAGCCTATCCCTTTGCGGAATTGTCACAGTTAAAATCTCCTCTCAGAGACACTTTTGCCGGACGAAAAATTACCCTTGAATTCAATCTTGAAAGCCGGAATGGAATTATCCGTGATCCTCAAGGAAAAGTTCTGCCCAGCGTAAACGCGTTCTGGTTTGCGTGGTATACTTTTCATCCGGGAACCAAAATATTCTCCGCAAAAAATTAGGAGTTGAACCGTCCGTGTCTGTCTCGTAAAATACGCTTTCATTGCTACTGATTATCTCTCTTTAAAAGGTAAATATGTCTACACTCGATTTGAAAACAGTTAAAAATGCGGTGTTTGATGCCTACGGCACCCTCTTTGATGTTCACTCAGCTGTTTCACAATACCAACAAAGGTTAGGTGATAAAGCACAGGCTGTCTCAACTCTGTGGCGAACAAAACAGTTGGAGTACACTTGGTTACGCAGTTTGATGCAGCGTTATATAAATTTTTCGCAAGTGACTAGAGACGCGCTGGACTATGCTCTTGAATCTCATGGTATAGAGGACGAAAGTTTGCGTCAGGATCTGCTGAATGCCTATCTACAATTGTCGTGTTATCCTGAAGTTCCGGAAACTCTGGCAAAACTAAAACAACATGGGTTGTGTACAGCTATCCTTTCCAACGGTTCTTTTGAAATGCTCGAAGCAGGAGTCCGAAACAGCGGTTTGGAAGAACTTTTGGATGGAGTATTTTCGGTTGAGACGATTAGGATATTCAAGCCGGATCCGCAGGTTTATCAACTGGCTGTCGATCAACTCGCCTGTGATCCTCAAGAGATATTATTCTTTTCCTCAAACGCCTGGGATGTTTCCGGAGCAGCTACTTTTGGTTTTCAAGCCGTGTGGGTCAATCGTTTTGGACAGGCTCCGGAACGCTTACCCGGAATTCCAGTTCTTGAAATAAAATCTCTTGATGCTGTCTTACAATATGTTTCCGCTGATTGATCTTTAAAAAATTAAGCTTCATTCAAACAAGTCAAAAAGCCGTGTCATTTAGATCAAAGTCAGAAATCTGGTATTAGCGACCACACTAAGGTCAGCAAGATTACGCCCTGCTGTTGATAAGACCACGTACATGAGTAGCCACGGATCATATCCATTTGCGGATGGTTGAATCTGGTCTCGTATCGAAATTTGGATCTTTTACAAGACGTCATCACTTATTTCCCAACTGTTATAAATTTCCATAGAACTGGCTAAAATACTTGTTTACTTATTTACTTTAACATATAATTTAAGTACTTGCTTAAATACTATATGTTGAGAGGGTTTGTATGAAAAACAAAATATCTTTGTATGGAGGAATTGGTACTGCGGTGACAGCAGTTTGCTGTTTTACACCAATCTTGGTAATTGGATTAACGGGTCTCGGAACTGTAGCCGTTATCAGTTATCTGGATTATGTTTTGCTGCCTTTGCTCGCTTTTTTTGTAGTACTGACTGCTTACGGAATTTACCGTAATCAAAAGGATAAGCAGATTTGTGAAAATGTTGAATCAACAAAAGTGGAGCTTTAAAAATGCGTTGTCTAGGACCTACTTTGTCAGCAAAAGAATTACAGAATTTAGAGGAACAATATTCCTTTAATCCGGAAATTGAAGAGCGAGCGGAATTCTATAATTTAATTTCAAATCCGATTCGCCTGAAAATTATTCACCTTTTGAGAGAAAAGGAGGCGGTTTGTGTCTGTGACCTGAAAGATATTTTCAGCGTAACTGCTGCCGCGGTTTCTCAACATTTAGCTAAATTGAAGGCACACCGTATTGCAAAATCAGTCAAGCAGGGACAGACAGTGTTTTATTCACTGACAGACCATCCTTTTTTGTCACTGATTCCTTTACAAAAGTTGTCTCAAAAATAAAACGGAGCATCATGCAATTTTCGGATCTAAAACCAGGTTTAATTAGCCTCTCCACATCGTTTGGTTCTACAATTTGCTGTGTATTACCCATGACAATAGTTTTGCTAGGTTTGGGCAGCGGGGGATTCATGATGCTTACCATGCAGTACAGAATTATTTTGTACCCGCTTGGACTACTTGGGCTGGCGGTGTCATATTGGCTCTACTTCCGTCGTAAGAAAGCCTGTGAAGCACAAGTCTGTCAAATGCAGGGTAAACGCATGAATATTGCTGCACTTGTTTTTTCAACTGTCCTGATGAGTCTTGTAACTTATGTGGACTTTTTTCTTGTTTCATTGTGAAGGAGAATTATGAGAAAAATTGGATTGCTTTTAGGATTCGCACTGCTGTTGCTGACGCCCCCCGTTTTGGCGCAACAGGAAACTACTCAACTTGAAAAAGCTGATTTGAGTTTGAGTGGACTCACCTGAGGCGGTTGAGTGGCGATTGTAAAATCGTCCCTTTCAGGTCTGGAAGGCGTAAGCGCATCTAAAGTCAGTTTGACGGAAGCATCCGTCTGGTATGATCCCCAAAAGACAACTCCACAACAGATAGTTGCGGCAATTAGCAAATCAGGATATGGTGCCATAATTCAGAATGTGAGGTTAGTGGGAGCAAATTCTGTCCCTCAGGATTGTTTGTTATTTGGCTGGTTTTGTTGACGATTTCAAAATCAGTATGACTGAAAATTATGCCAAAGCGTAGTGTATGTAGCGAAATATGACCAACTTACACTTGATAATGTCCCCTACAGTCTTGCCCAAATTGAGGACTT
>Ga0302118_10000801_pt1 | contig 15237 bp, 13 predicted proteins | sample AG5_331_MG_FD_203126 | JGI IMG/M metagenome (GOLD analysis project Ga0302118, IMG submission 203126) | Marine microbial communities from Western Arctic Ocean, Canada - AG5_33.1 | ecosystem: Environmental > Aquatic > Marine > Oceanic | place: Canada: Western Arctic Ocean | collected 2017-10-01 | reverse complement strand
GCGCGATCTCGACCAATTGCTTATCGGCCGGAGGTAGCGTTGCCACCAGACGATCGGGGTCGAGGTGCTCGCGACCGACGCGCGCCAACGCCTGCAGCGATTGCTCGCGCAGCGCTGTGCGATCCACAAACCAACCCCGCCGCGGTTCGCGACCGAGGAACAGGTTCTCGGCAATTGTCAGGTGCGGCGCCAACGCCAATTCTTGGTGGATGATCGCCAGCCCAGCCTCGCCCGCTTCGGACGGATCGGCTGGCAAGTGCATCATTCCGTCGATTTCCATCGAACCGGAGTCGGCCAAATGCACGCCCGCAAGCGCCTTCAACAGCGTCGACTTGCCCGCGCCGTTTTCGCCGACCAACGCGTGCACCTCACCTCTCTTGACGTCGAGGTTGACGCCAGCGAGGGCCACGGTTGGGCCAAACCGCTTGCGCAACGCCCGCACGCACAGGCGCGATGCAGCGACGGTCATTTGAGCAGCGCCGCGATCTCGGGCTGATCCATATTGGCCTTGGTCGCCAAGATGCAGCCGGTATCGACTTCCTTATCGACGGCCTCGCCGGCGATCAGTTTATTGAGATGCTCAACCGCAAGCTGGCCCATGCGGCGCGGGTTCTGCACCACGAGCGCGTGGATTTTACCTTTGCTCAGGCCAGCCTTGAGCGGCTTGGTCACGTCGAAGCCGACGAACTTCAGCTTGCCGGTCATGCCCAACTGGTCGAGCGCGAGCATCATGCCATTGGTGACTGGTTCACACGGGCAAAAGACGCCGTCCGCCTTCTTCAGGTCGTCGGCCATGTTGAGTGCGGCGGTCTTGGCATCGCCGGTCGAAGCGCCGGCGTGTCGGTTGTCGACCAGGATTTCTAAGCCAGCGGCGCGCACAGCCCGCAAGAAGCCCTCTTCGCGTTCCGTCGTCGAGGCCGAACCAACCTGGTAGCGCAGCACCACGACCTTGCCCTTGTTACCAAGCAAGCGCGCCATTTCCGCACCGGCCAGTTCGCCGCTCGCGCCGTTGTCGGTGGCGATGAAACTTGCGAAGTCCTCGCCCACTGTGCCTGCCAATGCCGAGTCAAAGATGACGACCGGGATGCCCTTGGCCTTGGCTCGCTTGACCTCGGGAACCAACGCTTTCGCGTCCAGCGGTGCCAGCGCGATGCCGGCAACACCTTCGCCGATGAACTGCTGTACCAACTGCTTCTGTGCAGAGCGGTCGTTCTCCGACAGCGGCCCCTTAAACAACATGTCCAAGTCGGTCTTCGCGGCCGCATCTTCAGCACCGGATTGCACGGCTTGCCAGAACACGTGGGTCGTGCCCTTGGGGATCACGACGATGCGCGCCTTCCCGGTGCTCGAATCCGCGCCAGCATCACCGCAGGCAGTCACCAAGAGGAACGACGAGAGCAACAGGACGTAGCGCGCCAAAGACATGGAGCGCGATGCTAGCGGCACAGGCGTCCGGAGCGAACTGCTTGCCGGATAGTATGGCGACCCGTTAGCTGCCCGAGAGCGTCAACACGACCAACTGCGGCCAACAATTCAGGCGCACGCGCGGCGCATCCCCGCATTCTAGCCCAATCCCGCGGCTACAGCACAGCCACGCCTTGCCGTGCGCACCCCCACCCGCCACCGAAGCAGTGTGCCGGGATGTCGCACAGATGGCCGGGCAATCCTTGCCCATCAGCGGCTCGGGGCCAACAATCCCCGCGTGCGCATCGATGCCCATCAGCACTTCTGGCGGTATGACCCCGCATCCTACTCGTGGATTGATTCGCGCATGCAGCGCATTGCCCGCGACTTCCTGCCGAACGACCTGCAACCGCATCTCGCCGGATGCAAGTTCGACGGCGCAATTGCCGTACAAGCGCGCTCGAACCTCGAAGAAACCAAGTTCCTGGTCGAACTCGCGCACAATCACGACTGCGTCAAAGGCGTGGTCGGCTGGGCCGACCTCTGCGCTGACAACCTCGACGATGTGCTCGACGAACTTTGCCAGGACCAGGAACTACGCGGGTTGCGGCACATCGTGCAAGACGAACCGGACGATCAGTTCTTGCTGCGCAACGACTTCCAAGACGGCGTGCGCAAACTCGCCGACCGCAACTTGGTCTACGACGTGCTTATCTACCCGCGACAACTGGACGCTGCGGTGTCGTTCGTCGCGGCGCTGCCCGACCAACCGTTCGTGCTCGACCACCTGGGCAAGCCCAACATCAAGAACCAGGACCAAGACACCTGGCAACTCGGCTTCGACGGCATGGCTCAGTTCGAACAAGTTAGCTGCAAGGTGTCCGGCATGGTCACCGAAGCCAAATGGAACGAATGGCAGCCGAGTGACTTCCGCCACTACCTCGATTCCGCGCTCGAAGCGTTCGGCCCGGATCGCTTGATGTTCGGTTCAGACTGGCCAGTGTGCCTGCTCGCAGCGAACGACTACCAAGACGTCTACCAACTGGTCGCCGATTGGGCGAAGGCATTGAGTGACAGCGAGCAGCAGAAACTGTTCGGCGACAACGCGGCCCGCATTTACGGAATCACCAACTAAGCATGAGCAACACGTATCTGGTTACTGGCGCGATGGGCTGCATCGGCGCATGGGTCGTCAAGCACCTCGCAGAACGCGGCGACACGCCGGTCGTCTTTGACATCGGTGGCGACGCCCGCCGCATCAAGGACATACTCGACGAAGACACGTTCGCCCGCGTGCAGTTCGTCACTGGCGACATCACCGACCTCGAAGCGACCAAGAAGTGCGTCGCGGATGCGGCCCCAAAAGCCATCATCCACCTCGCCGGCCTACAGGTGCCGTTCTGCAAGGCGAACCCGGCCCTCGGCGCCAGCGTCAATGTGCTCGGCACAATCCACGTCTTCGAAGCGGCGGTCGCGGCCAACGTCGAACGTGTCGTCTACGCAAGTAGCGCCGCCGTCTTTGGCCCCGGCCAGGATGGTGCGGCCGCTCCCGACGAGAACTCCGCCTGCGAACCGACCACGCACTACGGCGTCTACAAGCGTGCCAACGAGGGCACCGCGCGGATCTACTGGCAAGACAACCAAATGCCCAGTGTCGGCCTGCGGCCGCTAACGGTCTACGGCATCGGCCGCGACCAGGGCCTGACATCCGGCCCAACCACCGCGATGAAAGCCGCGGTGCTCGGCAAGCCACACACGATCGGCTTCACCGGCTCGACCGACTTCAACTACGTCGGTGACACGGCGGCGATGTTCATTGCCTGCGCCGACCACGATCCGGTCAGTGGCAAGGGTGCGCACGTCTACAACCTGCACGGCGCGACCGTCGCGGTCTCCGACATCATCACGACAATTGAAGAGCAGCACCCGAGCGCCAAAAGCACGTTGCAGCAGAGCGGGCCTGAGCTACCAATCCCGCCGCAACTCGACGGCAGCGCCATCCATCGCGACTTCCCGGGCCTGCCGGACACGTCGCTGCAGGAAGGCATCGGCTACACGCTGAAGCGCTTCGGTGAACTGCACGAAGCCGGCAAACTAGACACGCGCGACTTGCCCAAGGAGTAGGGAGCAGGAGTCGCGCAGCCGCTGCCAGGTGTTAGTCAAACACCTGGCCAAACGAGGCACCCGCTTGAGCGAGGTCCTGAGCGACGGCAAAGATGGCAGAAGCCGCCGGCCAGACCAGATTCGGCATGCCCACATCGTGATTCGTTCGGGCTAGACTGCCGCGCCATGATGCGCGCCTGTGCAATCACGGCCCCTGGCCAGTTCGAAGTGCTCGACGTTCCGTCGCCAGAACTCGGTCCACACGATGTCCGGATCCAACCGGCAGCCGTCGGCGTCTGCGGCACCGACTTTCACATCTACAGCGGCGAGTCCAACTTCCACTATGACGAGAACGGCCGCGCCATCCCACTAGAGCAAGCGCCCCAGATCCTCGGCCACGAGATCACCGGCACCGTCATCGAACGCGGGCGCGCTGTCCACGACCTCCACATCGGCGCGCGGGTCATCATCGACCAGGGCCGCAACTGCCGCAGCGAACGTCGCGAGCCAGCGTGCGAGTATTGCGCGACCGGCCACTCGCACCAATGCGAGTTCTTCGAAGAGCACGGTATCACCGGCCTCGCCGGTGGCTTCGCAGAAGAACTGGTGACCCCGGCTCTCAATGTCATCGCGATCGAGTCCGATGCATCGTTTGCAAAAGCGGTGATGACGGAACCGATCGCCTGCGTGCTGCACTGCACCGACTTTGGCGTGCGAGCCAGTGGCCGATATCGCTTGGACCCAAAAGCCAGCGACAGCGAGCGGGTGCGAACCGCGGTCGTGCTTGGCGCTGGCCCCGCCGGCCTGCTGTTCGTGCAAGTGCTGCGCACCCGCTACGCATTCGACGGCCCGATCATCGTCAGCGACCCGAGCGCCAAGAAGCGCGCGCTCGCCAAGTCGCTCGGCGCGATCGCCGTCGCGCCAGCACAACTTGAAGCCACCGTCATGGCTCAGACGAACGGACGCCGCGCCGAGTTGCTGATTGAAGCGACTGGCAGTGGCCCAGTGTTCGCGGCAATCCCCAACCTGATCCGCAAGCAGGCAACCGTGCTGCTCTACGGCGTCGGCCACGGCGGCGCGTCGCTGGAATTGCTCAACCCTCTGCAATGGCGCGAGGCCGTGCTAGTGACGTCGGTCGGAGCAAGCGGCGGGTTTGACGACGATGGCCGCCCAACGATCTACCGCGACGCACTGCGCATGCTCGAACGCGGCGAGATCCAAGTCGACGACTTACTGACCCATCAGTATCCCGGCCTAACCCGCATTCCCGACGCATTCACCGGCGCCCATCAAGACAGCGACTACATCAAGGGCATTGCGGTACTGTCATGACCGACACCCCCACTACCAGCCGCAATGTGTCGCTGTTTGCGACCTGCCTCGGCGACCAACTGAGCCCAGACGCCGTGCACGCGACCGTCACCGTGCTCGAACGCGCAGGGTGCCAAGTGACCTTCGACCCGCGCCAAACGTGCTGCGGCCAGCCGGCGTTCAACTCCGGCTTCTGGCAAGAAGCACGCGAGGTGGCCCGTCACTTCCTCGACGTGTTTAAAGACGCCGAGGTCATCGTCGCGCCATCCGGATCGTGCACAGCCATGGTGCACCGCTTCGTCGACTTATTCCGCGACGATGCGGAGTTGCTGCCGCGCGCCGAAGCGATGGCGCACAAGACGTTTGAACTGTCGAGTTTTTTGGTACGCGAGCTTGGCGTAACCAACCTCGGAGCCCGTCTTGACGCACGCGTCGGCTGGCACGACGCCTGCCACGGCCTGCGCGAACTGCGCATCAAGCAAGAACCACGACAACTGCTGGCCCAGGTGCAAGGCCTCGAGTTGGTCGAACTCAAGACGTGTGAATCGTGCTGTGGCTTTGGCGGCACGTTCTCGGTCAAGATGCCCGAAGTTTCAACGGCCATGCTCGACCACAAACTCGACGAACTACAGATGACGCCGATCGACGTGCTCGCGGCCGTCGACAGTTCGTGCTTAATGCAGATTCGCGGCCGATTAGAGCGACGCGGCTCCCCCGTTCGCACCATGCACCTAGCGGAGATCCTGGCCTCGCGATGAACACGTCGCCAAGCAACCGCAAAGCGAACGCGTTCCACGCGCAAGCTAAGAACGCACTCAACGACGCGACGCTGAAGCAAGCGCTACGCAGCGCGACGGATACGTTCGCCGAACGACGCAGCGCAGCGATCGCCGCAGTGCCCGACTGGGAAGCACTGCGCGAACAGGCGCGCCTGGTCAAAGACGCAACCGTCGCACGACTCGACCACTACATCGAGCAGTTCGCCGACAACGCCGAGCAGGCAGGTGCCACGGTGCACTGGGCGCGCGACGGCAAGGAAGCCTGCGCCATCGTGCAGAAGATCGCCGAAGACAATGGCGCGACGCGCCTGGTCAAGTCAAAGAGCATGGCGACCGAGGAAATCCACCTAAACAAGGCGCTGGCCGAGCGAGCCCTGGAACCGGTCGAAACTGACCTCGGGGAATGGATCATCCAACTCGCAGGTGAGACGCCATCGCACATCATCGTTCCCGCGATCCACATGACGCGCGACCAGGTTGGGGAACTGTTTGTCGACAAACTCGGCATCCCACCGAGTAACGATCCTAAAACTCTGTGCGCGCACGCTCGGGAACGACTGCGCAGTCACTTCGCCCAAGCCGACCTAGGCATCAGCGGCGTCAACTTCGGCGTCGCCGAGACCGGTTCGATCCTGATCCTCGAAAACGAGGGCAACGTGCGCATGACCACGACGATGCCAAAGGTGCATGTCGCCGTCATGGGTATCGAACGAGTGATCCCGCGCTTCAAAGACCTCGAAGTATTCCTGCGCTTACTGCCACGCTCCGGTACCGGCCAACACCTGACGACCTACCAGAGCATCCTGACCGGTACCGATTCCGCCCAGGACTCAGCGAACGGCCAAGGCCCGGAACAAGTGCACATCGTGCTGCTCGACAACGGCCGTTCGAAGATCGCCGTCGACGAGAAGATGCGCGAGACGCTCGCATGCATCCGCTGCGGTGCATGCCTAAACGCGTGCCCGGTCTACCAAACGGTCGGCGGCCACGCCTACGGCACGGTCTATCCCGGTCCGATCGGCGCTATCCTGACACCGCAGTTGGCCGGCATGCACGAAGCGAAACCGCTGCCGTTTGCATCGAGTTTGTGCGGCGCGTGCAAAGACGTCTGCCCGGTCAAGATCGACATTCCGAGTCTACTACTCGAACTGCGGCAACGCGCAGTCGAAGGCACGGACCACGAACCTGCGACCAAGCGTTCGTTCTTCGAGAGCATGTCGTGGCGCATGTGGTCGTGGTTTATGCGCGGCCCCAAGCGCTTCCGCTTCGCCTCTGCCATGGCACGACTAGGCCAACGCATGCCACTCGTGCATCGCCTAGTGCCACCGATGGCCGCCTGGCATTCGACGCGCGAACTACCGCGCCTCGCGAAGCGCTCCTTCCGCGACACCTACAAGGGACCGAGCAAATGAGCAGCGCCCGCGAACAAATCCTTGGCACCTTGCGCAGCCAACCGGGCCTCAAGGTTCCGCCACTGCCCGACGTGATGACCTCGGCCAGCAGCGACGCCACACCAATAGCCGAACGCATCGCAGCCTTCACCGCGATCCTCAACAAACTGGGCGCGCCGGTAGATGTCGCCCCCGACATGACGGCCGCCGCAACCCGCATCACAGAAGTGCTCGCGCAGCACAACGCGAGTTCGTTAGCACTCAGCGATGCCGACGAAGTGCTAGCCATCGCCCAAACACTGCCGGCCACCATCGAACGCATCCCGCACGACGCGCCGCGCGAATCGTTGCTGCGCAGCCACGCAGGCTTGAGCACGGCGCAATGGGCCATCGCGGAGACCGGCACCCTAGCGCTGGTTTCACGCCACGAGCGCCACCGCCTATCGACGCTCCTACCGGACCTGCACATCGCGCTGGTCCCAGCATCGCGAATGCTCGCGACTCTGGGCGACGCCTTCGTTCGTATCGGTCCAGACGGCGCACCCGACGCCCCCACGATCACCTTCATTACCGGTCCTTCGCGCACCGCAGACATCGAACTCGAACTGATTGTCGGCGTGCACGGACCGAAGGCCTTGCACGTAGTGATCGTCGCAGACGCGTAAACCTTCCCCCGCGCCACGCGCAGACGGCCGGATCGAACGATTCGTAGTTGCCTGACCGCCCGGAACCGGCTTCTCTGGTCGCCCCAATCGGAGCATCCAGCTTGAAACTAGTCGCCTTCTCAACATCCTCGTCCGCCTCCCCTCGTCCCGGTGCCCTGCTCGATGAGCAGACGGTGCTCGACTTCACGCACGATGCAGCCGGCCTGCCGTCGCTTGCGAACGATCTCGAAGCCTGCGACCTCGCCCACCCGTTCTTGGCAGCGGCACGCGAACTCGTCGCCAAAACTGCGAACGCGGCCGAACGCTCGCGCTTGCAACAAGCCGGCGCCCTGCTCGCGCGCGGCGACGTATCGTTGCACGCACCAGTACCGCGACCGGGCAAGATCATCTGCATCGGCCTCAACTATCGCGACCACGCAGAAGAACAAGGCGCCGAGCTTCCGACGGCACCGTTGGTCTTCAACAAGTTCTCAAACTGCGTGCTCGCCCCCGGCGGCACGATCGTGATTCCACCGGGCAGCACCGAAACCGACTTCGAAGCCGAACTCGGCGTCGTCATCGGCAAGCACGCATCGCGCGTCAACAAGGCCGACGCAATGGACTACGTGCTCGGCTACTGCAACTTCCACGACGTCTCGGCACGCGACTTCCAGTTCGCCGATGGCCAATGGACGCGCGGCAAGGCTTGCGACACATTCGCGCCGTTTGGCGAGTATATCGCCACCACCGACGACATCCCGAACCCGCACACGCTTCGCATCCAACTACGCCTCAACGGCAAGACGATGCAAGACTCGAACACCAACCAACTGCTGTTCGACGTGCCAACCCTCGTCGAATACCTGAGCACCTACATAGCCCTCGAACCGGGCGACGTGATCGCAACCGGCACGCCACCAGGCGTTGGCTTCGCGCGCAAGCCACCGATCTACATGGCTCACGGCGACATCGCCGAAGTCGAGATCGAAGGCCTCGGCATATTGACGAACAACGTCGTCGCTGCCGACGCATAGTCGCCACTGCGTTGCCATTTCGCTTCCGCGACGCGGCCCCTGGCGGCGCCATCATTGGCGCAGCGCCTAGCCAACCGACAACCAGGAGAGTGCTTCGTACCTGAGGCACGCTGGCCCAGCCTGCCTCGACCACGAAGCAACAAGGGTGTCGTAATTGCAGCCGATCAAAATGCGTTGGCCCGGGGATCCAACTGCCAACGGTTGCTCAGCACTTCCCAAAGGAACGCGGGTCGCGTAAAGCGGAGGCCATGTTGCGGCACTTGACCCTCAGTTTGCTGGCCCTGTCCCTAGCACTTCCTCGCGCCAACGCGCAGGAGCCAGAAGATAGCCAGCCGGATCCCGGGGTCGAGTTACGCGCCTGGCTGAACGATTACAAAGACGGCGCGATCCGTTTCCAGAAGGAAGGCCGCACCGACCCCGACGCCGTCGCGTTGCTCGAACAACACATGACGGCGGTCGCGAAGCGCAACACGTTCTCCGACGCACAACTACTGTTTGAAGCGGCGGTCGTGCAACCGCAAGTCGCCGGTGCCACATCGTCGATGGAGACAATCGATTTCCAGCGTGAGATGCAGCCGTGGCGCGTGCGAGCAATGGCGCAACGTCATCTACGCACAATGAACCAAGTGAGCGTGCTGCCGTGGCTGCTCAAGAAACTGAGTGCGAAGGGCATTCGTGCCAACGTCGAAAACGACGATCAGGTGCATGCAATTGCCGTGCTACGCATTCTCGCCGGCCACCCCAGCCTGGAAGCCAAACTCGAACTGATGAAGGCGTGCGGTTCGATGCCTAACAAGCTGCGCGTGCACGCAGTCAACTCGATGGCGCGCGACGCCGAACTCGAACTGGTGCCGACACTGATTGGCTTGCTGCGCGATCGCGAGGCAAACATCCGCATCGCAGCAGCCAACGCCATCGGCACGGCGATGCAACCGCACGTTGACGAGACCCTGGGCAAGAACCCGACCGGCGAGCTACTCAAGAAGCGCAACCTCGCGATCAAGCACCTGCAACGGCTGGTGATCAGCGACAAGATCTGGCAGGTGCGCAGTGCCGCTGCGTTTTCGCTGGCCACGATGCGCTGCAAGGCGGTAATTCCGGCGTTGATCAAAGGCCTCGACGCCGAGTTGAAGCGCACGAAGGACCCGTGGGCAATGGACGTGCGATTGCACAAGGTCCTCGAAGGCTTGACCGGCCAGAGCGTCGCGCGCGGTGGCATCGCGCCGTGGAAAATGTTTTGGAAGAGCGAAGGCGCGTCATTCACGGTGCGCCCCAAGCCGCTGCCCGGCCAAGAGAAGCAAAAAGACGATCGCTACAAGAAGTTCTTCGACCTGACAATCGAGTCGGACCGCGTGCTATTCGTGCTCGACTTCAGCGGTTCGATGGCCGAGCCCATGGAGTTGAAGGCCACAGGCACGACCGCTGGCGGAGCAACTGGCACCCAGACCACCAAGGCCGAACTCGTCATCAAGGAACTGAAGAAGCTGGTCATGTCGCTACCCGATGGCGCGCTATGCAACTTCGTTGTGTTTAGCAGCGACGTGCGTATTTGGCGCTCGGAAGGCAACCGGCCGGCGCTGATCAAGCTCGATGACGAATCGCGCGACGACCTGCTGGGCAACTTCCTCGATGGTCTACGCCCCAACGGCCCCACCAACCTCTACGACGCGCTGCAAACTGCGCTCGGGTTTGGTGGCCGTGGTCTCTACGACAAATACTACGGCGCCGGCTTTGACACGCTCTACGTGATCACCGATGGCGCGCCAACCGCGGGGCCAGTCACCGACAAGCTCGAGATTCGCAAGCGTGTTCGCGAAGCCAACCAGCTACGCAAGATCGCGATCCACTGCATCACGTTCGGCGAGAAGAACGACACGAGCTTCCTTGGTCCGATGGCAGAAGAGAACGGCGGCCGCCACATTCACATCGAGTAGCGAGCAAACTGGGTCGCCGGCAGATCGAACAGCTAGCGCCTCTTCTTCTTCTTACTCTTCTTGCTCTTGTTGATCGGGTTCTTCCTCAGCCAGGCCTTGGCTTCCTTAGCCGTACTGAACTTCTGACCCGTGATGGCAAGCAAGGCTTCCTTGACCTTGCCCTTCCATACCGCCCACGCGTGCCAACGCGCCTTCCAATACTCGGTAGGTGGATTCTCGCCGACGTCCACGTTTTCTGGGATCGGTTCTTCGAGGTTGCGCAACAGCATCGAGATCGCCTGCACTTCCTTGTGCTCCTTGACGAGATCGAGCACGGCTTCGTGAACCGGAATGCGCTCGTTGTCGTAGTCCGACTCAAGCATGTCCTTAATCAGCTTCCAATCGCCCGCGTCATAGCCGGTGCGGTTCAACGCGTTGATCAAGCTCGCCTCGACTTGCGGATTCGCCGTCAAGCGCAAGTTCTTCAGCAGCTTGAGAATCACTGGCTTAACACGATCATTCTTCTGATCAACCAACATCGTCACGGCCTGCTTCTTCAGCACGATCGACGAGTCCTTCTCGATGAACTGCTGTAGCGGCTTGATCAACTGCTGGCTAATGCCACCGCTGAGCGTGTCGAGCGCATTCTTGCGAACGAGCATGCTGACCTTCTTCGGCTTCAGGATCTTCTGGAACGCCTTGACCTTTTGGCGCGCCAACTTGTCCGGCCACGTCTCGAGCTTCTTGCTCGAAGAACTCTGACTCGACTTCACATCAGAGTTCTGAACGACCTTCGACGCCGGATCCTGACAGAACAACGCACCAACGAGGACAATCGCGAGCATGTCCAACAGGATACCGCGAAACTACTGGATGTGGACCAGGACTCGACGGTTGCTGCCACGACGGCGGTGTTCCCACAGATAGATGCCCTGCCATGTGCCCTAAGCAAACCGGCCATTGACGATCGGAATCGACAGGTTGTTCTGGGTCAGCGCCTACCCCACGCATCGAGATCGCGGCCGACTGGGCCAAGCGGCCAAAGCCGCACGCTCTTATGCCGAAACCGCGCGGCGCACATCTGGGCAGCCGGCGGAATGGCGGGAATGCATGGGAATCGAACCCACCGAGCCCTTCTCTAGGAAGGACCCCACAGGTTTTGAAGACCAGGCCGAACACCAGCTCGAATGCACTCCCGTGTGGGGTGGCGAAGCATCGCCGCAGAACGGGTCGAGTGCAAGACCCTGATCAAAAGGGGCGCCACGTACTGCGGTGGACTGCTCTAGAGCCGGACTAGTTGCCGGCCAGACCGTGGCGGCGGTCGAGTTCCCGGAGTTCGCCGCTGGCCTGCATTTCGCCGAGCGCCTGACGCAATCGTGCCGCGACACCAGCGTGGCTCTTCGGCAAGGCCAGGGCATAGCATTCATGGTCCAGCGGCTTCTGCAGGCGCCGCAGCTTGCCCTTCGACTGCACAACCAACTCATCGGCCGCGGGCCCATCCATGACCGCGGCATCAATCTCGCGCGATACCAAGCGGAACAGACCCGAACCGCCGGTCTTGTTTTCGAACACACCGTGTGCACCCGGCAGATGGCGGATGATGGCGCGCTGCGAGGTCGTACCTGCGCCACCCGAAACACGCAGCTCGTCAAGGTCTTCCAATGACTGCGGTTCGCGATCACCGACACGCACAACAACAGCGATCTCAGTGTCGAAGTATGGGCCGACAAACAGAACTCGCCGCGCCCGTTCTTCGGTAATGCCGAGCGTCGCACAGACAACATCGACACGGCCCGCCTCCACCTTGGGCAGCAACTGATCGAACGGCATGCGACTCCACGACACCTCGAATCCTGCCCGTTCACACAACTGCTGCATCATCTCGACATCGCGGCCAATCGGAGAGCCGTCTGCAGCAACGCCCGCGAACGGCATGTTGTCGAGATCAGACGCGACTACCAATGACGTTCGTGGCTGCGGGGTTGACTGACATGAACACAACAGCAGCAACGTCAACCAAATCCTGCGAACAGCAACAGCTAGAGAACGCGGCATGCCGGCAACGCTACTGCATGCCGGGCAGTAACGCTGGCTTCCGTAGCCGCAGGTGCGCCCAGCTAGCGAACCGCCGGCTGACACCTAGCGAAGCCGACGCTCGCTCGTTATCGTATTCGCCCAATGCAAGCTCTTGAACTGCGGGTTGGCTCTCTCATTCGCTACGAAGGTCGGATGTGCACCGTCGTCTGGTGGAATATCCTTCGCAACGATCGTCGCCAATTCATCCAGATGCGTATCAAGGACCTGCAGTCGGGTCGCATCCAAGAGTTGAAGGAGCAGTCGGACTCCAAGTTCGAAACGCTCGAGAAGGAAGAGAAGGAGATGTCGCACTCCTACACCGACGGTGAAGCCGAAGTGTTCTTCACGCTGGATGGCGATGAGTTCCGCTGCCCGAAGGTCGCCGCCGAGGACGCGCTGAAGTGGCCGGCCGACAGCTACAAGGCGGTATTCGTCGACGACGAGCTGGTCACCGTCAAGCCACCACTGTTTGCGATCGTCGAGATCACCGAGACGACTCCGCCAATCAGGGGCGTCGGCTCCGGCACCAAAGAAGCCAAGCTCGCCAATGGCATGACCATGAAGGTCAGTCAGTTGTGCGACGTCGGCGACAAGGTCAAGGTCGACACCGAGACTGGCGACTTCAAAGAGCGAATCAAGGGCTAGGCCCCAGCAAACCTCTGGGCAGCGTTACCTTGCGAGTAGCGTTCGAGTAGCCTGCGCGCATGCCGTCGCTAGCTGTCCTGCTCGTCATCAGCCTGGCCGTCTTCTATCTCGCGCACCGGTTCTATGGCCGGTTGCTTGCGAAACTGTTTGGACTGGACGCGGCGAAGGTTACGCCGGCGCACGAACACGCAGACGGCAAGGACTATGTGCCGACCAACAAGTTCTACTTGTTGTCGCAGCACTTCTCCGCGATCTCGGCGGCGGGTCCGATTGCGGGACCGATCATCGCCGCGATGTGGTTCGGTTGGGCCCCAGCGTTTTGGTGGATCGTGCTCGGTTGCATCTTCATCGGCGCGATGCACGACTTCGCATCGCTGGTCGGTTCGGTGCGCCATGGTGCTTGCTCGATCGCACAGATCCTGAGGAGCTACCTCAACCCGCGCAGTTACATGGCGTTCACGCTGTTCATCTGGCTGGCGCTGATTCTGGTCGTGGTCGCATTCACCGACATCACCGCGAACGCATTCGTCACTGCGCTCGATATTGCGATGCCGAATGCGACGCCAGGCACCGCCGCGCCGCGCGTGCAGATTGAAGGCGGCGGCGTCGCTTCGAGTTCGATGATGTATCTCGGCCTCAGCTTGCTGATGGGCATCGTCGTCAAGCTTTGGAACCCACCACTGTGGCTGGTCACGATCATCTTCGTGCCGGCTGTCGGCGTTGCGATCTGGGCCGGCCCTCACCTGCCACTGACGATGGTCGCGCCAGGCGACATCCCCAACCTGTATTGGGCTTGGGGCATCCTCGCGTATTGCGGCATCGCATCGATGCTGCCTATGTGGCTACTGCTGCAACCACGCGGCTACCTCGGCGGGTTCTTCCTCTACCTGACACTCGGCGGCGGCTTCATTGGCCTCTTGTGGGCAAACCCCGAGATCCAATGGCCGGAGTTCACTTCGTTCACCGCGGACAACGGCTTACCAATGGTGCCGTTCTTGTTCATCACGATCGCGTGCGGTGCGTGCAGTGGTTTCCACGGCTTGGTGTGTTCGGGAACGACCTCGAAACAGATCGACCGCGAACCGGACGCACACCTCGTTGGCTACGGCGGCATGTTGCTCGAAGGTGTCGTCGCATTGCTCGCTCTGGCGTGCGTAATGCATTTGTCGACCGACTCAGAACTGGCGAAGGCTACCCCGGACAAGGTGTTTGGCGTCGGCGTCGGCTCCTTCCTCCATGAGTTAGGCATCCCGCTACAATTCGCGGTCACATTCGGCATGCTCGCGTTTGCGACGTTCGTCTACGACACGCTCGACGTTTGCACGCGACTCGCACGCTACCTGTTTGTCGAGTTCACCGGTTGGCGCACGAAGACCGCCGGAGTCGTCGGCACCGTGATCTCACTGATCGTGCCCGCATGGTTCGTCGCCGAACGCATCACCGACAAGAGCGGCAACCTAGTGCCCGCCTACAAGGTCGTGTGGCCGCTGTTCGGATCGATCAACCAACTGTTGGCAGCACTGACCTTGGTTGGCCTTTCGTTATGGCTGGCGAAGAGCAAACGCGGCCTCGCGATCCGCGCCATGGTTGGACTGCCAATGCTGTTCATGATGGGCGTGACGATCACGGCACTGATCTTCCAGATCATTCATGGCGCCAACACCTTATTGGTCACGATGGGCGCAGTGCTACTCGCACTGGCGGTGTGGATCACGGTTGAGGCGGTCATCTCGTTGTGGCAAGGCCGGCCCACCGACAAGGAGGACGAACATGCTGCGTAACTCCCCGGGCCTGTCGCCGGTGGCCAGCCGGCGGAAGTAGCCGGACAAAGCGCAGCGCTACTTGATGTGCGGCGCCGCCAACTCACGGGCCAGCTTGTTAAACTTGGCAACGTGCAGTGCCCGAGCAGCCTCGAAACGCTTGAGTTCAACCTTGAT
>Ga0302118_10000799_pt1 | contig 15263 bp, 13 predicted proteins | sample AG5_331_MG_FD_203126 | JGI IMG/M metagenome (GOLD analysis project Ga0302118, IMG submission 203126) | Marine microbial communities from Western Arctic Ocean, Canada - AG5_33.1 | ecosystem: Environmental > Aquatic > Marine > Oceanic | place: Canada: Western Arctic Ocean | collected 2017-10-01 | reverse complement strand
TGGCCTTATCGGACCCATTGAAGACGACCTTGTCGTCCACACAACTCTAGACCCAGATGTTCAATCGTCTTCAGAGCTTCATTTGTTATCCGCGCTTTCGGGTGATGCAGTGAAGCGGGGCGCAGAGCAAGGCGCCATTATTGTTTTATCGCCTGATGGCGCGGTCCGAGCGTTGGTTGGCGGGCGTGATTATCAAGTTAGTCAGTTTAATCGCGCGGTTCAGGCACAACGGCAACCTGGCTCAGCGTTTAAACCTTTCGTCTACTTGTCCGGATTAGAAGCTGGCCTCAAGCCTACGGATATTATAAAAGATGCGCCGGTCAATATTAATGGATGGCGGCCTCAAAATTTTTCCGGAACCTATGAAGGGGATGTCTCTCTTGAGGATGCTCTTGCACGATCCATTAATACCGTTGCTGTTCGTGTCGCCCATCAGGCTGGGCCATCCGCGATTGCAGATACGGCTCGGCGGGTTGGAATTTCAACGCCTCTTTCACCTGACCTCGGCCTGGCTCTTGGCACCTCGGAAGTCAGTTTAATTGAACTCACAGCCGCTTATGCGCCATTTTCTAATGGCGGTATCGCAATTGTGCCTTATGGCATTCTTGATGTTGTAACGAACGATGGTCGTGTTCTCTACCAGCGTCAGGGTGGTGGTCTCGGCCGGGCCGCTGATCCGGAGCATGTGGGCATGATGAACCGCATGTTGTCCAAGACTATGATGTCTGGAACAGGAAAAGGCGCAAAACTTAATCGCCCATCTGCCGGTAAAACCGGAACCAGCCAAGATTTTAGGGATGCGTGGTTTGTCGGCTATACGTCAGACTATATCGCTGGTGTTTGGGTTGGGAACGATGCCGGCAAAGGTATGCAGGGCATTACAGGGGGCGGCCTTCCCGCTCGGATCTGGCGTGATGTGATGTTAGAGGCTCATCGTGGTCTGCCGGTAACGGCTCTTTCTGGATGGGTCCCGCCCAAGCCAGTCGATTCTTTCACGCGGTTTTGGCGGAACCTGACGGGCGGATAGTGCCACGCGCCCTAGTGCGTATGTAAACAACGGCGGCACATATCCAGCTGAGTAAAATGACCGTAAATAGAGGAACGGTTGTTCCGTTGTGGAGATAGCCTGCAACGAATCCAATAATTGCCCCGCCACCCATCTGTAAGAACCCAACAGCAGAGGATGCCGTTCCTGCAATCTGTGGGAAGGGCTCTAAAGCAACGGCTGTGGCCGTCGGTAAAACAAAACCACAAGAAAAGAACACACCGACGATTGGAATAATCACCGCTGGCGTCGTCTCCGCGCCGCTGATGGCAAACCCAAACCCAAGAACGCCGAGTGTGAGTCCGAGGCTGATACCAACGCCGATTATGCGAATGACCCCGATCCTGCGCACTAACTTTCCGGCTAACAACCCTCCGCATGCGTACCCAATTGCGACGAAGAAAAAGAGATACCCAAATTTATCTGGCGCGATGCCCAAAACACCAATGACGACGAATGCACCGACAGAGATAAAACTGAACAGTGCGCCATAGGAAAACATGAGCATCAGGGAGAACGCGATAAACTGAGGTGTCATCAAGATGTGGGAAAAGTTTTGTGCTAGCTGTCTGGCTTGTGTGGCTGAATGATCGCGTTGGGAGTTTGTCTCTTTGATCATCATGTGAATGGCTAAAATAAATAGGACGCCGAGTATTGTGAGAGCGACGAAGTGGCTACGCCATCCGAACAATACGTGTAGCCATCCTCCGATCATCGGTGCGACCGCGGGGGCGAGCGCCATCGCAGACGCGATGTAAGCAAGAAATATTACGGCCTCTTCTTTTTCATAAACATCACGTACGACCGCTCTGACAAGTACGGGGCCAGCGCATCCGCCAACCGCTTGCACAAACCGCCAGGAGATCAGAGCTTCGATTGACGAGGCTGCCATGCACCCGAGGCTGCCAACAACAAAAATAGCCATTCCGCCAATCAGGACCGGCCGTCGGCCAAAGCGATCTGACAAAGGCCCGTAAATTACAGTTGCACAGGCAAAACCACCGATGAAAACACTCATGGTCGCCTGGACCCGAGAGATTGTCGTGCCGAAGGTTTCTGTAAGAGACGGTAATGATGGCAGGTACAGGTCCGTCGATAACGGTCCAAGGGCAACCATAAGGGTCAAAAGTAGGGTAACTTTTATATCCTTGGGGTTGTTTTTAGGCGCCATTTAGGGTGTTTCTCCGATAGGTGTGAACCAAATACAAGTTAATACCTGTCAGGGCACAGTCTTGATGGGGAGACCCTATGCAAACTGCGAGGAACCCAAAAGAAAAAAGAAAAGGCCGCACTGACTTATCGTCAAACTCGTTGTGTCCCGGCGCAAACCTTGAGCATAAATAACTCAATTTGATCAATTTATGTAATTTTCAAAGCTCTCAAACGTAAACAACGCAACTTAATAAACGTTGAGATTATGGCATTTTACACTACATATACGCTGTTGGCGGAGTGCAAAAGAAATTGCAATACACGTTCGTAACCCTGAGTTAGGACTTCCTTAAACCTCACTCCTATAAAGTCCGCCACTACAAAATATAAACGACGTCTAACCCGGGCTAGACACCATAAGGGCGACGCATAAAAAGATAGGCGGTATGTCAACCAACGCTTTGGTACGGCATGCATATTTGAGGAGTAAAACCATGATCAGTAAGATAGAGCCTCTGGCCGTGCGTGTTCTAAAAACATATGTTGTTGCGTTAGTTGCCGCCCTGGTTTTGCATTCCGCACAACTGCATGCAGCTGACATCCCAGATGATCTGATGATCGATTTGGACAGCCTCACCGTTTCAGAAGAAGAGTTTATTTGCCTTGCACTTAACGACTATTTTGAAGCCCGGGGTGAAAGTCTTGCTGGGCGACTTGCTGTTGCAAAGGTTGTTATCAATCGCGCAATGGATAAGCGGTACCCGACTAATGTTTGTGATGTCATCAAGCAAAACAAAGCGCGCGTTATGCACCGGTGCCAATTTTCTTGGTATTGTGACGGTCGTCCCGACACCCCTTACAATCGTGTTTCTTGGGTTCGTTCCTTGAAGCTCTCCGCTGCTGTCTTGCAGAAGGACTCCAGCATCTCTGATCCAACAGGTGGTGCGTTGTGGTATCACGCGTCATTCGTTCACCCGACTTGGGCAGATAACCTGCAGGTCTCGGGTGTAGTAGGGGCTCACATCTTCTATCGTGACCACGAAGGTAGCCGTTATGCCAGGGCGGCCATTAAACATGACCCAATGGTTCCTGCACTGCATCGTTTTGCAGAGTGGGTTGAATCCCGTGAGGCGCGCCAAACTGCAATAGCAAGTCGCTAAGCCTGGCTGCCCCAAGGCGCTAAGCCATACCGATGAAGCTGACTGCCATGCTCTTTGAGCCAGGCGGTTGGTGTGTGTCTGTCTTCCACTAAGCTATCGACGGTATTCCAAAAACGGGCGGAATGATTGAGCTCGCAAAGGTGTGACACCTCATGCGCCACAACGTAATTTAAAACGCTTGCTGGGGCCATCAGGAGCCGCCAGCTGAACGACAATTTTCCATCTATCGTACAACTACCCCAACGAGATCTGGTGTCGCGGAAAGAAAGGGCTGTCACAGCTTTATCTAACTTCTCGGCATAAGCGTGCGCGACTGGAGATATGATTTTCCGAGCTTCCTGTTTGAACCAATCGTGTACACGACGCGACATGTGGCCCACTGATCCAGACACATTAAGTGTGTCGGGCTCGCGCCAAACACCCCGCCGCGCGTCAGGCTGCCAGCAAATCGTATGCATAGAGCCAAGTATTGGCACAGCTATACCATCAGAAAATGGCACTGGCGGTAAGAGTTCACTTAGTCTGTCTGAAATCCAAGAGGCTTTCTCTTGTGCGAAAGCGAGAGCGGTTGCCTTGCTTGTCCGGCGTGGCTTCACCAGAACCACACAGCCCTGAATTTGGTCGACCCTAAGGCTTATACGACGGGCCCGGGCGTGCTCTGATAGCAGCACTTGAAGGTCTTGACCGTTTACGGTCAGCGTTAATGTCTGAGGCGACGCGGGCGCTCTTGCCATACTTAGGCGTCTGACCAATCAACCATGTGAGAGCTCAGCGCCCCTGCGACTACTTCTGAGACGGCGCGCCCTCGAACAGACACCCCTGCTTTGTGCACCGTGTTATTTTCCCCTGATATTAGGGGGTGCCAATCTGCTAGGCTCTCGCCATTGGCAAGCAGTCGGTAGGCGCATGTGGATGGCAACCAATTGAGCGTACCCGCTATTTCCGGAGAAAGCTGTACGCAGTCCGGAACCTTAACCTTTCGGTTCTTGTAATCCGTGCACTGGCATGTTTTTAGGTCGAGTAGGCGACACGCAACATTAGTTGGGAAAACTTCATCAGTATCGGCGTCCTGGAGTTTGTGAAGACAACACTTTCCGCATCCGTCGCAAAGACTTTCCCACTCCTTACCCGACATCTGCGACAGTTTCTTGGTGCGCCAGAAAGGCTCACCAGTCTTATTGTTTGCGTACTCTGTCAAAGCAATTCTCTGAGTTTGGAGGTGAGTTCCTCTGTCGTGACATCTTTTCCAAAATGGTCGACGTACCGCCCGCTGCGGTTCATCAAATACAAATACCCTGAATGGTCGATCGTGTAGCCGCCCCCTTTACCAATAGGTGTCTCACGGTAGAACACGCGGTAGGCGCTTGCCGCACCTTGAACTTGTTCCGCCGTTCCTGTCAGCCCAATCATACGCTCGTGAAAATTACTTACATAGGAGGCCATCGTTTCTGATGTGTCTCGCTTCGGATCAAGAGAGATAAAGACGGGTTGTACAAGCTCGCTTTTTTGTCCGGGCAATATATCAATTGCATCTGCCACGATCTGCAATGTCATGGGGCAAATGTCTGGGCAATACGTAAAACCAAAATAAACCAAGCTATAATGACCGAGCAGGATTTGCTCGTTTACTTCTAAGCCTGCTTGATTAACGAGAGTGAATGCGCCGCCAATAGCCGCTGACCCATTAACCGTGTTGTTGTTTGGGTCAGGGCGGAACACAGGCAAATAAAGCGCAAGAATGAGCAAAGTGCTAAGTGCCACCATGGCACCGATGACAAGTCTTTTTGCGAGAGCCGGCGTCATAAAACTATCCTTGGTCGGTCGTACATTAGGTCCGCCGTCGTGACATATATCTTTTTACGGGTTTGGCAAACCGGCCAACCGGCGTGAAACGCTCTCATACGCTGCGTTATCTGGCGGCAGAAGCTCTAGCAGGGCCGTCCAGTAGTCCCTCGCCAAGTCGAACTGACCCTCGCCTGCGGCGGTAAGCCCCGAGATAAAAAGGCCGTCCGGGTTGCTCTGGTCAAGCGCGAGAATTTCATTCGTGAGTTCGCCCACCTCGTTAGGAACGGGCGTGCCTGGTTTGACTGCGCGAATAAGGGCCTCCGCTAACTTGGTGCGTGGTTCAATAGCGTCTTTGTTCAGTGCGGATGCTTTCCGATAGGCGCGGGCTGATTTTCCGGCGTTGCCAAGAACGCCGTAGGACCGTGCGAGTTTCATCCAGCCCTCAAAATCATCTGGCTCAAACTCGAGTCTCGCCTCAAGTCCGCCGACCATCTCTTGAATCATGGTCATTTCATCGCCTGAGAAGCGATCGGCTAATGCACTTACATCCGGCCGGAAGTCGTCTTCGTCGGTTTCTGGAACCATGGCGGTGTTGGAACTACCCACGCTGGATGGTGTCGTCGTGGGCACATCTAAGGGGTGACGCGGTGCAATTGTCACGGGCATGATGTTCGCTGCCATCGCGACCTGATTGATTTGGCCACGCACCATTGCCAACCATGGTGCGTTTGACTCTGCGCTGGCTGTCAAGTCTCGCCAGATGGCGATAGCGTTTGCGACGTTTCCAGCTTGGGCTGCCGCTAACCCCAAATAGAACCGTGCGCGCGGTTCATCTCGATCCGTACGCAACACTTCACGAAAAATGTTAGCGGCTTCTGGGGGAACGGTTCCGCCATTCATCGCCGTCAGCGTGTCTCCAAACTCTGTATATATATCTATGTCTTTTGAGCCCGTTGAGAGCGCTCGGCGGTAAGCCGTCGCGGCATCCTCTAACCGGTTAATCTGGCGATAGCTGCGAGCCAGTAGAGCCCAGCCTTCTGTTTTCTCGGGGTTCTGGCGTAGCCGGTCAGCTAAGTCTTCGATGAGAACGCCAAAATCTGTGTCCTCAGGGTTTACCAGAGCATCTGCGCGCCGTTGTTCGACCGGCGCGCCGGGCAATCCCGGCGCGCCAATGGTGACGTAGATTGCCAGGGCGCAGAACGGTACTAAAGCTGCGATTCCAATTACAGCGCCCATGCGAGTCATCGGGGCGTCTACGCCCTTATCGCCCGTGGCGCGCCTACTTGCTGCGAGCAGGCGCCGCTTGATTTCCGTATGCGCTGCTTCGGCTTCAGGGTCCGTGAGCAAGCCATTCGCAACGTCACCCTCGACCTCTTTAATTTGGCTTTGGTACAGGGCTTGATCAGCCTCCGTTTCCTGCGCCGCCGTTCCGCCATTGCGCAGAACTGGCCAGACTAAAATTCCAACCGAGATCAGTGTGAGGGCTGTATAGCCAAGCCAAATCATGGTTCGTTCCCTGTATTTGGATCTCTAGTTAGGGCCTCGACTTCAGCTAGTTCCTCAGGTGTTAGAGCTTGAACCGTCGTGATGGACGGGCGTCTAATGTAACGGGCCACGATGAGCCCACCTAAGAGCAGCAGGACGAAGGGGCCGAACCACAACAGAAGCGTTTGGCCCGTTACGCGCGGGCGGAGAAGGACGAAGTCGCCATAGCGATCCACCATGTAATCAAGCACAGCCTGATTGCTATCTCCGGCAAGGATGCGTTGGCGGACGAGGCGCCTCATGTCCTGGGCTAAGGGTGCGCTTGATTCGTCAATGGTTTCATTTTGACAGACGACGCACTTTAGATCTTGGCTGATGATGCGCGCTCGTTCTTCAAGCACAGGATTCGCCAACATCTCATCTGGCTCTACGGCGAAGGATGTGGTTGCGACAAGCGCGGTTAAGGTGACAGCGCTCAATGCGGCGTAAATCTTCACTGTCGCAGTTGCTCCACCAAGGGGGCGATGGTTTCAGCCCAGTCCGTGATTGTGATCGGCCCTACGTGTTTGTAACGAATGACCCCTTCGGGATCGACGACGAATGTCTCCGGTGCCCCTGTGACACCGAATGCGATAGCGGCTTCGCTGATGGGGTCTTGTCCGATGAGATTGTAAGGATCGCCATTGCGGGCTAACCAGCGCAGACTTGCTTCCGGCTCGTCTCGCCAAGCAATGCCATGAAGAGGGACTGTGTTTTCTGCCGCGACCTTCATAAGGAGGGGGTGTTCAGATAAACAGGCAACACACCAAGACCCCCAAATATTAACCACAGTCACCTCGCCTTTGAGGTTCTTGGTCGTCAGCCCCGGGCCACGTCCCGGGAGCGGGAGGAGGTCTATTTCTGGCACGGGCGTATCGAGCAAAACGGATTCTACTTGGTTGGGGTCTAGGCCGCCCTGAATATCGATAAGACGTTTTGCGAACACGGCGACCAACAGTAAGGCGATGAGGATCGGTGCAATAGCAGTGAGCCGACCAGAATTCGTTTTAGGTGTGCCGTCGCTCATGCGTTAGCCCTTGGCTAGCTCTACAATCGAAGCTGCCCTAAGTGGCGCTCCGATACGGTGACGCCTGTCACTCAAAGAAACCAGCCCACCCAAGCCCATCATCAGAATACCGTACCAGAGGAATGGAACAAAGGGCTCGAAGTAGGCGCGCACGACATACCGACCGGTGTCAGCGGGCCCATCGCCGAGCACGACATATAAATCCGCCCAGAAGGCCGTGTGGATTGCTGCTTCTGTTGTTTGTTGTGCAGGCTGATCGTAGATTCGTCGTTCGGGTTTTAGAGTTACTGCTTTTCCGTCACCACGTGTGGCTGAAAATGTGCCCTGTACCGATTCATAGTTCGGCCCACGGATTGTCTCAGCGCCATGAAAGGTGACATCGAAACCAGCGACCGTGATGGTTTCCCCTGCGCCCATGGTCAGGATATTTTCCTGCTTCCATGCGCTTGAGCCCGACACACCAACAATCAAAACGGCCATCCCCATATGGGCAATTGTCATGCCGTGGGAGGCGCGCGGTAAAGCTTTTACCCGTTTCCATAGGTTAGCGGGTGACAACTTGAAGAGGCGAACACGCCCTGCCCATTCTGTGAAAGACGCAAAGAACAACCACGCTGCTAGGGCTATGCCGGCCGAGCCGGCTATGTCGATAGCGTCGATACCGCTAAGCGACAGAGCAAGAGCGAAGACAAGGCCTACGCCGAAGAGCGCGCCCTTCAAACGAGCCAGAACGCCAGCCAAGTCACTGCGCTTCCATGCCATCATGGGGCCAATACCCATGAGAAGAACGAGTGGCACCATGAGAGGAATAAACACGGTGTTGAAATAGGGCGCCCCGACAGAGAGGTTGCCCAGTTCTAGCGCGTCGGCAATTAGGGGATAAAGAGTGCCTAGGAGAACGGTTGCCGCGGCCGTTGCGAGAAACAGGTTGTTAATTAGCAATCCACTTTCTCGTGAGATCGGAGAAAATAACCCACCGGGCTCAAGTTTGGGCGCTCTAATCGCGTAAAGTGTTAGCGAGCCGCCAACGGCGATGGCAAGAAGGGCGAGAACGAACACCCCACGTGTTGGATCGGAGGCAAAGGCATGCACCGATGTGAGAATACCTGAGCGCACGAGGAAGGTGCCCAATAGGCTCAATGAGAACGTGACGATTGCAAGTAATATCGTCCAGCTCTTCAACGCTTCGCGCTTTTCAACAACGATTAGGGAGTGCAGGAGGGCTGTTCCGGTTAACCACGGAATAAAGGATGCGTTTTCAACGGGGTCCCAGAACCACCAGCCACCCCAGCCTAATTCGTAATAGGCCCACCAAGAGCCCAGGCCAATCCCAACAGTGAGGAAAGACCACGCGGCTAAAGTCCAGGGACGCACCCAGCGTGCCCAGGCGGCATCAACGCGCCCTTCCAGAAGGGCAGCAACAGCGAAAGAGAACGCCATCGAGAAGCCGACGTATCCGAGGTAGAGCATGGGCGGGTGAATGGCGAGGCCAGGGTCTTGCAGCAATGGGTTTAGACCCAGGCCCTGTGCGGGCGTTGGGTTGACCCGCAGGAACGGGTTTGACGTGAATAAGATGAAGGCCAGAAAACCAGTGCCAATCATGCCTTGTACGGCGAGGGCGCGGGCTTTTAGGCGGTCCGGTAAGGCGCCGCCGAAAGCGGCAACGGCTGCGCCAAATACAGCGAGAATTAATACCCAGAGAAGTAGAGAGCCCTCATGATTTCCCCAAACACCCGAGATTTTGTATAGAAGCGGCTTCGCTGTATGTGAGTTTTGGTAGACGTTAATCACCGAGAAATCTGAAGCAATGAAGGCTTGGGTGAGGGCGGCGAATGCCGTCCCGATCAGAAGCATTTGAAGTAGAGCGGCAGGCCCCGCCACAGCCATGAGCGCGGCGTCCCGTCGCGCTGCCCCGAACAACGGCACGAAAGCTTGGACAAGCGCAACGGGTAGCGCGAGCGCTAAGGCGTAGTGACCAATCTCAGGATTCACGGTGAAGCCATGGTGCTGTTGGACGTCGCTTCTTGTTGTGGTTCATCACCCCGCCATTCGCCGGCAGCTTTAATTGCATCGGCTACTTCGGGAGGCATGTAGGTTTCGTCGTGTTTAGCGAGTACGTCGGAGGCTTGAAATACGCCGGACGCCAACATGTATCCTTCTGCAACGATGCCCTGCCCCTCGCGGAACAAGTCGGGGAGGATGCCGCGATAAACGATATTCAAACTTTCTGCCGTGTCCGTGACCGAAAATGTGGTTGTTTCGCCCTCGGCATTCACGCTTCCAGTTTCAACCAAGCCACCGATGCGTATTCGTTGTCCTGGTGACAACGTCTGTTGGCTGATTTCGGTTGGGCTGTAGAAAAAGACAATGCTGTCTTCAAATGCAGTGAGCACCAGGGCAACGCCGGTTGCGACAGCAAGGCCGCCGAGCAAAATAAAATAGAGTCGCTGTGTTTTTCGTTTCGCCATTTTATGTTCCACTGCCTGCTGTGCCGCCGGCCTGACCTGATGACCCTGATTTGGGCCCGGAACGGGGTAGGCGCAAGCGATCCAATTCAGCTTGTTGCATTTTCACGGACCGGGTCGTGAGGATAAACAGGACGCCGAGACCAACGACAGCCAAAGCGTAAGCGGGCCAAACAAAGGCTGCGTATCCACCCATATCTATTACAGCTTCGAGAGAGATCACCAGGTCATGCCAATCTTGTTTTTACGGTTATCATCACAAACATCTTTGCGTGGTCACTTTTAGGTGGTGCGCATAAGTTTTGCGGCTCTAATTTTTGCCGTCAGCACTTGAGCCCGCACGCTCATTAAAACCACCACCACATAGTACAGCTGGAACGCGCCTACCATTAGGAACAAAGGCGGCAGCATTGCGGCATCAACGGAGATGCCAGCCATCGAGAAAATGGACGGTTGATGCAAACTGTTCCACCAGTCTACCGAGAATTTGATGATGGGCAGATTGACAGACCCGACGAGCGCTAGGATCGCAGCCGCTTTGTCACCCTGCTCAGGGCTGTCGAAGGCGCCGCCTAAGGCAATGTATCCGAGATAAAGAAAGAATAGTACAAGCATCGAGGTTAGGCGGGCATCCCAAACCCAGGGCGTGCCCCACATGGGTTGACCCCATAGCATGCCTGTGAGCAGGCAGAGCGCCGTAAACATTGCGCCGATTGGCGCGGAGGACTTCGCAATCATGTTTGCAACAGGATGGCGCCATATTAGATATGAGGCGCTACCGGCGGCCATGACCCCATAGCAGAACAGTCCCATCCATGCTGCTGGGACATGGATGTACATAATTCGAACCGTGTCACCCTGTTGATAATCGGGCGGGGAAAACAGCAGCGCTATCGGTAGTCCGAACAGAAAGCAAAGAATGCAAAGTCCGGCGGCCCACGGCTGGATGGTCGCGGCTAACTTCAAGAAACGTGTTGGATTGGCAAGTGCATGCATAGCATAAAGGCTTACCTGCTTGGCTATATTTTGCCAACCGGAATCGGGTGCGAGTTAGGGCTGCTTATCAGCTTATTGGCATTGGTTATTAAGCTATTCCGAAGCAATTTTTAGTGCGGCAGCTGCGGCCCATGGGCAAAGCGCTGCAGCGATGAGCAGGAATCCGCCGAGAACGGCAAACAAGCCCCCAGCGTCGAAGCCCATGCTAGCTGTATCAATTGCGCCGACCCCGAAAATTAGAATCGGGATGTAGAGGGGTAAAACCACGAGTGGCATCAATATACCTCTGCGGCGTGCGCCAAGCGTGAGGGCCGCGCCGACAGCGCCGATCAAGCTGAGTGTGGGGGTGCCAATGAGAAGGGCTGTCATCATGGGTGCGGCTGAGCCGACCGGCATTTGCAGAGTAACACCCAGAATGGGGGCCAAAAGAGTCAGCGGCAGCCCTGTGGTGAGCCAATGCGCCACAATTTTGGCTGCGACAACCAATGTGGGTGCCGCCGGAGACGTGAGCAACAGGTCTAGCGCGCCATCCTGCTCGTCATCGGAAAATAGATGATCTAGAGATAAGAGCGAGGCAAGTAGGGCCGTCACCCAAATAATGCCGGCGCCAACTCGCTCAAGAATGCCCGGTTCCGGTCCGATGCCAAATGGAAAGAGGATCACGGTGATGGCGAAGAACCCAGCAACCATGACGGTGTCTGCCCGGTGTCTCACGGAAAGGCGTAAATCGCGTCCGACGAGGATGAAGAAGGTGTTCACCAGTCCATCTCCGGCTCTTCGGGCGCTTTAGCCCGATAGTTGGCCATATCGATCCGTTGCGTCGGAGTAAATCCGGGAGCCTGATGTGTTGCGAGAAGGGCTATTCCGCCGCTTTCCACGTGGGCGCTTAAGAGGTTGTCGATGCGGGTCACATTCTCTGTATCTAGCGCTGTATAAGGCTCATCGAGCATCCAGATCGATGCCGTTCCTAGGGCGAGCCGCGCAAGGCCCGCACGGCGACGCCATCCCGCGGACAGCATATCGGCTGGCATGTCCAAGACGGCCTCAAGGGCCATGAGGCTTATGGCGGTCTCCACAGCATTCTCTGCCGCGCTGTAAAGGTTTGCCCAGAATGTTAGATTTTCATGGACTGTAAGGGCGCCTTTCAGGCCATCGCGGTGCCCAGAAAAGCAAATATCCTGAGTATTATAAGAATTAATTTGAACAGTTCCCGTTTCACTCCGGAGCAGTCCGGCCAGAACCCTCAGTAAGGTCGATTTTCCGCTGCCATTCGGGCCAACCACAGCCATAGACTGGCCGTTCTGGAGCTCAAAAGAGAGGCCTTCGAATATGGTCCGGCCGCCGCGCCGCGCCGAAAGATTGCTGACGTTAAGGGTTACAGATGACTGTGTTTGATTAGACATGGCGGGAACCATAGCGAAACCCGTCATAAACTCACGAAGAAATCGCCATAAACTGTTTCTGAGACAGGGGTCACCTGCTCTGCCCGGGACTAGACAACCCCGGAGGGATGTGGATGATGCCGAAAAAAGCGGGGCAATTATATTAAGCGCCCCGTTGAACTCTGGTTTCACATAGATAAAGGGAATGCTGCTATGGCGCTTACAGGTCATGACACGCTGAAAACTCGCCGCACACTTGAAGTCGCGGGCAAACCTTACGATTACTTCAGCATTCCCGCGGCTATAGAGGCGGGCATTGGCGATGTCTCTCGCCTGCCGTTCTCCCTTAAAGTTTTACTTGAGAATCTTCTGCGGTACGAGGACGGTCAATCAGTCAAAACTGATCATGTTAAGGCTCTCGCAGAGTGGCTCAAAAATCGAAAATCTGACCAAGAGATAGCCTATCGCCCGGCCCGAGTGTTGATGCAGGATTTTACGGGTGTCCCTGCTGTTGTTGATTTGGCAGCGATGCGTGAAGCCATGAAAGCTCTTGGTGGAAACGCACAGCAAATTAATCCGCTTTCTCCGGTCGATTTGGTCATCGATCACTCGGTCATGGTTGATGCCTACGCATCGGAAGATGCGCTGGCGAAAAACATTGAACTTGAATTTAGTCGCAACCGAGAACGCTACGAGTTTTTACGGTGGGGTCAGATGGGCTTCGATAATTTCCGTGTCGTGCCTCCTGGCACAGGTATTTGTCACCAGGTCAACGTCGAGTACCTCGCCCAAGTGGTCTGGACTGGTGACGACAACGGAAAGGCGGTTGCTTATCCAGACACCTTAGTCGGAACAGATAGTCACACAACTATGGTCAATGGCCTGGCTGTCCTTGGTTGGGGTGTTGGTGGTATTGAAGCAGAAGCAGCGATGTTGGGTCAGCCGGTTTCTATGCTTATTCCCGAGGTCGTTGGGTTCAAATTAAATGGAAAGCTCAAGGAGGGCATGACGGCTACGGACTTGGTTCTGACCGTGACCCAGATGCTGCGTGCTCACGGTGTTGTTGGTAAATTTGTCGAGTTCTATGGCCCTGGTTTGGGCGCATTGTCACTGACAGACCGCGCAACGATTGCAAATATGGCCCCTGAGTATGGGGCTACGTGTGGGTTCTTCCCGATCGATAAAGAAACATGCCGCTATCTGGCGTTTACAGGGCGTGATGCTGATCGTGTTGCTTTGGTTGAGGCCTATGCGAAAGCACAAGGGATGTGGCGCGAAGACGATACTCCAGATCCGGAATTCACATCTACGCTAGAGCTGGACCTCGCGACTGTAGAGCCATCTTTGGCTGGGCCGAAGCGGCCGCAAGACCGCATTCCATTATCATCGGCTGCGCCAGCATTTACCGAGGCACTTGGCAGCGTATTCGATCATGGGTCTCCAAAGTCATCCCCAATATCTGGTTTGAGTGGCAAAGGCGCAAAAGATACGTTAACCGACGGTGACGTTGTGATCGCTGCGATCACATCGTGTACCAATACGTCAAACCCCTCAGTTCTTTTTGCCGCCGGTCTGGTCGCACGTAAGGCGCGGGAACGCGGCCTGACGCGCAAACCCTGGGTCAAAACGTCTTTGGCGCCAGGGTCTCAAGTCGTAACAGATTATCTCGACAAGGCGGGTTTGACAGAAGACCTTGAAGCCCTTGGATTTCACAATGTTGGATACGGCTGCACCACTTGTATCGGAAACTCTGGCCCACTCGACGTAAACATTTCCATGAGCATTAATGATGGCGATTTGGTTGCGACGTCGGTGTTGTCTGGTAATAGAAACTTCGAAGGCCGCATTAGCCCGGACATTAAGGCGAACTATTTGGCGAGCCCACCGCTTGTGGTGGCGTATGCCATTGCCGGGTCGATGCGCATCGACATTAGCAAAGACGCTATTGGTCAAGATAAAGACGGCAAGGATGTCTTCTTGAAAGACATTTGGCCAAGCCCACAAGAAATATCTTCTTGTATCGAGCAGTTCCTAACTCAGGAAATGTTTTCTACTAGGTACTCTGATGTGTTTAAGGGCCCTGAAGAATGGCAAGCCGTTAAGGCTGTGCCTAGTGAAACTTATGGCTGGCAGAGCGACTCAACGTATGTGCGTAATCCGCCATACTTTGAGGGTATGTCGAAAACACCAGATGCTATTCAGGATGTTGTTGGTGCGCGCCCTCTCGCCATTCTTGGTGACTCCGTAACGACGGATCACATCTCACCCGCCGGAGCTATTAAGAAAGACAGCCCCGCCGGCGCTTACCTGCTTGAGCATGGCGTGGATCAGAAAGACTTTAATTCATACGGTTCTCGTCGGGGTAACCATGAAGTGATGATGAGGGGGACCTTCGCCAACATTCGTATCAGGAACGAAATGGTGCCGGGGACTGAGGGTGGCGTAACCAAGCACCACCCGGGCGCCATGGTCATGCCAATCTACGATGCCGCCATGAAATATCAAGCTGATGGTGTGCCTTTGGTTGTCATCGGCGGCAAAGAGTATGGCACTGGGTCTTCCCGTGACTGGGCTGCGAAGGGCACCAACTTGCTGGGCGTAAAAGCGGTGGTCACCGAGAGCTTTGAGCGCATTCACCGCTCCAATTTGATCGGCATGGGCGTTCTGCCGCTACAGTTTACCGATGGCGTTACGCGCTACACTCTAAAGCTGGATGGCACCGAGCTG
>Ga0302118_10000794_pt1 | contig 15288 bp, 14 predicted proteins | sample AG5_331_MG_FD_203126 | JGI IMG/M metagenome (GOLD analysis project Ga0302118, IMG submission 203126) | Marine microbial communities from Western Arctic Ocean, Canada - AG5_33.1 | ecosystem: Environmental > Aquatic > Marine > Oceanic | place: Canada: Western Arctic Ocean | collected 2017-10-01 | reverse complement strand
CAAATACCGCATCAGAACGTCCTAAGGCCTTAAAGGCGTCGCGAATGTGTTGGGGTGTAATGCCGGGAATATCGCTCCCTATTAATACGACGGGAACACCTCTTGGAGAGCTAGTTAGGCCACGTTCTATTCGCGCCCCTAAGTCTCCATGGCCTTGGCTGAACAATCTGGCCGGGTTTGGCCATTGCCTACGAGACCGGATGTCGCGGTCTGGGGTCACTTGTAATACGGTGGACCATATTGCTCGTCGGCTTAATCGATTGACAGTGCTTGAAAGGGTGTTGCGATAAAAACGCCAGGCATTGAGAGCACCAATGTCCTGGGCAAGCCTCGTCTTTACTGCGCCAAAGCGAGGCGCGCGGGCCATAATAATGAGGACTCCACGTTTCATGCGTAAAGTCTCGCAATCCAGCGCGGTGGAAGTCCACACACATACATAAAAAGACAAAAGAGATTGCGCGATGGCCTTACCCACCAGCCGTCGCGTCTGAAGCGGTCTGCAGAGGTTACGGCTGCCGTTTTAAAAATATAGATCCGGTCTTTTCCGATGCGCCGAATTAAATCCACATCCTCCATCAGGGGGAGCGCCTTGAACCCTGAAAGGTGGTTGTAAAAGTCACGATGGATCAAAAGCCCCTGGTCACCATAAGGGAGTCCAAGGACGCGACACCGCCACGCGACCATCTTTTCGACACGGCGGGCCTGCGGTGAGTCGTCGTTCAACGAAAACCGAAAGGCCGCTGCGCGTTTATGGTTGGCATGGCTTTCTGTAAACATACGGACCTCGTCCACCCAGCTGGGCTCAAGCACGGAGTCGGCATGGAGAAACATCAGCCATGCGCCCTGCGCAGCTTCACCACCCCGTGCCAACTGCTCCCCTCTACCAGGACCTGACGGTAAGATGACCGCGTTTGCGTCTGTTGCGATTTGAAGGGTCGTATCGTCAGAGCCACTATCAACGACAATGAGTTGTGCGGACCCGGGCCACGCATCCAAAGCCGCCAAACACGATGGCAAGTCTTCGGCAGCGTTGAGCGTCGGAATAACGACCGATAGGTTTATGTCGTTGTAGCTATTCATCTCTTGCTGTTAATAGCATCTGAATTCGGTTGGCGGCATACTGCTCTAACTTACTACTGTGAACCACCCCGGCATCATAATTCTATAGCAGCGATAAAGGTATTCATGCACATCGAATCCGGAATTCTTGGCGTAACGACAGTAATTCTAGCCGGGCTCCTTCTTGGTATGATGATGCTTCGTCTGCGTCAGCCCCCAGTCCTGGGGTATATCTTAGCTGGCGTTGTCCTCGGCCCCTCAGGTCTCGGGTTGGTGGAGGATAGGGAAGGTGTTGCCCTGCTCGCTGAACTTGGCGTTCTCATGTTGTTGTTCATTATTGGCGCTGAACTAGACCTGCGCCGTTTCCTTGTTTCATGGAAGGTCGCATTAGGCACATTAGCCGTTCAGGTTGGCGTTGGCTTGATAATGGGGTTCGGCTTGATGGCCTTGCTCGGATGGAGCGTTGGCTTAGCTGTTCTTGCTGGATTTGCCTTCGCCTTATCCTCGACCGCCGTGGTTATCAAAATGCTCGAGCAAACAGATGATTTACGTACCCCGACGGGTCGCATTGCCGTTGGTGTGCTGATCGCCCAAGACATCGCTGTTGTTCCCATGATGCTCATTCTCGCCGTGATTTCCGATGGCGTTATGAGTATGTCAGGAGCGGTCACGGTTCTTGGCTCTATAGGGTTTATGGCGGGGCTGTTTTGGCTACTGACCCATAGAGGCATTCACATCCCGATCCCCGAGCGCTTCACCGCGCACACGGACCTAGGACCCTTGATTGGTTTAGCCGCTTGTTTTGGCGCGGCAACAGTTAGCGGCGTTATAGGGCTTTCACCTGCCTATGGTGCTTTTTTAGCCGGGGTTGTGATCGGATCATCAACGCTACGGCGCGGTGTGATTCGCCGCGCCCAGCCCGTCCAAGCTGTCCTGCTCATGGTATTTTTTCTATCCATAGGCCTGTTGGTTGACCTGGCTTTTCTCTGGGACAATTTATTGCTTGTCCTAACCTTGCTGCTTTTAGTCACCGTGATTAAAGCGGTAGTGAATATCGGGGCTTTACGTCTTATGGGGCAGCCTTGGCCACAAGCAGTTCAGGTGGGCGTGGTCCTTGCGCAAATCGGAGAATTTTCGTTCCTGCTTGCGACCTTAAGTGCAGAGCGTGGCATTCTGGATGAATCCGGGGCACGTATGATGGTTGCTGTAACCGTTCTTAGTCTCGCCTTCAGTCCGCTATGGCTTATCGTCGCCACCCGTATTGATGCTGTGGCTCGTAAACAAATCCCGACGTTGCATGAAACATTGGACGTAGCCTTTGGTCCTGAAATTGCGGTAACAGTGCGCCTCAGGATTCGCAGCGTAAAACGTTGGCGCGTTTGGAACTGGAGGCGAAAGAAAAAAAACGCGCAAGCCGCAGGCGCACCGTATGATTCTTCTGACCACCATGCCTGATTTTTCTCTGGAACAAGAGTTCATTGGTATTGTTGCCGGCATAGACGAGGCGGGCAGGGGTCCTTGGGCGGGCCCGGTCGTTGCCGGTGCTGCTGTCCTGGATCAACACAGCCTAGAAAGCGGGTTGGTTATCGGTCTCGACGATTCAAAAGCCCTCACACCAGCCCGGCGCGACACATTATTTAAGCAGCTCATCAACAGCTCCGCGGCAACAGTCAGCGTAGGTGTCGCTTCAGTCGAAGAAATCGACAAACTTAATATATTACAAGCGACGTTTCTGGCGATGTCGCGGGCCCTAGAGAATTTGCACCTGTCCGTCGACCTTGCCCTTGTCGATGGCAACCGGGCGCCCGCGCTCAGCTGCCCAGTAAAAACCGTGATTAAGGGCGACAGTCTCAGTTTATCAATTGCTGCCGGGTCTATTATGGCGAAGGTTACTCGGGACCGGATAATGGCTAATTTGGCGGTCGAGTTCCCTGGGTTTGGCTGGGAAAATAATCAGGGCTATGGCACTGCCGCCCACAAGGAGGGGCTCGATACGCTTGGGGTAACTCCTCATCACCGTCGATCCTATGCGCCGGTCAGGGCCGCACTCGAAAAAAATTGAAAACCTTTTATAGGCTGAAATGCCAACATGTAGTGCCTCGAAAATCGATGGTCCCCACATGTGGATAAGTATGGGTTGAGACTGGCTTGTCTATAAGTAATCTGTTAATCATTCTCTAACCCCTTGATTCTATTATAAGACTCAGAACAAGGCAGCTCTATAAAGAAGCTGTCAATCGTGGGAAAATTGCTTGGGCACGCCCAGAATAGGGTGTAACGGTCCAAGTTTCGGGGATGTATGTTTCATGGTTAAAGCTAAGACAAGCAGCAAATCTAAGGCTGCTAAAACACCGCCACTTAAAACCAACGTCATCTATGGTGGCGATTGCATTGATGTGATGAACAGTCTTCCAGAAGGCTCTGTTGACCTTATCTTTGCTGACCCGCCGTATAACCTTCAGCTCGGTGGAGATCTGGCACGGCCTGACAATAGTAAGGTTGATGGCGTTGACGATGCATGGGATCGGTTTGATGATTTTGCGGCTTATGATGAGTTTAGCCGGGCCTGGCTAACCGCCGCTCGTCGTGTGCTTAAAGACAGCGGCTCACTTTGGGTCATAGGCAGCTATCACAATATTTTCCGTGTTGGTGCGACGCTTCAGGACATTGGGTACTGGATGCTGAACGACGTCATCTGGCGAAAAACGAACCCAATGCCAAACTTCCGCGGGACGCGATTTACCAATGCTCATGAGACGTTGATCTGGTGCGCGAAGTCTAAAGAGTCTCGCTATACTTTCAATTACGACGCGATGAAGAATCTTAATGAAGGCTTGCAGATGCGCTCCGATTGGTCGTTGCCGCTTTGCACGGGTGCGGAACGCCTAAAGGGTGACGAGGGAACGAAGCTCCACCCTACTCAAAAGCCTGAAAGTTTACTCTATCGAATCATTCTTGCGGCAACAAAGCACGGAGATGTTGTGCTCGACCCTTTCTTTGGGACTGGCACTACGGGTGCCGTCGCGAAGCAAATGGGGCGGAGTTACATAGGAATCGAACGCGATGAAACTTACATCAAGGGTGCGCGTCAGCGCCTTAAAGGTCTCAAAGAAATAGAAGACAAGAATCTTCTCGATACGCCTTCCAAGCGTTCTCAGCCGCGCATACCGTTCGGGTCAGTTGTGGAACGTGGTCTTTTGCGGCCGGGCACAGTTCTTACAGACGTCTCGGGAAGATACCCCGCGAGAGTAAAAGCGGACGGCACATTGATTTCAGATGAACACAAAGGGTCTATTCACCAGGTCGGCGCCGCAGTACAAGGTGCGCCTGCCTGTAACGGTTGGACATTCTGGCATATCGACATGAAAGGCTCTCGTGTTGCTATCGATGTACTACGCCAAAAGGTACGCGCCGAATTAGGCGAGGCTTTACAATAAACGTCCAACCATTTACGTGGCCAATCAAACTAGAAAATATGCCCTGGCCTATAAGTCGGCTCAGGTTTAGCGCTCTAAATTAGAGTCAGGGCTAAAGTACTCTAATACAAAATATTTTATGCATTACAGCGCTGGGAGCTATATCCTTCAGCCCGACTGCTCGGTGCTGATCAAAAATTATGCCCTCTCAATAGCCTTCCGCGCTTAGATATGATGAAGTAGCTATATTAGTGACGGGTGGGGATGCGGAATGAAGAAAGTTGCGACGGCGAGTTTTATTGGCACGGCACTAGAGGGGTATGACTTTCTACTCTATGCCAGTGCCGCGGCCTTGGTTTTTGGTCAGCTGTTCTTTCCTGTGGTCGATGACCCAGTCATGCAAACGCTTCTTGCTTACTCTACCTTTGCCGTGGGCTTTATTGCGCGGCCGATCGGCGGAATAATCGCCGGCCACTATGGCGATAAGATAGGCCGTAAGCCGATGCTAGTGTTGACCCTTACGGTCATGGGCATCACCACAATGTTGATCGGATTTCTTCCCACCTATGCCCAGATAGGTATCGCAGCACCTATTTTATTGACGCTTCTGCGCTTCGTGCAAGGCTTAGCTTATGGCGGGGAATGGGGCGGTGCAGTTTTGATGGTTATTGAGTATGCGCCAGAAAACCGTCGCGGGTTTTGGGGTAGCATCCCCCAAGCAGCTGTTCCCTTCGGGTTTCTTCTCGCAACGGCTGTTCTGAGTTTTTCTATATCGATCAGTGGTGATCAGTTTTTGGTCTGGGGGTGGCGGATCCCATTTATTCTAAGCATCTTGCCGGTGCTTGTTGGTCTCTATATTCGTATGAAGATTGACGAAACGCCGGAGTTCCAAAAAATCCGAGAACAGAGTGCAGCCGCCCAGGCGCCTTTGGTCGAAGCTGTGACCAAGTATTGGAAGCAGATCATTCTTGCGACCGGTGTCTTTGTTCTCGTCAGTGGGCCTTATTACATCATCATCTCATTTATGCTGTCTTATGCTACAGGCACGCTAGGTATTGACCGAGAGGTCATATTGACCAGCGTCCTCATCGCGTCTGCTGTACAAATTTTTGCCTGCGTCGGCTTCGCTACCTTGTCCGATAAAGTTGGTCGCCGCCCTGTCATGTTCGGTGGCGGCATCTTCATGCTGCTCTATGCTTTCCCCCTGTTCTGGCTGGTCAACACGGGTGACCCACTGATCATTGGTGTAGCGATGAGCTTGGGATTGTTTGGACTTGGTGCGCTTTATGGTCCGGTCGCGGCGTTCTTCGCTGAACTCTTTGCCTCGAATGTTCGATACACTGCAGCGTCGCTTGGTTATCAAGTGGGGCAAATTTTCGGAGGTGGAATCGCACCGTTCGTGTCCACGGGATTGTTAGCGATGACTGGCGGGGCGTATTGGCCCGTGCCGGTTTACATGATGGTTCTGACAGCTATCGGATTAGCTAGTATTTGGGGTTTGGCAGAGACCAATCGGCCGAAAGCTAAAGGCTAAATAGAACGCTTGTCGACGAGGTGCACGGATTTAGCCTGCGAGGCTCTGCGGTCAACATGGTCTACTTGTGGTTCCGAGCGAGCGTCTAATTCTGAAGGGGCGACTACAGTCAATCGAGATCCGCGCTGCTAGGCAGCGCGTAGAATTTTTTGTCTTAAAGTCGCATGTTCAACTGCGCACAGGGTCACGTCTTTACGTGGGCTTGTAAATTAGGCCATGATTCATAACCATTTTGGAGTTTTCCTCGTGGCGTCAGTGCGCGCCCCGGTATCCCTATTGGAGAGATGCCGGGGCGCTTATTTGAGGTTTTGATGCTGCTGTTAGGTGTGGCCGGGACGGTGATATTCTTCGTTTGTCCAGTTTGATCCGATACCGAAGTCAAAACGCCCCTTAGGCCAACTAAGCCTGTCCTGCTTACTTCTTTTTACCTGCCGGATCGTATGATTTTTTTGGCACGAAAGAAGGCGCTGCTTCACTGGCTTTTGGCTTTTCTTTCTTTGGCTTTTTCTTTTCTTTGTTACTTTTCTGATTGTTACCTTTGCCCATTTTGGCCGTCCTTTTATGTTGCATCCGGGCGAGAGCGAGGGGTAACGCTCTTGTGTGATGCAGGAATCCCGTCACGATCTTGTTTTCTAAGTTAATCATTCCGTCTTAGTTAGCAAGAGTGATTAAGAACTAACCAAAACGTACACAACCCATTGAAAAAAGATTTGTATTTGAATCGTGTTCCTAAAACCAAACCTGTTATTTTATGAGGTTTCAGCTTGAGTTAACCTTGGGCTATCATACCTCTAAAATGGGCTAACCAACAGAGTATTAGCACCCTCAGTGTTACCTTAGTATTATTAACTAATATTATTTAGGGTTGGTTATTATTATTTAATCCAGGGATAACATTTGTCTACATTGCAATATCTAACCTTACTATCCCTAAGTTGAAACACACCATGTCGGGTATCAATGGGGACAATCATTTCACTTCCACCACCAAACTGTGCTTCAGCAGATGTTGTGAAGTTCTGCATAACAAGTGCCACCATTGCCACTGCTATAACTGTTAGAATTGATTTCGTATATTGATCTACTTTTATTGTCTTTCCTTTCAATTTTATAAAACACTACTACCTTAGAGTAATACTCAAAATTGTCCGTGGTATTATTCAGTGCCGAGTAATCCTAGGAACCATGGGTAACAAGTACCAAAAAAAATATCACAGGAGCTCATGCTTCAGAGCTGCCCTTGAAGTAAACCGTGGTTATTTGATGGCCCCAAACAGCCACCAGCGTTCGCCCTTGTAACCGCCCAGCGCGCTTAGCTTCCGGCCCGTATCGGTGAGGTCTTTGGTCTCGTGACGATGACGAGTGACGATGGTTGACCAGGGCTGAAACCTGCCCGGTTCAATATCGGCTTCGGTTCCTGCATCGAATAATTTCTCTTTTTTAAATCCGGCGTTTTCCATAGCTTGGAACATATCCAGGGTGTGCAGTTTGGGCCAGAAGGGTTCGTTGTTATAGTAGGCATCCCAATCGCGCATGAAGCGGTCGAATACCGGCGTGTTGTCATCGAAGTTGGGTTGCTCTAAGTGCAGCATCACTCCGTCGGTGGCGAGCAGGCTGTGCATATGGGCTAAGGTTTCTGACACGGTTTTGGTCGACGTTTCATGCCAGAACATCACCGAGATAATCAGGTCGATGCTGCCCGGTTCGATGTCGACCGTTTCCGCTAAACCCTGAGTAAAGCTGACGTTGCCATAGCCCATGGACTTTGCGCGCGCATGACCGTAGCGCAGCATGGGGGCTGCGCTGTCGACCACAATCACGTCGGCGTCTGGATAGGCTGCTGCGAGGGGGAGAGTGTTACCTCCGATGCCGCCGCCGATATCGAGAATACGTTTGGGCATCAGATCGGGGAAGCGGCCTTGCACAAAGTTCGCCATTGCACGGCCGCCCCCATCACCTTTAGCACCAAAGCTTGCGCCGCCAATTGGGAATAGGCTGATCTCATACGTTGCCGCAGCGGTCACGTCACCGGGTTGCACCTCGGTGTAGTAACTGCCGGGCATCAGATGGTTGTCGACCGCCGCTTGGTAGGGCGGGATGCGGAGGCTGTCGTCTAACGACAAGGTGTCGCGTCCATCGTTCAGCGCGTCGGCCTCTGCGGATAGAGCGTCAATCTGCCGTAGAGCGATGTCGCGGCTCGCCTGTTGGCTGGCTTCTTGGGTGTTGCGGCGCAGTGCGCCCCACTGTTGATAGAAGGGGTCGTGCAGCATCGCTTTGCGAATGTCTGTGGCCGACGTTATCGGTGCACCGCCGCTGGCTTTCTCGAACGTTGGTTTTACTCGGTTTTCATAAGTTGCGCGCACGCCAGGCGAGAGCGTACGGCTAATGTGGACGTTCAACCCGGTGAGAAAATTCATCCGCGCGGTTTCGTCGTGGTCCGTTTGAGGAAATACTGCATGGCCATCGGCTCTGTCAAAGGTGGGCGGAAGGACGCCAGTGGGTTTGTTCATGGCTGCATTCTCGTTTGCTCAATTGGTGATGTCTGAAGGCGATCTCGATTTGTTTTTTGAGGATAGCCGTATCAGCCAGGTTGCCAATCCTGATGCGAATAGCACCGCGAATCCTAACCCCGCAATGAACATAATCAATCGTCCGGGTAGTCCAGCGATAGCACCGGAGTGGAGGCTGATTAAATAATCGGATGATATCAATCGTGTCAGCGTTAGGGAGGAGGGAGAGGAGATGCGAATGATCGAGCCCGTATAACGATTAACGAACACGGTGGTCATTTGCGGCGTGCCAGTTTCGCCGGGCGGCCATACGCGGATCATATAGAACGGGGCCGGGCCAAGCGGCCGCAGCACGAAACCAACCCATTGTCCGGGTACAGCTGCCTTGGCTGCATCGACTGCCGCTTGCCATGAGATACTCGTTGGTGGCCCGCCGCTGGGAGGTGACGTTTCTCTAGCTTGTTGACCAGTTTGTGGGGGGCCGCCTTGGGGCGTTGTGAGCTTCCAAATGATTGGAGGCACCGTAATAGCGGACAGTAGTAGGAATATGAACAGATATGCACCGCCCGCATTATGAAGATCACGCAGCACCAGCCTTGGGCGGGAGGTCCAATTGATCTTGAGGCTGCGCGTCCAGGCGCCTCTGCCCGGCCACCACAAGACCAGGCCCATCAAGCATAGGACTGAAATTAAGACTGAGACAACGCCAATAATATCTTCGCCTACGTCTCCCAAAGCTAGGTCGCCGTGGAGGCGCCGAATCAGAGCAATGGAAGATAATCCGGAGCGGTGGCCTATGACCTCTGCGGTGTAGGGGTTCACGAAAACCTGCACCTCTTCACTTCTAGCTCCTTGCATTGTAACAATGACAGGGGTTGTTGCCGTGTCATTGTTACGAGAAAAGTAGCCTGACTTGAGATCGGTGTGGCCATCAGCGGCCGCCGCCACCAAAACGTCGTAGGGTAGATAGGTTTCTCCAGGTTGAACGTTATATAGGCTAGGGTTTAAGGCGGTATCTAATGCGTCTTCGAACTCCAGAAGTGCGCCGGTAATACCGATCAGAACGATGAGCAGGCCCAGGATGATGCCGATCCAGCGATGGCCCAAAAGCCAGAACGTTCGCGTGCGTGGTGTCATGAGATGCCCTCACAGTGTAACCCTACCGGAATTGGGGGAGGGACGAATGTTGGGCCAGCATATGTAATAATGTTTCTCGCCGAATTTTTTGGTGCATGGGGCGATGCTAGCCTGCCTTCTATACATGACCTTTCCCTTGTGGCTGCGCAAGAGCTTGGCGTACGCTGCGTGTTCTAGTCGGCGTTCTGTCGCTTCCTCCCTGGCGCGGGGCGCGCTCATATTAGGCTAGAAAAAAAGGAGGAGATCATGTCAGAAGCCGGGTATCAACCATCAGGTTCCGTGCGGGCTCAGGTTTCAGAAGAGGAGTGGGCCCTGCGTGTCGACCTCGCGGCTTGTTATCGGCTCTGTGCTCTGTTCGGCTGGAACGATTACATCTTCACTCATATTTCTGTGCGACTGCCAGGCAATGACCGGCAATACCTAATCAACCCTTTCGGTTTGTTCTTTGATGAAATTACGGCTTCGAGCCTAGTTAAGATCGACGCCGATGGCGAGATCTTGCTCGACGAAACTGGCCTTGGCTACAATATTGGCGGCTACATTATTCACGGCGCTGTGCATGCGGCGAGAGACGACGCCCACTGCGTGGTTCATCTACACACCAACGAAGGTGTCGCTGTATCCGGCCAGAAAGCTGGCCTTCTGCCGCTCAACCAAGATTCAATGAGTTTGTTGCCAGACCTCGCTTACCATGACTTTGAAGGCATCGCGTTGGATACTGATGAGCGGGAGCGCCTAGTCGACCATATAGGCGACAAGAGCGTTGTGATTCTGCGCAATCATGGCCTTTTGACCATGGGTGCGACTGTCGCTGCTGCATTCTCAAAGATGTATTCGCTGCAAAAGTCCTGCACGATGCAGATAATGACTTTGGCTGGTGGGGTTGAGGTTGGCTACCCGTCACTAGAGGCCCAAGATAAAATCCGTGATCAGATTATTGGCCGTCGGCGCCCTAAAACTACAGCGGGTGGGGCGACCAATAATATTCCTGTGCCTCAGCTGGCATGGAATGGCTTTCTTCGTAAACTCGACAAGGTTGACCAGGGATACAAAGACTAGGGGTAGTTAAGCGGAGTAAAAAATTAGCCGGGATCAAAAATTTGACGTATCTAAGATAGGCCGGTTCGCTTACGTGATATTTAAACCCTAGCCTAATAGCCTTCTGAGACACGGACTATAATACGTGTCGTTAAGGGATTGAGCTGAGATTGTTTAGCTGCACTTGGAGAATCCACAGCTTGTGCAAGAATCACACCCTTCTTGCCTTATTAAAGCATAATTGCTGCACTTAGGGCACGGTCTAAAACGCTTGTCCCTAGGTGGCGTTTCAAGACGAACAACATTTGCGGTTTCTTCTTCATTTTTGGTGACCTGAGGGCCTTCCTGTGAGCTTATTTCTAGGAACCCTATAGAAACCATGTGTTCTTCGATTACACCGCCAATTGCGGCTAGTAGGCTCGGAACGTAGCGGCCATTCATCCATTGCCCACCGCGCGGGTCGAATACAGCTTTTAGTTCTTCGACAATGAAGCTGACGTCTCCACCGCGCCTGAATACTGCAGAAATCATTCGGGTTAAGGCAACAGCCCAGGCGTAGTGCTCCATGTTTTTCGAGTTAATAAAGACTTCGAAAGGCCTAAGTTGTTTTTTTCCATCGGCCGTATCCAGCTCGATGTCATTCACAGTGATGTAAATAGCGTGATCGCTTTCAGGCCAGCGCAGTTTGTAGGTGTGGCCTGGAATGGCCGCCGGCCTGTCGAGCGGCTTTGTTGTGTCGTGCGTGCCTGCTGCTTCTGACTGAATGGGTGTGTCTAATTTCACTTCTAGGACGGCCCCGCGGACAGGCGATGGCCTGTAAGTTGTGCACCCTTTGCAGCCACTTTCATAAGCTGAAGTGTAGACATCCTTGAATTGCTCAAACGGAAAGTCGACAGGGACATTAATTGTTTTTGAAATTGCGCTGTCGACGTGCTTTTGCACGGCGGCTTGCATCACCAGATGCGCCTGCGGCTCCAACGTTTGTGCGTCGACAAAGTAATCCGGCAATTCTGTATCGCCATGTAATTCTTGGAACAGTCTGTAGGCATAGTCACTAACTTCTTGGCTCTTACGGCTACCATCAGGCTGAACCACGTGCCGTGTATAGGTGAAGCTGAATACTGGTTCGATCCCGGATGAGACGTTGTCGGCGTAGAGGGATATTGTTCCGGTCGGTGCGATTGAGGTCAGTAATGCGTTGCGGATGCCGTGTTTGTAGATGCCCTCGCGTATATCCGCTGGCAAGTCTTGTATTGTTGGGCTAGCTAAATAGGCGTCTCTTTCAAATAAAGGGAATGCACCTTTCTCTTTCGCAAGCTCAATAGAGGCTCGATATGCGCTATGGGAAATGAGTGCAGCCCAGCGTTCAGCGGCAATAACAGCATCGGGGCTTCCATAGGTAAGTCCGCAGAGAATGAGTGCATCTGCTAGTCCTGTAATACCGAGCCCAATACGCCGTTTATTGATGGCTTCGTTTCTTTGTTCTTCTATTGGGTAACGAGAGGCTTCGACGACGTTGTCGAGCATCCGTGTGGCTGTTGCCGCCAAATCAGCTAGTTCGTCTTCATCCATGGCGGCGTTATCTGTGAATGGGTTCTTGACTAAACGGGCAAGGTTTATAGAACCGAGTAAACATGTACCGTAGGGCGGCAATGGTTGCTCGCCGCATGGATTCGTTGCCGCAATCGTTTCGCAGTACGCCAAATTGTTACGGGCATTGATGCGGTCTATAAAAATGACCCCGGGCTCGGCGTAGTCATACGTGGCTTGCATCATGGAATTCCATAGCGTGCGGGCGCGCACTGTTCTGTATACGGCGTCTCCGAATTTTAGGTCCCATGCACGGTCGTTCTTGACTGCTGCCATAAACGGATCGGTTGCAAGTACTGATAGATTGAAATTGGTGAGTTGTCCCTGGACCTGTTTGGCTGCAATAAAATCTTCAATGTCGGGGTGATCGCAACGCATTGTTGCCATCATCGCGCCACGGCGAGAGCCGGCACTCATGATAGTGCGGCACATAGCATTCCAGACTTCCATGAAGGAGAGGGGGCCTGACGCATCTGCGCCAACCCCTTTTACGGGTGCCCCTTTTGGCCGTAGCGTCGAGAAATCATAGCCGATACCACCTCCCTGCTGCATTGTTAACGCGGCTTCTTTGAGGTTCTCAAAGATTTCTGCCATGTCATCGCCGATGGTGCCCATGACGAAGCAATTGTGGAGCGTCACCGTACGGCCAGTGCCGGCTCCGGCTAATATGCGGCCGCCAGGTAGGAGTCTGTAGCCTGCAAGTGCTTGATAAAAAACAGGTTCCCAGTTGCTTGGCTTGTTTTCAACGCCTGCCAGAGCTCCAGAAACGCGGCTCCAGGTATCTTCGACGGTTTTGTCCACAAGCTGGCCATCCGCTGACTTAAAGCGGTATTTCATGTCCCAGATTTCGTTGGCTATGGCGGAAATAGAGGCCAATGCTTGTGCTCCTAGAGTTTGGCTGTCGTATCCAAGGGCGCGCACCATAATCTTGAATCGGCTTAGAGTCCCGTAAAAGTGGGCCCTAAACGTTAGCTCATGAAGCAGGCGTGCCTGGTGCCTGGTGTTAAGTAGTATGATGACCTAAATTTTTTTATCGTAATGCTACTGTGACATAATTGACTAATAACGCTTAGAATTTGTTCTCTAGGCTGCTTGATTCGTTAAGCAGGCTCTATTCACCCACAGCCTTATCCACAATTAGGTTGTGGGGCATAGAGGTTCATAGTTTTGGTGTTGATTTTGTTGAGGAATCGCCATCTGGTTTCGGAAGGGCGTGGCTTGCCGATTCGATAGCTGAACGAAGTTCTGCCAAAAACGCATCTCGCTTCAATCCGGCAGGAATGGGTGGAAGAAATTCAAATACGATTGAGCCGGGTAGCTTCGCGATTCGCGTTTTACCCCAAATCAACCCTGTATTCAAAGCCATGGGAACAAGCGGCGCGTCGCAATGATTATATAGGGCAATAATTCCTGGCTTGTAGTCTTGATGGTGTCCGAGCGCTGTGCGGGTCCCTTCGGGAAAAATAAGTACAGTCTCACCATTTGCGATTGCCTTGTCTGCTCCTCGTAGAATCCGACGCATAGCACTCGCTCCTGCGCCGCGATTAATCGGGATTAATCCGCTTCTTCTGATGTACCAGCCTACCAAGGGAATCCATTGCAACGAGTGCTTTAGGATAAAAACAGGATAGTCGAACAGCAGAAACAACATGTATGTCTCGAATGCAGATTGATGCTGTGCGGCAACGATGCAGGGGCCGTCGGGTAAATTTTCACGGCCGCGAATTTCAAACCGGATGTTAAGGAGCGCGCGTGCAAGCCAAGCAACGCCATGTGCCCAGAATCGTGTAACGGCTATGGCGCCTCGCCTTGAGATGAGTCCCGGTAAGCCGAGTGTGACGATACCTAGCGTCCATATCAGAAACACGATTAGGTAAAGTACAGACCGCAAGAACGTCACAATTCATATTCCTACTTTAAAGGTTTTTTAAAGGGTCGGCGCCCACTGCTTTGCGATTGAATATAAGTATTTAGAGTATTCTCGTGCAAGGAGGCTTGCGGTGCCGGGGTATAGCCACCAATCAGCCTTTACTTGTTCGGGAAATACGGGATGAGGGATTATTTTGACGGCTGGCATGGTGCGCTCTAACTCAAGCAGAGCGCGTGGCATGTGATATGCTGCAGTCACTAAGCGAATCGATCGCACAGAATTATCTAGGGCCCATATTGCTGTTTCTATCGCGTTGCCTGGAGTGTCCTCTGCTTCCGACCCAACAGTAATTTTCCCACGCAGTTTCTTTTGGCTCTGTAGGCCAGCAGAGAGCAGGTCGGCAACGGTTACGGAGGGTGCTACACCTGAAATGAAAAGTTGTGATGCTAGTTCGCGCTCTAGCAATTCAACGCCCTTCGCAATGCGTTCGCTACCACCTGTGAGAACAACAATTGCATCGGTTCTTTCCGAAATATTCAGAACTGTTTCTGGTACTTTCTGGGCATGAGAAATGAGTCCAGCCATCCAGAATAGCACCGCTAAGCTGATACCGAGAATGATCAGGCGTAATGTTCTTGAAGTGCTTGGAGCCATGATCAGACCATAGACCTGAGAGTGCTAATTACGGTGATGTAGGCGGTAACCATTGCTAGCGCGGTAGCAACGAGGGACACCAATGGGAGAGAAACCCAGAATCCGAAACCAAGGTCGATGTCGGGGAGGAAGCCGCTCTCGACATTGCTTGCTAACAGACTGATAGTGATTAGAGTAAACGCACCTGCCAGGAGCCCGCCTGCAGAACCTTTTAAGGCGGCGGAAAGGGTCCTTTTCGCAAACTGCGTTGCTACGTAAATATCGCGCGCACCGATTAAGTGCAGTACAGAGATCACCTCTCTAAATTCAGCCATGCTAGCGCGAGTAGCATATACAACTGTTAGAGCGAGAGCTGTTGTTACAATGAGCGCTATACCGATGGTTAATAACCTAAACCCTTCTGTTAGATCTATGAGGTGCTCGAACCATCGACGGTGATCATCAATGATCGCATCTGGTACCACCGTTTTTACCGCAGTT
>Ga0302118_10000791_pt1 | contig 15328 bp, 14 predicted proteins | sample AG5_331_MG_FD_203126 | JGI IMG/M metagenome (GOLD analysis project Ga0302118, IMG submission 203126) | Marine microbial communities from Western Arctic Ocean, Canada - AG5_33.1 | ecosystem: Environmental > Aquatic > Marine > Oceanic | place: Canada: Western Arctic Ocean | collected 2017-10-01 | reverse complement strand
GCTTCAGATAATAAACCGGGGACCTCATTTCTTTCCAGTCTTCCAATATGATGTAAATTATCTAGTTTTGGTAAATTATGCCCATAACCACCACCTGCTACAACTACATCTATAGATGAATTTAATTGTGCAATCTCTACCAATTCATCAGTGCCATGCCAAGGGCCCAAAGCCCCAACAAAAACTGCCATTTTATTTCTAATTCCTAATTTTTTTTTAATTCCCAAAGGTTTGCTTTTAAGATTAAAGAGATCATCTTCATATCCATTTTGTATGACTGCAAATTTCCCAGCCTTTGAATTCCATTCTGATATTTGATCTCTAAGAATTGAACTTACCGTAAAACCACCATCTGCTAATTCTATCTGTTGTCGGCATGAATGGATTGCCGATTTATTATAAGGCCATAATTTGGCAACCTTAGTTGCAGATAGTTCTGATCTCATCCAATTATCATCTACTTGAAGAATTGATTTAACTCCCATCTCAGAAGCTGCTTTTACTCCAGAACCTGCAAAAATATAACCTCTATCATGTACTATATCATAATCTCCTTTACTTATTTCAGATTTAACTTTTTGATAAGCATGCCTCGTAAATATTATTCTTTCAAAAGGTATTCCTGGATTAACTATTGTTACAAATTTCAAATTTGAATTGAAATTGGAAATATCTATTTTTTCCTTATCGTACCGACATAACAATGTAACTTCAAGGCCTTTTTTAGCAAGACCATTAGCAAGAGCTAACTGGTGCAAGGTCTGTCCTAAAGTGTCCGGAACCCTCACAGAGGGAGCTACCATGAGTACTTTCACAAAGATTGTATGAATGAACAGGTTTTAGAACTGCCGCCATAGGGTGATGTGGCAAATATTGCAATAATTTGTGATAGAGAATTTTTCAACCCTTTTGATCAAAGAGTATACAAAGAGGTTGTCAGTATGAAGAATGCGGGCCATAATATCGAAATTTTAACACCCCATACATCGACGGAAATACGAGATTTAGAAGATGTTAAAATCAGATGCTTTTCTAAAGAAGGGCCACCAGGTATTGTGGCTTATCGATTAATCAAACAAGCACTGAAAGGAAATTATGATTTATTTTATTGTCATGAATTAGATCCATTAGTTTATAGCCTAGTTTTAAAAACAATTACAAGAAAACCCGTTATTTGGGACTGCCATGAATATTTGGTTCCTATGAAAAAAGAATTACAGGGGAATTTGGCCGCAGCTCTAACTGAAATTGTTATAAAAATAGCAAGTCAAAGAGTAGACCACATTGTAACTGTTGACAACTTATTAGGAAGACAATTAGGGAAATTTGGAAAAGTTACAGTTATTCCTAATTATCCAACAATAATTGATTTTCCTGAACTGATTCGAACTTCAAAGAATAAACCAAATTTGCTATATGTCGGAGGTCTAACTCGCAAAAGGGGAGCAAAAATCATGTTAGAAGCTTTTAATATTGTGAAAGAAGAATTTGATATCTCTCTAACTATTGCTGGTGGATTTTATGATTCCAGATTGGAAAAATGGGCTCACGATTTTGATAAAAAAAATAATTTAAATATAAATTGGTTAGGCTGGGTTAACTATCGTGATTTGGCTCCAATTTTTTCTGAGGCTTCAATCGGATTATGCCTTTTACAGAATCAAGCCCGTTATGACAGGGCAATAGCAACAAAGATTTTTGAATATATGTTAATGGGAATACCTGTTCTGACTTCAAAAGGGTATCTGGTTGAAAAACTTATCGAAAAAGGAAAATGTGGTAAAACGGTAGATGCCTCTAATGCTCAGGAAGTTGCAGAGGGAATGAAAAGTTTATTACAAAATATTAATTTAGAACAAATGGGAATATATGGATCTGATTTTTCTAGAAAAAGGTTTGTTTGGGAAAAAAGAGAAAAAAAACTTTTGAAAATAATAGAAAAACTAATCTAGTTCCCAAATAGTGATTATTATAATTTCTTTTGTCTATCTATCTTTAGCTACTTCATACATTTCCTTAAAATGCATTTCTTCTATTTGGATTAATTTAATCGTCTCATTTTCTAAGGTTGAATTAATTTTATCATGGATTAATCCAAGTATCTGGCGCAGTTCCAAAAAAAGGTATTTGGATATACACCCAAAGTAAAGTTAATAATAAAAATTGAAGCCCGCGGAATTTTGGAATAACTGTACTCCAAGCAAAATATGAGAAAGTGAACAATAAGAGAAATCCAGGAAGGGTTGGTAGGTACCCAGCCCCATCCCAGTACCATGTACCCCAAAAAGTCCACTCATCAAATAGTTGGTTTGAACCATAAAACCCCCACACATCAAACTGGATATTGGGGGCAGTTGCTTGATGGCCTGTGAAAAAAGTAAATATCCCTTCGAGGCCTCTGAGTGCTGTAAAATGTAAAATCCATACTGGATAGCTAATATACGGCATCATTGCCACAATTGTCATAATTAGAGATAAAATAGATTTTTCCTTCCATTTTTCAATTAGATAAGGTGTGTTTGTTTCATATAATGGTTTGTCAAAAACATCTATAGTTGATGAGCTAGTGCCTCCTTCCTTCCATCTTCGATAAGCTTCACTATCTTGCGAGATGTCGTCTGCATCCAACTCTCTTGTGCTTGAAGATGAAGGCCAATTCTTTGGCGGTGCTGATCCTGGCCAGCTGCCTAATTGACTAGGGTTGTGCTCTTCGGATGATGCTGGGCGTAATCTATCCAAAGGAACTTGCCCTTCAAAATCTCCATCATCAAACTTAATGTCATGTAAATCTCTGTTTACTGCACTTACTGTACCCCTAAAATTGGCACCGTGGTGCTTCCAATTACATTCTACTCTATCGCCAACTTTGAAAGGCAATTTTAATCTAATTCGCCTCTAACAAACATAATGTATCTCTGTTCTTCATTTTCTTCGAATGGATGTTCTCCAACATTTCGTTGATATGCGATTCCCATCCAGGAACCGTCTGCAGAAATTACGGTTTCAAAAAAGTCATGAAGTGCATGAACATCTCCTTCGGCTTCTTCATAAGTAGTTACTGTATGTAATGGCGTTGGATCTGCAATTTCAAAATTAAAGGTATCATTATCTTGAGGACTATCTATGTATCCTGAATAAAGATACCAAGGTGTGCCTTCTGTATATCCAGTACTATTGCCTGTTGCATAATCTAATCCATAAAATGAAACTGCTATTCTGTTATTTTCACTAATGGATACAAAAGGATACATTGTAATTCCTTCCCATTCTGGAGTTATTTCCCACGTTGTCCAATTAACGCCATAATCATATGAAATTGCCATATTCATTTCCCAAGCACCTAGCGTTCCTTCGGGACAATCGGCCCAGACTACTGCCACAGTTCCTTGTTCATTTGTGTTGACTAAAGGATATCCTTCTGGTGGATTACCTTTGCGCTCACCGACAGTTACGGGGTCTTGCCACGTTCCATCTGATGGACCTGGCCCTGTCCCTCTGCCATAATCATCACTAATTCGAACTATGACTGTTCCTGACGCACTATCTGCGTTTTCTTGAGCTACATATACGTATGAACCATTCCGTTGGGATGCTATTGTAGACCATCCTCCTGGCATGGAGTAACATTGTGAAAAGGTATTTCCTGCATCTTCTGAATGATAATACCAATAACGTCCTGTATCTATAGTACATTCTGGAGGTGAAGCACCTGAATTCCCCAAATAATGTATTATTCCATCGCCTTGAGCTGCCACCCAAGGACGATCGTCGGCAGCCATCGTGTTCATTCGCTGACAAGAACCAAGATCGTAGCTATTACCTCCATCTGAAAGAATGTGCCACCAATTATCTTCTAATGTAGTATCTAAATAATAAATATTATCATTAACATCTATTGCAATATCACCTTCATCACCTAAACATTCGGAACCGCCTGCCGCATAATTTGCCATTAACATATTACCAGGAGTAGGGTCGAATTTAGCACCGTGGTCCCAAGTTAAACCTCCATCATTTGTTTTCCAAAACCAAGAAGCCCAATAATCCCATGAAGTTTGCTCACCCGGTTCACAAGCATACCACAATCCCGGATCATCTGGATCTAAAAAAATAGGAATAGGTGCATCTTCACCCCCCCATCGTAAATCTTTATGAGCTGTAACAAACATATTGCCTTGTGAATCAAGGGCTAGACTAGGCTCATAGCCAATTCCATATTCTGGATATACTTGGCCATTATCGGGATCTATACAATCTTTATCTCTTGGCATAAAAACCGGTTCTTTCCATTCGGTCTGGCCAGAGACTCCAATGATATCTGTCAAGTCTTGCTTAGTTTCATCTCCAAACAAAATTATAACCCCCGAAATAGTTAGCATTAAAAATACAAAAAATGAAAAAAATTTGTCCTTCTCCATAGTCAACACGGCTAATTATTAGATTATAAGCGGTGTATATAGAATATAGTATGCAAATATTTTATAGTAGTCGAAAACTATACTAACTCCAGCATAGTGTGATTATATCTAATCTGGAATAATTCCAACGAGGTGAAAAATGGCAGGACAACCACAAAGTTATGGATCGATACGCGAATTTCTTGATAATTTACCAAATCAACCCTGTATTTGGCAGCCTAAAAACGCTAATATCTGCGTTACATGTTTAAGAATAAACGAACCTGTTGCAAAGGTTTGCTCTGTTTGGGCACAGGCTTTGGAAGAAGCACCGCTTGAAGAAATAGATTTTGAAGAAGAAGTAATGTCATTTCCTTCGGTTGTAGAAATTGAAGATGAATTTGAAATAGTAGAAAATATTGAAACTGTGATACCTGTTGCTACATCAGTGGTCGAAGTTGACATAGTTCAAACAACTAGTGATTGGGATATGGTAATAGAGGATTCAAATACTACTGGTGAAGTTATTATAGCTGCTGAAGAAGTTGCAGAGACTGTAATTGAAGCTGCTACTGATGCTTTTGAAGAAGTTGTTGAAAACACCGTTTTAGAACCTGAGATAGTTAAAGCCACTGAAGAAGTTACTGATGCAGTAATTGAAGCTGCAGATACTACTGAAGAAGTTACTGAAGCTGTAATTGAAGCCGCTACTGATGCTACTGAAGAAGTTGTTGAAAATGCAATTGTCGTTGAAGTTACTGAAGAAGTTGTTGAAGTTTCCGAAGCTGTTGGTGAAGTTACTAGCGAAACCACTGAAAAAATTGCACTTGATACAATTCAAGATGCAGTTCATGCCGGAACTATAGCAAAAGAAAATGTAGAAAACGCTTCTGAAACTGAAATTGTAGCTGCTGAAACTGTTATTGAAGCCTTAAACACTGAAACTGAAGCTGTTGAAGCATATGCTGAAGCTGTTAAAGAAGAAGTCCAAGCTGCTGATGCCGTCGTTGAAGCTGTTGAAGCTAAGAATATAGCTACTGAAGCTGTAATTGAATCTGCCGAACAAATTAATGAATTGGTCGAGAATAAAGCGGAAGAAGATGAAATCAAAGAAGTTGTAACTGAATTTAATGAGAATATAGAAAAACAAGGAGAAGCTGAAGAAATCCTTACCGAGGCCATTAAAAATGAAGATAAAGCTGCTGAAGAAGTTGAATCTACATCAACTAAAGAAGATCAAGCTTCCGATAATTTAAATAAAGCAATAGAAGCAGATGAGAAAGCTAGTGAAAACTTAGAAGAAGCAATAATTAGAGAAGAGAAGGCTGAAGAGGAAGTTCAGGAAACTGTTGAAACTTCTAAATCGGTTAAAGCTGTCAAAGAAGAGGACTCTAATGGCAGTGAACCGTTCATTAAAGGTGACATCGTCACACATGGAGTTTATGGTATTGGAACCGTTTTACAACTTAATAAAGCTGGTAAACATTGGTCTGTTGAAGTCTATTTTAAAGAAGACAAACGTAGAATTTTAGGAACATTTCTAACGCTCAATGAAATAAATGATTCTTCAATTGAGAAACAAGAACCAAAAGAACAGTCTTTCAAGAGACCTGAAACAAATGATGACTCTAAAACTAAAGTAGCGACTGAAGTTATAGAAAATAATAATGAAATAACTGAAGTAGTGGCTGATGTTGTAGAAAATGATAATGAAATAACTGAGGTAGTGGCTGATGTTGTAGAAAATGATAATGAAATAACTGAGGTAGTGGCTGATGTTGTAGAAAATGATAATGAAATAACTGAGGTAGTGGCTGATGTTGTAGAAAATGATAATGAAATAACTGAGGTAGTGGCTGATGTTGTAGAAAATGATAATGGAGAATATACACCCGGAACTAAAATTTTGCACGGGATTTTTGGAATAGGAAAAATAAATAATAGTAAACCTAAAGGAGAAGCGTATCGACTGGAGATTGAATTCGAAGACGGAAACAAAAGAACTTTACTTTCAACTTTCGTGGAGCTAATGAATAAACAATCTCCAGAAGCTGAACCTGTGGAAGCTGAACCTGTGGAAGCTGAACCCGTGGAAGCTGAACCTGTGGAAGCTGAACCCGTGAAAGCTGAACCTGTGGAAGCTGAACCCGTGAAAGCTGAACCTGTGGAAGCTGAACCTGTGGAAGCTGAACCTGTGGAAGCTGAACCCGTGGAAGCTGAACCTGTGGAAGCTGAACCCGTGGAAGCTGAACCTGTGGAAGCTGAACCCGTGGAAGCTGAACCTGTGGAAGCTGAACCTGTGGAAGCTGAACCTGTGGAAGCTGAACCCGTGGAAGCTGAACCTGTGGAAGCTGAACCTGTGGAAGCTGAACCCGTGGAAGCTGAACCTGTGGAAGTTAAAGCAAAGGTATTAGATACGGATATTATTTATCAAAGACCAAAAGGCAAGGGAGTAATCCTTGATTTATCTAAACCTGAAATACAAGATGCAGAAATGATTGATGATGAAGACTAATAGATTAATTTTACGCAAATTTAATTTGAATGATAAGAAAGAATTGATTTCTTTACTTAAGGATAAAGCTGTAACTAAATGGATTGAACTTCCTTATCCTTACTTAGAAAAACATGCCGATTGGTGGCTTAATACCGGATCTAAAGAAAAATATCATTATGCACTTACACAAAAACATAACCTAAACTTAGTGGGAAGTTTAAAAATCACAATAAGAGGTGAAATTGGATGTTGGATAGGAAAAGAATATTGGAATAAGGGATACGCATTCGAAGCCGTAGAAAAAATAAAGAGTTTTGGATTTGACGAATTGAATTTAGAAAGAATATGGGCAGCAACTCATAAAGAAAATGAGTCGCCTCAAATTGTCCTAAAAAAATGTGGTTTCAAATCTATTGGAGAGAAGCCATATCACGTTGAAGGAATAGGTGATACTAAAATTAGACCTCACTTTGAAATAACCAAGAGTCCTTAAATCAACCCTCTTTAATTAAATATTTGTGGCCCTGTGGGGTAGTTTGGTATCCTTGTGGCTTTGGGAGCCATTGACCCCGGTTCAAATCCGGGTGGGGCCACCACTATAAATCGAAATCAGTATGCTGCTTTTGTTGTAGTTACTATTACTGATGCAATTTTGTAAGGATCTGCATTGGAAGCTGGACGTCTATCTTCAAGCCTACCGTTCCACCCATCTTCTACAGTTCCAATAGGTATTCTTATCGAAGCTCCGCGATCTGAAACTCCATAAGAAAATTCATTAATTGATTGAGTTTCATGCTCTCCAGTTAATCTTTGATCATTATCAGCACCATAAACTGAAATGTGTTTTTCAATATTTTTACTAAAGGATTCACAAACCTTCCTGAAAATTTTTTCATCACCGCAAGTTCGCAATATAGTATCCGAAAAATTAGCATGCATTCCTGAACCATTCCAATCGCCCTTAATTGGCTTAGGATGGTACTCAATATAATATCCATAATTTTCAGTTAATCTATCCAAAATATATCGGGCAATCCATATCTCATCTCCAGCTATTTTAGCCCCTTTAGCAAATAATTGAAACTCCCATTGTCCACAAGCCACTTCTTGGTTAAAACCTTCAAAATTTATTCCAGCTTCTAAACACAACTCTGCATGTTCTTCAACAATATGTCTGCCATGGGTATTCTTTCCGCCTACTGAACAGTAGTACAATCCTTGAGGACCTGGATAACCGCCAAGTGGAAAACCTAAAGGTAATTGCGTGTCTACATCCATAATAAAATATTCTTGTTCAAAACCAAACCAAAAATCATTATCATCATCATTAATTGTTGATCTACCATTAGATTCGTGTGGTGTTGAATCTGGATTCAAAACTTCGTTCATTACCAAATAACCATTCTCCCTCATCGGATCTGGATAAATTGCAACTGGTTTCAATAAACAATCAGAAGAATTACCTTCAGCCTGTCTCGTCGAACTTCCATCAAAACACCAAATCGGACAATCCTCTAATTTACCGCTAAAATCTTCTATAACTTTAGTCTTACTTCTCATATTCTGAGTTGGGAAATAGCCATCTAACCAAATGTATTCAAGTTTTACTTTACTCATCATTACCACTAGCACATTATTTAGAACATAGTATATAAGAAAAACGCAAGTATTGACACCATGGGCCATTAATTATAGAATAACTATAATTATACCTGTTAATTTATATATAGGTTGAACATACGTTCACTTAATGAATCTTAAACCTAAAGATATTGAACTTTTGCGTTGTTTGAACCAAAACGGAAAAGCTTCACAGAGAGAGCTTGCAGCATCTACAGGCACCGCACTAGGTACTGTAAACAGCCACATCAAAAGTCTTGAAAAAGAAAAAATAATAAAAGGATACTATGCTGAACTTAATCCCGAAAAAGTCGGATATAATTTGACCGCTATAATCAACCTTAGAATTACCAAAGGAAAAATAATGGATTTACAAGATTCAATAGCTAAACATCCTCAAGTTTTTGGAGTGTATGATATAACTGGAGAATGGGACTCTTTGATTTTAGCGAGGTTTAGAAATCGACAAGAAATGGATTCCTTCATAAAAACTACATTATCTCAAAAGAACGTAGAACGAAGTAATACCTCATTAGTACTAAATACAGTTAAAGAAGAACCTCGAGTGATCTTATAAAAATTATTATATCATAGTTCATAATTAACTAATTTGATGAGAGAAGTAAATCTACTTTTTATTTTTGTTTTTTCCATTATCTTCATCTCAATAAATGGTGAAGCTGCTGAACCTGAGCAGGTGCACCTTGCTACAACAGGAATACCTGGCGAAATGGTAGTTCAATGGGGTACTGAAGAAGACACGACCTTATCTTGTCCATCTGGAAATATTGTAGAATACGGAACTGATAATGATAATCTAAATTTATCTGAAAATGGAAACAGTAATATGTATCTCTGGACCACGTGTACACATACTACTCTTTTATCTAATTTAAACCAAAATACGACATATTATTATCGCGTGGGCGGAGAAGAGGAATGGAGTAGTACCTATTCATTTAAAACACTGAAAGAAAAGCCTGATAAAATCATAATAGGTGCTATTGCAGACCATGGAACTACTAGTAATTCTCAAGAGACAACTAGCAATATGGAAAATGAAAACTTGGATCTAGTAATACACCCTGGAGATATATCTTATGCAAATGATGCAGGTTCAGGAAATGGAGTAGGCGACCAAAGTGTTTGGGATGATTATCAAAACCAAATTGAAAGTTTGGCCTCAAAAAACCCACATATGTATGCACCTGGGAATCATGAAGAGGATGCTGAACCTTATGGATTTGACGCCTTTGAAAGCAGATTTTATAATCCAGGGCCTAATAATTTTTGGTACAGTTTTAACTTTGAATTCATTCACTTTGTTTCAATCTCATCCGAGCATGATTATGAACCTGGAAGTACACAACATACTTGGCTTCGAAACGACTTAGAAGATGCAAACGAAAATAGAGAAAATTTCCCTTGGATTATAGTATTCGCACATAGGCCTATGTATAGTTCAAACGGTGATGGAGACGGCCATGGAAGTGAAATAGAATTTAGAGAAGCTATGGAAAGTCTTCTTTATGAATATCAAGTTGATCTCGCCATCTGGGGACATGATCACCATTATGAGAGAACATATCCCGTTTTTGAAGAAAACGTATATTCAAATAATAGTGGAAGCGTGAGCGACCCATTTTACAAACCTGGAGCCACAATCCATATTGTCGCAGGAATGTCTGGCAGATCTACATACGATGGATTAGAAGACCCGCAGCCATTATGGTCTGCATATCGTGAAGTAGAATATGGCTATACTATATTTGAAGCAACAAAATACAGTATAAACTACAAATTTATAAGGAATAGTGATAATCAAATCGCTGATGAATTTTGGCTAGTAAACTCAATAGAAACACAGGAACCTAATGAAAATCCTGAAACAAACTATAATCAAACAAACCAAACAGAAGATACTGAAATCATTGATCAAATAAAAGAACTCAATTACTTAGAAACACCACTTACTATCATAATTATTGCTGTAACTGCCGTATTCAATCTAAATTATAGAAAAAAATGAATTGGCTTCTTCAATATGATTGATATTTAAACCTTGACCAAGTATACCTTCCCATTTTTTTACTAAATTTCCTTTATCAAAAATAGCCATAGTAGGGATTACATTCAAGTCAAAATCACCCCATAACTTTGATTCGACATCAGTAATATCTGCAATTAGTATTGAATCAATCTTGGAATATTCTTTTAAATTATTAAAAAAGGAAATACAATAAGGACACCAATCTGCTGAAAATACAATTAACGACCTAGCAGTATGTTCTCTTATTTGTAAACCAAAAAAATTTTGTTCAGTTAATCTTTCAAGATTTTTCATTTTTTACGCCAGACCATTAATATTTCGCGATTGGCCCGTCGGTCAATTGATTCTTTAGGCATTTTTTCATATTCTAAATTCCAATGTAATCCAAAAAGTTTATGAAGTTCACTAATTTTTACACCCCAAGGTGGTCCACCTTCCTCTAATTCTTTGTCTAAAGGTAAAAAAAGGCCCAATAATTTCCCTTTAGGTTTTAGTAATTGCCAAACAACTCTATCATATTCAAATCTACGCGTAGGGCTAATTGCACAAAAACACGTATATTCCATAACGTAATCAAATTTATAGAATAAATCTTCAGGTAAATCAAATATATTCTCACGAATAACTTTGATATCAACCTCAGCTTTTCTTGCATTTTTTCTTGCATCCATAACTGCATTGTGAGAAAAGTCAATTGCAGTAACTTCAAAGCCAGCTTTAGCAAAAGTTACAGCATCATATCCTCTACCACAACCAATAATACAAATTTTACCTTTCGGTATTTCAGAAGCTAACCTCTCAAAGACGGGAGTTGGCCCACCTAAGTCCCAACCATCCATTTCAGATTCATAGCAAGCTTCCCAAAATTCTGCAGTATTTACGGGATCTTCCACAGATTCATCATAAAACGGTTATTGTTAAAATAATAGGGTCACCTTTTTTGAGACCTTTCTACTCCTATAGACATGACTAATGTATTAATGCGAACAAGTGCTGGAGACATTACTATCGAATTATTCGATGAGAAAGCGCCTAAAACTGTAGAAAATTTTCTGAAATTAGTTGATAAAGGATTCTACAATGGGTTACACTTTCACCGAGTAATCAAAGATTTTATGCTACAAGGTGGATGTCCAAACTCTAAAGATCCTAATAATCCAAAAGCTGGAACTGGGAGCCCAGGATACCAAATAAATTGTGAATTTCACGATGATTTAAAACATAATGTGCCCGGTGTCCTTTCTATGGCTAATGCTGGCCGCAATACTGGAGGTTCACAATTCTTTTTGACAACGGTAGCAACTCCATGGCTTGATGGCGCACATGCTATCTTTGGTAAAGTCACTAATGGAATGAATACTGTGCAAAAAATAGAGAATTGCAAGACTGGACATATGGACAGACCAAATAAACCACAACAAATTATATCTGTTAAAAGATTAGCTGAAAATTAATCATCTGTAGAAGAACCATCTTCAATATAAAGTATATCAATATCTAATTGTACAATGTATAAGCCAGAAGTTATACAAGAAAGGTAAGTATAACCATCATGATACTCAGCTGCCCACAAGAATGGAATCCAACCAAAATCATAAAAGTTAGAATCTAAAGGTTCCCCATATCCTCCATTTTGTGGTAATATAAATCCAAGAGTAGACGCTAAATGAGAACTGTTTCTATCAATATCATTACCAGTAGCAACAATTGTTTCAATATCAACTACCCAAAGACCACCGTGATAATGTGAAATGTATAATCTTCCATCCCATCCTCCACCATAACTTTGATCTGGTTTTTCTTCATCCGTAATAAAGTAGCCTGAGTCTAAATTGTGTGGACTAAAGAGTAACCACTCTTCGCCATTCGCATATGCTTCGCATGATTCTCCAAAGCAATGCATACCAGATGTAGGAATTTCCCAATCACCAATTAATTTTGGAAGAAAACGTAAATTTCCATTTATGACTTCATAATCTGTATTATCAATAACATAAATCATACCAGTTCCTACATTTGTTGATAATACCTCAACTGCGGCAGAAATCAGATGTCTTTTACCAACTAAATCTGGATTGATATGTGATAAATCTACCATTTCAGGATAAGGTTCAGTATAATGAATATACGATGAACGCCCTCCATTCACATTACCTGTTGAACCGCTATCAGGTTCACCATCTCCATCAAAATCTGCGAAATCCATCCAATATCCTACTTCTGGTGCTCTCCAAAGACAAGTAACTGGAGAACCTACAGTACTTTTACATCCAATACCATAAAACAAATAATTTTCGGGACTATTTACCGGATGTGGAACGTCTGTAACATCTCCAATTCTCACTCCAGCCTCCCAATATGCTCCATAAACATATGTTCGCCCATAACGAGGGTCCAGTGGGTCATTTCCAGGCCATGTTTGAACAGTCATGTCGTGTATGTAGATCCATCCGCCACGCGTGGTTTCCCAAGCAACTTCATACTCACCTACTTTGATAATTGTATGGCCATAACCTGAGCCAGGAATTCCTTCCAAAGTTCTTGAGGCTGAACCTTGAAGATTCAAATGGGCAATTGTTACCCCTCCACAAGCCTCGCCAACGGCAATGTCACATCCTTCATAATCTGGATTCGCGACAAAAATATACCATTCATTATCAATCATATGTGTGTAAAGATTGTGAGGTCCAGTAGGATGATCTGAATCATACCAGCTGTCTACCCAGACTGGATTCGTCTTATCTGTTACATCTACCAAAACCACACTAACTTGTGTGGGGTCTCCCCATTCTCCAACCTGTGGATCGGCATAACCGGGATCTACTAATTGATTTTGTAAAATTACATACTCTCGGCCACTAAATTCTAAATATTTGATATCTAAAAGTTGAGTGTTGGGGTCAGTATACTTTCCAGTTACAGTCGTATTATAAGGGTCCGTAACATCAATTATATGGAATTCTGACCAACCGGCTTGGTAAGCATAAGTTCTTCCATCGGGAGAATCTGAAACGGTTATTTCGGCATTGCCTCCATTAGTTAATGGATTATATTCAATTTGTTCAATATTACCACTACTCATATTGTGCACAGAGGCGTTCATATGGTCGTGACCTTCTTCTTGGAGTAAGGGGTCGGCAAGTAAAGCATCTCCCGACAAATCAATGATTGTCTCTTCTGTAGTTAAAAAATAGGTTGTAGCACTAACAGTACTAAGTACGAGCAATATTGCTAGAGCAATTTCCTTTGTCTGCATTATTCTATCTATGTATAACCTTTTATTTATAGGCTATTTGGAATAGATATATATGAAGAACAAAGGCCTAGTTGTTATAATAATAATCACGCTGCTTTTGTCATTTCAAGTAATGGTTCCAAATGTGTCAGCACATACTGGAGGGACTTTTACGATAATAGTATCAAAGAATGGAGTTCAACCACATAATGTCCAAATGTTAGTTAATGATACTGCACGTTGGATAAATGTAGATGATACTGAAAATATGACTCACCGAATTTTAGTAGATGCAGATTCAGACGGAATATATGACGATGAAGGTTGGAATTCAGGAAATTTAACCAATTCATGTGAACACATAAATGGAACAAAGATAGATGAAGAATGTAATGCATATTTTGAAATTGTATTTAATGAAACCTCACTAAATATGAGTTATGATGATATTGTTGGAAAATATGCTTTCAAAGATTTAAGTTTTAATGAAACTTCTGGAAATACAACTATAATTTATGGAAATGTGACCGTTTATTCAGACAAACATGTGATTGCTGGATTCCAAAATACAGAAACTGTGAATGACAATAAGGAGGTCCAAGAAGAAAAATCGCCTGTTTTGCTTATTATAGCTATGATTTCTGCAGTAAGTGCAATTGGTCTTGGGGCAATTATCTTCTTTGGTAAAAAAGATGAATAATGAGACTAATTCGAATATATTAAAGGCCCTATTTCTATCACTAATTACAATATCTACGCTAACTGCAGTTTATTATCTTAATGTAGAGGAAGAAGAAGTTAGTAAAAATGAATACCTGAAAAGTGATCTTTGTTATTATTCTCTTAATGGTATTAAATCAGATTACCACTATCACTTTCAACTCAATATTACTATTAATGAGGAAAGAAGCGAAATTCCAATGAATGTAGGATTTGATCTTAATAGCACAGGTGAACTTGTATTTCTGCATCCTATACACACATACGATAACAGTGGCCGAGTTCATGTAGAAACCACTAGAAATGCAACGGCACTCTTGGGCTTTTTCTTTGAAATCTGGGAAAATGACTTTACAAAAAACAAAATATTAGATTATGAAACAGATGAACTGCATACTATCGAAGTGAAAGTAAATGGTAATAGTGTAGACACATATGAAGATACAATACTTGAGCCATATATCTTTATCGATATTGAGTACCGTAAAATAAACTAAATTTTATTTCAACGGCCTAACTTAATGAGTTATGAAATCTGTAATTGATGGATTGAAACCTGAAATTGTATGGAAGCATTTTGAAGATATAACTAAAATTCCAAGACCTTCTAAACACGAAGAAAGAATATTAGATTCACTAAAAAATTTTGCTAATAAAAGAAATTTAGAAACAAGAGAAGATCCTACCGGAAATCTTGTGATACTCAGACCCGGTAGTGGTGGAGGCGAAAAAGCCCCAACTATTGTAATTCAAAGCCATGTAGATATGGTATGTGAAAAGAATAGAGAATCAAATCATAATTTTATGAA
>Ga0302118_10000787_pt1 | contig 15362 bp, 10 predicted proteins | sample AG5_331_MG_FD_203126 | JGI IMG/M metagenome (GOLD analysis project Ga0302118, IMG submission 203126) | Marine microbial communities from Western Arctic Ocean, Canada - AG5_33.1 | ecosystem: Environmental > Aquatic > Marine > Oceanic | place: Canada: Western Arctic Ocean | collected 2017-10-01 | reverse complement strand
GCCTTGATAAAATCTTCCTCTGGCAGATTGCCGGCTGGGATGTTTATTTGAGCTGGGTTTTAACGGGTGTTGCAGGCTCGATGTTAATGACCTATTTAAACATCCGCGGTGTTCGCATGGCTGCGGTAGTTCAATCAGTAGTAGTTCTGGCAATTTTGATTGTAGGAGTGCTGTTTGTTAGTGGAGCTGCAGTGATCGGCAGCACTTCTAATTTGGAGCCGCTGTTTCAAGATGGCTTGTCAGGCATTGCGCTGGTTTTGGTTATGGTGCCATTTATGTTCGTGGGCTTTGACACCATTCCGCAAGCTGCTGAAGAAATCAACCTACCTTATAAAGATATCGGCTCTGTGTTAATGCTCTCTGTGGCGATGGCAATTGCCTGGTATAGCCTTATCGTTTTGGGTGTAGGTTTATCTCTGGATGAGGCGGCCATAGTGAATGGCGAAGTTGTAACAGCCGACGCCAATGCTGCTGTTTATGGCGAGCCTGGCCGTATTGGTCTGTTAGTAGCAGGCTTAGCTGGAATAATTACTAGTTGGAATGCTTTCATACTGGGCGGCAGCCGCGCCATCTACGCTCTGGCAAATGCCAGTTTGCTGCCAAGTTTTTTGGCTAAATTACATCCCGAGTATCGCACTCCCTACAATGCAGTCTTACTTATCGGCGCACTCTCGGTGATCGGACCATTTTTCGGTCGACCAGTATTGGTGTGGGTAGTTGATGCAGGTGGGCTGGGAATCGTTGTTGCTTATTCAATGGTTGCAGCTTCATTTCTTATTTTGAGAAAGAAAGAACCAGAATTGGAGCGGCCTTATAAAGTGCCGTTTGGAAATGCAGTGGGTATTGCCGCTTTAATATTGTCTCTTGGATTGAGCTTACTATATCTGCCTGGAAGTCCATCTGCTTTGATTTGGCAAGAATGGACAATCATCGTCGGTTGGATGGCCCTGGGAGCGGTACTTTATTTATTCACCACCAGGACAACCTCACCAAGCAGTTTTACTGAGGAATAGAAGTTGTGACAACTGGCCCCATTCCCATAATTTGAACAATTACTTCTTCGTCTTTAGCCATATCGTAGTGATGACCGCCGGGAGGTTGAAAAACAAACGTACCCTCCTTTATCGCCAGCATATTATCTGGATCATAGACATCTGATTCAGGACCCCAGGACGTATACCAAGTGCCTTTAATTACAGTGATATAGCGGGCGGTACTATGAAAATGTGGTCGACTGCCCGCGCCAGGTGGAAAAGTTATTCGGATAACATAAGGCCCTGGTTCGGAAGGATTACCAAGAATCGTGACGCTTCTCGCACCCTCAGGCGGGGTAAGATCCTCTGGCTGGCCAATAATAAAACCAAGCTCATCAGGCTGTACGATTTGCGCTGAGACAAATTGCACGCTAAAAAAAGCCATACCGAGCAGGCAGCTTAGCCAAATTATCGTTCTTTTTGTTCTTGTATTGCGCATTTTCATTCTCCTTGAGATCCACCTTAATGGCAGCAATGTGCTTAAACTAAATGAATAAAGGACTGTCATGCAAGTAGTTTTGCATGCCTTTTGATAGCTGCTACAAGAAAGCTAATTGCATCAACTTACGAATTGCCTAGCCCCACGATTCATTTTATTCGTTCAGCCAGTCGTTCCAGAGTGACCACCAATCCACTAAGGCTTCCATTACTGGAATTTCGCGTGCTCGAAGCGCTAGCACTTAATTCACTAGCTATGGCTCTAAGTTGTTCTGAAGTTATTGTTTGTGAGCCTCCATTGTTATTTGCAAGAGCATTCTCGGCTTGCGTTATAAGCTGACCAATTTCTTGTAATTGAGAACCTTCAACAGAATTTCCTCGGCGTAGTTGATCAACATAGGCCCTTGCTACCACTGGTTCTGCTGGCCAGCTATGACGTTTCTGTTGTTGAGCATTAACAACGGAGTCAGGAGCCAGCAGCGACGCTGCTGCAATTTCATTTGCGGTCAAATAGTCACTGGGGACAAGAGATAGAACGTCGAGGCCTCTGGCGATTTCAGTCCCATAGATCAATCCACCATACCAGTAGGCTGACCAGTATCCTCCCAGAATAAGTTCTTCTTCATGTAGGGGCCCACGATCGAAAAAGGCAATTTCAGTAGGATTTGATGAGTCAGTGAAATCAATTACCGAGATTCCACCCTGGTACCAGGCCTGAACGAATATATCTCGCCCCGGCACCGGGATTAGTGAGCCATTGTGTGCTACACAATTTTCCGTGTCGGTTTGCGGCGCCGGCATTTTATAGTGGCTGCGAAACTGCATCTTACCGTCAACAATGTCATAGATGGCATCGGCACCCCAATCAATAGGGTCAGAGGCACGGCAGCGAGGTCGTCCCCCCCCACCCCACTCGTCGGTAAATAAAACTTTGTCACCATCATTATTGAATGCCGCCGAATGCCAGTAGGCAAAACCAGCATCGATTACTTCATCCAAGCGAATAGGGTTCACTGGATCTGAAATATCCAAGAGAATGCCATTACCAGAACAGGCCCCAGCGGCCATACCGATTTCGGGATAGGCAGTAATGTCATGACACTGATTAGTTTCACGCGTACTTTGGGTGCCCTCTCCGTGATCTCCGCCTTCCCATAATCCTGCTGCTACTCCCGAGTTCGGGTCAGAGAAAATAAAAGGCCGATTTACTACTCGAGATTCCGCAGGATCATTCAGTGGAATCTGAATGACATCAATTCTGAACAATGCTGATTCAGTGTTTTCATATGGAGACTCTTCAAAACAACCGTCAAGTTCGTCTCCAGGTCGAACAGAACTAGTCCCAGAGCCATACACATAAATATTACCTTCATCATCAGGATCTGTGACTACAGTATGGGTGTGTGAACCTCGGCAGGTTTGCACAGCTCCGACCTGTTGCGGCAATCTAAAATCACTAACGTCGAAGATTCTGATACCTCTAAATCGGTCAGTGCTTGTTGGTTCTGCCACTCCCTGCAAACCACAATCCAGGCGACCTCTGGTTTGCTCAACCGAGAGAATCAGCAAATCACCAATAATTGATACATCCCCCTGCCCGCCAGGACAAACAACTGAACTTAATAATTCTGGAGCTCGAGGGTTGCTAATATCGAAGGCATTAAAGCCATGGTAGTTGCCAGCAACCAAAACATTGCCCGCAAACGTTAGGTCGGTGTTGGCAAAATTTAATAAGCTAGGGCGCGGCTCTGAATTTTCGTCTTCTGTATCGTCAGCCACGGGGGTTTCAACTGCGGTACTTATTCCAGTTTGACCGCTTAAATTATCGGCGACATCTATATCCGCATCGGGTGATAACGTTTGATCAGCGTCTGCATCTTCACGATCCATAGGTAGTCCTGAAGGATTGCTAGGATCAAAGAAACCTTCAGGTTTCGGAATCGCTACAAGCAACTCCATATTTAACGACGCTTCGCCCGCGTCATTAAATCCGGCCCGAAGATTCACTCGCGGATCAGGGGAAAACCCAGCCAACATGGCGTCCATACGTTCAATTTCACTGGTTTGGTCTGATGTCACATCAGAAGTAAAAGCAAAGAGCACTGAATCCTGCGCAGAACCGCGTTGATCTAAAAGAGTATCAACCATTGTTAAAGCACCGTCGTGATGCTTAATCATGAATTCTAAAAACAGCGAATCGAAAGCGAAACCTTCAGCGTCTTCCAGTGCAGCCATATCATCCATGCTCGCCATGCCAGGCATGGGAATGTAATCAGGAGAATGATGGATATTCATATCGGGAGCTTCTAGATCACGATCCTCCAACCAGTCTTGCATCATCGAGATTTCATCTTCTTGGGAAAGTGAAATCCGCTGAGCAAGTAATCGCACAGCCTCGCGGTTCGTTCTTTCATTAACCAAAGCAGCCATTTCCATAGCTTGAGCATGATGAGAAATCATTCCCTGCATAAACATCACATCGCCTTGAGAAAATTGGATACTGGCTAAATCCGACGCTTCCTCTGCAGAAATTAGCCGACTTGGTTGTCCTGGAATACCAGGTTGAATTATTGGTGCCTGAGCAACACTTTGCGCGGTGAAGTGAAAAATTGTTACGGTAACTAACAGAAAACGCCCAGCGAATTGACTAGTAAATAAATTCCTGACACAAAAAACATATCTTCGTAGGCTCATCAGAAAGACAGAAGTTAAATAATCCATTTAGAAACTCCAAAATCAGCCATCTTCTCAAGATGGACTCTTAGCTAATTGTAATAGATATTAAAGTAATTATTTTCTACTTGATTTTAGTTCAGCTCTTTTAAAACCTAGTCTTGTTAGTTACTTCGCTCTTCAGCCAGCTGCTCTAAATAGATTTCTTCTAAGCGCTCAACTTCAGCAACGAAGCCTTGCGGATCGACAAAGGTGTCCGGGCTATAAGCTTGACCTGGTTTATACTTATCATGAAGCCCATACTGACTGCCGTGAGCAGCAACCCATACGTCGACATCCATTTGTTTCTGACGGCGATAGGTAGAAGCAAAATCTTCGCTCACACCTGGGTAGGTCGGATCGACTTCCATTACCTTACCAGGATTAATCGTACCCATATTCGCAATAACAACATTGTAATCACGACCATTTTCATTCACGACCATTGAATAGCTAGAACTGCCTTCAGTATGCCCCGGATGGTCGTATACAGTGAGTTTAATGTTACCCAGCTCAATCACTTCTCCTTCGGAAATGATTTTATCTACAATTACTGGTTCGAATGACTCACGACCACCGAAATGAGCATCACTAAAGCCCCCATCCTCCAGCACGCGTGCATCATCAACTGTAGCCCACATTTCCGCATTAGAAATTTGTTTAATTTCCGCAAGAGCTGCTGTGTGATCCCAGTGAGCCTGCATCGTCAACAAGATAGCAACATCTTCTATTCTAAAACCTAATGATTCAATGTTTTCGCGAATCAAAGCCGTGGAGTCTTCGAGACCAGTATTAATAAGTATATGCCCCTCATCTGAAGTGATTAAGAAAACACTAAGGTCGAGCAAACCGACACCATAGAGATTATCTATGACACGGAAAGCAGGATAAGGCGTTGTCCACCCTTCAGGTGATTGCGCAGAAACTTGAACACTGCTTAGAAAGAGGCAGTTCGCGAAGGCGAGGCATATCAGTTTGAGTTGCATGATGACTCCTAATTTTGGGCTGGCATCTTCTATTAATATCTAGAAAGGAAACCGCACAAAAAAGTAAACTAAAATAATCTTAGACTAGGAAGAATAGGAGCAATTGATAGCGATGTCTATGCTCCAATGGTTGATTTTGCGAACACTGGGCAGGGAATTTGGAGAGGAAGCAATATTACGAATGAGCTAAAAAGTTTTTAAGGTCGATAGGATTTATCATTAATGGCTAAACAACGAAAAAGTCAGCAAGATTGGTGATCCTAGAAAGTGCCACTCATTTTTAGAGATATGGTTCTACCCATGCTCCAACAATTAAATTCGAGTTCCTCAAGTACATTATTGGCGATATGGCCAACGTAACGGGTCCTATCTCGACAAACTTTCACGTCAGATACATTCCGCATATCCAGCCTGAAAGTAATGTCATTGAACGCGATCTTCTCAGCAAAAGCAGTTATGTAAGGGTCCGCATGATCTTCTTCGATATCATCAATATCCCAACGCTTGGTAGCCCCATCGATACGATTGATCATGTTAACTCCCCAATTTAATTTCCACTTTGGAAGGTCGTGACGAAAACCAAAATCAAACTCTCCGCGATGGTAGTTATTAAATCGACGGGTGATGTTGAGGAATGGATCTTTAAATTGAGAGTCTCGAGCAGCGACTTTAGTAGTCACCAATAGATTGGGCATATTAATCATATTCATGCGCACACTGCCCTTTACTTCGAACACCACCATATCACCTTTTCCAGTATTTCCTGCTGCAGAAACCGGGTTATCTGAGGATGTAGAAACATCAATACGCTGGAGAAAGTCATTGTGACGATGTTTGTAGAGATTAGCTGTAACTACACCGGCATCATTTGGCAAACGATACTCAGCAAGAAGATTGTAGTTCCACCAAAAATCAGGCCGTAAGGCAGTGTTCCCTGCCAAAGTGTTTGAATCATCATCTTCAGCATCGGTAGAGGCCACAAAATCGGTAAAACTAATTTGCCGCACAAATTTTTCGATTAGAAATCTTAACTGTAATTGCGGTGTAATATCGAATCGATAATCTATTTTTGGCCTAAAAAAACTGAAATCTCTCTTATTGTTAAAGTCACCGCTCTGCTCAATTTTAGAGAACTCATACACCATTGAAGTTTCCAAAGACATTCTAGAATTGATTCGCCAGTTATGAATCGCGAACGGCTCATAGCGAATCTCTTCCACCCGAGTATTTGCATTTGGGACCATTTGAGGAACTAGGCCATCGTACGCAGCGGAAGGTGTGCCTCTCGCTGCGGGCAGGGCCAAGCGTAAATTTGAGTCGAGAATTGTTTGAGCTCGCTCAGCACCAAATTCCAAGTCCTGTCCATTAAACACATCCATTGTATAGGAGGCTCGCACTATACGTTCTTGAGCAATGCTAGCCGAATCAAGATAAAGGTCTTGAGTTTCAGTGCCATCAGCAAATACATCGAAACGTTTCCTAATACTAGCAATGTCTGTTTCATTGCTGATAAGCAACGCCTTAAACCGATTACCATTGTCGAATCGGTACTCAAAATCACCGCCCACTTCCCAATTGCTATTTGTGCTGGGAATATCTTCTCTCTCCCAAAAGGGAATATTTACACCATCCACTAAATCCAGAGTTGCTCGATCAACAAATGTTGGGTCATCATTCTCTGCGTAGAGAGCATTAAAACGTACGCTGCTTTTATCACTGAGCTGATAATCAAGATTCGTTGAAAGTGTATAGCTGGTTTGCTCTCGAGTTCTATCTTCTTTAATGATGTCATTGGGAGAATTATCCGGAAGAAAACTCTTCTCATTGGATATTCGATTTTGATACTGAGGCTGAGCTATAGCACTCACCAGAAAATTTAAATTTCCCGTTTGACCTCCATAAGATAGCGAGCCGCCCGGTTCAGATTCATCATCGCTATAGTAATCCGTATTAATTTCGTAAGAGAGACTGGTATTGGAGAGTTGCTCAAACAATACAATGTTGGCAATCTGTGTGCTTCCACGCACATCAAGATCACCACCAGTTCCACGAATGATTTCTATATAGTCAACTTGATCTGCGTTGATTCGAACTAACTGAGTTTGTGAATTGTTATTTTTACCAGCAGTTCTTTTGCCATTTATCATTACCTGAGTGCCACTGCTACCGCTACCTAATCCACGACCACCTCGACCAGGGTTTCGAGCTGTCGACCGACTACTCCGGTTTGGGTCCTGAATATCCATACCTGGAATTCTATTCAACATATCTAATGCCGACACCGGGGCGTACTCTGCAAAATAAGAAGCCGGATAAACAACCGTGGTGTCATTGCCCACACTCTCTTGAGCACTGGCGCTATTAGTGAGGCCAGCAACTGTAAAAATAAGGCTAAGAACAATGGAAATTTTAAACGCGTAAGAAGTGCTTTTCTCAAAACTACAGATAAGAGAGGTCAACATACAAATAGAGCTCCGGGAGGAAGTTATTTCGATATAAATACAGTGGAATATATCGGCGAATTATAGAGGAGATGGAGAGTCTGACATGTGACAAATTGCAAGTGTGAAGCTTAATATGCCATTGTCGGAGTGGCATATTCAGTGACTTTTTTGGCTTGCATCTCACAGGCAGAGACATCCGGTATGGAAACTATATAGTTGATCAACATCGCCCCGCGAATATCATACCCTTCCAGAAAGAATGCAGTGTCACCCACATCAAATACCCGAGAGTTGACTTCGACCAGCTCTTCATCCACAACAGTGCACAACGATGCATTTCTCTTGATTTAGGAAGGACTTCTTCTGTCCCTTCCCGATACGTGAAGACTTTGTGATCATCAAGAAAATAAACATACTCCACAACACCATCACGATTCAGGTCTTCAGCACACATATCGCAAACCAAAAAGGTATCGCAATAATGGGCTTTTAAAGGGCGATAAACTAAAGCCAAGAAAGAGTAGCGGCTAGCAATGGTGATAAAAAAATTACAAATTCGGAAACAATTTAAACTAACAAAGCCACCGTTCTAATTATAGTTAGTAATCGGCAAAAGGTACTCTTGATTTAAACGCAGAAGGATGCCGCAGCTAATCGATGGAAATGAGCGCTATAACACAGTTATCTGATGTGCATCTTCGTCAGTTACTAGGAAACGAAAACTGTACTCCTTCCTCATTAAAAGAAGCCGGCCAACGCTGAGTCATGGTCTTGCGTCTGGTGTAAAAGCGAACCGCATCAGGACCATAAACATAGAGATCGCCAAACAGTGAACGTTTCCAACCCCCAAAGCTATGGCTGGCTACTGGAACCGGTAGGACTACATTCACCCCCACCATGCCGACCTGAATGTTGTCACTGAAGTAACGGGCGGTTTCACCATCTCGAGTAAAAATACAGGTCCCGTTGCCGTATTCATGACTATTGATCAGTGCCATTGCTTCATCGAGATTTGCCACTCGAACCACACACAACACCGGTCCAAATATCTCATCTTTATAAATACTCATGTTCTGAGTTACTTCATCGAAGAGACAGCCTCCAATAAAAAACCCCTCTTCATGACCGGCTACAATTAAGCCCCTACCATCCACGGTAAGCTCTGCACCTTGTTGCTGTCCTTCTTCGATATAACGATTTACCCTCGCCAATGATTCGGCAGTAATAACTGGCCCCATATCATTACTAGTATCAGTACCCGGACCTATTCTTAATTTTCTCACTCGCTGCTCTAATTGAGCCACTGCGGCGTTAGCGGTTTCTTCACCGACACAGACAGCCACGGAGATAGCCATACAACGCTCCCCACAGGAGCCATAAGCAGCTCCCATTAGTGCATTCACGGCGTTATCGATATCCGCATCAGGCATAATCACTGCATGGTTTTTCGCCCCACCCAGAGCCTGCACCCGTTTGCCTTTATCACAGGCGCGCTGATAGATTGATTCGGCAATAGGAGTGGACCCCACAAAAGAGATAGCTTGCACTCGAGGATCATTAATTAGCCCATCTACTGTTTCCTTGTCACCGTTTACCACATTAAATACACCATCTGGCAATCCTGCTTCAGTTAGCAGCTTTGCCATTAACATCGATGCGCTGGGATCTCTTTCTGACGGTTTCAGAATAAAACAGTTACCACAGGCTATCGCCATAGGGTACATCCACATTGGAACCATAGCCGGAAAATTAAAAGGTGTGACACCTGCTACTATTCCAAGAGCCTGAAATTCTGACCAACTATCTATACCTGGCCCTACATTCTTTGAATACTCGCCTTTTAACAACTCCGAAATGCCGCAGGCATACTCTACAACTTCGATTCCCCTACCAAGCTCACCCCGAGCATCATCTAGAACTTTACCGTGTTCTGATGTAATTTCTCGGCAAATATCATCGGCATTTTCTTCTAACAACTGCTTGAAACGAAACATTACCTGTGATCGCTTATGTGGAGGCGTCCCTCTCCAGCCCAAGAATGCCGATTCAGCGGCGGCAATAGCTTGCTCTAAGATATCCCCATCAGCCAATTCCACAAGTTTACTAACCTTGCCAGTAGCTGGATCGTAAATTTTACCTGTACGAGCCGCACTCCCAACCCCTTTGCTATTAACCTCTTTACCACTAATAAAGTGCCCAAGTACATTTGGATCTGATTGGCTGGCCTTCTTTGTTTTTTCAATCGAGCTCATGCAATGATTCTCCTACCGCGTTTATCAGATCATCAATTTGTTCTTGGTTGACAATGAATGGAGGTGCCAATTGCAAAGTATCTGCCCCCCAACGAACATAGAAACCTTTCTCCAAGCACTTTAAACCAACCTCGAAAGGCCTCTTTAACGGTTCATTAGGGAAGTGTTCGAGACTTATACCCGCAGCTAATCCGTAATTGCGAATATCAGTTACATAAGGGCTACCTTTAAGGCTATGTACTGCTTCTTCAAAAATTGGCGCTATTTCTTTTACTCTAGCAACCAGCCCATCATCGACGAGGACATCCAGCGCAGCAATTCCAGCTGCACAAGCTACAGGATGCGCAGAATAGGTATAACCATGGGGGAACTCCACCATATAGTCCGGCCCACCGTTATCCATAAAAGTGTCGTAGATTTCATTTCCAACAACCACTGCACCTAGCGGAACGACACCATTGGATATCTGTTTTGCCAACCCCATAATATCCGGAGTTACTCCAAATTCTTCTGCTCCTGTTAGAGAACCCATGCGCCCGAAGCCAGTAATGACCTCGTCAAAAATTAGCAATATCTCGTGTTTATCGCAGATCTCACGTAGCCGATTTAAATAACCTTTAGGCGGAGGTAGTACACCAGCTGTCCCGGACAATGGTTCCACAATGACTGCTGCAATATTGGAAGCATCATGCAGTAAAACTAACTCTTCTAATTCATCTGCCAAGTGCGCACCTATCTTCGGCATGCCTCTGCTGAATTTATTTTCTTCTAAAACGGTATGGCTAATATGATCTGCATCCACAGACTGACCGAACAGCTTGCGGTTGAATCCAATACCACCTACACCAACGCCGCCGTAATTAACTCCGTGATAACCCTTGATGCGACCGATGAATTTCGATTTACCCGGCTGACCTTTGCTACGCCAATATCCTCGAGCAATTTTTAGTGCAGTATCGATAGTTTCCGAACCTGAATCAGTAAAGAACACTTTATCCAGTCCAGAAGGAGTTAATTCCACAACTCTATTTGCTAATTTAAATGAAAGTTCGTGGCCATATTGAAAACCGGGAGAATAATCCAGATCGGCTATCTGCTTGCTTACCGCTGCAGTGATTTCTTTTCGACCATGGCCCAGGCCACAAGTCCACAGGCCCGAGAGTCCATCGAATATCTGGCGACCATCAGCGTCAGTGTAATAGGCACCTTTGGCAGCTGCTATCATCCTAGGCTTTTCTTTAAACTGGCGATTTCCGGTAAACGGCATCCAGTGGGCGGCGAGTTCTTCTTTGCTCAAAGTCACGTTAATTACTTCCCCTATTATTCTCTTAACTCAAATGATACCTCTGAACCTTGTAAGATACATCCCACAGTGAACGTTATGACAATAATGAGTGTCTAGGGATCTAACATTGCAATCGATCGTAGACAGTGATCCTCAATTTCTAAAGCTGGATTTCCATCTGAATATTACAACGAGCATAACAAGCTAGATCTTTGCGCTACTCCATTGCAGGGGTTATAGTTGAAAGCAGATCTCCTTATTTTGCTTCATTCGAGGAGATTTTAATCTTCCTTAGAGTTGAACGGAGCATAGGATAAATCTAATAAGTGGAGACTTCCCATGGCTACTCATTTCAGTTCAAGTTCTAGAACTAAGACATCCAAATCTGGTCGACGAATTTCTCGGCGCAACTTTCTAGGTTCGAGCACGGCTTTGGCTGCAGCTGGGCTAGGTCTGCCAACTCAAGCTGCATTGGCCGCAGCGGAGCCTGCGACTCTAGGTGCTGCCGCACCTGACTATGTAGTCATTAATGCTCGCGTCTTCACTATTGATAATGATCAACCCTTCGCAGAAGCATTCGCAGTTAAGAATGGCCGCTTCGTTGCAGTGGGTTCTACTAGTGATGTTCAAAATTTGGCTACTGTTGGCACCGAAATTATCGATGCTGAAGGTATGACGATTACTCCAGGGTTTATTGATGCTCATTCCCATCCATCCGGAGCGGGTGTAAACGAACTGGTTCAGGTCAATGCTGACCTGCGCTCCATCGCGGAGATTAAATCTGCGTTACAGGAACGAGCTAGCACAACTCCAGCCGGACAATGGATTCAAGCATTTAAATATGACGATACAAAATTAGCTGAAGGACGACCGCTTAACCGCTTTGATATTGATGACGTCGCACCAAACAACCCTGTTGTTGTCGGGCATCGAGGTGGTCACACCGGAGTCTACAACAGCATGGCCCTGGCGTTAGCAGGCATCACAGCAGAAACACCAGACCCCGATGGCGGTAGATTTTATCGAGACGATGATGGCGTCTTAACTGGACTGGCAGCTGAAGAAGCGCGCTATGTTTTCCGCGACCTAATTCCCTCCGACTCTAGCCGCGAACAACGCAGAGAAGGAGTAAAGCTAATTTCTCAGCTAATGTCGAAGGCAGGATTAACGTCTGTTCATCAAACTGGCGGCGGACGCAACGATATGATTGCCTATCAAGACGCACGGGAAGCTGGCGGGATGCATTTCCGAATGTATCTTTTCCCACGAGGTCGTCTCTTCGAAGACCTGGTAAACGCAGGCATCCGAACCGGCATGGGAGATGATGTATTTCGTATCGGTGCCGTGAAATTTATGGCGGATGGCTCAGCTTCTGAACGAACTATGCGAATGAGCACACCTTTTGAAGGCACCAATGACTACGGTATTCTCACCATGTCTCAAGAAGAGCTCCACGAAGCAGTTGAAAATGCTCACCGCAATGATTTTCAAATCGGCATCCACGCCAATGGCGATGTAACAATTGAAATGGTGTTAAATGCTTATGAGAGAGCGCAGACCCTATGGCCGCGGCCAGACACGCGCCACCGGATCGAACATTGCTCACTGGTAAACCCAACACTATTACAAAGAATTAAAGATCTTGGTGTTATACCGGCCCCTTTTTATACTTATGTGCATTATCACGGCAATAAGTGGGTTGACTATGGTGAAGAGAAAATGCAGTGGATGTTTGCCCACAAGTCCTTTCTAGATTATGACATTCCCGTCGCTCCAGCATCAGACTACACACCTGGTCCATATGAACCGCTAATGGCTTTGCAATCTATGGTCACTCGGAAAGATTTCGACGGCCGCATTTGGGGACCCAACCAACGCATTACTTTAGATCAAGCCCTGCGCATCTGCACTATGAACGGAGCCTATGCCTCCTTCGAAGAAAATAGCAAAGGCAGCATAACTGCTGGCAAACTAGCTGATTTCGTTATTCTTGCTGACGATCCCCACGAGGTTGATCCTGACCAGATAAAGAATATAGAGATTGTTCGTACAGTCGTCGGCGGCACGACGATGTACGGCGCTTAGGAGCAGTATCACCATTAGTTGCCAAATCTGAGTGAGCGGAAATTGAGCTGCTACAAAAAGGACTACGTAGCAGTTCAGCCGACACTCTTAATCCATGCTGAGCTAAACCGCCTATCCGACATCATTTAGCAGCCTCCTCTTGAATGACTTCATCCGCTCAAACTGGAATACTCATGTCTCCACTGACATTCATAGCAGTGCCATTTCTTTTATAAATATCTATCGCCTAATTCGATCCATAGCGGTATTAGAAAAAATGCCGCAAGAGTTTGTACAGTTATAATATTTGCCATAAGGCTATCATTCCCACCCAGCTGTCTAGCCAAGATATAGGCTGATGGAGGCGCCGGCAGTGCGGTTAATAACAAAACTATTAACGCGAGAGATTCATCTACAGCAAAAACTAAACAGGTGACGAGAACGATTCCAGGAAAAATTAGAAATTTTGCTACTACCGAGACTAGTAGCTGCCAGCCCTGAGCACCTAGAGTGATAAATTTTATTCCCGCTCCGACGGTGAGCAAACCAATTGGCAGTGCTGGCTGACTTAATATAGAAAGCACAGACTCAACCATATCTGGCAGTTGAATATTGCTTGCACTTAGGGCCAATCCAAGCAAGCAGGCTATAACCAGAGGATTAGTGACAACCGCGCCGATAACAACATAGCCACCTTTGGCTTTACTGTCTTTATTCATGCTCAAGGAGATCACACTGAGAATGTTAACCGGGACGATATAGACAGCTAGGCAAAGCGCAGCAGTTATCAGCCCTCGCTCGCCATAGAGAGCATCAATACAAGCTAAACCGATATAGGTATTGAAACGAATACTGCCTTGGTACACAGAACTTAATGAGGCCTGGTCTTTCGCTATTAGCTTGTGTAGTGACGCGAGAATAAAAGAGATTAAAAATAGTGCAATACCGATAACTTTCGCCAATTCGACAAAATCTTCTAAATCGAAAGTTGAGGAAGACAGACGCATCACAAGCAATGCCGGGAAGAAAATATAGTAGGTGAGGCGTTCTAACTCTGACCAAATTGCAAGATTTGAAAGCGGAAGTCGGCTTAACATAAAACCGAATAGCATAATAAGAAATATAGGGGAAAGAGCATCAACAATCATTGGCGCATACTATTCTATTAATGACTTTCTTTCTATTTCTCACTTAATAGTGACTCATCGCCTGTAGTTTTAGAGAAACAACAGTGCCATTTATTCAAGCAGCCTAACATGGTAATCTTACCAGCATCTTCTCGCTCACAGCCCTAAGGAAAGTTTTAGCAGTTAATGGAATATACAGCCATAGTCGCGTTCGCTATAACTACGTGTGTGACACCTGGCCCTAATAATACTTTAATCATGACTTCGGGCCTGAATTATGGTATTCGCAGAAGCATGCCTCACTATCTAGGCATCGTGTTTGGGTTTCCGGCCATGGTTGTAGCCGTAGGTTTGGGTATTGCTGGACTATTTGAACAATTCCCTTTTCTGCACGTGATTTTAAAACTTCTTGGCGCCGTGTATTTGAGCTATCTAGCCTATCAGATAGCTTCTGCACCTATTACCGGTTTAAATATCACCGAAGGCAAGCCGTTTTCGTTTCTTCAAGCTGCAGCCTTTCAGTGGGTGAACCCTAAAGCCTGGGTGCTAGCCATAGGGGCAACTGTGACCTATACCATTATCTCTGATAGCTATGTCCTGCAAGTCTTAAGTATTGCGATGATATTCTTATTATTTGGCTCTCCCTGCATAATGCTTTGGCTTTGGTTCGGCGCCTCCTTAAAAACCATTTTGCAGAACTCACGCAATGTGAGAATCTTTAACATCTCGATGGCACTATTGTTAATGGGATCATTAATACCAGTTTTTAGAGATCTGTATAATCAGTTTTATTTTTAATCCCAATCTTATTCAGATTAGTAAGAGCATATACAGTACTGAAGGTACCGAAACCCAATCAACAGGATTCACACTGAGGTGAAGTATTATGAGATATATTATTGTCTTATTAAGCACACTAATCCTATTCACATGTACTGAAGGACAACCAACTAATTCTGTCACAAGTATAAATAACGCTCAGGAACCCGCTGAGTCTGCATCAATAACCGCTTTGGAAAA
>Ga0302118_10000786_pt1 | contig 15370 bp, 12 predicted proteins | sample AG5_331_MG_FD_203126 | JGI IMG/M metagenome (GOLD analysis project Ga0302118, IMG submission 203126) | Marine microbial communities from Western Arctic Ocean, Canada - AG5_33.1 | ecosystem: Environmental > Aquatic > Marine > Oceanic | place: Canada: Western Arctic Ocean | collected 2017-10-01 | reverse complement strand
CCTAAAGTCTCCAATAATTTTTTGATGTCATCGGCCGAATGCGACGCGCTCACCGTAATCCTCAAACGCGCTTCGCCACGCGCCACGGTCGGATACCGAATGGCCGGCACGAACACTCCCGCTTCCAGCAACCGCTCCGATAACGCCATTGCCTTGGTCTCGGTGCCCACCCTTAACGGCAAGATCGCGCTCTGCACCACGGGTAATTTCCAGCCGCGCGCGATGAGGCCATTTTTCAATTCATCCACTAAACTCCACAAACGCGTTTTGCGCTGCTCCCCTTCCGGGGATTGCACGACTTCAATCCCCGCGCGCGCCGCCGCCGCCTGCGCGGGCATTGGCGCGGTGGAAAACACAAAACTCCGCGCCCGATGACGCAGCAAATCAATCAATTCATTCGAACCACAAATATAACCGCCGGCCGCGCCGAGTGCTTTGCCAAGCGTGCCCATTTGAATTTCCACGCGCGCGCCCACGCCAAATTCCTCCGCCACGCCGCGCCGCCCTTCGCCGTACAAACCCGTTGCGTGCGCCTCATCGAGCATCAGCCACGCGCCGAATTTTTCCTTTAACTCTACCAAGTTTAGCAAAGGGGCAAGATCGCCGTCCATCGAGTACACACTTTCAGCCACCACCAACGTGCGACCGCCCTGCCCCGCCGCCCATTCGAGAATGCGCGCGAGGTCGGCAAGGTCGTTGTGTTTGCACACGCGCAATTTCGCTCCCGAAAGTTTCGCGGCATCCACCAAACTCGCGTGCACGAGTTTATCAAGCACCACCACATCGCCCGTGCCAACCAATGCCGGAAGGGTTCCGAGCGCCGCGGCGTAGCCGGAGGAGAATGTCAGCGCGGCCTCGGTTCCTTTGAAATTCGCCAGCGCACTTTCCAATTCATGATGGGGCAATTGCGAACCACTAATGAGCCGCGCCGCGCCCGAACCTGCTCCAAACTGTTCAATCGCCGCCGAGGCCGCGGATTTCAATGCGACGTGATTGGCGAGCCCAAGATAATCATTGGAAGAAAAATTCAATACCTCGTGTCCATCCATTCGCACCCGCGCGCCCTGCGGCGACGCTACTTTGCGCACAGTCCGTCGCAAATCAGCCAACTCAATTTCAGCCAACTCACCTTTTAATTGTTCTTGAAACAGCTCGCTCATCTCAATTTTTGCTCCCCATTTCCCATCGTCCATCCACCATCACCGCCCGCGTGAGGCCGGTGTGGTTCACCACAGCCTCGGTTGCGTCATCCGCCGAACCGGTGAAGGGCAATGCGATCATGTCCGCAAACGCATTTGCCGCCAACTCGCCCACTTGTCCGGCCATCCCCAGCGCACGCGCGGGGTTGACGGTGACGTACTGCAGGAGGGTTTCCAATTCAAAATCTGGAAAGGCTCCGTGATAGAGGCGCAGTTCTTCAAAGAGACTCAATTCTGCATCGTGTGCGCGCATCGTGGCGAGGCTGTCGGTACCGAGACAGAGATTCACGCCCGCCGCGCGCAATGCCTTGGCCCGAAAGGGTGCGTGGCCAAAATAGTTGTGACTGCGCGGACAATGGGCGAGACTCACGTGATTTTCCGCCAGCAAACGAATGTCATCGTCGTCCAAATAATTGCCGTGAATGGCGAGTAGGTTTCCGCGCAACATCCCGTGGCGTTGCGCGTGGGCGACGGGCGAAGAGCCGTCGCAATCGGCCATTGCGCGGCCCACTTCGGCAAGGCGTTGGTAAAGCAACCCACTCGCCCGGCGGAACATTTGATCTTCTTCAATCGATTCGGCTAAGTGCATTGCCATTGGCAGGCCCGTGGCGGCACATGTTTTGAGCAAATCGGGTTTGGTGGTGTACGGCGCGTGGGGAGACAAACCCGCATGCCCGCGCGGCGGATTGTGGTTGGTGATCCATTCAACTGCGTCCGACACGGCTTGCGCAGCATTGCTTTGTGCGCGGATGACGATGAGTTCCAGAAACGATACCATCCGCAATGGCGTAGCTTCCCAAAGTTCCGGCAGCAAATGTGGACGCGTCTCGATGTTGCCCAGCGTGGTGGTTCCGTGCCGCAAACATTGGGCCGCGCCGTGCAGCCATGATTCGCGGTGGGCGGCGTCATCCACATCCGCCTTGAGATCGACTATGGCATTGATCCAATCCGTGAACGAACGTGGCGCGGGAATGGCTCCGACAAAATCGGTGTAATCCAAATGACAGTGGGCATTGACTAGTCCGGGCAACAGAATCACCTCGCCTAAATCTTCCGCCTCACTTTTATGTTCCGCATCCGCCCATTTGCCCACGGCGGTAATGCGGTTTCCATGCACGCGCACGAAGCCATCCGCGATGGGCGGTTGGGAAATTGGAACCACAATGCGAGCGCGCAAGAGCACGCGCCACGCTAACGGGGAACCCGCGTCGCGGTCAACCTATGTCAAGCTGCCACCGCTTGCAGTCCGCTCTTTATTTGCGCTGCCTGTTTGTGATTGCGGGCTTTCAACTTACTGTGCCGTTTGCGCAATTGCGCCTGCACTTTTTTGGTGACTAGATCGATGGCTGCGTACAGATCATCTTCGGCATCACGAGCGATTAGATTCTGGCCGGGTAAGGCCACCTTCATCGTGCACGTGTATCGCTTGTCGGGGTGACCTTTATGATCGCGCTCGAGATTCACGAATGCTGCAAGCGCATGCGTTTCCTGGTGATCAAGTTTCTCGATGCACATGCGAACATGATTCTTGAGACCGTCGGTTAGGGTAACTTTATGAGTAGACAGGACCAACTTCATATGACGTCAATATACCACACATTCGGGGTTTCGCCAATGAATCGAAGGAAAAAGATGTCCACTTATTAACACTACCCGTCCGGCTATTCACAAGTTATTCACAATCTGAAAACCGGCGATGACAGGAAAATGCGGCGCGAAGGCCGGTAGATAATTCGCCTTGAATCGCCTGTAATTGTCGATAAACAGCTACATTTTCCTTTTTTGGCTGCGCGGTTTGCCGCGAGTTTAGTTTCACAAATTGATCGGAAAGGTCGTTTATCTGAACTTTTTCACCGCTATTTTGGGCCGCGCACCACATGGCTTGGAGGGCTGCGCCGTACGCTGCGCCCTCGCTGACGGCGAGGGTGACCACTTCAGTATTAAAGATGTCGGCCATGATTTGCCGCCAGAGCTTGGATTGTGCCCCACCGCCGGTAGCACGGATTTGCTTGGGCTTCACGCCAAGGGCGGCCAGGCGGAGCAAACCGTAATTCATCCCGAGCGTGACGCCCTCCATCGCCGCGCGCGCGAAATGGCCTGTGCTTTGCGTTTTTGTATTCGCGCCAAACCACACGCCGGTGCCATCCGGCACATTCGGAGTGCGCTCACCTTCGAGGTACGGCAACAGAATAAGGCCATCGCTTCCGGCGCGAATTTTGGCGGCAGCTTTTTCAAATTGCGCGTGCGAGAGGCCATAATGACTGCGCACCATTTCGGTGGCGACGGTGACGTTCATTGTGCAAAGCAGCGGCAGCCAGTGATTGGTGGAATCACAAAAGGCGGCGATCTCGCCTTGAGGATCGATCACTGGTTTGGCCGCGCAGGCGTAAATCGTTCCGCTAGTACCAAAGCTGGCAGTGACGATGCCCGGCCGCGTGTTGCCGGTGCCGATGGCGCCCATCATATTGTCGCCGCCGCCGGCGCTCACGAGTGTGTCCGTGGAAAGGCCCAGCGATTTTGCAGTTGCAACGGAAAGATGGCCGACGGGTTGGTCGCTGGAAATGAGGGGCGGCAGTTTGTCTGCCAATGCGGGATCGACGGCCTTGATTGCGGCGGCAGACCATTTGCGATTTTTGACATCGAGTAACGCCGTGCCGCTGGCGTCGCCATATTCCATCACGGCATTTCCGGTGAGCCAAAAATTTAAGTAATCGTGTGGCAACAAAACGGTGGCGAGGCGTTTGTAATTTTTTGGCTCGTGCTTTTTTAGCCACGCGATTTTTGGCGCGGTGAATCCCGGCAACATCGCATTCCCCACGCGGCTAATGGTTTTTTTGAGGCCGCCGAGTTTTCGAGTAATGGCCTCACACTCGGCAGTGGTGGTGGTGTCGCACCAAAGTTTGGCGGGGCGAATGACCTCGCCCTGTTTATCGAGTGGCACAAACCCGTGTTGTTGGCCGCTGACGCCGATGCCCTTCACCTCGGCCGCGCTGGCTTTGGCTTGTTTGAGCGCCGCCTTGATAGTGGCGGAGGTGGCTCGTTTCCACGTTTCCGGATGCTGCTCCTTTGCGCCCGCGGGCAAGCCGTCGATGAGCCCATAAGCGCGTTGTGCGCTGCCGAGCACCTTGCCGTTTTTGGCATCTACCACCAATGCCTTAGTGGATTGCGTGCCGCTGTCGATGCCAATAAAAAATTCGCGCATTGGATGGCTACTCCGAATCGTCGGCGCAAATGATTTGAATCATTCGCGCTTCCAACTCACCTAAGGAAACTTTTTCCTCTTGTTTTGTTTCAAAATTTTTCAATACGGCGAACTCATCATCCACGATTCGGACGGTAAATTCGACTCCGATTTCAAGGGCGCGTTTGATTTGCTTGTCCGGCTTAATCGGGGCGAACGGATAATCCACACTCCAACCTTCCTCGCGCAACATCTGAACTACCGACAGTGTTACGGGCCGTTTAGTTTCATCCTCAATCAGGGCGTAGACTTCGATGTTGCCGTAGATTTCCGGCATCAATCCCCGTTCTTTCAGCAACTCCACTAACACCACATCGCCCATCGCGAAGCCTGCAGCGGGAATGTTTTTTTTGCCTTTTGAAACAAGGCTCACCAATTGATCGTAGCGACCGCCGCCGGCGATGGCGCGGAATTCACCCTTGCGATCAAAGGCTTCGTAGACGATGCCGGTGTAATACGCGAGGCCGCGGATGACATTGTAATCGATCTTCACGAAATCGCTCATCCCGCGCGCGGCGAGGTTGTCGAGGACGGCTTGGAGCTCTTCGGTCGGTTTGGCGGCAGCGATGAAGTCGCGGACTTGGTCCAGCGTAAACCCGAGCGCTTGGAATTTCTTTTCGCTTTCTTCCGGCGGTGTGCGTTCGAGCTTGTCGACGGCTTGATAAAAATCGTAGGCCTTTGATTCGTCGCCGCCGTGTTGATTGAAGAAATCCTGCCACGCATTGCGGCTGCTGAGGCGAATGACAAAGTCCTCGGAGGTGAGGCCAAAACCTCGCAACAAATCGATGAGCATTGCGATGAGTTCCGCATCGGCGGCGGGATCGGTTTCACCAAAGATATCGGCATTAAATTGGAAATGTTCACGCAAGCGGCCTTTTTGCTGGCGTTCGTAGCGGAAGAGTTGCGGGATGGAATACCACTTGAGTGGCTTCTTGTAATGCCGCTCACGAGCGGCGACCATCCGCGCCACGGTGGGGGTTATTTCCGGACGGAGGGCCACGGCGCGTTCGCCTTTGTCCTCGAAATTGTAAAGTTGGCCAACGATTTCCTGACCGCTTTTAGCGGTGTAAAGATCCAGCAACTCCAAGGGCGGTCCGTCGTACGGCTGAAATGCATAACGGCTCGCGACTTGCCGCCACGTTTCAAAAATTTGTTCACGCACGTTGGCGCTCCAAGCCTCGCCGTCGGGCAAGGGCTCGGGATAAAAATCACGAAATCCGGGCAGTCGTTCCACGCGGGGAGAAAACAACCGGCAGCGACGATGGTCAAGCGCGGAAGCTGGCGATTTGTCAGTTCAGATTTTTTACAACCCCAAATGCGCCCACAACGCGAGCGGCTCAAGCCGAAGGTTGATATAAAATGGGCCGAAATCGCCGTAGCGGGCGGTGACTTCGTCTTTGCGCATTTCGTGGACGATGTCTTTTACCGAGGCGACTTCCTTGGCCATGAGGGTGACCCCCCATTCCCAGTCATCGAGGCCGGTGCTGCCGGTGATGAGTTGGCTAATGCGGCCGGCGTATTTGCGGCCGGTGATGGCGTGGGTGCGCATTAGTTTTTTGCGCGTGTCGAAATCGAGACTGTACCAGTTGTCTTCGCCCGCGCGCTTTTTGAGCATTGGATAAAAACTCATCACATCCCAATCGGGCATTTCGGGGTAGAGCCGGAATTTTTCATAATCCACTTTCCACGCCATCAGTTCTTCCATTTTTGCATCAAACTCCGGCGTGCCTTCTTCGAGTTTGAATTCGCGTTGGGCGCGTGCTTTGAGGTCGTCTTCAGTGGGTTGGTATTCGGTCAACTCCGTGACGCTGAAGTAGCTGTAAACCAAATCGATGCTGCCCGCCGGAAAGCACGCCTCGAGATCGCGATGCATTTGCGCGAGCTGCGCGAGGTCCTCGTGAAAGAGCCAAAACGCAAGGTCCGCCTTACCGCTCACGTTGGCGTAGCAGCGCAAGAGCGGATGCGAGGCAGCGCTGTTGGCTGCGCAAAGAGCTTCGAGGCGTTCGCGCGCGGCCTCGCTTTCGCTCGGTGAGAGTTCATCCCACGCCATGCGGTCCAAGCGATAAAATAAATGCATCACGTGGATGCCCTCGGTCATTTTCACAGTCGGCAAAGTCATAATTTTCTACGGGCAGGGAGAGTGTTCAATCTTCCGTTGTTTGGCAAAGGAAAACCCGTCGACGGGACGACTAAGTCAATTTTTGATAAAACTGAAACAACCCCACCGCCGCCATCGCGATCGCGGAAAACCACAGCAACGCCGTCCACACTTTGCCCGGTTGCAGCGGTTTGTCCGTTTGTTTGTACCGGAAATACAGCGCCGCACCCGCGAGGAATGGCAGCATCAACGCCTGCGCCACGCCGCCCACCAGAACCAGCGACACCGGCGCACCCACAAATAAATACACCCCCGCGCACACCATCGGCACCACGATGCAACATTGGCTCAGCAATTTCGCGCGCTCCTTTTCGTTACGCGGCTTCTTCAATTGGAACAGCACCAACCCATCCGCCAACAACCGCGCGTTCGAAGCCGAAGCCGTCACCATTGTGGAAAACAACACCACAAACGCGCCCACCAGAAAAATTGTCAACCCCGCCTTGCCGAGTGGTGCGTACATTTTGGAAAGATCCGCGATCATCGTCTCATTGCTCACCCCCGCCGTGTCCTGCAACAACGCCGCACCCAGCAGGAAAAACGCCACCGTAGCACCCGTGTAAACCACCATCGACACACACGCATCAATCCGCATTACCCGCAGCCACCCCTGCGTGCGCCGGTACCACACATTCGTCGGATTCGGCGTGCCCACGTTGCGCGCGTAGCCTTTTTCCAAACACCAGTACGGATAATAAATCAATTCAGAAGCCCCCACCCCAATAATCCCGAACGCTGCAAACGCCGTGGAAAAATCACCCGGCAATCGAAACTGAAAGCCCTCGCGAATATCAGCCCACGAAATTGAATGCGCCTCCATCGCCGGCGACCATTGCAAACTGCCCAAAGCAAACAACGTCGCCACTACAAACAGGACCACCATGATTACGGAAAACAACTCCACCGGCTTGTACTTGCCGGAGGCCAAAATCGCCACCGTCGCCGCCGACACCGCCAGTGCGATCAGACGGTCAATCGTGAAAATTCCCGTTCCCCCAAACCCCGCGAACCAGCCCAACTCCACCACCACCTTCCCGACTCCACCCACAATGCCGCCAAGCTGAAATAAAATCCCAACAAACATAAACAGCCAACACCACACCAACCAAGATACCACCAGCCGCGGCCCCGGAATCGTGTTCATCGCCTCCAGCGTCGTCATTCCTTTGGAAATCGCGAAGCGCCCCAGCTCCACCTGCACCAGCACCTTAATCATACACCCGCCGATGATGAACCACAGCAGGCTAAACCCATATTCCGCACCCACCATCGGCGTGGCAATCAACTCCCCCGAACCCACGATGCACGCGGTGATAATCAGCCCCGGCCCAAGATGTCGAAGAATCCCGCGCCAATGAGTCGGCGCATCTTTTGGGCTCGTCGTGTCCATGCCCGAAGCCTAAGCGAATGGAGTTCAGGAAACAAGCCCCGCACTATTTCCACCGCACCACATCACCCGCGTTTAGGGTTGTGGCGGGTTTGGCGGGGCGGAGTTTTCCGGCGCGGGTGAGTTGGGGCGGGCCGGTGGGGCGAATGCCGGCTTTGCGGCGGGCAGTGTAAATGGTCATTCCCGGTTTCCACGGGATGACTTTGCGTTCACCGGTTTCGGGATTGATGAGGGTGATGGTTTTTGAAATTTCTTTTGGCAAAGTGGGGGTGGGGGTGGGCGGCTCTTCTGTTCCCCGCGGGCGGTATTGGAGTTGGGCTTCGGGGAGCAGGCGTTTGAGATCTTCGATGCGTTGTTCGTCCAGCGGATGGGTGCGCAGAAACCACGGCGTGCTGCTGCCGCCTTGGGCGCGATTATATTCGGCGAAGCGTTCCCAAAACTTAACCGCCTCCGCCGGATCGTACCCCGCACGGGCCATGTAAATCAGCCCGATGCGGTCGGCCTCACTTTCCTGCAGCCGACTGTGCGGTAGCTCAGTGCCGAGTGTGGTGCCAAGGCCGTAGGCGAGCATCAATGCGTTTTTACTGATGGCATCCATTTTGGTGAATTGCGAAATCAACGCCAGCCCCACCCCCTGCACCACGAGCACGCGGCTGATGCGTTCGGCCCCGTGATGCGCCACCGCGTGCGCCACCTCGTGCGCCAACACCGTGGCGAGGCCGGCCTCCGTCTGGGTGATTTGCAACATGCCAGAATACACGCCCACCTTGCCGCCGGGCAAACAGAAGGCATTGGCCTGACTGTTCTCAAAAAGCACAAACTCCCACTGCGCTTTGGGCAAATCCGCAACGGCAGCTATGCGATTGCCCACGCGCTGCAATATCGCAGTAGCGTTTTGATCGTTGCTCAACGGCGTGCTTCCTTTCAAATTGGTAAACGCATCGCGTCCCATCCCCCGTTCCATCGAGGGAGAAATCAGATTGAGCTGCGAACGGCCGGTCTCCGGAACAGTCGTGCACGCAGCCAATCCCGCCATCAACGCGGCCAAGCTCAAATACTTGATGTGTTCACACAACCTCATTAGCGGAGAATACGAAATTCATCGAATTGTTCAAGCACCGCATTTGCCTTGGCCCCGTGCGGCGCGAACGGCATACTGCGCGCGAATGGAAATTCAATTGGCATACGGCAAAGGGCAGTTGCCCATTGAATGCCCGGACGACCGCACGACGGTCATCACCCCCACCCCGCGCGAAGGGTTACCGGATGAACGCGCCTCGTTGTTGGCGGCGTTGGAAAACCCGATTAGCGAAAAACCGCTCAAGCAGTTGATCAAGGCGGACACAAAAATCTGCATCCTCTTCACCGACCTCACCCGCGCCACGCCCAATGAACGCATCATCCCGTGGCTGCTGGAACACTTGGCCCACGTGCCGCGTAAGAACATTTTGTTACTCAACCAACTCGGCACGCACCGGCCCAATTCGCGTGCGGAAATGGAGCAGATGCTCACGCGCGAAATCGTCAATGAATACCGGGTGCTCAACGCCGAGCCGAACAACCGCGATGCCCATATTGAGCTGGGCACCACCCACGACGGCACCCCCGCGCTCATCCATCGGCACGCAGTGGAGGCTGATTTGCGCATCATCACCGGCTTCATCGAGCCGCATTTTTTCGCCGGCTACAGCGGCGGCCCCAAGGGCATCATGCCCGGCGTGGCGGCATTGGAAACGGTGATGAGCAATCACAGTGCACGCCACATCAGCAATCCGAAGAGTACGTTTGGCGTCACGTATGGCAATCCGATTTGGGAGGAAATGCTTGCCATCGCCCAACGGCCGGGCCCGAGTTTTTTGCTAAACGTCACGCTGAATGAGCAACGCCAAATCACCAATGTGTTTGCCGGCAATTTGATTGAGGCGCACAAAAAAGGCTGCGAGTTTGTGGAACGCACCGCGATGCAGCCGGTGGAGAAACCCTTCGATGTGGTGGTGACCACCAACAGCGGATATCCGTTAGACCTGAATTTGTATCAGGGCGTGAAAGGCATGAGTGCTGGCGCGCGCATTGTGAAAGAAGGCGGCACGCTCATCCTCGCCTGCGAATGCCGCGAAGGCGTGCCCGAGCACAGCCCGATGGATCAACTGCTGCGCACCGCGCGCAGTCCCGAAGAAGTTTTGAGCCTGTTGGCCACGCCGGGTTTTGTGAAACCCGAACAATGGCAGGCGCAAATTCAGGCGCTTATCCAGCGCAACGCCGATGTGCGCGTGTATAGTTCGCTCTCCGCCGAAACGCTGCGCGCCGCTCACCTCACGCCGTGCGAAGACATCAGCGCGATGATCGCTTCAGAACTGGAACGCCACGGGCCGAATGCCCGCGTGGCCGTGCTGCCACAAGGGCCGTTAACAGTTCCGTATTTGGCGGAATGAGTGACGACCATTGTGAATAAATAATTATTCACAAACGGCCCGGTTTATGTACACTTTTCCTAATTGCTGATTCCAGCAACTCAAGGAGGGAAAACATATTATGAAGAAATTGATTCGCAACAGCATTGCGTTTGCTTGCTTGTTTGCCGTAACCGCGCCCGTTTGGGCTCAACCCACACCGCAGCCCGTGCGCATTCCTGTGCCACGCCCCACACTGGGCACGCCCAAACCAAACGCGCCCAAAATACCACTCGGCGTGCAGTCGCAAAAACGCAAGGGACCTAGCTCGCCCAATATCATTTTGATCATGGCCGATGACCTCGGCTGGGGTGAACTCGGCAGCTACGGCCAACCGGTGATCAAAACGCCTTACCTCGACCGGATGGCGGCGGAGGGCATGCGCTTCACCCAAGCCTACGCCGGCAGCTCCATTGGGGACGCCTCGCGCGGCTCGCTCTTCACCGGCAAACACACCGGACACGCGTACATCCGAGGCAACCGTCGCGTTCCCCTGCGCGCCATCGATATCACCATCCCGCAAATCCTAATGGCCGCCAACTACGAGACCATCGCGCTCGGCAAATGGAACCTCGGCGAAAAAGGCACCACCGGCGAGCCCTTCCGCAAAGGCTTCCGCCACTGGGCGGGCTTCTCGGACCAACTGCACGCCAACAATTATTACCCAACCTTCCTCTGGCGATACGCGCCGGGCATCGGCGGCATCAACCAATTCAATGGCGACGTACCCATCCACGCAAACGCTGGCGGACGCCGCATTAAATACAGCACCGACATCATCACCAAAATGGCATTGAACGCCATCCGCATCTACAAGCCCGCGCCGGAAAGCAAATACAAACCCTTTTTCATGTACGTTTCTTACACTGCGCCACACGCGAATAATGCGCTCGCGCAAAAGACACGTAACGGAATGGAAGTGCCAAACAATGCGTTCCCCTACGCCGGCGAACGCTGGCCACGGCCGGAACGCAACAAGGCAGCGATGATCACCCGAATGGATCAGGCGATCGGCCAAATCCTCACCAAGCTACGCGAGTACAATATCGAGGAGGATACCATCGTACTGTTTACCAGCGACAACGGCCCGCACATGGAAGGCGGTAACGACCCGAAATTCTTCCGCGGCACCGGTCCCTTCCGAGGCATCAAACGCAGCCTGTACGAAGGCGGCATCCGCGTACCGATGATTGTAAAATGGAAAGGCAAAGTAAAAGCCGGCACCGTAACCGACCAGCCCTTTGCCTTTTGGGATATGCTGCCCACCCTGCTACAGGTGGCCAAACTGCCCGCACCCCGCGAGACCGATGGGATTTCGCTGCTACCCACGCTCATCGGGTTGCCGCAAAAACAACAACACGAATTTCTGTACTGGGAAGTTCACGAAACCGGTTCCCAACAAGCCGTGCGCCAGGGCGACTGGAAAGCCGTGCGCACCGCACCGGGCAAGCCGCTGGAACTGTATAACCTGAAAAACGACAAAGGCGAAACGCGCAACGTGGCCGCGCAACATCCGGACGTGGTGAAAAAATTTGAGGGACACCTATCCTCGGCCCGGGTGAAATCAACCTATTGGCCGCTCCGTGCGGCACCTAAAAAATCTGCCCAGCGTTAACTGCTTGGCAGGATCGATATTATACACCGCTCGGCTGAAAGGCCGGGCGTTTTTTATTGGGTCGGCGTAGGCCCATCGGCCACCACCCGAAAACCCGCGTGTTGCGAGCCGGAATCCGGCGTGTTTTTCATCCGCCGTGAAGGACGGAATGCGCCGCAATAAAGATCCGTGCACAAATATGAACCGCCCCGCTGAATGCGTTTGGGGGTGCGATTGTCACCATCATTTGGATCAAAGCTTTCCTCTTGCAACGGACCGGAAGGATTTTTCACTGGGCTTTTGCCGTAATACCTCGGCGCGTACCAATCCGCACACCACTCCCACACATTCCCCGCCACATCGTGCAGGCCGTAGCCATTGGCGGGGAACGAGCCCACCGGGGCCGTGCTGTAAAACCCATCCACTTTCGTATTCTCACGCGGGAATCGGCCTTGCCAAATATTGGCGCGAGGTTTGCCGTCGGGCTGTTGTTCGTCGCCCCACACATATTCTTTACCCTCGAGCCCACCGCGCGCGGCGTATTCCCATTCCGCCTCAGAGGGCAATCGATGTTTCACGCCGCTGGCATCGGTAAGCCACGCGCAATAAGCGTGGGCATCATCCCAACTGATATGCACGACCGGATGATTGCCGCGCTCGGAAATATCAGAAGCCGGCCCCTCGGGATGCCGCCAATTCGTGCCGCCCACATGGTGCCACCACTCCCCCCACATGTTGTGCTGCTTGAGCATGTTTACCGGAATCTCTTGCGCGGGCGGCGTGAACACAATCGATCCGGCCACAATTTTATCCTTAGGAATATTGGCAAACTGTTCCGCCGATATGCGAAGATTCTCCGCCGTGGGCACTTGCTCCGCGACCGTCACATATTTTGTGGCGGCCACAAACTTCGCAAACTCATCATTGGTCACTTCATGCACACCCATCCAAAATCCATCGAGCTTCACTGGATGCACCGGAGCCTCATCATCGGGCCCATCCGCCCAACCCATTTTGAAAGTGCCGGATGGAATCCATGCCATGCCGGTTGCGTTAAAACCTTTTTGGTCGGGAGCATGTGAAGGCGCAGCGGAGCCGCCGCTCTCTTCGCCGGGGTTGCAACCGACAATCCATATTGCCAGCGTAAAAGTTAAAATCAGTTTCATTGTTTTACTGCGCCACTTTATTGGTTTGTATTTTAGGTTGGCCGAAGTCATCCAGCGCCTCACGCTCTTTTCGTTGATCTATGGTCATTCGGATACTCCAAAGCGTCCACATAATCCCAATTACAATTCCCAACAGCACAAAGGCCCCCAAAAAATACGGCCAACGATACGTGGGCAGTGATTCAGGCGCGTTGTCCGGAGGCGTCATGGGAGGGCGAAAGGGTAATCCCACTTTACAAAATTGCAACGCGAATCTGGTTGCGCGCAAGGCCGGCGGCGTGGTTTCCTCCGCCATGCCTCCCGCGCCGCTCCAGCCCGGCACTTTGTACCTCGTGGCCACGCCCATCGGCAACCTCGAGGACATCACCCTGCGCGCGCTGCGCACCTTGCGCGAGTGCACCATCGTAGCTGCGGAAGATACCCGCCGCGCGCGGCAATTAATGCGCGCGCACGACATCGATCGACCCACGCTGAGTTGCCATAAATTCAACGAAGCCAAACGCTCCGGCGAATTGCTCGAACGCTTGGAACGCGGCGAAACCATCGCGATGGTGAGCGACGCCGGCACACCGGGCATCAGCGATCCGGGCGAACGCATCGTGCGCGCCGTGCTCGCCGCCGGGTATCGCGTGGAACCCGTGCCCGGCCCGTGCGCGCTGGCGGCGGCACTTCCCGCGAGCGGATTGGCAACAGCCGAGTTTCATTTCGTTGGATTTCTGCCGCACAAAAGCGGCGCGCGTTTGCGGCAGTTGGAAGCGCTTGCAGAAGTGCCCGGCACGCTTTGTTTTTATGAATCACCCCATCGCGTGGTAAAATTTCTGGGCGAACTCGATGGCCTTTGGCCCGAGGCACAAGTGGTGTTGGCGCGGGAGCTGACCAAAAAATTCGAGGAATTCCTGCGCGGCACACCCGCCGAATTGCTGGCCCATTACGCCGAACGCAAACCCAAAGGGGAATTTGTGGCCCTCGTGCAGCGCGCGCGCTAAGCTTGGCTTGAGCTTGCGCGCGCAAGCACATCGTGGTTTCCTCCCGCCCATGGCCATTTTGTACGTGGGCAACCTGCCCTTCAAAGTTACTGACGAAGCACTCACCGAACATTTCGCCACCGCCGGAGAAGTAGCCGAAGTCCATCACGTCCGCCAAAACGAAACCGATCGCTCGCAAGGCTGCGGCTTCATCACCATGGCCAATGACACCGCCGCCGCCAAAGCAGTGGAAACACTCAATGGACAAGAATTCGAAGGGCGCGAACTCAGCGTGTGTCTCGCGCGGCCCTAGTTTAAAAACTTCCCCGGATTCATAATGCCTTTTGGGTCGAGGGCATCTTTCACGGTTTGGTGCAGTCGACGCACTTCAGTGGGAGCGGCTAATGGCCACCAACGTTTTTTGGCAAGGCCGATGCCGTGTTCGCCGGTGATCACGCCATCGTGCTTGAGCACCCATCGGAACAGCTCGTCCAACGCCGCATCGCGTCGGCGTGCGTGCCCGGGCTTCGTGTCGTCCACCATCACGTTCACGTGAATGTTCCCATCGCCGGCGTGGCCAAAACAGGCAATGGGCATGGCGTGCTTTTTTTGAAGGCGCGCGGCGAAGGCAAAGAGTTCCTCCAATTTGCCGCGCGGGACGACGATGTCCTCATTTAATTTGATGAGGCCAGTATCTCGTAAAGAATACGAAAACTCGCGGCGCAGTTCCCAAATGGCCTCCACTTTTCCCGCGCCAAACGCGGCGTCAATAAAACGCGGCTTGAGCGGGGCCATCAGTTTTTTCAAATCCCGCAGCTCGGAGCGTACGCTTTTTTCCTGTCCATCCAGCTCGATGATGAGGTGCGCACGGCAACCGTTGAAGCGATCGCTGCCGGTGCGTTGGGTGGCGGCGCGCAGGGTAAATTCATCGGCCACCTCCAACGCGCTGGGGAGGTAGCCCGCTTTGAACACCGCCGCGATGCCGCGTGTGGCGGCGCGCATGGAGCCGAGCCCCACGGATAACGCGGCGCGAAAGGGCGGCAACGGCAACAGCTTCAGCGTGGCTTCGGTGACGATGCCGAGTAATCCTTCGGTGCCGGTGAAGAAGCGCGGGAAATCAAAGCCGGTTTTGTTTTTGTGCGCGCGGCCGCCCACGCGCACGAGGGTGCCATCGGCCAACGCGAATTGCAGGCCGAGCACGTAGTCGGAT
>Ga0302118_10000780_pt1 | contig 15431 bp, 10 predicted proteins | sample AG5_331_MG_FD_203126 | JGI IMG/M metagenome (GOLD analysis project Ga0302118, IMG submission 203126) | Marine microbial communities from Western Arctic Ocean, Canada - AG5_33.1 | ecosystem: Environmental > Aquatic > Marine > Oceanic | place: Canada: Western Arctic Ocean | collected 2017-10-01 | reverse complement strand
CCGCACATCTCCAGACTTCTTAGCTAAGCTTTTTGAGGCAGAGATCCCTGAAGTCTTTGATGGCATCATCACTGTGAAAAAAGCGGTACGCATCCCAGGAGAGAAGGCAAAGGTTGCTGTTGAAAGCTATGATGACCGCATCGACCCCGTGGGTGCCTGTGTAGGCATGAAGGGTTCACGCATCCATGGCATCGTCCGGGAATTGCGTGGAGAGAACATCGATGTGATCAACTTCACAGACAATGAGCAGTTGATGATTCAGCGCTCGCTATCTCCTGCAAAAATCACGGAGATGAAAATTGAAGAGGGAATTCGCCATGTGGATGTCTACATGCCAGCAGATCAAGTTTCGTTAGCCATTGGCCGTGGTGGCACCAACATCCGATTGGCCAGCCGTTTGACCGATTATGAAATCGACGTGTACCGCGAGGACATTGTTCATGAGGAAGATGTTGAATTGTCAGAATTTTCTAATGAAATTGAGCCGTGGGTCATTGAGGCACTACAAAACAAGGGCTACAAGACAGCAAAAGGTATTTTGAGCGTAGAAGTTGAAGACGTTGCTCGCCGTTCCGATTTGGAAGTGGAGACCATCGAAGAGGTTGTCTCTGTGCTGAACAAAGAATTTGAGAAAGAATAAAAGGACATAATCCTATGGGCAGTTACCGCATCAGTAAAATTTTAGGCGAACTCAATATTGGCCTTGATACCGCCAGTGATTTCTTGAAAGAGAAGGGCCATGACGCACTCAAGAATCGCAATGCAAAAATTGATCAGGACCAATACGATGCCTTGGTTGATCAATTTGCTAGTGACAAATCCAAGAAAGTCAAGTCTGAAGAGTTGATTGAGCAAAAGCGCATTGAGCGTGAAGCCATTACTGCAGCACGTGAGGCAGAAGACGCAGCGAAAGCTGCTGAGGTTGCGAAGACTGAGGCCTTGGTAGCTACCCCCGATATTACAGAAAAAATTGACCAGAGCCCTAAGCCAGTTGCAAAAGCAGAGGTGAAGGCAGAGCCAGAAGCTGTGGCAAAGGCCCCTGCTAAACCTGATGAAGTCATCAAGGCTAAGGTTTCAGGATTAAAGGTTAAAGGTAAAATTGATTTAGACGCACTTAAAAAGCCGGCTTCTAAAGCTAAAGGCAAGGCTGCTGCAAAGCCAGCCACTGAATCGGCACCTGCTCCAGCCAAGCCTGAAGCGCCAAAGGCAGTCAAGCCTAAAGCTGAAAGCAAACCTGAAATTATTGGGCACACAACGGTCTACCAAAAACTCACAGGACCCAAGGTCGTTGGTGAGAAAATTGACTTGACCAAGTTTGAAAAGAAACCCAGTGAAGGCAAGCGCAAACGCATTGTGAAGGAAGGCCTGCGAGGCCCTGCTGCAGGTGGCGGTCGCACCACTACCGGTGCTGCATCCATTGGCGGTCGCCGTGGACCACAGCATCGTGGACCAGGCAAAAAACCTAGCGGCCCTGTCAAGGAGGTTTCGAAAGAAGACATCCAAAAAAAGATTCGCGAGACCATGGCTAGAATGAGTGGTGGTCGCAAATCGAAGGGAAGTAAAATTCGCCGTGACAAACGTGCTGAACGTGCTGAACGCCGTGAAATAGATCAAATTGAACGCGCTGAAGGGGACATGATCCTCAAGTTGACTGAGTTTGTCACCTTGATGGAAGTGGCCAATATGATGAAGGTGCCAGTGCCAGAAGTGATTTCTTCCTGCATGTCCCTTGGTATCATGGCTTCCATGAACCAGAGATTGGACAAAGAGACCTTAACGGTTGTTGCCGATGAGTTTGGCTTTGAAGTAGAGTTTGTCGACGAAGAAATGCAAGAGAACCTTGCAGAAGTTGCTGACGACACAAAGGATTTGGAGCCACGCTCACCCATTGTGACAGTGATGGGCCATGTTGATCATGGTAAGACCTCGCTTTTGGATTACATCCGTGAAGCCAATGTTATTGCCGGTGAGGCGGGTGGTATCACCCAGCACATTGGTGCTTACGATGTTCAATTGAAAGATGGTCAACATATCACATTTTTGGACACACCGGGCCACGAGGCATTTACTGCCATGCGAGCTCGCGGTGCGCAAGTCACAGATGTTGCTATTATTGTGGTGTCTGCGGATGACGATGTCATGCCGCAAACCAAGGAGGCCATCAGCCACGCTCAAGCGGCAGGCGTCCCTATCGTATTTGCCATCAACAAGATTGATAGACCAGATGCTAATCCTGAGAAAATCAAGGAGCAGTTATCTGCCATGAACCTCCTGGTGGAGGATTGGGGCGGAAAGATCCAGTCACAAGATGTGTCTGCAAAGCTCGGAACTAATGTTGACAAGCTCTTGGAAAAGGTGTTGCTTGAGGCCGAACTCTTGGAGCTCAAAGCCAATCCCAACCGAGAGGCACGTGGAACGGTCATTGAGTCTACCTTGGATAAAGGCCGTGGCTATGTTACCACCCTCTTGGTGCAAAATGGCTCCTTCAAAGTTGGCGACTACATCCTTGCGGGTCAATACTCGGGTAAGGTTCGCGCCATGATGGACGAGCGAGGCAATAAAATGGCCGTTGCTAGACCTTCCAAGCCTGTGTCTATTCTAGGACTCGATGGGGCACCTTCTGCAGGAGACAGCTTCAATATCATGGCTGATGAACGCGAAGCAAAGGCTGTTGCCACCAAGCGTCAGCAAATGGCCCGTGAACAATCCGTTCGATCTCAGAAGAAACTCACCCTCGATGAAATTGGTCGTCGATTGGCTGTGGGAGACTTCCAGGAACTCAACATCGTCCTCAAGGGCGATGTCGACGGCTCTATCGAAGCATTGACAGATTCCTTGCAGCGATTGACCACAGAAGAAATCCAAGTGAATATCATTCACAGGGGAGTGGGCGGCATAACCGAATCAGATGTATTGTTAGCAGCTGCTTCAGATGCAATAATCATTGGCTTCCAAGTTCGACCGACCGGCACATGCCGCAAGTTGGCAGAGAAAGAGGAAGTTGAAATTCGCCTGTACAGCATCATCTATGACGCCATCAATGAAGTGAAGGAAGCCATGACTGGCATGCTCTCACCTGACGTGAAGGAGGAGATTGTTTGCAACTTGGAGATCCGAGAGGTATTCAAGATTTCCAAATTCGGCACCATTGCTGGTTGCATGGTTACCGATGGCGTGATTTTGCGCAACACCACTGTTCGCATCATTCGTGATTCGGTCGTGATTTACACTGGCGAATTGGGTTCTCTCAAACGCTTCAAGGACGAAGTCAAAGAAGTCAAGAAAGGCATGGAATGTGGTTTGAACATCAACAATTTCAACGACATCAAAGCCGGTGACGTGATAGAGGGCTACAAGGAAGTTGAGGTTCAGAGAGAACTCTAAGAATCACCTTTTTGGTAAGCGCTCCCCTTACAGGATTTTGGTATCGGACTCAATGCGTCCGTCTTTGAGACGGATGATTCGCTTAGCGTATTGAGCAATTTCCTCCTCATGGGTCACCACAATGAGGGTATTCCCTTGTGCATTGATGGCGTCAAATTGCTTCATAATATCCACTGAGGTTTCAGAATCTAGATTGCCAGTTGGCTCGTCAGCTAAAATCATAGAAGGCTTGTTCACCATGGCGCGAGCAATGGCTACACGTTGCCGCTGACCACCAGATAATTGGTTGGGTTGGTGATCCATGCGGTCATCCAAGCCCACGTCGGCCAATACCTCAGCCGCGCGCTGCAAGCGATCAGCTTTCCCAATCCCGGCATAGACCAATGGCAAAGCCACGTTTTGCAAGGCTGTCTGGCGGGGAATGAGGTTGAATGTTTGAAAGACAAAACCGATTTCTCGGTTGCGTATATCTGCCAATTGATCGTCAGTCATGTCACTGACATCTTGATTAGCAAGGTTGTAATTGCCTGATGTTGGGGTGTCTAGACAGCCTAATAGATTCATCAAGGTAGATTTACCAGAACCAGAAGGCCCCATCAAGGCAACGTACTCACCTTCCATGATATCAAGGTCAATGTCTTTGAGAACATAGACAGTTTGACTGCCTAATGGGAAATTTCGCACAATGTTGCGCAGCTGAATAACAGGTTTTTCCATGTTAAAAAATTAAGTTTAGGCCCATGTAGAGGTTGCGGCCAAAGATGGGCCCATAGATGCGAATGGCATCAAAGGAAGAAGTAAAATCGGCATGATCGGCAGCCAGCACATTCCCAGCCAGGTCCTTAGCCCCTGAGATGGGGTTGGGTTGGCGAACATCCAGGGCATTCTCAATGCCAAGGTAAATGTCACCGCCTTTCCAAGCTTTCCTCACCTGGCCGCTGAGCAAGGTGAATGCAGGCGACTGCTCACTTCCAAAAGCGGTCGGCGCCCCCCATCCGCCAAAAGGCAGACTTTGTGGGCCATAAAACTGTGCCGCGGCATCCAGCTCCCATCCGCCTTTGATGGCTTTGCTGAGGCTTGCCATGCCACGGTGCTTCGCCACGAAGGGCAATTGAGCCATCGTTTCACCCGAGGGGTTGTCCATGTACTTGGCTTCTGTTATTTGGTTGCGGTAGGCCAATCGCATGTCAGTTGACTTGTTGAGCTTGTAGTTCAAAGTAACCCCCAGGCTGTTGCTCTGCTTGGCAGGGCTTCCATTGTAGGTGCTTTCTTGGTAAACCATATGCTGGCCTGGCATCCAGTAATCGTGCACGATGGCGTGATCGAAGACAGTCCAATGCGCATCGGCGGCGATGCTGCCTGGCATGTACTCGTAGGTGAAATTGTAGACGTAGCTGGCGCCGGCATTCCAAGCGGACTCAAAAGTGGTCATGTCACCACCCATTAGGTTGCCATAGGCCGCATAAGTCAAGTTGCGGTTGCTGGCCAATCGCCCCAAGGATTCAACCATCGGTAAGGCCATGCGGAAGCCGCGACCTGCAGACAGCCTGATGGTTTGCAGTTTGGTGGGAGCGTAGCGAAGGTGCATCCTGGGAGACCATTGCAAACCGGCAATGCTATGCTGATCCAAACGCAATCCGCCCACAGCGGTGAAAGATTCCAACGGTGTGTAAGTCCATTCGGAGTATGCACCAAGGTTGGTTTCTGTCCACGACCCTGAGTATTCCCCCTGGCCATTGCGCCCTTGATTCATGTCGTAGGCATCGATGTTGAAAACCATGCCTGAAGTTTGGTAGAGCTGCCCTTCCAGGACTTCAGCCCTGACAAGCACCTGAGTCAGTCCACCTTGCTGTGTATGGTTGAAGGTTCGCTTATTCAAGAGGTCAGCATCTGAGCCAAAATGCCCATTGAGCCCCTGGCTGTACCAATGGTTGATAACGCCAATGCTCAAATCATTATGATTGGGTGAAACCCAGCCAGTTTTTGCCGTGAAGGCTAATCGGTCTTGGTTGATGGCGTTGGACCATGGCTGGTTGATAGGTGATGAGTCAAAGAGTGATCCACCCTGACCACCGCGCTTTTCATCGGTCAAACCATGCAGGGTGAAGAGGCCTTCAAGGCCATTGGTTCCCCAGTATTTTGCGCGAAGCATGACGTTAGCTTGATTCCCTAAGGGCATGTCCATGAATCCATCTTGATTCCTGTCGTTAGCGATGTTGCGGCCAGACAGATGGCCCAGCATGCCTACCGACCATTGGTCATTGAGGTTTGTGCCCATAGCAATGTTGCCTTCCATGCGGCCACCTTGATTCACATAGCTGTTCAATAAGATGTCACCACGGCCTTCAGCATCAGGACCTAAGGCGTCATTGGCCATTTCATCAGGCTTGAGCAATTCCACATTGATTTGACCTGTGATGCTTTCATGTCCATTAAGTGCTGAGCCAATGCCCTTGGTCAATTGTATGGACTCGATCCATGCACCTGGAATGAAGCTCAAACCAGAGTTGCTCAGCAAGCCCCGAACCAGCGGTGTCAATTCTGTTTGGATGTGGGCGTATTTACCTGCCAGGCCAAAGAGCATGATCTGCTTGGTCCCTGTTACTGCATCGGTGAATGACACGTCAATGCTAGGGTTGGTCTCAAAGCTTTCTGATAAGTTGCAGCAAGCTGCCTTTTTCAGTTCCTTTTTGCTAATGGTGTTGACAAAAGTCGCAGATTTTGCAGAGATGAATGTAGCTGCAGCTTCAGCGCGAACTTCAATGTCCTTCAAGTCAACAGATTGGTAGAGGTTGGTATCTGCTTGACCCATGGCAGAATAGCTCGCGCACAGGCCAACAAGCAAAACAGATGTCTTCATGAGCTTCAAGGGGTCAAGGATGATGCCAGACAATGGATTCTTTATTTATGATTGTTCACAACGTCTTCATCCTTGTACTTGCAGCAGCCATTCAAAGCGTCGTAATCGTCGGATTTTGCTTTGACTTTTTGCGTGTCATGACCCACTGCAGCCACAGCTCGGTGCAGGTCCATTTCGCTGACCTTTTTTGGCTTGTAAACCACAAATACCTCGTGGCTTTCCACGTCCCATTCAGCAGCCCATACACCGGGTGTTTCAAGCAGGGCTTTTTCAATTCGGGTTTCGCACATGCCACAAACCCCATCTACTTCAAAGCGGATTTCAACTTTACGTTGACCAAAGGATTGCAGGCTGGCCATCATCAAGATGGCAAATAAAAGATTAGAGAGCTTGTTCATTGGTAAGGGTTTTGGAAGAGGGTGTCTGTAGAAATACTGGGATCATTCAAGGTGTTCAAAAAGGCAATGATGTCCATTTTGTCTTGCAAATTTAACCCAAGTCCGTTGGCAAAGTTACCCATGCCTGGATCAATGTTGGGGGAATTGCTGTGTACATTTTCATTGTAGAAATTCAGAACTTCCATCAGGGTGTTGAAGCGGCCATCATGCATGTAGGGTGCCGTGAAGGCAAGGTTTCTGAGCGATGGCACCTTGAATTTGCCATTGTCGGAGGCCTTGCCCGTGAAATCACCAAGCCCTAGGTCGGTCAAGACAGAATCCAAACCGTTGTTCATCATTTTGTGATTAGTCGCCAACACACCACCGTGGCAGTGAAAGCAGTCAGCTCCTGCGTTGGGTGAATTAGGGTTGACTTCGCCATTGAACAAGAGAATGCCGCGTTGTTCAGGTGCGGTGAAGCTTGCCATGCCAGCAATGACTTGGTCAAACTTGCTGTTGCCACTGATGATGGTGTGCATGAATTGCTCCATGGCCATGCCAAGGTGCTCTTCGTCAATCTTGTTGCGGCCAAAGGCCTCTCTGAAGCCTTTCCGGTAGCGATCACTGGCCTTCAGGCGCTCAATGACTGCGGCCAGTGAAGCATCCATCTCTAAGGCATCTTGGATGGGCATCAAGGATTGTTCACGCAAGGATGCTGCCCGGCCATTCCAGAAAAAAACGGCGTCCCATGCCAGATTGTGCAAAGCCATGGAGTTTCTGCCACCAGGAAGTCCATGGATGCCTGTGCTGAAAGCCTTAGCACTGTCGGTGAAACCAAAAGCAGAAACGTGACAACTTGCACAGCTCTGTGTGCTGTCGCCAGATAGTGTGGGATCGTAAAAGAGTTGACGGCCCAGCAAGATGCCTTCCACCGTCAGTGGATTGTCTCCAGCTATGTCGGGGGGAGGGAACCCAGGAGGAATTTCCAAGAGGTAAGCTGTCGTGTTAGGTTTATTCCAGCCTTCGTCACAACTTGTCGTAGACAAGGTAAGCAGTGAAAGAACAACAGGCAGCAAATGCTTCATGGGTCAGTACGCTAATGGATGTCTTTGATACTGAATGCCCCCATGAGGTTGTCTCTAACCTTGGACGCGAGGCCGTTGTCAAAGGTGCTGTGAGTGAAGTCTCCTGTAATGGCTGGCTCGATAAGGTGGGTGCCATCAAAAATGTTAGCCAGGTTGAAGTCTACGGTGACATTTCTGTCACGGCGGAAATCAATGTCCTGTAGGATGTCTACCCTGACGCGATTGCTGTCAATTCCGATGTGGTAAAGGAAGTATTTGGTGCCTGTGCTGGTGGCATAGGTGCCTTCCAGGGCAGAAAAAATGTAGCCGGCAGTCCATCCCCAATGCAAGCCATTGACGGTAGGATTCAACGGATGACCAGCGGGCCACATAGAGGGGTCACCGTGATTGGCAAAGGCGTCAGGGCCAATGTAAAAACGGATACCACCGTAGTGGCCGGGGTTGATCTGTTCAGTCAGGGTCCAGTTGCGATCGCTGAGATCGCCAGCCATGTGCACATAGGCAGCTGAACCGCCAATTTCGTTAGCCACTTCGCCATTTTCATCGAGCAAAGAGAAATCGGTCAGGATTAAATCGCTCCGCACGAAGGTGAATGCATCATTGGTTGTGGCCGATTGATGCTGACTTTGTTCATAGATGACCTCAGTGCCATCAAAGACGGGAGCGAAGGTGATGCTGATATCCACGGGCCCTTTTTTCAATCCGTCGCAACCGACCAGCAGAATGGCTAGTGAAAGGAGGGGTAAAAATTTTTGGCTTGATTTCATGGCTTAATGTTGAAATTTGTACGAAATATCCTCAGTGAGGATACAAATATAATGCCATGGGCTTGAAGCGAACAGAGAGAACCAAGTTGTTGATACTGATAATGATCTTTATCCTTGGCGTGGCTGTTGCTTTCAGCATTCAAAAGCCCACCCCTTACTTGCCGGTACTGAACCCTGCCGACATCGAGCCATCGGTGGTGGCTGACAGCCTTGAACGAGTTGGTAGCGGTCATGTGGTTGGTGAGTTCAATCTGGTCAACCAGTTGGGGGAATCGGTGAGTCGAAGCGATGTGGACGGAAAAATCCGCGTGGTCAGCTATTTCTTCACCACCTGTCCAGGCATCTGCATTGACATGACCGCCAACCTCAAGTTGGTGCAAGCCGCCTTCCTCAATGACCACCGTGTGATGATCATGTCTCACAGTGCCACTCCGGTTTACGATTCCGTTCCTGTGCTTCAAGCTTATGGTGAGGCCAATGGCATCGACCCCCAGCGTTGGTGGCTTTTAACGGGTGACCCAAAGGAGCTCAACACATTGGCCAGAACCAGCTATTTTACTGTGTTAGAAGAAGGTCAGGGCTGGGATGAACACAGCTTCATTCACACAGAAAATCTGGTGCTGATTGACCACAAGGGACAACTACGAGGCTACTATGACGGGACCCGTGAAGATCAGGCAGAGATGCTTGTTGGGCATATACAATACCTGATAGACAAACAGGAAAAAGCGCTTTCAGATGAAGGATAAGCTGCGCATTGCCCTGATTCAGTCGGACATTTCCTGGCTAGACCCCGAAGCCAATTTTGCAAGCTTTGCTGATCACATGCCATTGGATGCAGATGTGATTCTCTTGCCTGAAACCTTTGCCACGGGTTTTGCCACAAAGGATCTAGAGGTTGCGTCAGACCCGCAAACCGTTGACGCCATCCAAGCCTTTTTGCTGCTTCAGGCTAATCGTTGCCAATCCTTTGTGGGCGGATCAGCCTTTGTGAAGGTGGGTGATCGCTACCGCAACCGCTTCTTCCTAGCCAGCCCCCAGGGCGAATTGAACTTTGTAGACAAACGACACATGTTCAGCATTGCAGGCGAGGCAAAAGACTTTGATGCAGGTCAGTCTCAGGTTACCGTCCAGGTTCATGGATGGGCCATGCGACTGGCGGTGTGCTACGATTTACGCTTCCCAGTTTGGCTGAGAAACAATCCCAAGGACCCCTATGATGCATTGCTATTGGTGGCCAACTGGCCGGAATCCAGGGTGGATGCTTGGACTACCTTACTCAGGGCAAGGGCTATGGAAAATCAGTGTTATGTAGCGGGCGTCAATCGGGTGGGCGTGGATGGCTTCAAGGTGCCGCACAGTGGCCAATCCCAGTTGATCGGACCTGAGGGAAGTCTCTTGACTCAGGGCGCCATGCATCAGCAGCAGGTGCTTCGCGCAACCTGGTCGTCCCTCAAGCTGAAAGCAGTGCGCAAGCGCTACCCTTTTCTCAATGACGGCGACGCCTTCACCTTGGACTGATTAGGGTTCAATTGACCCATTGGTGGTCGACATGCCAATTGGCGCGGACTTCCACATCGGGCCCACGAAGGATTTGATCACTGACTTCTCTGGCCCAGTATGATCCTGCATCCAATGCACCGTTGCCATTGATGTCAACCACGACATAGAGGGCGTATTGGCCCGGCGGCAAGCCACCAATGCTGTCCTTTACCAGCCCATTTTCCAGGTGCCACTCACGGTAAATTCCATCCTGTTTAACCAGCCTGAGCATGCCCTTTTTGACCTGAGGAAGGTTGACATGCAGGGCCAGTGTACCACTGGAATCTGCAGGCAATTGACGCCAGCTCAGCAGGCTGTCTGACGGCAATTTTGTGAGGGGCAATTCAAGCGAGTGATGGCTGCTGTCGGTGTGGGCCACTGACCAAGCAATGGGGCTGCTTTCACCTTCTGACAAGCGGTTGTTGCCGTCCTTGTCTAAAAAGGCTCGCAACTGGTAGCTCCCGGGTTTCACATGATGAAAGTGGGCGCGGCCAGAGTCGTCACTGCGCGTGCTGTAAAGCGGTGGGCCCAACAAGCAAGAATCCTGTGCGTCAATGGGGTAGAGGCAGAGGGATAGGTCCTTGCCTAATTGCTCTCCGGTGAGGTCAACCAATTGGCCATGAATCATGCCAGAGTCGATGGTCGCCCCTGTGGACCAGACCCATTGAAAGCCTTTGAGCACATTGCCTTCGTGCAAGTCCTTGACGGCAGAACCCCACTGCATGTTGTAGGTGCTTTCCGGTATCAAGTCCCCCTCCCACGCAATGCTGAGGGTTTTGCCTTTGAGTTCGTAAGTCACGGATTCAGGCAAGGGCGGGGAACAGATGATTTGCTGTGAGGCTTGATGAAGCTTGACGAATTCATCGAAGGTCCACTGCATAGACTGGCCATGCATTTGGGTGCTGCCATAGGGGACATTGGCTGTGACAATAACAGGGGGGTCCACATCTCTGGGTCCTCCGTCAGGAGCCATGGGCATAGCGCACTGAACAATTAAGCCTGAGATGGCTAGCCCTATCCAATATCTATTTTTCCAAGAATAATCCATGCCTCATTTATGTACATTTGGGTTCTTAACTATTACAACCTGACTCGATGAAGCGAATTTACGCCCTGATGGCCCTTCTGATTGGCCTTACCTATTCTTCTCAAGCACAAACCTATTGCACCACCAGCTTGTACACCACTGGCTGTACGGTGGGTGACGATTTGGATGATGTCACCTTGAATAATCTGGTGCAGACGAACACTGGCTGCTCCACCAATGGCTATGCTGATTACACGGCTGATACCATTTTGGTCCAGCAAACTGCTTTTCTTAACATCAGCGTGACATCTAACTACAGTAGCCAATGGTATGCCATCTGGATTGATGCCAATGACGATGGTGATTTTGATGATGCAGGTGAGCAAATATGGGCCTCAACAGCGGCCTCAGGCACGGCAGGTTCGACGACAGCTAGTGCTGTCGTTATTCCATCCACAGTTCCAATCGGCAACCATCGCTTGAGAATGCGTGGCAAATTTGCTGGCTCTGCCCTTGCAAGCACAGAATCGTGTTCATCCTTTACCTATGGTGAGACGCATGATTACACGGTGCTGGTTGCAGGCCCTCCTGCTTGCCCTCAGCCTTATGCTTTGATTGCAGGTTCTGCGACGGCCACAAATTTCACTTTTTCCTTCACATCCACAGGTAGCAGCTTTGATTTGGAGTATGGCCCCGCTGGCTTCACGCAGGGCACAGGATCTACGGGGACCGCTACAACGACGACCCACACCATGACTGGCCTCACCGCCAACACCTGCTACGATGTGTACGTTCGTCAGAACTGTTCTTCAGCAGGCAATGGTTACTCCAACTGGAGTGGACCCATCAGCTTTTGCACGCCATGTGTCACGCAAGCCATACCATTGGCTGAAACCTTCACCAATTGGCCACCCAACTGCTTTGATCTGGCAGGCGGCACAAGCAGCTGGACCCATGACTCCACGAACTTTGCCGCGCATGCAGACATGAGCACGTGGGGATCCTCGGGTGATGGGATGATGACGTCACCACCGATGAGTTTGCAGGGATTGACGCGCGTGAAATTCAGATGGTCTCATGCACCGACTACTTGGAACTTGCAGTCAATGCACCTGGTTGTTCAGAAATCGGGCACCACCACATGGGACACCTTGTGGTCTGTGGCTAATGCCAACTTTGACTCTCAAGACGGTGCAACGTTCTCTTCGCCGGGCACGTACAAGCAAGAAGTTTTCAATCTGGATTCAGCCACTTACTACAACAGCGTGGCGCAGTTCCGATGGATTGCCATCACCAGCTGGGGCAATGATGCATGGGTTGACAACATCAACATTGAGGCACAACCCTTGTGTCCAGAGCCAACAGGCCTTGGCATCAATGGTGTATCAGATACATCAGCCAGTTTGACATGGACCTCCGCTGGATCTAGCTTTCCCTTGGAATGGGGCCCGACAGGCTACACCCAAGGCACCGGATTCCTGGACACAGCAGTCGCCAGCAGCCATACCATCACTGGCTTGATTGCCAACACCACCTACGACTACTATGTCAAGCGCAATTGTTCAGGTCAGGGCAATGGATCATCCGGATGGGAAGGCCCCTTCACCTTCACCACCTTGTGTGCACCCTACACTATTTCATCGATGTACAATGAGAACTGGGATGCCATGACTGATGGTGATTTGCCTAACTGTTGGAATGTCACTGGTACAGGCTCAGGCCTCACCTTTCAGGTTTTTCTGCCTGCGACATGGAGTACTGCAGCCTATTCTACGCCCAATTACACGGTCATTAGCACAGCCAATGCCGCTGACGTGACGGCTGTGTCACCCATGTTCTCTGATCTGCCAGGCAACAACGCACAGGTGCGCTTCAGGGCCAACACCCTGTCCTCTTGGTCTTCGCCTCAACTGATTGTTGGCACCATGACGACGCCGTCTGACCCTAACTCTTTCACGGCCGTAGATACCCTGACTTTGATGAACAGCTGGGATGAATACACCATTGCATTGCCCGTTGTGCCATCGAACCATTACCATGTAGGATTCCGGGTCTATTCCGCATCGTCATGGCTGCAAGTTGGCATCGATGACTTCGCCTATGAAGTGCAACCATCTTGCGTGCCACCTAGCAATGCCACAGCTTTACCTGCCTCTACAACAGCTTTACTGTCCTGGAGTCACGGCACGCCAAGCACGACAGGCTCTGTGGTGACATGGGGCCCTGCCGGCTACAACCCCGGAACAGGTACTGTAACCAATGCAGTGAATGTTTCAGCTACATCGTACAATATCACCGGCTTGACATCCAACACAGCCTACACGGCATGGGTTGCTGACAGCTGTGGTGCCGGCAACATTTCGCCATGGCATGGCCCGATCAATTTCACAACGTCCTGCGTGGCAGCAACCTTGCCTTATAGTGATAACTTTGATGTCAACCCCTTGCCTTGCTGGGATTTCACTGGTGGCAGCAAAACCATGACTCAATACGCCACAGCATCTGGCTACGCCATGCGCGGCAATTTCTGGTCTTGGACATCGGGTAATGATGCTTATTTAACTTCTCGGCCTGTCACTATTTCCGCCAACTCGGAAGTCAGTTTCAACTGGTCTCACCAGTACATGAGCTCCTATCCGAATGATCAATTGTTACTGCTTGGAAAAACCACGACAAGCAGCACCTGGGACACCTTGGTGAACCTGATAGGCGCCACAGACTTTAACTCTACGGGCGCAGGCTTTACTACGCCAGGTAACTATGTTAACACCACGGCCTATGTGCCATCAAGCTACACTGGCAGTGATGCCATCTTCCGCTTTGCTACACTTTCAGGCTGGGGCCCTGATGTCTTCATTGACGATTTTTTGGTCGAAGCCATTGCATCGTGTCCTGATCCTACCTCATCTGCCGGCACCCTGACCCATAACAGCATTGATGTCAGTTGGGTTTCCCAGGGCACACCGCTTGGCAGCAATGTCATGTGGGGTCCGACAGGGTTTTATTCTGGTACGGGTAGCTTAACAGGAAGCATGGCGTTCAATGTATCTAGCACTCACACGATCGGTGGATTGTTAGCAGGCACCACCTACGATGTCTATGTGCAGGATAGCTGTGGCGCCAACGATTTGTCCGGATGGGCTGGACCCCTCACCATGACGACGACACTTTGTCCGCCAGCCAACATGTGCACATTCACCTTCTACATGGTAGACAGTTATGGTGATGGTTGGAATGGTTGCTTGGTTGACTTGCAGCAATCAGCGAATGGTTCTTGGTCGACGGCTGCAACGTTTGGTTCTGGGTTCACGACGGGTTACAGCGCAGTGGATAGCAGTCCATTGTGTAGTGGTGACTCCGCGCGGATTGTTATCAACGCCCCGGGCGGATGGTCAACGGAAGTAAGCTTTGATTTGGTTGGACCATTTGGTGACACCTTGGTCAGCCATTCGGCGGGAGCTTCCTTGTCAGGCTACCAATTGATGGGTTCCTTTTTAGCATCGTGCAACAGCTGTGCTTCTCCAGCCTCAGTGACGGGTAGCAGCACTGCCTGCACAACAGGTTCCGTTGCATGGACATCGGGTTCTTCAGCTTTGTCAAGTCAAGTAGATTACGGCGTGGCAACCTACAGCCCTAGTGCAGCCACTGCCACAACCTATGCCACATCAGCAGGCGCATCTTTGTCAGGCCTCCTGCCGGGTACCACCTACGATGTTTTCGTTCGTGATTCCTGTTCAGACGGTTGGTCAGCTTGGTCACAGACCAGTCTTATGACGGCCTCGGGCCCCTTACCAACATTGAATACCGCTTATTTGGTGACAGGAATGAGTCCTGTAACCATTGAGTTCACAGCCAACGCTTCCGGTCAGGATAGCGTGTACTGGACCATGAGCACCGGAGCCGCTTTAGGTGGTGATGTGGTGACCCATTCTTTCAGCAACAACGGACCGGAGTATGCAGTGGCAACTGCCTCCAATAGCTGTGGATCGGTGTCAGACACTGTCAACTTTACCGTTGGCTTGGAGGAGCTAGGCTTGTTGAATCTCAGCATCTACCCGAACCCATCTTCAGGTGTGTTCCATGTGGCATTTAGGTTGCGTGATGCAGGTGATGTGCTGATTCGTATCCATAACATGGTAGGTGAGGAGATTGCGCGAAGCAGTCACCAGCGAGTCACAAGCCAAATGGATGTGTCCTTTGACTTGACGTCAATGCCAGCGGGCGTTTACGTGGTAGAAATACAAACACAACAGGGTGTCCGTAGCCGTCGCATCGTGATGGGACGCTAACAGTCAGTTCAAATAGCATGATGAAGGGGTCGCTTGGCGACCCCTTTGTTGTTAAGCGCCATGCGCAAGGGCTGCCACAGAAACCCATGAGGCGCCAGAT
>Ga0302118_10000778_pt1 | contig 15436 bp, 13 predicted proteins | sample AG5_331_MG_FD_203126 | JGI IMG/M metagenome (GOLD analysis project Ga0302118, IMG submission 203126) | Marine microbial communities from Western Arctic Ocean, Canada - AG5_33.1 | ecosystem: Environmental > Aquatic > Marine > Oceanic | place: Canada: Western Arctic Ocean | collected 2017-10-01 | reverse complement strand
CTAGTTCGTTCATGAGATTGTCTTTCGTGTGCAAGCGCCCGGCGGTGTCTGCGATTAGCACATCGACATTCTTCGCCTTCGCAGATTGATAGGCATCGAAAATGACTGACGCGCTATCGGCACCGGTGGCCTGCGCGACTACGGGAACTGAGTTCCTCTCGCCCCATACCTGCAATTGCTCCACTGCGGCGGCTCTAAAAGTATCGCCAGCGGCGAGCATGACATTCAATCCCTGCGACTGATAAAGCTTCGCGAGCTTACCAATTGAGGTTGTTTTGCCAACACCATTAACTCCTACCATCAAAATGACAAAAGGCTTAGATTCCGATTGTATGATGAGGGGTACATCGATCGGGTCTAGAATATCGGTGAGCTCTTGCCGCAGGGCTGCCATGAACTGTTTCGGGTCGGCTAACTGCTTCCGCCCGAGCTGCTTTTTAATGTTGTCGATAATTTGATCAGTAGCATCGATGCCAATATCTGCTGAGAGTAGCTGCGATTCTATTTCTTCTAGTAGATTGAGGTCGATAGTCTTCTCGCCGAGAACAATTTCGGCCAGTCCACCGCTAATTTTGCTGCGTGTGCGGCTTAAGCCATTCTTCAGGCGCGCAAATATTCCGGCCTCATCCTGATCGGCCGCGCCTTCAACGGTAGCAGGGGGAATGGATTTGACCTCTAAGGCTTCGTTGGACTTGGGGTCTTCAGGTTTCTTTTTCTTGCCTAGGCCAAACATGATAAGAACACTCAAATAGATACGACTAGAGGGCTGCTATGCTACCACAGCTGGGTGTTTCATCTAATACTACCGTGAGGCCTGAGGTGATAGGCTTACGCTTTGGCTTCGTGGCAGATAAGAACTAGTATGGATAAGATCATAAAACCATGACGCAATTGGCTACTCAAAAAAACAACAGCGTTCGCATCATCGCGGGTGAGTACAGGAGTAGAAGACTAGAGTTTCCGAACGTGGAGGGATTGCGGCCCACTGCAGATAGGATCCGAGAGACCCTCTTCAATTGGCTGCAAGACAGTATTGCTGGAGAAACATGTCTAGATTTGTTTGCAGGAAGTGGAGCTCTCGGCTTCGAAGCTCTTTCAAGAGGTGCGAGCCAGGTTGATTTTATCGAGCTGAATTCATCGGCAGTAAGCTCGATCCGAGATAATATCGAACAATTAGACGCTAAAGATGGCAACGTGTATTGTTGCGACGCGTTCGAGTGGCTAGACAGATGTGCGCAGGACTCAAAGCAATATGGCTTGGTGTTTCTCGATCCTCCATTCAAAGGCGAGGCGCTCGCTCGCGTAATCGTAAAACTCGAGAGCGCAAACTTATTAAGAGAAGGCGGGCTTGTGTATATCGAAAAAGAGAAGCAATCGATCGATGATGACTTGCCGAGTAATTGGATTGAAGCGAAAAGTAAAAATGCAGGATTAGTTCAATTCGGTTTGTACAATGTTTTAAGAAGCAGCGAATAAAAATGACAACTGGCACTGGTGAAAATGAATTCATTCCCACCTGGTGGTTGCCGGAGGGCCATAGTCAAACTCTTTGGAGGAAATTCTCCCCTGCAGAAACGGTTGCGCATAGACGGCAACGAATCGAGCTTGATGACAGTGACTATATCGATCTCGATTGGACGACTCTCGATCCTAAAGAATCCAAAGGCAATACGATCGTATTTTTTCTCCACGGCTTGTGCGGATGTTCGAGGTCATCTTACATTTTGGCCATGCAGTACCTGTTGAATGCTCAGGGCATCTCCTCCGTCGCGATGAATTTTCGTGGCTGCAGCGGGGAAATGAATAGACTCGCCCGGGCATATCATTCAGGCGTCTCAGAAGACGTTAACGAAGTTTTTAGCAAATTGGCGGATGAATATCCTGCTCACAATTTTGTGTTTGTAGGGTATTCCTTAGGCGCGAATGTACTCTTAAAATGGTTAGGCGAGATTGAATCACACCCCAACATTCGTAAAGCCGTGGCTGTGTCGACTCCGTTTGAATTGGAATATTGCTCGCAAGCTATGTTGCAGGGTGTAAGTCGAATATACGGCCAATACTTTGTGCGCCGCCTAGTGAAAGACTTTCAGAACAAGCAACAACATCTGCAGTCGTTTAATCCAGAACAGGCGGCACGTATCGCACAGCTAGGAGATACGTGCAGCATCTCATCCATATGGGAGTTCGATGATCAGATAACCGCGCCGCTTCATGGATTTGAAGGAGCCGAAGATTATTACCGGAAATGCAGCAGCTCTGCCTTTTTAAGTTCAATAGCAGTCGATACATTGCTGATTCAGAGTAAGAACGATCCCTTGATTCCTCCCAAATCGATCCCCAGTAGAGAGATGCTCTCGCCGTCGATGCAGATGCAGCTAACTGAGAAGGGGGGGCATGTGGGTTTCGTTTCGTCAAATCCAGATAATTGGCTAGAACAGAGAATATTGAATTTCATGCGTGTGTGAGTGATCATAAGCACGATCTCTTAGATTGAGACATAAGCGCGAGATATAAGTTCAAACCGGTGTTGAAAACCAAAGCCACAGGGCCTGCCCACTATAAAAATGAGAATGTTATGAAAATTGCTGTCTACCCGGGAACGTTTAATCCAATCACCAATGGCCATATGGACCTGGCAGAACGAGCTGCTGGTTTATTCGACAAAATCATCGTGGCAGTAGTTGGCAAGAATCAGCAGAAGCAAAATACCTTGCCGTTGGAGCAACGGGTGCAGCTCACTAAAAAAGTTTTGGGTCATCTAGAAAATGTGGAAGTTAGATCATTCGATAGCCTGATAACGCAATTTGTTAAGGAGTGTGATGCCAAAATCATCCTGCGTGGACTGCGCACGGTTGCCGATTTCGAGTACGAGTTTCAGCTAGTTGGCATGAATCGCATTCTGGAGCCGAGTATAGAAACTGTGTTTCTCGCGCCTGCGGAACATCTCTCCTACATCTCATCTACGCTGGTGCGCGAGATCGCAGCCTATGGCGGCGATATCTCTAAGTTTGTCCATCCGGCTGTAGCCAAAGCCATGGCAGATCAGCAAAAGTCTTCGACTTAGCAAATTATTATTTTTGGCATTGGGAGCAGTACACCGTGCTGCGCTGTCCTTGGCGTATCTCTTTCAAAGTACTTTTACACACATGGCAGGGTTCGCCTTTGCGGCCATAGACGTGAAGCGACTGTGCAAAGTATCCGGGCTCCCCGTCGCTGCCTGTGAAGTCCTTGAGTGTTGTGCCGCCGACATCGATCGCTCGCTGCAAAACCTGCCGAATACACTCCACTAGATTCTCGTAGCGTGGTTTCGAAATTTTTCCTGCGCTGCGCTTCGGGCTAATGCCGGAAAGAAAGAGCGATTCATTCGCATAGATATTTCCCACACCAACGACTACTTTGCTATCCATGATGAAAGTCTTAACAGCAACGTTTCTGGTACGGCTCTTTTTGAACAGATAGTCGGTATGAAATTCATCACTTAACGGCTCGGGACCGAGTGAGGCCAATAGGGGGTGTGATTCTATCGATTCAGTATCCCACAATATGCAACCGAATCGCCGTGGATCTGTATAGCGCAGTACCTTGTTGTTCGTAAATACGATATCGACATGGTCGTGCTTCGCCGCCGCTCGATTTGTATCAACGATCCTGAGGCTGCCTGACATCCCAAGGTGGATGAGTAAGCATCCTTTCTCGGTAGCGAGCAGCAAATACTTTCCGCGCCGGGAAACTGATTTAATGGTTTTCCCTGGCAGGTCTTTGCTAAGCGCAGGAGAAATTGGCCAACGTAAAGTCTTGCGACGGAGTATGACTTTACTGACCTTCTTATTCTCGATGTGTGGCTCGATGCCGCGACGGGTTGTCTCTACTTCAGGTAATTCCGGCAATTCGCACCTCGGTTGTATGATTGCTAGCAGCTTGCGCAGACTGCTTTATAATCTTTCCCTTAGTTGAAAGGAAGCAGCCATGAGTTCGCAGCAGCAAATGTTACTAGGGATCGATGCGGGTGGAACGTTTACAGATTTCGTCCTGGTGAGGCTTGAGCCGATCGTCAGCGTCAGAGTTTACAAAACCTTATCTACTCCTGACGCACCCGAGCGGGCAATTCTAAATGGCATAAAGGCAATGGGTCTGGAGTCTCATCTGGATGATGGCAGCTTGCAGCTCGTCCACGGGAGCACTGTCGCGACCAACGCCGTTCTCGAAGGCAAGCTTGCGCGGACTGCTTTCATTACCAATTATGGCTTCGCGGACATGTTACAACTCGCGCGACAGACTCGCCCAGAGCTCTATGCATTGGAGACTCCTGCAGTGCCGCCTCCGGTTCCGCGGGAGCTATGTCTCGAGACTGGTGGCAGGGTCGCCGCTGACGGCACTGTTCTCTTGCCGCTTTCCCAAATTGAGCTCGATGAACTGCTTACTAAAATAGAGTCCCTTGCGCCCGATGCCGTTGCTATCAATTTGCTCTTTTCGTTTCTAGACGACAGCTTTGAGCGCCGCCTTGAATCTGCGATTAAGGCGAAATTTGGCGAGTGCTTCGTTAGTCGCTCCTCCACCGTATTGCCTGAATACAAAGAGTATGAGCGCGGCATAGCGACGTGGCTGAATGCAGCATTGGGCCCCGTTATTAGTGGGTACCTCGGGGTGTTACAACGCGAGTTAGGCAATACCTCGCTACAGGTCATGCAGTCCAGTGGCGAGACGATGTCTGCTGGCATGGCCGCACAATCGGCGGTAAATCTTTTGCTGTCCGGCCCCGCAGGCGGACTTACTGCAATTGCCTATCTGGCGAAGCAAGTTGGTAAGTCGAAATTTCTTAGCTTCGACATGGGAGGCACTTCTACGGACGTCGCCCTTTTGGACACAAAGATACGCACCAGCAACGAATCCTCAATTTCGAATTATCCGATTGCCGTGCCCATGGTTGATATGGAGACAATCGGAGCGGGAGGCGGCTCGATCGCCTATGTCGATACCGGAGGAATGCTTCAAGTTGGTCCACGCTCGGCAGGAGCAGACCCTGGGCCTGCGTGTTACGGCCGCGGCGGCCTTGATGCAACAGTCAGCGATGCGAACGTGGTGCTTGGTCGGCTGCAATCTGATTCCACGCTTGCCGGCGATCTGAAGCTCAGTCTCGAGAGAGCTCAGGCCAGCTTAGAGCCGCTCGCGCAGAGAATCGGCCTATCGATAGAGGAAACGGCGCTTGGCATTATTGATATAGCCAATGAGCACATGGCGAAGGCGATAAGGCTTATCTCTGTGAACAAGGGCCATGACGCGAAGGATTTCATACTCGCGAGTTTTGGTGGTGCCGGCGGTTTGCATGTGTGTGCACTTGCTGATGCTATGGCGATGAAGAATGCGCTAGTGCCAGTGCATGGAGGCGTTCTCTCGGCGCTCGGCATGGTGGTAGCCGATCAGGGAAGACAGTTTTCTAAGACACTGAGTCTGGATGTGCAGCCCATTGATGAAAAATCCCTAGAAGATCAGTTTGCTCAATTGGAGCAAGGTGGGATGGAGCAATTGGCCTTAGAAGGTCTACACTCATCGATGCTGGTTTCTAAACGCAGCGCGGACCTGAGATATGAGGGGCAGTCTTACACGCTGAATATCGACTGGCACGCCCTAGCTGGAGTGCTCGATGGTTTTGAGCGACTTCACGAGCAGCGCTACGGATATAGTCATGATGCCCCAATTGAGTTGTTGACGATTCGCGTTAATTTATCGACTGAAAAAGCTCCATTTGTTTTACCGAAACTTATTACACAGGCGCACGGTAATAATATTCGACACTGCAAGGTCTATGGAGAGACAGAGCAGGCAAGGCTATTGGCGCGCGCCGATATGTATTCGGGCGAATCAATTGAGGGTCCTGCAGTTATTACGGAATATTCAGCGACGACGTTCGTAGCCACCAATTGGTCGGTAGCCGTCGATGGTTTTGGTAATCTGCTACTGCAGAAAAAAAGCTGAAGGAGCAACAGTCTCAGTGGCCGTAGCTCAAGTTGCGTTTATAGCATTCTTAGTGCCCCAGAGATGAACTGGTTTGCTCTGAGAAGTCGTATAGATGCAGATACGGCCCATTATTGAGTGGCAGTCATTTACAGGCCAAATTGTCAGGTGATATAACTGAATAGCTCGCAGGATCGATTCTGCGTATTTCTCCCTAACCGCCGGTAAACGCACCAGCGATGAATAGGAACAAGGCAATACCGGTATTACCATGAGACGACGCTTTCTTCAGCACATTTACTTTGTATCTGGCTTGGCTCCTGGCTTAATCGCCGTCCTAGCCGGATCATTGGTGCATGCACAAGAAGCAGTGGAGCCTGAAGAGAGCGTTCGCTCGCGATCGCCACTTCTGCATATCGATGCACCGGTCTTCGTTGAGGAGGGAGTGGATCCAGTAATGCCTCTAAGGGCGCCGCTCGCCGATCCAGAGTCCGACCCGGCCTTCAGTCAGCGTTCGGATAGTATCCGACAATACAACAACACAGTGGCGGATATTGAACTGGATGGAGGCGCCTGGGATCGTGGTCTCGTAGAGGAGCTTGCCTCTCTAGGACGCTTGCAGCAACAGCAGGGCAATCATGTCGGCGCAATTCAGACGTTGGATAGAGCTATCCATGTAAATCGAATCAATTCCGGCCTCTATACCCTTGAGCAAATCCCCGTAGTGGAGCAGCTAATACTCAGCTATATGGCACTGGGCGATTGGGAAGAGGCTGATACTTACAATAATTATCTCTTCCATGTGCTTTACAAAGCTTATGGCGTGGATGATCCGCGTCTAATACCTGTGTTAGAGCGACTAGCAACCTGGAATATTCAGGCCTTCAAAATTGGTTACGGAAGCTTAATGGGAATCAAGCTGCGACAGTCTCAGATAATGTTTAGCGCGGCGGCACGCATGGTGGACGTGCATTTTGGTAAGGCCGACAAGCGGTTTGTAAATTATCAGAGGAATATCGCAAGTTCGGCCTATTTGGGAGCTAGAAACCCAGATCTGATGGTGGAGATCGGCAGGCCCGAATATAGAGTTATGCAAAAGATGCTTGCAGAGAAACTTAATGAACAGCGCCACGTGCAGCCTCCAGGTTTCCGAACCGGCGAGCGCGCTCTGGTAGAAATAGTGATGTTCTATCAAGAGCAGGGCGATGATGTTTATTCCTTAGCCGAAGCGATTACTCACTTAGCAGATTGGTATCTCATGTTCGGCCAGGGCAAGGGTGCCTTGGGAAACTATAAGGTCGCTTGGGACATGCTTCAGGAGTTGGAGGACAGTGGAGAGTTAACCCAGAGATTATTCGGCAAGGTAACTCCACTTCCCGCTTTCGGGTCATCCATTGAGACGCCTGATGCATTCTATAGGAATGAGGCCGGCACCGAAGCATTGAGTTTCGATTATGCGGATCTGACCTTTGATGTAACGGCAAACGGCTTAGCTAGAAAGGTAAAAAGTATCTCAGAGGAAACCGAGGACAATCAGGCGCAGCTGAGCAAATTGCGCAGTTCAGTTCGCTCTATGCGGTTTCGGCCGCTGCTCACTGATGGCGAGCCGCAATACTCTTTTGATAACCAGTTTAGGTACCGGTATTGGTACTAATTTATTAAGCGAACAGGTAGCATCAAGCCAATAATCGGCAAAAATAGCGGGCTTGCGGCGTAGTTGTTAAGCTATGGTTAAGGCGCTTAAGACTATTAATAGTGTTTATTTTGTCGGTATTATGAATTTTATATCTAACCAGATAATCAGTTTAAATCCCATGAAAAGCGGCTAAAAGACATTAAAATTCGAAAACCGAGCCATTACTGGAGCTCGAGAACAGGAATACAAAGTATGGAACCCATGCAACTGAGGAACTACAAGGGCAAGCAGCATTTGCCCCTATCGCCTCTATCACGACTTATAGCTCTAGCGGCTCTGAGCCTTAGCTTAGTGGCATGTCAGTCTAGTAGCTCGAGCTCGAGCAGTTCACCATCTATGCCTTCGTCCTCTTCAAGTTCAAGTAGTTCGCCTCCATCGAGTCCTAGTTCTAGTAGCTCTTCGAGTTCTAGCCAGAGTCAGAGCAGCGGTCAAAGCCAGAGCGCACCAGGCGCTCCTCCCAGTCAGAGTGGGCAGCAATCTAGTCAGAGCAGTACTGCAGGCAGTCAGTCGTCAGTGAATTCAAGCAGTGCGGGTCAGCAACCCGGGCAAGAAAGCAGAGATGGATCAAGCCCCGGATCACAGGGTGCGCAGCAGGGTAGTCAATCGACAGGCAGCGCAGCAGGATCGATGCCAGCAGGCACATTAGGTAACAGTCCTCGTCAGGGGGCGGGTTCTCAGGCTCGATTGCCAGGGGCGGGAAGTCAGTCCGGTAGCGCCGGCAGAGATGGATCTACTGGCGATCTCGGAGGTGGTAAAAGCCAATCTTCTGGCGGAGGTTTAGGCCGCCCAAGTGGAGATTATAACCTAGATACGTTGCCAGATAGCATATTAAGTGGGAGAACAGGTGCTGGCACAGGCGACGAAGACTCGAATGGGCAGGCTAATTCGGGAGATGGAGTTGCGCAAGCTACTGGTAATGGTGCGATGACCGCTCAAGAGCGCACAGAGGTATTGGATGAACAGCTACGCCGCGGCTACGAGGCATTTGACGGATTTATTCTTAGTGAGAGAGAGCGGGCGCAGGCCGAGAGCAATGCGGCGGGGTCATCTGCGGCAGGCGGTTCGGCGGGCGGCGGAGGGGGAAGCAGTTCTTCACAACCACAGACAATGCCTGAATCGGGTGCTTCGGCAGTATTGGCATCCTCACTGCCGCCTGGAGTATCTAATTCGCCACCGCCTGAAACGTTTCCTGCGCCGGAAGACATTCCCAGTGGACGTGACGATGATGTCGTAGGGAGGCAGCTTCGCGAGGCGGCAATGAGTGAACCCGATCTGCAATTGCGCGAAGCCCTCTGGCAGGAATATAGAAACTACACAGGCTTAGGTGAAGAGCAATGACAGCTTTGACGGTGCAGCAGGCAAAGAACATAGCGGGCATGGGGCTACTAGCGCTAATGCTGGCGGCTTGTAATACACATACAGTGAAGACCACCAGCTACACACCCATCGTTCAGGATAGTCAGAATGTGCCTGAAGATTTACTCCTCGATGTTGGTGTCGCGGTGTTCGATCCAGGTATAGATGAAATCGAGAAACGCGACGAAGAAACTACCAATCATGAAATCCGCGTAGCCGAGTCGCGCTATGCGCCGTTCCTCTTGGCGGAAACACTGCAGCGTTCGGCGAACTGGGGCATCGTGCGTTTGATGCCCAATAATGAAAGCCCCATGGACGTTATTATAAATGGCACTATCTTGCAGTCGGATGGCGAGGCCATGCAGATTCGCATTGCGGTGACCGATTCGAGTGGCCGTGAGTGGTACACCAAGGTTTACTCTGAGTTGATTAGTCACTTCAGCTACGAGCCTTCGCAGCGACAACAAGCCGATCCATTTCAGGTCATCTACAACAAGATTTCCAATGATCTATTGGAATATAGAAAGCGTAATTTAACGAACCAGCAGATCGTAGAGGTCCGCACTATTTCCGAACTACTGTTTGCTCGTCGATTCTCGCCGGAAGTATTCGATTCATACTTAACGACCAATCGCCAAGGCAATCTAGCGATAACCGCTCTCCCAGCTGAAACTGATCCGGTCCTACAAAGAGTGCGCGACATTAGAGAGCGCGACTTCATGTTTATTGACACCGTTCAGGACTACTACGCTACCTATGTAAGGCAGATGCGATTGCCTTATGACACATGGCGGGCATTGAGCTACGACGAAACGATTGAGCTTAGAGAGTTAAGAGCATCGGCTAATCGTCGGTTCGTTGCAGGTGCGGCGGCGGTTCTCGGCGGCTTGGCTGCGGCGACCAGCGGTGGAAATTATGCGACACAAACGGGTGGCGCAATTGGCGTTGGCGCCGGTGCGTACTTGATTAAGAGCGGCTTCGACAAACGAGCCGAAGCGAAATTACACTCGGACGCATTGGAAGAATTGGGCGAGTCCCTCGAAAACGAAGTTGCTCCACGCGTATTTAGTCTGGACGATCGTACCATCACACTCACCGGTTCAGTCGAAGAGCAGTATGCTCAGTGGAAAGACGTTCTGGCAGATATCTACGCGTCAGAAGTAGGTGATATTTAATCGGTTCATTCATCATAGTGGGCCTCCCCACGAACAGAATTCGCTATGTCAGATAAAGATGTCGACAAGATTGAAGCTGTCAATTTTGATCATAATGATAATTCAGTATTTTTAAATCAGGTTGCTACTGTGCAAGTTGAAAACCCCGCGCCGTGGATTTGGTTTGGCTTGGGTGGCCTGCTGTTGCTTGCCCTATTAGTCATCTTTGTTCTTCCTTCCATTGTTTCCGAATACGAATTGCCTTTAGAGCGGCGAGTCAATTCGATTGATATCCCCGCTGCTGAAACTGTGGCTAGTACTACAAGGGCAATCTCTCCCTTCGAAGAGGCGCAACGCGCTTTGCAACGCAAAGAAGCACAAGACGTGCTTGCCGAGTTATTGACATATCAGACTGAATTAGATGCGCTGGATGTAGCCGTTTGGGGTCAGCAAGATTATGCGACCTCTTTGGAGCAGGCCAGTATTGGCGACGAGTATTATCGGACGCAGGACTTTGTATTGGCTCGCGAGTCCTACGAGACCGGTCGCGTGGGTTTAAGCAGTCTAATCGATTCGGTTTCCTCGGTTCTCGAGCAGGCACTTATTGAAGCAGAGCAGGCGCTTATCGAGCTGGACTCGGCAGAGGCACTTACAAAATATACTTTAGCGCTGCTGCTCGATCCGGAAAACCAGTTGGCGCAGATAGGCGAGCAACGCGCGCTAACCTTGGACGATGTAAGTGCGCTGTTGAAAGAGGCTGGCGATTTAGTCGAGGATGGCGAATTGCAACAGGCTCTCGCGAACTACCGTGAAGTGTTAGATCTGGACAGCTACAATGAGGTTGCCGGCCAGGAAATCGCTACAGTCTCTCTACTCATTACCGAAAGCGAATTTGCCCAAATCATGTCGAGTGGTTATGTGTTGCTGCAAGCCGGCGAACCCGAACAGGCAGTAGCCGCATTTCAGAGAGCCTCACGACTTGGTATAAGGCAGGATGAAGCACAGGCCGCAATCAGCCAAACCGAGAACGAGATTGCGAATACCGAAATTAATCGATTAAGTGGGCTGGTTACAACAGCGCAGCAGAACGAGCAATGGCAAGAGGCGGTCGATCAATACGACAATGTTCTCGCTATCGATAGCAATCTATTATTTGCAATCAACGGCCGTGACTACGCAGACAAACGAGCAAGGTTAGATCGATTGTTAGTGGAGGCCGTAGATAATCCGGAACGATTTTCTGAGGACGAAGTTTTCGAAGAGACGCGCATATCCTATTTCATTGGTCGAGATATTGAGAACCCAGGGCATCGGCTCACGGAGCAGTTGGATGAATTAGAAGCCTTCTTGGAATATTCGCTTGTGCCAATAGATATCTCTTTTAGATCAGACAATGAGACTGAAGTTACACTACTAAGAATCGAGGACATGGGGATGTTTGAGCAAGCGTCTCTCTCGCTGAAGCCGGGACGTTATGTCGCCACAGGCAAGCGCAGTGGCTACAGGGAAGTTCGTGAAGAGTTTACGGTAGGCTTTGGTCTCACTCCTGAGACTGTCATCGTTCAATGCGATGAGCCCATCGTTTCTTCAAGCAGGCGATAATCGATGAGCAACAATGATGAAATAAAAGATATAAATGGGGCAGCTGACCCTATTACTCCCATAGACTTCACTCCGCACAGTGAAGAGGTCAAAGCTTTTTCCTACAAATTTAAATGGCTACACGTAGTAGTAGCCAGTTTTCTGCTCGTGTCGTTATCGACGGGATGGTTTGTGTTAACTGCTCGATCTGTGTTCGTAGAGGTAGATCCTATAACCGCACAAATGAGCATCGATACTGGTACTAGCTTCAAGTTGGGCCAACGCTATCTTATGCGCACAGGCTCCTACCAGCTTACGCTGAAAAATGAGGGTTATCACGATACCGTCACTCGTCTATTGGTAAGCCGAGAACAATCGCAGACGCATCCGTTCGTGATGCGCAAACTCCCAGGAATTATTAGCTTCGACAGTGCAAATATCTTGGAGGCGAGGATCAGAATCGACGGTGTCGATATCGGACAAACACCGTTAGTGAATATAGAAGTAGAACCAGGTGAACATCAGTTATCAATTTCCAAAGACCGATATCTCGATTTTGGCGAGACAATCAATATCGAGGGAAGAACCCTCGAGCAGAGCTTTTCGGCAAGCTTGGAGCCGGCATGGGCGACAGTAAGCTTGACTACCGCGCCAAGTGGGGCGGATGTCTTGGTGGACGGCGAACTTATCGGCAGCACTCCGATAAACGCCGAAATCATCCAGGGACAGCGTGACCTCGTGCTAAAACTCGCAGGGCATAAAGCCTGGCAGGAAGAATTCGATGTGCTCGCTGGCGAAGACTTTTCTGTACCGTTGGTTGAGCTAGAACCTGCCGATGGGCTGTTGTTCATCCAGTCGAACCCTGCTGCCGCAAGCGTAACAATCGGGGGGCAATTCAAGGGGCTGACCCCGCTTGAAGTCGCACTACCTCCAGGCCAGAATCATGAACTTACCTTCTTCAAGAACGGCTATAACTCGAACTCGCTCTCGATCCGGACGCAGGCGAACGAAGAGCGTGAGTTAAATATTGATTTGGAGCCAATATTGATGACTGTCAGTGTCATGGCTCAACCTGACAATGCTGAGCTCTATGTGGATGGCGAATTCAGAGGAGCTGCAAATCAAACCATCGAGTTGATGGCTGCAAGTCAGCAGATCGAAATCCGCAAGGCAGGTTTTATTCCCTATTCAACCGAATTTACTTCCCGTCCAGGGCTGGAACAAATAATCAGTGTCTCTCTCAAGTCTCTAGAGCAGGCACGTTTGGAACAGATTAAGCCAGTGATCGTGTCGGCGGCGGGACAGGCGCTTAAGCTATTTTATCCGGGTGCATTCACTATGGGTGCTTCGCGACGTGAAGCGGGCAGAAGGCCGAATGAGAATCTTCGCGACATCAAGCTAGAAAGGCCTTTCTATCTGGGTAATCGTGAGGTTACCAATGCTGAATTCAGATTGTTCAATGCAGAGCATAGCTCCGGAACTTTAGAGGGACTGACGCTCGACAACGAGGCGCAACCCGTCGTCCGCATTACCTGGGCCCAGGCAGCGCTGTTCTGTAATTGGTTGAGTGACCAGGAATCATTGCCGAATTTCTACGAGGTCGCAGGCGAGGACGTCGTTGGGTTCAATGCCGAGTCTACCGGCTATCGCCTTCCCTCCGAGGCGGAGTGGGCCTGGGCAGCAAGAACCGATGGCAGCGGGAATCAGCTTAAGTATTCCTGGGGAGACACAATTCCACCGGCAGAAAATTCGGGAAATTTTGCGGATATAACTGCCCAGTCCTATCTCGGACAAATAATGTTCGATTACGACGATGGCTATCTCGCTACCGCTCCGGTCGCGTCGTTCGATGTAAATCAATACGAGCTCTATGATATGTCGGGCAATGTCGCAGAGTGGGTGCACGATTTTTACGGCGCAGTAGGGGCTATAGGTGGAGTCGAGATCGATCCGCTCGGGCCTAGCGAAGGCCAATTTCATACGATTAGAGGGTCTAGCTGGGCGCACGGCTCGGTAACTGAACTGCGTCTGTCATTTCGCGATTTTGGCGAAGAAGTGCGCGACGATGTTGGTTTTCGTGTGGCGCGTTATTTGGAGGAATAGGACTATGCGTAAACTGTTTCTGTTTGCACTGTTAAGTTTCTGCCAACTCGCAATCGCGGCAGAGAATGATCCGCCTCCTCAAGATGTGGATCTGCAAGAGGCTATACAAGCCGAGTCAGATATTAGCATCGAGTCTCAAGAAGACGGCAGCGATTTAGTCGCCGTCGAAATTTTGGATACAAACGAAGAGGAAGAAGAATCTTCGGTGCGTTTTATCCCGACCGAGGAAATTTCACAGGACTTCGGCGTTTCGTTTCCCGTCGATATTTAGATTGGCAGAGCAGGAAAGTTAAGGAATCAGTATGAAGCAAAGGTTGTTATCGGAAGCACTCTATCAAGTCGCGGCACTAATTATTGCGGTGATTGTTGTTCACGCAGCCTATGTAGCGGTGATACGGCCTAACGCCGATTTGATCCAGCAACAGCAAACTGTGCTGCAGGAGACAGACCCTAACTTTGAGCCAGAACGATCGATCTATATTATCTTACGCGACTTTGAGCAAGAGACATGCATAATCTTATTACTTTGGGCGCTTTCGATGCTCGGCATGAAGGTACAGCAGACACTGCGAGAGAGGGCGCTGTTAGAGCGAACCCTGATTAACATATCCGATGGCATGAGTATATTGCCCGAGGATGCTCGCAATTATGCGCGCACGATTCAGGCGTTGCCGGAAGGAGAACGTCAATTCCTCTTGCCGAGAGCATTACTTGCCGGTCTGCATAGATTTCAATCTACTAAGAATATTCAAGACGTTGCAACTACCATCAAGGTCGCTTGCGAAACCGAAGCAGATAGAATGGAAACGGAACTGACGATTGTCCGCTATATTGCTTGGGCGATTCCTTCGATTGGATTCCTTGGTACCGTTCGCGGCATTGGAACCGCACTGGGCCAGGCGTATCAAGCTGTGAGCGGGGACATCGTGGGTGTTACTACCAGTCTGGGTGTGGCCTTTAACTCAACCTTCGTTGCACTTGTGGTAAGTATCTTGCTGATGTTTGTGCTTCACCAATTACAACTGATTCAAGACAGGCTGGTATTGGATTGTCAGAACTACTGTGACGAGAAAATGCTGAGACATCTGCAAGTACCAGAAAGAGATGCGAAATAATGAGTTTGAAAGTTATCGAGTTAAACGATAACGCCTTACGTGTTGGCGATGAGTCGGGAATCCTTGTTGAGAGTCCGGGTTTTGCGTTGGCTGTGGATAAGCAGCTGCAGCTTGGAGACGTCGCCAAACAACAAGCTCGGATACATCCGGCCAGTAGTTATAACAAATACTTACATGAATTGAGTCTGGACCCGATAAGCCACGCGATTGGCATTCGTCACTTCGCCGATATCGCCTACGCACATCTATTACATCTAGCCGCAGAGGGCGGCGTCGATGCAGATGTGATTTTTGCGGTGCCAGGTAATTTCACCAGACAGCAATTGGCTATTTTATTGGGGCTCGCAAAACAGAGTCCTTTTCAGGCCATTGGCATGGTGGACTCGGCACTCGCTGCCGCCCATGCTGCCACTCATGTTGGGTCTGTCATCTATGCCGAGATGCAGTTGCACCAAGTAGTTCTAACGAAGATTGTAGCA
>Ga0302118_10000773_pt1 | contig 15471 bp, 21 predicted proteins | sample AG5_331_MG_FD_203126 | JGI IMG/M metagenome (GOLD analysis project Ga0302118, IMG submission 203126) | Marine microbial communities from Western Arctic Ocean, Canada - AG5_33.1 | ecosystem: Environmental > Aquatic > Marine > Oceanic | place: Canada: Western Arctic Ocean | collected 2017-10-01 | reverse complement strand
CGCTCTCCATTACTAGGTCGACCGTTTAGTATAGCAGCTTTCTCTGCTGCCATTCTATCCCTCCATTCTTGTGTGGTTTCCTTGTGCTTGTACTCAACAGTAGACGGATCAAGGTAAGTGATAGGGTTCTTCTTCGCAGCTAACACAGGATTCCAGTAATGATTAGCAGGCTTACCAACGCCCTCGCTCAGTGTCATACCTCTTGAGTGAGAGAATCCCATGCCTCCAGAGTGTTGATTCTTCTGGTATGCAGAGACAACAGCCTCATCAACCAGCGCTTCAACAGAGTCTAGGTTAACCTCTTGGTCCTCATACAGAGGGGGAACCAATGCTTCTGTCGATCTCTCGGGACCATCGTAACTTTGTAATGTAAAGTACACTTTGAAGATCCTCATTTTAGCCCATTCGATTTCATCATGGGTATACACGGTAAGGTTATTGACCCTATCAATGTGATCTAAACACCTCTCCCTATAGGCATCAATGGGAACTGTACCTCTAGTCCTCTTGTCTGTTGTTACCTTCTTCAGCAGCCCTTCAGCTTGCTTAACAATACGCTTTAACAATGCAGAGTCCGTCATAAGTATAACTTTTATGTCCTAATGTGTTGATATTATTGTTGTTGTAAATCAGGTACTTACAAGATAAAAGTAATATAGTAGAGGGGACAATGTCTGAACTAGAAGTTAAGCTTAAGCGACTGAAGCGTAGAAACTTTGTCGCTAAGAATAATCATAATAAATTTAAGCGTCACTCATCAGTCAGGACGTACAGGCGAAAGCTTAAGTACGCCTCACTCACCGAGGATTCCAGTTGATAACAACTTGTTTATCCCCTGTCCATGCCATTTAGCTTGGTAAACTTCATACTTGTTCACATCATCCTCCTCATCATACCATGTGTAGGTTCGTATACATCCGTCCCACGACGCAGCAATAACTTCCATACCTGAACCCTTAGTGCCGCATCGTGTACCAATGCCTCGATTACCATCTACTGTACCATAAAAGTGTGCCATTGTCAACTCCTAATTGTATTGCTCGTTAATAGAATCTTCAAGGTACATATCTTCTAATACTTTCAAGTGCTTACGGGTAAACTCTAAAGGACTTTCTATCTTACCCTCTGCGTCACGATAACCAACAGCTTGCAAGTAATGCTCTTCATCAAGACGAGGCTCACGTTTCATTGCCTCGCTTGAACCCACTGTGTATGTACGCCAGTGTTTAAGAGACATTAGCAATTCCTCTTATCTCAGATATCATTGAGTCTGCGTCAGTGGAACACTGCTCAATTAGGTTTAGTCTGTACTCAAGATCATCAACTCTTTCAGAGTTGTTATACATATCTTGAAGGTCATCAATCCAATCTTTAATCAACGCCACCATACTATCTGTCTCTTTGTTTTCAAGCCACGCTGAGATGATATTCTGAAGAGGTAACATGACCTCATGGTCTGAGTCAATAAGAGGCTGAAGAATCTTACGTTCGACAGGGTGTGGTATCTTTCTCATTAGAATGGTTCCTTTCCTAGTGGTGGCTTGAGTAACTTAAGGTCCATCTCGTGGTCATAGTTAAACAGTATTGACCCGAACAATTCATACAACTCCCTCAATTCTTCTGCACTTTTGATCTTAATACCGCTGATTGGATAGCGGTTTCTTGGGTGCAAATGAATAGAGAAATCATTACCTGACATAGATGGCTCAACAATAAGGTTGAGTCTCTTAACCTGATAAGCATCTAACTTAGCCATAGTGATCCTCCAAGTAAGGGTTTTCCCAAGCTTTAGACCACCAGTCAGACTCATTGAAACGCTGGTCCCAGCCACAAGCATGACACAGGTTCATTTCTCTCTCAGCCCACCACTCGTCAACATGCCTTAAACAACCATTGTTTTCACCGGGTATATAACCGTCGCATTCATCCATTTCTTTTCTCCCATTGTTTACATGGATAGTAGTCTTCACTAGGGAACTCATCATAACTAAGAGCTTTAACTTTCTTATTTCGTTTACGGATAGGGTATCTTACACCAGTAACAGGCCAAGATCTACCATAATTTACATGATCTACTAAGCCTCTTGATATACCAAACATATTAGCTATATCTTTAGAGATAGTACCTTCACGTAACTCAATGTAGATTTCTTCTACTCTTTCCTCAGTAAGCTTACACTTCCAGTGATGGATCATACTTAAAACCCTTCATAGTGTATACATATTAAGAAAAATATTACTAGACTAGCAATACCCGAAAAAAAACCTGCTAAAAACCATTCTACCATTTCCATATTCATTTACCTGTTAACTGTTAACGTCTTACTAATTGTTTCGATTGTATCACACTTTTTACTACTTGTCAACCCCTTAGAGGGTTAACATTCTGAACTATGACTCCTTATAGAGAAAATGCCTCTCTAATCTCTGTCGTTCTCCCGAATAGGGCCGTAATCTGTAGTCTGTTGCAGCTAGTCAGACTCAGAAGGTTACCATGAAAGGGAACAAAAAAGGGGAGAGCCAGCCGAAGCCGACCCTCCCAGTTAGCTAGAACGAATTCTGAAGCCTCGTAAGATCAAGCACACCAGCTTCGTATGCTTCCTTTGATAGCTTAGCCTTCCCTGCTAATGTCTTAACTCGTTCCTTCCTGATCCCATTCAGCATGGTAACGATAGCTTTCTGTAGGATCTCAGGCAGATTCTCTGGGTAATCACTGCCAATCAATGCATCAGATGACATCCAGTGGTTAATAGTCTGGCAGATTTCCTCTTCATGCTTACGCCAACTAGCAACCTGATCCTCACGCTCCTGTTTCTGTACTTCCAACTCAGGAGGCGTTAGAAGCTTTAGTTCCTCAGACGTTGGTGCCTGTGGTTCACACATGTAATCGATAGAACCTTGTATAGTGTTCGTATCGTATATAGGTGCTGCGTATGTCTCTAACAGCACGGCTGTGTAACTCTTTGCATAGGCTAGGTAGTCCTTAGCTTTGTACGGGCTTGTGTCTTGTCCAGCCTCGTACTGCTCCCTAGCTTCCCGTTCGAAGTCCATCTCATTGCGGAGATCCACGGTCGGTGCTTCTGGCTCTTTATACTCCTGACACAGATGCAGTCTAAGATACCCAGCAGCTCGGCACCTTACCCGACCTCTGATAGAACGTACACCACCGGGATAGTCCTGGTACATACTAATGATTTCGTTTAACTCTTTCATTGTTGTTCTCCAATATGGGTTTATATGAACATCTTCTGCAGTGGGCATTTTATAGTGAGGAGCGCAGGAAGTCAAGAGTAGATGTTAATGTGTTTATACTCTTTACTTTTGAGCACCGGAACTACACTTGCAGCCCGCCAAGATGTGAGTCGCGTAGGGGCGCGGAAACAATACAAGTAATCACCATCATATAACGAAGCTGCCTTTAGTCCTATGTAGTAGTACCGGTACATATCTAATCTTACGTCCTTAAGAAGGATACACTATACTTTCTATTCTATTTCCTTTCTATCTTCCAGTTGGTACCTGTTATAAGACATCTATCCCTCACACACACACGACAGTTCAAACCAAGCCAGTTCACTCCCTTCCGTAGCCGTTACGAGCTAAAGCGAGAGGACAGAGGTCCCCGGGGGACCCCCCTTGTAGTAGAAGTATATATAAATGTCCTACCCATACAGCGAAGGGATCATATACCTTATATAAGCATCTTATTATGAAACATCTAGAAGACAACGAAACAACATACTGGAAACATCTAAGGTTCGCCTTGTTTATCTCCTTGAAGCTAGCATTACTGGCTGTGGCTGGTGCTATCCATGCTGTTATTCCGTATATCTTCCATAAGACTGTATCCCATGGATTAAAGGAATTAGATGGACTCTTTGATATTCATGTAGGTAATCCCGGAGGTACTGATTAGTGTCGACTAACATTGGTTATAGGGATCTAAGCGCTTTATTTGATAGAGAGGGTTTAGACCCTCCATCTAAAGAGGAGTTCGAGGATCTAGGTTTAGCTAAGGATAGTTGGTTAGACCTAATTGATCTTTTGCCGGGAGGGGCGGGAGCGAAAGTTGCTGGTGCTGCCCTTGGTGGTCTCGGTGGGTTTATGGGAAGAGCAAGTAAAGTTATGGAAAGCCTTACTGATAGGAAGGTTCCCGGTGAGACCTTTACTGCTACTGGTAAAACTTTAAGCAAGTTGTATGAAGATGCAATCACTGCGACTTCGAGATGGACCGATGGTGTTAGGCCATCGACAGCCAGAGGCGCTTTCCCTGTAGCCAAAAGAACATCAAAAATTCCCGGAGGTGGATGGGCTAAAGGTGTTTTATCAAGAGATGTCGATGTTAAATCTACATTAGGAAGATTAAAGGCGGGTGGTAGGATTACAAGCTCAACCGAAAGAGCGCTTGTATCTAGGGTGGCAAGAGAAATTCATGGTGAGTCTACCATAGCCACAAGAAAAGCAGTACTAGATACATTAAAAAAGGAATTGGGTAAGGATCATGACCTTTCCACTCCAGCCAAGGTTACTGACTATTTATCTGCGATGATGAAGTCTTCAGCAGTAGGAGCGAAGGTAACTCCGTATAAAAGAACATTAACGGAGGATGGAGGGATAGACCTAGTTGGAGATGGTATCGAGTCCTTTGTAGATAAAGCGTTTAGAGCGGGTATGGATGATATTGGTAAAGCCATGCACGGAACCGCTACAGGATCTGCGGCGAAAGGAGCGTTTCTTGGCGCAACAGGCTTCGGTGCAGCCTCAGAACTAACAGGTGGAGAAGCAAAAGCATCTGATACACCCGAAATTGAAAGACTAAAGAGGGAGTATCCTGAGCTTTCTAGTGAGCTTGGTAGATTTGGCGTATCCTCTTCTGAGTACACTCCTACAGATTCATCCAGTACAGGTGATTTTGCTGGGATCGCTACTATAACTGCTCGTGATGTTATACCGTCTCCAGCAGATATTTCTGGCGTTGAATGGGTTGGGATTCCTCAGTGGGGAGGAGGGTCTAATAGTGAAAGATACACCCGCTCGACGGGCTTCGGAATAATGTCCGATAGAGCTATGCGCCGCGCAGAAGGCGGAGATGCTACTTACAAAATAAAGGATGGGCCCACGGGCCACGGTTTCATTCCTAGATATCCGGGATTTGAAGATGTTGGTCCTATAAAGTATTGGAAGGTTAGCGCTAGACACACACCAGAAATGATAAGAAAATGGGGGGTTAAGAGCCTTCCTGAGCTCAGCAAATCAGTTGACGGTAAGGGAGGCGGCATACCTATCACGAAACCTGATTATATTACGCCTAAAGCATGGGTGGATGACTTGCCGCTAAAACCTATCCCTAGGTTGGAGGCCGAAAGAAAGGCTGCGGAAGAAAAAGTAAAACGAGATGCTGAAGATGCTATATATCGTGCTAGTGATGAATACTACGATAGACTTCCATATTGGGAGAAAGATAAACTGAAGGCCGAAGGAGACCCAAGAGCCTTAGCAGCTGAATATACAGGTGAGCCTGACTGGGACGCATACGCTAAGGGTATGGAAGCAAGGTATCTTTCTGGTGAGATGGGTATTGAGCCTCTTGGTAGGGGTGCAGATGGGTACGTCTGGGATGGAATGCCCGGAACTAGTACCTACACGGGATCGATACCAACACTTGTTTCTAAGGTTACGAAAGCAAGCCATCCCGGAGCTGAAGGATTATATGCGGATACCCTTAGCCCAGAGGATCTTGCTGCAATTATGGAAGGGGGTGAGTTTAGCGAATCTGACAGAAAAGAACGACCCGGTGATATTGGGAAGTTTCTAAAGGATGCAAAAAGCGAGGCAGAGGTTAGAAGGGCATGGGAAGACTGGGCTGATTACGGTACCCCTACGGACGGCTCCAGTGATACTATAGTGGTTGATCCTACTACGGGTGTTGATATACTTTATGATGGCTCAACCCCGGTCTTGGATATGATTGGTCCCGGAGCTTCTGGTACTTTTGGTGATAAGATGTCAGCAGAGGCTTTCTCAAGACCAGACATGGAGCTTGATGCTGCTACCAGAGCTATGATCGACGCAGATATGGCGTCTGGTATGGTTCCTGAAGTCGCTAGTTCCGCTGGGATGGTCAAAGGGCCCGGTGATGTCTGGGAATATGTCCCAAAAGGTGTCGCTGAGGCTGAGTTTAGACCTTCAGGATTAGCTAGGTTCGGTCTGGGAGCTGGATCGTTGGGCGCTGGCTTGATGACTACTGCTACGCCAATTAGCCCCTCTTCGTATATAGAGGGTGAAAGAGGTAGTCCACGTATTCCTGCGGCGCATCATGGACCTGTATGGCCTGAATTTATTCCTTCGTCACCTTTTGGCGCGTGGAAAGAAACATATATCCCTACTGCCGAAGAGTTAGAATTTATGTCTTCGGGAGAATTTAAAATGCCGGGCTTTGATCCGTTTGGAACCCCTCTTGGTCCTGATCCGTTTGGAACCCCTCTTGGTCCTGATCCATTTGGAGCTCCTCTCTTGCCTTCACCTCTGATGATGCCATGACAGATAAACAAGACCAATTCATAGAGAACTATGTACTTACCGGGAATGCCACTAAGTCTGCTATTGCTAGTGGATACTCCCAGAAGACTGCAAAGGTTAAGGGTTCGCAACTAAAGGCTCAACTCCGACATGAGATACTTGAGGCAACTCAAAAGGTATTAGCAGATAAGATCCCAGAGGGGCTTAACTGGCTTACAGAACTCGCAAGAGAAGCAGAGAGCGAGTCTGTGCGTCTCGGAGCTATCAAGGATCTACTTGACCGGGCTGGCCTTAAACCCGTTGAACGAATCGAAACAACGACAGTTGAACAGATGTCAGACGAGGAAATCAAAAAAGAAATAGATGCTCTCACGAGACATTAGTAGAAACTTAGAACTCCTTAGGGAGCAGAAAAAAAGAATACGATTCAACAGGATAGATCAGTACGATCCTTATCCTTATCAGCAGAAGTTCCACGATACAAGCAAGGATAGCAATCAACGCTTGTTAATGGCTGCGAATCGTATAGGAAAATCATACTGCGGTGCAGCAGAAATGTCTTTCCATCTGCGAGGGATGTACCCTGAGTGGTGGAAAGGTAGGCGATATGATCAGCCTATCACAGCATGGGCTGGTGGTGTGTCCAATGAGACTACAAGAGATATAGTACAGGCAGAGTTATTGGGTTCCCCTGACGATCCTGACGCGTTTGGTTCCGGTGCAATTCCTAAGAATTATATAATAAGAACGGAAAGAAAGCCGGGTGTACCGAATGCTAAAAGTGTCGCGCTAATACGACATGTCAGCGGAGGGAACTCTTCTTTACATTTCAAAGCTTATGAGATGGGACAGGAGAAGTGGCAGGGACGTTCTGTAGACGTTGTGTGGCTAGATGAAGAACCTAGCAGAGAGATATACTCACAAGCGGTCACCAGAACGCTAGACAGGCGCGGTATGGTCTATATGACCTTTACCCCTGAGGCAGGTATGACTGAGACTGTAGCGGCCTTTGTGAACCGTATACAGAGCGGACAGAGCCTAGTCAATGCTACATGGGATGATGCCTCTGAGAAGATCAAGTCTTTGTATGGTGAACAAGGCCATTTGTCTGAGGTTGTTATGCAGCAGATCCTATCTGCGTACTCCCCGCATGAGAGGGAGATGCGTCGATATGGACGACCGTCAATAGGTTCAGGGCTTATATTCCCTGTTAACGAAGAGAGGCTAATTACTGATCCAATAAAGTTAGAGGATCATTGGCCTAGAATAGCAGCAATTGACTTTGGTTGGGATCATCCTACAGCGGTAGTATGGTGTGCTGTAGATAGAGATGAGGATATATTCTATGTATATGACTGTCATAGGGAGTCTAAAGCCTCTCCAGCGATACACTCACAGGCTATATGCTCTAGACCTCATTTTATCCCCATTGCTTATCCCCATGATGGCAATAGACGAGATTCTATGGGTAATCCCGGTTTGGCTGAGCAGTATCGTAATCTAGGCTGTAACTTTCTGCTGTCTCACTTCTCTAATCCACCAGCATTAGGTGAGAATAAAGGATCTAACTCTGTAGAAGAAGGGTTGATGGCTATGCTCCAGTCAATGGAGGCTGGTAAATTTAGAGTATTTTCTACATTACCTAACTGGTTTGAAGAATTCAGAATGTATCACAGGAAGGGAGGAAAGGTGGTTCCATTTAGGGATGACCTAATGAGTGCAACAAGGTACGCTTTCCAATCTCAACGATTCGCAGTATCAGGAACTGACCCTGCGTGGACACAGGATATAACATACAAGAATTATGGCATCGTCTAAAATAACAGATACAGAGTTACTGGCTAGAATACAGGGTGAGATAACTGACGCTTTAGGCTATAGCGATACTATTTCAAAGCAGCGGGAAGAGGCTATGAAGTATTACTATGCTGAGAAGTTTGGTAATGAAGTAGAAGGGCGCAGTCAGTACGTTGATTCCTCAGTGATGGATACGATTGAGTGGATCAAGCCTTCCCTTATGAGAGTGTTTGCGTCTGGTGATGAGATGGTAAGCTTTAGCCCTGTTGGCCCCGAAGATGTAGAGGCGGCTAAACAGGCTACAGACTATGTAAACTATATCTTTACTAAAGACAATCCGGGTTGGGAGATTCTTTACACATGGTTTACTGACGCTCTACTACAGAAGAACGGTATAGTCAAATGCTGGTGGGACGAGTACGAAGACTACAACCGAGAAGAATACAATAACTTAGACGAGCAAGAGTTCAATGCTTTGCTCATGAGTCCGGGTGTAGATGTTATTGAGCATACACCAGCAGAGGGTTATCACGATGTAGTTATTAGTCGTAAAGCTGCTATTGGTAAAGTTAAGATTGAGAACGTTGTTCCTGATGAATTCTTAATCTCAAGAGAATCCAAGACGATTGAGGATGCTAGGTTTGTCTGCCACAGAGTAAAGAAGACTTTATCAGAACTTCGTGAGATGTATCCTAGTGAAGACTTTGACCCTATGGAGTTAGCTGGCGGTCAATATGATTTTGATACCTCTATGTGGGGAGAAGCAAAAGCTCGTTATTCATTTGACAACTCTGCTGATAATGCATTCGGTGGATCAGTCAATATGGGTGATGAAGAAGCATTAAAAGAGTATTGGTTGCATGAGAGTTACTTGCGTACTGATTGGGATGGTGATGGAATTGCAGAATTAAGAAAGGTTTGTTCAGTAGGAAGTTATATTATAGAGAATGAGCCAATTGATCGCATTCCTTTCGTTAGTATTACACCAGTAAAGATTCCTCATAAGTTCTTTGGTCTATCTATTGCTGATCTTATCATGGATATCCAGCTCATTAAGTCAACGCTAATGCGTAACTTGATGGACAATATGTATAACCAGAACTATGGTAGGTATGCAGTTCTTGAGGGTCAAGCGAATTTAGATGATCTGCTAACCCAGAGACCCGGCGGTGTAGTTCGTGTTAAGTCTCCTAATGCGGTAATGCCTTTGGCTACTCCACAGTTGGAGCAGTCATCCTTTGCCATGCTTGAGTATCTTGATAAACTCCGTGAGTCTAGGAGTGGTGTAAACAAATACTCGCAGGGATTGAACGAGAACGCATTAAAGTCTCATACGACAGCTACAGCGGTTTCCGCTACGATGACCGCAGCGCAATCAAGGGTAGAGCTGATAGCTCGATGCTTTGCTGAGACTGGTGTTAAAGAACTGATGAGAAACATCTATGAGTTAGTTCTGAAGAACCAAGACCACGAGCGAGTTATTATGCTTAGGAATGAATGGGTTCCTGTGCGTCCTGATATGTGGCGAGATAAGTATGACTGCACAGTCTCTGTTGGTATTGGTAGTGGTAATAAAGACCAGCAGCTTATGCACCTAACTACGATGTTGAGTTTCGCCGGTGATGCAATGCGTGGTGGATTAAAGATTGTCAATGAGAAGAACATGTACAATATGGGCGCAGCTCTTATTAAGAACATGGGATTCCAGAATGTTGATGATTTCTTAACTGATCCAGATACTGTTCCGCCACAACCTGATCCGGGCGATGATCTAGAAAAGCAAGAGATGGAATTGAAACAGAAAGAACTTGAAATTAAAGCCGCTGACATTCAGATAAAACAAATGAGATTACAAAAGGATGCAGCAGCAGATGACATTGATGCAAGACTGAAGATGGCTGAACTAGCACTTGAAGCGGAACAGAAAAGACCTGTTGCTATAGGTTAGTTATGCCATTTAAAAGTAAAAAGCAAAAAGCGTATTTGGCTATTAACGTTCCAAAGGTTCACAAGAAGTGGTCAAAGACATACGGAAAGAAAACTAAAACTACTAGTAAAGGAAAATCTCGTAAAGCTTAATGTCAACAATTGAAGAAGAGCGCGCTAATAGACTTCTTAATGATCCAGTATTTAAAGAAACATTAGACGCGCTAGAACAAGAATTAAAAACAACTTGGTACAATTCAGGTATCAGGGAAACCGAAGCCAGAGAACATTGCTGGCTTTCTCTAAGACTCCTTGAGAGAATTCGCACGCATATCACCTCGATCATTGAGACGGGTGAGATGGCACGAAAGCTTAAGGAATATCATATATAGGAGATTTAAAGATGGCGGACACGCAACCAGCCCCGCAAGAGGAAGTATCCTCTAAAGCGCTTCCGGGAAGTTTAGCGGAAGCAGAAGAAGCACTTCTAAGGATGATGAACCCTCCACCGGAGGATAATGAAGAGTCCGAAGAAGTAGAAGCATCAAAGGAAGTAACCGATGATGAACCAGAAGCTTCTGATAACCGATATTCATCTGATGAAACCGAAAGGGAAGACGATGATGAGGAAGAAGAAGAGACTGATGAATCAACTGAAGAAGAAGAGACTGATGATGAGTCTGAAACCGAAACTGTCTATACCGTCAGAGTTGATGGTAAAGATGTTGAGGTCACTGAAGACGAACTCGTAAAGGGATACTCTCGACAGTCTGATTATACAAAGAAAACTCAAGAGTTAGCTGAATATCGTAGACAGATGGATGGCGCGCTACAACAAGCGCAGCAAGAAATCCAACAGACTCAGCAAGCTAGAGCGCAGTATGTAGATGCCGTTGAAGCGGCTATCTCTTCAAACTATGCACATCTGCAGCAATTCCAGAATGTTGATTGGGAACGCTTAAAGACTGAAGATCGAGAAGAATATTTGACCAAGCGCGATGACTATAGACAAGCGCAAGAGCAAATAGCAGAACTTCAGAACCAACATAAGGTTGCTAATGAACAACAGCAATCTGAAATGGCAGAGCAGCATAAACGGATGTGGATGGAGGAACATCATAAGATGTCTCAGATCCTGCCGGAGTGGAGAGATGAAGAAAAGCGTATAGCGATCTCCAAAGCTATTGGGGAATATGCTGTTGGACAAGGGTACACTAAGGAAGAATTAGATACTCTAGTGGATCACCGATCTATTCTTATGCTAATGAAAGCTAAGGCTTATGATGACGTTCACAGGAAGCAACATTCAGTCCGCTCCAAGAAAGTCAAAAATAAACCAAAGGTTGTTCGATCAAAAGCAAAGCAAGAGAAGGCTCCATCCAAAGCGCGTAAGCGTACTGCACAAATGAACCGCCTACGAGAAACCGGCAAAGTCGATGACGCTGCCGAGGTCTTGTTTGGCATGATGCAATAACTTCTTTTTGGAGAAATAATAATGGCAATTGCTGCTGACACGTCACTAACTTATAGTTCTGTGGCGATTAGAGAAGACTTGTCTGATGTAATTTCTAATATCTCCCCTATGGATACTCCTTTTATGTCTGGTTGTGGTAAAGAAAAAGCTGATAATACTTATTTTCAGTGGCAGACGGATACGATTGGCGCAGGTGGTGCTAATCGAGTAATAGAAGGTGATGACAGCCCAGCCGCAGTGGCTCGGGCACTTCCAACTAAGGTGGGGAATTACACTCAGATTAGTAGATATGTGGTGCAAACCTCAGGCACCGATGATGTTGTTGACTACGCTGGTCATGGCAAGCATCAAGCTTACCGTTTGGCTAAACGTGGGAAGCAGATGAAACGCGATATGGAGTATATGTTTACGCAAAATATCGCACAGGTTGCTGGTAATGCGACTCTTGCACGCGCATCGGCTGGTCTCCCTTCGTGGCTAAAAACTAACTATGTTTCTATGGGCGGTACTGGTTCCCCTGCTGCTCCCGCCACTGGTGGTGGAACGGCTGCGGCAACAGATGCTGGCTCAGTAATTAGTATTACAGAAGCGAAAATGAAGGAAGTCATCAAGGATTGTTATGATTCTGGTGGCAACCCTGATACGGTGCTATGTAAGCCCGACATTAAACAAGCCATTTCTGGTTTGTCTAGTCTTGGTGTTACCACTCTGAACACCGATCTCAATAGTCCCAAACCGGGCTTTGCGGTTGGTGCAGTTGATGTCTATGTTTCTGACTTTGGTAATTTCAAGATTGTCCCTGACAGGAATCAGAATAGATCGAGAGATGTATTCTTCCTTGATATGGACTTCTGGGCAATCGCATGGCTAAGGGATTTCCACACAATTGATTTAGCGAAACAAGGTGACTCAACCAAACAGATGTTGATTGGTGAGTTTGGTCTAGTTTCAAAGAATGAAGCTGCTAGTGGTGTTCTTTCTAATTGTGATGTCTAAGTAGGTAAGTAGGGGGTGGGGAAACTCACCCCCTTTATCTAAGGATAATTATGAAAATCGTCAATAAAGAAATCGAGAAGATAGCCAATAAGATGCTCGTTGGTAAGCCGAAGGAAGAGAAGGAAAAAAAGAAAGTCCATAAGACAAATAAACAATGGCTTAAAGAAGGGGCTAAAGAAGGTAGCGGGGCTGACTTTGGTGGAGTGAAGATATACCATGTCTAAATATTTACTTGACGAATCAAATGGTACAAGAGTAGAGATGTGGTTTGATGACTTTGATGATAGCTTTAGGTTTGTTGAAACTCAAGATGCTTCACGAATACTAGACGAGAACAAACGCAAGTTCAATGATTATGGCGATTACCTTTCTGTAGGGAAAAGAGGGTTCTGGCATCATACACACTCGATACCAAAACCAACTTACCAGAAATGGAAGAATGAAACAAAAGTTCCAAACGGAGAAGGTGGTTGGTTATACATGATAGAACAAGACCCCAAGGTTCTTGCATCTTATCTTAACGATCCAGACTACGCGTACTTCAGAACATCTAACACAAAATTATAGGTAACACAATGGCTTATTCAAATATTAACAGTAATGTATTTCGCCCAGGTGTGACGCATACGCTATCTGCTACCACAGTTAGTGGGGCAACACTCACATCTGCGTTCGCAACACAGATTAACCAAGTGATGATCACTGTAACTGCTGCGTGTTTTATCGAATTCGGCACAGCACCAACAGCGTTAGTGGCATCATCAGTATTTCTTACTGCCAATACACCATATATCTTTTCTGTCAGCGAAGCTAATAAAGTTGCTGCTATTACAGGTTCTGGTACTGCTTCTGTATACGTCACTGAACTAACTAGATAATGGCTCTTTCAAACTTCTCTGAATTAAAAACAGAGATTGCTGATTATTGTGATCGTAGCGATTTAACTACACAGATTCCTACGTTTATCAAACTTGCCGAAGCGCGGATGAACCGCTCTTTGCGGGTGCGCCTGATGGAAACTGTAAAGCTAATATCTACTATTGGTGATAGTAAAAGGTATCCTCTACCATCTGATTACTTACAGTTAAGAACAATACAGTATGATAACAGCACAATAGCTTCAAGCACGCTAGATGGGGATATTACAGATTCTGCAACATCCATAGTGTTAGCATCTTCTACTGGTTTTACCGCTAGTGGAACCATACTGATAGGTTCTGAACAGATTACATATTCTGCAATTTCAACCGATACCTTGACTGGTTGTGTTAGAGAGGTTAACGGGACTGCAAAAGTTGAACATACTTCTGGTGATGCTGTAACAGAGATATATACCACATTTACTGCTGGTAGTATCTCAACAGGTGTTTCGAGAGTTAGACCTCTTAATTATGTTGCACCACAACTATTGACAAGATTGAATGCAGGAAGTGTATCCGGCCTTCCAGAGATGTATACAATGAGGGCGGGATATATATTGATTGGCCCTGTTCCTGCAGGAGTATACACTATTGAAATAGATTATTACGCTAAGGTTGTAGCGTTGTCAGATACAGCGCCAACCAATACAATGCTTACAAACAATCCAGACGTATATCTTTATGGGGCTTTGATGGAGGCAGAACCGTTCTTGATGAATGATGGAAGAGTAGCTTTGTGGCAAGCTGGATTTGCAAGAGCTATTCAAGACATTCAACTTCAAGACGATAAAGACTCTCACTCAGGCAATTCTATGAGAGTGATGAACACAAGTGGTTATTACTAGGAGCAAATTATGGCGGTAGAAACTGGCAATTATATTGATGATCTAGTTATAACTAATCCTCTATCTTCAGATCTAGTATCAGAAGGGGATAATCAGCTTAGATTGATTAAGACATTTGTAAAGCAATCGTTCCCGTCTGTTGACGCTCCGGTACATGCGATTCATACCGGGAGCACAACTCCTGCTACTGCGATAACTGAGGGGTTAATTTGGATAGATACCTCTGCTGGTGCTGGCAACCACATAATCAAAGTATATGATGGTGCTACTTTCCTAACCCTTCCATTTAGTGTAGAGGCAGCTAAGACAGTTGATGTGGATGGCGGTACGATTGATGGAACTATAATCGGTGGTACAACTCCAGCGGCTGTAACCACAACCAGCTTGGTTGCTACTACTGCCGATATTGACGGCGGAACTATTGACGCATCGGTTATAGGTGGGACTACCCCAGCCGCAGTATCGACTACAAGTTTAGTTGCTACTACTGCTGATATTGACGGTGGTACTGTTGATGGTACTACAATTGGTGTAACAGCCCATACTTCAGTTAAAGGAACGACGCTTGAGGGAACGACAAGCCTCCAGCTAGCTACAGGCGCTACAGTAACAGGAATTGATGATGGTGATGTAGCCACGGGAAGTGCGGTACTGTTAGCTACTCAGAATGCTGTTAAGACGTATGTAGACTCTGCAGTAACTGCTTCTGACTTAGATTTTGAGGGTGATGGCGGCACTACTGGTTCAGTAGACTTAGATAGCCAAACATTAGACATAGCTGGTGGCGCTAGCATAACCACAACCGCATCAGGGCAAACATTAACTGTAGCCGCTGACGATGCAACCACTGCTGTTAAAGGTGTAGCATCATTCTCCTCTGATAACTTTGGTGTAACTGCTGGCGCAGTAACCATAAAGGATGCGGGTGTAGCTAACGCTGAACTAGCTGACATGGCGGCTAATACCGTTAAGGTTAGGAATGCTAATTCGTCTG
>Ga0302118_10000771_pt1 | contig 15514 bp, 15 predicted proteins | sample AG5_331_MG_FD_203126 | JGI IMG/M metagenome (GOLD analysis project Ga0302118, IMG submission 203126) | Marine microbial communities from Western Arctic Ocean, Canada - AG5_33.1 | ecosystem: Environmental > Aquatic > Marine > Oceanic | place: Canada: Western Arctic Ocean | collected 2017-10-01 | reverse complement strand
GCAATGGTATTTGTGCCTTGCAAGGACGGCATTAGCCACAATGAGCTTGAAGATGCCAAGCAAGAGCACCTCACTGCAGGGTGTAATGTATTGTTCCAGGCTGTGCTAAATCAAGCCATGTAGCTAGCAACAAAACCCAAAGTCGTTACAAAGTTAGGCGCTGGCCTAGGTTTTTGACTACCTGGCCCCATTGCAATTAACCAATGATTTCCCCCTTCGCTTTAATAGCTTGCCACTGAGCGTAGTTGACTTGGTTGGCCATTAAAGTTTACGACGGCCGTAGTGTCATACCTGATGGTGACCAAGGTATCATGATCCGCATTATTAAATGCTCAATCCATGAGCTATACCAAGCAACCTCACCTTTTACAACTGAAACATCAGCATCATCGATTATGATTGTCTACGACAATAGAGTTAGTAGCATACACAGGCGCAGATTCAGTAACAGGCTAACTTAGCTTATTGATTCACGCTAAAGATTAAATTTAGCATGTGGTGAACAAAGTTTTTTGGGGGTATTTATGGGGGTATATTTCCATGTATAAAGTATATTATTTACTAAAAACAGTTAGTTAAGTTAGGTATTCGATAGAGTTAGGCTCCACCATTTATTCGTTCGGCGATGGCTTACATCGTCCATCAAACCTGCATTCGCGGGGTTTTTTGTGTCTGTAACTTAAGTCCATATCAAGTTCAAGTAAGCGGTGTTGCCATCCATCTTTGGTATTGGTCTTTGATAGTTCAGCTTTTTACGTCAATTTTTTCAGCATGACGGTATAGTTTTTCACTTAAGGTATCAAACAAAGCTTTCTCTTTTTCAGTAAAACACGTCAATAGCTGCTGCTCATAATTGTATGAAACAGGCACTATTTGATTGTAAATATCTAAACCAGTCACACTAAGACTGAGGTTGTGCCTGCGTCTATCTTCGGAATCAACCACTCTTTCTACTAATGTACGTAACAATAAGTTTTTTAACGCCCGGCTAACAATTGATTTTTCAATCTGAATTTTTGCAGATACTTCATCTGCTGAGGCTCCCGGATATTCTCCAAGCATTGCCATTATTCGCCATTCATTCACAGAAAGTGCAAATTTATTTTTATATGTTTTAGCAATAATCCCACTAATACGATTAGAAAGTATAGAAATACGATAAGGAAGAAACCGCTCTAGCACTAAGACAGGTGGATGTTTAGTTGTCATGGATATGTGTTCCGTTTCTTTTATATTGCATATAGTTGTAATTACAACTATATTGGTTGCGATCACAACCAATATACGCGGTTACTTCACAATCATAAAGTGATTTAAGTAGCGGCTAATAGCAAATTATACCTGGAGCAACTATGACTGACCTTTTTGAGAATCCAATGGGCTTATGCGGATTTGAATTCATTGAGTTTTGTTCTATCGAACGTGGAGTCCTTGAGCCTGTGTTTGAAATGACAGGCTTCACCAAAGTTGCTTCACACAAAACCAAGCAAGTAGATTTATATCGCCAAGGCGGCATAAACCTTTTGATCAATTATGAGCCTGCCAGCAATGCCTTTTATTTTGCTCAAGAACACGGGCCAAGCGCGTGTGGAATGGCGTTTAGAGTCAAAAACTCAAAAGTAGCTTATGACCGCGCACTGGAACTTGGGGCTCAAGCGATTGAAATTCCAGTTGGGCCAATGGAGTTACGCTTGCCTGCGATCAAAGGTATTGGTGGAGCACCTCTGTATTTAATTGACCGCTTTGAAGAAGGAACTTCAATATATGATATTGATTTTGATTTTATTCCTGGCATAGATCGTAACCCTGAAGGTTGCGGATTTAATGTTATCGATCATCTAACTCATAACGTATATCGCGGCAGAATGGACTATTGGTCTAACTTCTATGAAAGTTTATTCAACTTTAGACAAATTAGATATTTTGACATTAAAGGTGAGTACACGGGCCTTTTATCCAAAGCACTTACTGCACCTGACGGGCTAATCCGCATACCATTAAATGAAGAAGCCTCTAAAGAAACAGGGCAGATTGAAGAGTTTCTAATGCAATATAATGGCGAAGGAATTCAACATATTGCTTTTTCTTGCGATAATTTGCTTGAGTGTTGGGACACGTTAAAGGCCATGGGAACACCGTTTATGACCGCTCCGCCGGAAGCATATTACGCTATGTTGGATCAACGATTACCTAATCATGGCGAACCAGTGGATGAGTTACAAACACGTGGCATCTTGCTTGATGGGTCTACAGAGAATGATGACCCAAGGTTGTTACTTCAGATTTTCTCTAAGCCGTTAATCGGGCCTGTATTCTTTGAATTCATACAACGCAAAAAAGATGATGGGTTTGGCGAAGGAAACTTCAAAGCACTTTTTGAGTCGATTGAACGAGACCAGGTTAAGCGCGGCGTTGTCGGCAATAATACATAATTGATAAGCGGTATAAAAATGTCAAAACTTAACGAAACCCATGATATAGGTCTACAAAGCTGGATTGACTCAGCCAATAGCCTCACAACAGACTTCCCGATCCAGAACCTACCGTTTGCCATATTTAAGGAACGTAATACTGATCAAGCATTTAGGGCCGGTGTTGCAATCGGTGATTTAATCGTTGATATGCCTGCTGCTCATAATGCAGGCGTATTTGACGATCACCTCAGCTCTGCTTTAGATCTCTTATCACAAGACGCTCTAAATGAGTTTATGCAATTAGGCGAGGTTGTATGGTCTGCAATACGGCTTTCTTTATCACGCGCCTTAAGACAAGGTTCTAAACACCAAGGTGCTATAGAAAGTTGCTTGGTTGCCCAATCGGACGCCGAATATAAAGTGCCTGCCAATATCGGCGATTACACTGACTTTTATACATCGATAAATCATGCTACCAATGTTGGCAAGTTATTTCGGCCAGACAACCCTTTACTACCTAACTACCAATGGATTCCTATTGGCTACCATGGCCGTAGTTCTTCTATAGGCATTTCTGGGCAGCAATTTCACCGTCCATATGGGCAACTGAAAGCTCCTGATCAAAAAACACCCACATTAGCACCCTGTAAAAGGCTCGATTATGAGTTGGAAGTGGGTATCTACATTGGTAAAGGAAATGAGTTAGGTAAACCCATTTTAATTGAAGAGTCAGAACAACATGTGTTTGGGCTGTGTTTGTTTAATGACTGGTCTGCTCGTGACATCCAAGGCTGGGAATACCAGCCTCTAGGGCCATTTTTATCAAAGAGTTTTGCCTCTACTGTCTCTCCTTGGGTTGTAACAATGGAGGCATTGGCACCATACAGACAAGCGTGGACTAGGCCTAGCGATCATCCACAACCATTACCTTATCTAGATTCAACGCAACACAGAGCTTCTGGTGCTGTGGATATGAAGTTAGAGGTGTTATTAAAAACACCAACAATGGACGTTGCAGAGCGAGTGGGCTTAAGTAATTTCAATCAGGCGTATTGGTCTATTGCTCAAATGGTGACACATCATTCAGTTAATGGTTGTAACTTAAAAGCAGGTGACTTTTTTGGTAGCGGCACGCAGTCTGGTACTACCAAAGACAGTGTTGGAGCATTACTTGAAGCCACCGCAGGAGGTAAGAACCCAATCACCTTATCAAACGGAGAAACTAGAACCTTTTTAGAAGATGGCGACACCGTTATATTGCGGGGTTGGTGCCACAGTAAAGGGCTGCCGCGCATTGGTTTTGGAGAGTGCTCTGGAACGATACTGCCGTCTATAAGTAGGGGTTCAATTGTATGAAAATTGAACACATCCATCACGTTGCATATAGATGCCACGATGCAAAAGCAACCGTAGAGTGGTACGTCAAAAATCTAAAAATGGATTTTGTATTGGCTATCGCTGAGAATGAAGTGCCCTCCACTAAAGAATCAGATCCCTACATGCATGTTTTTTTAGATGCGGGGCAAGATAATGTACTGGCATTTTTTGAACTACCAACCAAGCCCAAAATGGGTAAAGATCAAAATACACCCGACTGGGTACAACATATAGCCTTTAAAGTTAAGGATATGGAGACCTTGTTAGCGTATAAAAACCATCTAGAAGGTAATGGTGTTAAAGTGCTTGGGGTAACCAACCATTCAGTTTTTCACTCTATTTACTTTTTTGATCCAAACGGTCATCGCTTAGAGCTTGCAGCACCCGACAAACAAGAAAAAGCTAAAATTGAGCGGCTTGATAAAGTGAAATGGCAAATGCTTGAAGAGTGGTCAAAAACAAAACAAGCTCCAAGCCACGCAGGTTGGATACATTCAAACGAATAAAAGCCTATGACAAATCTAAATTTAAGTACTTATTTCCGAAGCACTGCTGCCTACCGTGTACGAATAGCCCTCAATTATAAAGAGCTAGAGCACACCCTCATTCCAGTCAATCTATTGAGTGAGGGAGGGCAACATAAGAAAGCAGAATATTTAGATAAATCACCCAACGGATTGGTCCCTATTCTTGAAATAGAAACGGCTGTTTTGCATCAATCGTTAGCCATTATGGAGTATTTGGAAGAAACGTATCCTAACAACCCTATATTACCAAATGATCCTGTTGACCGTGCACATGTACGTGCCTTTGCTCAAACAATTGCCTGTGACATTCACCCTCTAAATAATTTGCGTGTACTGCAATATTTAAGTAATGAATTAAAAGTTAGCGATGATGAAAAGCAAAGCTGGTATGCCCATTGGGTAAAGCTTGGCTTTACTAGCTTAGAAAAACGTTTAAGCAATAATGGCAAAAGTGACTTTTCTTTTGGCAACAAGATTACAATGGCAGATATTTGTTTAATACCGCAAATTTATAATGCTCATCGATTAAATTGCCCTATGGGCGACTATCCAAATATTGCTAGAATTAATGAGAACTGTTTAAAGCTAGACGCGTTTGCTAAGTCATTACCTTCTATGCAGCCTGATTCGATTGACTAAAACGAGCTTTTTAAACCCTACGATCTTCTATTTTATTAATATAAATCATTTAGTTAAGTTATAAGCGCGTAAAACTGGCATTGGTGAGGTCAACGGTTCGACCCCGTTAGAGTTCATTATTTAGTCGTTCGGCGATGACTTACGCCTAATGACAGAAGTTAGTATAATGAGTTCATCTAACGTGGTGAACAATAACCTGACTCTAGGCCTTTGGGAGACAACACCCATTGCCATACCTGTAAATCACGGGCTCTAAACGCACCGGCAGAGGATAGCAAATAATACTCCCACATACGCTTAAACGGAGTGTTTCACAGTTCGCGCGCCCAGTACCGAATTCGCGTAAATGACTGCATTAGATTCGGACCAACCAATCGATTCCCCCTCGGAGGGGGAACTACGATATTCAAACCCTCTGATACCGTTGACTCTCCAGCCAGTTAACAATGACTGTAGGAAATAAAGTAGGAAGCTTTAGTGAAACCAAAAGTATATTCTGTCAGCTAATTTAGGGGGTGGGGGCCGTGGGACTTCTGTCGTTTAACTGTGGTAGCCGAGTAGACATTTAAAAAAGTGAAATCCAAAAGTAAAAAAAGGCCAACTCAGGTTTAAACTTAAGTGGGCCTATATATTTTAGCTGTGTGGTTTTAGTGAGGGTGTTAAAACTTGTCACAGTTTGCTGAAATAGCTCTCGAATTTGAAGTGTGAGTAGATAAATATAAAAACTTGCCCTCGTGGAGGTACAAACTGCTATATTTGTCATATGCATTCTAGGAATCTTGATTAGGCCAATACCGATCTTTAGTTAATGGCATCACTGCCTCAGAAAATAGCCATCCTATCCAAACACGATAGATTTCTTAGCTTGGTCAACCTTAAGTTGAAACTTTTCTAGCTTGTAGTTTTTCTTTTCTCCTTCGAGTGTTAATTCTACAAAATTAGTCATCTGACAGTAATAAACATCTCCCCAGTTTGCACTAGCCACTCCACTAGCCAACAGCAGTGAAAGCGTTAAACCAATTATTATCTTCTTAATACTAATGCTTTCGTCCTTAACAATCCGTATAGTTACTTTCTAAGCAACGTGAAGACATGTCCTGTGCCTTGTTGATATGAGGAATACTCATTTCATTAGTAACATTTTCTTTAAGACCATTAGCGGTCTCGTCACCATTTTTTGCAGCTAAGTTAAACCACATATAAGCTCGAATATTGTCTGCCTGCACACCGTTGCCAGTGTAGTAAGTAAGTCCCAGCCTAGTTTGAGCCTCACCAAACCCCTGCTCAGCAGACAAGGTGAGCAACTTTAACGCAGTCTTAGCATTCGCTGGAACACCTTCACCTCTAGCGTACATGCCACCCAGTTCATATTGGGCCTCAGCAAAACCTTGCTCAGCGGCTAGAGTAAGCCACTCCGCAGCTGTCTTATCGTTCTCTAGGACACCGTTACCATTGGCGTACATAACACCCAAATTATTTTGAGCAATAACATGACCCTGCTCAGCCAAAGGAACCCACTCCGCTAAAACAGTTTTAAAATCACCTGCGGCGAGCGCCTTAAGGCCTTTGTTAAAATCGCCAGCAGAAGCTACAGCTACGCCACTAGCCAACAGCAATGACAGCGTTAATCCTGTAATTATTTTTTTGATGCTCATGTTTCGCCCTTGAAAGGTTGTAATGATTTCTTGTTAGGTGGTCAAATTCACTGTACCACTACAGGTAATTCTATTGAGGGATATTCTGTAGATATTATGAGTCAATACTGACGACACGTGCAATATAGTCAGCAATCATTAGGTCTAGATGGGCACCACCACCATTTTTAAATACTGTGATTTCATTATCTGACGTTCGAGCAGACTGTTCTCCAACAGTGAGGTCATAAAAGTCGCCTTTGATATCTGTTTCCAGGATCACACCAGCAGCAAGGGGTATCATCAATTCGCCAATATGATGAAGTGTGGTTTCGCGGCTGTCGACATAGATCGATCCTTTTGAAATCAACACGTCATCTGCCTCACGCATATCCGCTTTGTACGCCCCGATAAGGTCAATATGTGTACCTGGAGAGATCCACTCACCTTTTAGCACGGGTTCACGTGCCATTGTTGCTGAACTAATAATGTCACTCTGGGCTGCAGCTTCAGCCAGATTTTCAGCTACGACAAGGTTTACCTTCAAATCAACCAACCGCGCTACGAGACTTTTCGCTTGGTCGGTGCGTCTGGCCCAGATAGAAATGGTTTCTAGTGAAGGAAATGTCTCGTGGTAGGCCCGTACAAGGCTTTCAGCAACAACACCCGCGCCCACAATTAGCATTGTTTTGCTGTTCTTGCGCGCTAATAACTGAGCCCCAAGAACTGAGTCTGCTGCCGTTTTCAGTTCGGTCACTAACTTACTGTCGATAATGGCATTGAGCGCACCGTTCACTGGATCGTAAACCATCATGCCGCCCTGAATTGTGGGTAGGCCTTTACTTGAATTAGCATCCATTACAGTCACTGCTTTAACGCCGTATCCAAGGCCCTCTATGTAAGCCGCGCGATTCAATAGGGTGGCTGTCTTGGGGCCGAGGAAAAGATCACCGATTTGTGCTTTTGGGAGGCTGTGCCCCTCACGTATAGCTGCAACTGCGCCTTTCCAGGTGACCAAGTGGATAGCACTGTCGTATGTAATGTAGTTAGCGCTCATTACTATGCTCTCTTAGATTTCAGATAATTGATTAATGACGCTTTTGCACCTTGTACATGATCGTAGGTGAGTTTCGCTGCTCGTTCTGCATCTCCAGCTTCGTATGCCTCTAGAATTAACGCATGTTCACGTGTCGCAAGATCCATACCATCAGTTAGGGAAAGCTGAGCCCGTAAATAACGGTCTAAACGATCGAGCAGTCCATTGATAACGCTTATGTAATTGGGTGATCCCTCGGCATCGTACATACTGCAATGGAATTTTCGATTTAAATCACTCCACTCTTCTGGAATCATAGCCTCGCCAAAAGCGCGATGGTAGGACCGTACCTGGTCAGAATTCTTCCCCTGCTTACTCAAAATAGAGCGCCTTATCGCATCACTTTCAACGGTGGCACGCAGATCAAAAATCTCATCGATATCCTCAATGCTGATCGCGGCAACTACAGCCCCCTTATAACGACGTGTTTCGACAAGCCCTAGCTGTTCCAGACGGGCGATGGCCTCTCGTACTGGAATGCGGCTGGTATTGAATGCTTTTGCGATCTCGTCCTGTCTCAATGCCGCACCGTCATCTAGCTCTCCGATGATAATAGCCCGACGTAGGGCATCGAAAACGATGGTTGTTGCAGATTTGGATTGAGCCACATCAACAGGTTTGAAACTCATGCTATTGCCCCGAGTTAATTTTTTACTGTCAAACTCAACGTACACCGTTTGTCATTGTCTTAGCATTTTATCATTCAATCGTACTTATTGGATATTATCTATTAGATACACTATATTGCATATTATATATTGGATCCAATTTTTGAAAAACAAACAAAAATAGTGGAGCAAATCTAAGGTAAAAATATCAATGCGCAGTACAAAAATCATACACGTTGTATCCTGCCACGCTGAGGGTGAGGTCGGGGATGTCATTGTTGGAGGGGTTTCCCCTCCACCTGGAGATACCATTTGGGATCAGCGAAAATGGATAGCTGAAGACAATACACTGCGAAATTTCATGCTAAATGAACCTCGTGGTGGCGTATTTCGCCATGTTAATCTACTCGTGCCACCTAAGCATCCTGAAGCTGACGCCGCATGGATCATCATGGAGCCCGAAGATACTCCACCAATGTCAGGGTCTAATGCTATTTGCGTGGCCACAGTACTCCTTGATGCTGGCATTATTTCAATGCAAGAGCCCGTAACTACTATGGTGCTCGAGGCTCCTGGTGGGATAGTGAGTGTGCGCGCGGACTGCGCCAACGGTAAGGCTGAGCGTATTACGCTTGAAAACCTGCCATCGTTTGTGGGCCTTATGGGTGCCTCGCTCGAAGTGGAAGGTTATGGCACTATTATTGTTGATACTGCTTTTGGCGGAGACAGCTTTGTTGTGGCCGATCCAGTAGCTTTAGGGTTGTCTTTAGAAGTAGATGAAGCGCGAGAAATAGCTGAACTGGGTGTCAAAATCACCAATGCCGCGAATGAACAGTTAATTTTTGAACATCCTACACAACCCGACTGGCGCCACCATTCCTTTTGTCTATTTGCTGGACCGTTATCGCGTAATGGTAAGAATTTATGCGCAAAATCAGTCGTTTCAATCAAGCCTGGAAAACTTGACCGCTCGCCTACGGGAACTGCAGTTTCGGCGAGAATGGCCCTGTTGTATACGAAGGGTGAAATGGGGCTGCAGGATCAATTTACTGGCAGTTCCATCATAGGTTCTGAATTTAGTGGAAAAATACTGGGTACCACAATGGTGGGTACTATTCCTGCTATCCGTCCAGAAATTAGCGGGAGAGGCTGGGTAACAGGCACACATCAGCACATGCTTGATCCAAGTGATCCGTGGCCTGATGGTTATCGAATCTCTGATACATGGAGTAGGTGCCAGTAAACTAAAACAAAGAGCAAGTTAACTTGCTCACTACTGAACTCATCTGGATAGCCGAAAAACGAATGGCTGGCTTCATGATCAACGCTGTGATAATTGGCCTCGCCATCTTGGAGTTGATTTTTCCGTGATGAAATATTATCCCTTGGCTGCGACTTTCTTCCACCCAACCCGCGAAGTCCTACCGCTTGGCAGCAACCTAGTGAAAGTGCTGCGAACGATCAGTTTTGGAAGGTTTTTGAGGCCTGTTTAGAAGGTTTTCCTGGCCAATACAGCCGAGCCTATATGATGCGTGAGTTCATCGGTTTAAGTACCGATGAAATATGTCAGCAATTAGACACGAGCGTAACTAGTCTCAATGTGCTCCTCTACAGGGCTCGCTCAAAGCTTAGAAAGTGTCTACAAACAAACTGGATTGATAAAGGGGCTTAACCAATGATGAATTGCAAATCAACCACTCAGCTTCTATCACAAGCGCAAGATCGAAAATTGACCTTTATAGAAACTGGCGGCGTTAAATTACATATCTCCATGTGCAAAGGTTGCCGCAATTACGGCAAGCAAATGAAACAGCTGAGTGATTTGAGTAAACGTTTTTAGAGCCAGAGTGAAAGTCAGAACCAAAACCATAATCATAGCCACATCACCACAAATAAAGAGGGCCGGCTTGGCTCAAACCCTGTAAACTCTAGCCTAGTTTTGACTCACTCATGAATGTGTTGCAGTAATCTGCAACCATTAGTGAATTAGTCCTATTTTACAGCTATAGAAATGACTGAGCTTATGCTTTGCATGACGATGGGAATTTTAATATACCAACCGTAGTGGAACTAACCAATGAAAGTTATTCGATGGATCTTGGGACAAATTATTTTGGTTCTAGATTTTCTTACCTCACCCAAAGCTTTAGTCAGAGGGGCAGCAGCGCAAAAAGCTATTGATGATGTGACGGCTACTATGTCGATGTATCAGTTTAAAACGTGTCCTTTTTGTGTCAAAGTTCGTCGCGAATTAAAGCGTCATTCGCTACACATTGAACTGCGTGATGCTAAAAATGATGCTGAAATTAAGGCAGAATTGGTACGCGAGGGTGGTCAACACAAAGTGCCTTGCCTAAGAATTGAAAAGCCAGATCAGTCTGTGGAATGGCTGTATGAGTCTAATGACATTATTGCCTACCTTAAAAATCAGTTTAAACTAGCATAGGCTCTAACAGTGCGGCCCACCGAGAATTGGTGGGCTAGTGAGTTAATGGTTTTTAGGTGCTTGTTTTAAAATAAATATATTTATTAAATTCTTTTTTTAAATCAACACTAATGCGGGCGTGTACTTTCCCTTGGCGCCCCATAAACGAACTTTTTTCTGCAACTGGAAATACACCTTCATGCCAAATGTTGGGGTGAATGTATAAGCCTTTTGTTCCATCAAAATAAAAGGCCTTAAAATCTTCAGGTTTAACATCATCGCCAGGTAAAGCCAGTGGCGATATAAATACCCCAGGTTTTGTTGGGAAAAATAATTGGCCTCCATCTGGGTGGTAGTTAACATGCCAAATATACATTTCCTTCGGAGGTGTATGGTTTTTGTTTGCAACAGGTGTATCTGGGTGCGACGAGTAAGCTAAAACATATTGACCATTTTCTTCATATTCACTGTTATTATGTTGTACCGCATTATTTTCTCCATACAATGTTGATCCATCCCACCATGTATTGAAAGACCCTTCTGTAGCACCCCCTTCATTTCCAGTACCTTGATCAATTTCACGCCAACCTTGTTTGGGCCAAGTGACTATTTCAATGTCGCTATTCTCATAGGAGTCGATCAAATAGCCATATCCCTTTAAGGACTCATTTGTTGCCTCAATAAGAGGGATCTCAATAGCTTGGGTAGGTGTCATGATACTTTTTCTGGGCTCTTATTTTAGTCGTATACTCGTTCATCAATTTCTAAATGAGTATGGGGGCAAACCTCAGTTATGTTGTGGCGGATGTTGAGAAACGATCATAGCATCCCTTCTTAGCTGGCCAGATTTACTTGACCACTAGAGACTCTGTACTGCAAAATATATCACAATATAAACAAAACTTGATTGATATAGTCTCATTCATTTGGAAGTAGGACATGGGGTTATGACATTATTAAAAAATGCATTGGCATTATTACCGCAGCAGTTATTTGCTCATCAACAGTCGGCCTGGCAGGAGCAAAGCCATTATGTCTTAACTAATTCGCGTTTTTACCAAACGTTATGGCGTGGTATCTCACTGCCAAAAGATTTAGCAGACTTGTCAAACCTTCCCTTGTCTGACAAGTCGCAATTACGTATTTCTCAAGAAAATCACCCGCCCTATGGCGATTATTTGGCTGCACCACGTTCTTCAGTAACTCGGCATCATCGTACCTCTGGTACAACTGGTCAGGCGATGAACTTGGCATTGTCATCACTTGATTGCGAAATTACTGAAATTGTTGGTGGTCGTAGTCAGCAGTCGGCTGGACTGACCCCAGATCATACCGTGGTTCACTGTTTGAATTACCAGATGTGGATGGGTGGTTTAACCGATCACCTAACCCTAGAGCGTACAGGTGCAACTGTTGTGCCATACGGAGTAGGGGGCACAGAAAAACTAATAGAAACCATTCTTGCGATTGGGATCAATGCAATCTCTTGTACCCCGTCATACCCAGCCGTATTAGAAGGTGTTCTGAAAGATAAATTTCCACACCTATCACCTAAAGATTTAGGCTTAAAATTAGGCCTTTTTGGTGGTGAAGCGGGTTTGGATGACCCACACCTGCGAGAAAAGTTTCGCACAACATGGGGTATGGAACCGCGCAATGCCAATTATGGTGTCACTGATGTGCTGTCAAATTTCGCGGCTCAATGTGAGCATGACACTAGGCTCCATTTTTTAGCCAGTGATGTGTTATATCCTGAATTAATTGATCCAGATAGCGGCGCACACATAGAACTAAAGGCTGGCAATGAAGGAGAGCTTGTGCTCACCCATTTACGACGGGATTGCCAACCATTGGTACGATTTAAGTCGGGTGACATTATTGCTATCGATGAAACAGATCTCTGTAAGTGCGGAAGTAACGGGTTTCGGTTTAGGGTGGTGGGTAGGAGTGACGACATGGTTGTTGTCCGTGGCCTTAATCTATTTCCTACCATGGTTGCTGCGGTTATTAGCGGGTTTAACGAATTGTCTGGGGACTATAGAATTGTCCTAGATAAAAAACCGCCGTACCATTTTTTGCCGGTGCACGTGGAGCTTTCTGACACTGGGCAAGCGTCACCAGGCTTGGTTGAGCATATTGAAACAGTAATAAAAAGCAAACTGGGTGCAAGTGCAAAAATTACGATATTAGCTTCAAAAAGTTTCCCTTTAACAGAGGGTAAAACCAAGCGAGTTATGAGGACATATGAATGAAGAATTTTACTTACGAGTGCATTAAGTCTACGTTAAGTGACAAGGGAGTTCGCACCATAGCACTCGATCGGCCAGATTGTTTGAATGCAATGAACTGGCAATTGATTGAAGATGTATCAACAGCGTTTGATGATGCCAATGCTGACCCTGCTACCTTGGTCATTATCTTTACCGGTGAGGGAAGAGCATTTTGTGCTGGAGATGATCGCCATCAACATGTGCACCCAGAAAACGAGGCGCAGGCGCGCAGTTTAGTCGATGCCATTCAACGTGCTACTCAGGCAATCACATTTGGCGCTAAACCTGTAGTAGGGGCGATAAATGGATGGGCAGTAGGTGGTGGCTTCGAGTGGGCGATTAATTGTGACTTTCCAATTTGGGGCGAAAGTGCCAAGGCGTTCTTTCCAGAGGTATCTTTAAATTTATTTGTTACAGGGGGTGTGACATCCTTGTTACCTGCTTTAGTTGGGTTAAATAAAGCCCGCGAAATGTTAATGCTTGGTGAACGATATAGCGCAGATGAACTTCTTAAAGCTGGCGTTGCATGGAGGGTCTCAGCAGATGATCAATTGTTAGCTGACGCTAATAAAGTTGCAGAAAAGCTAGCCTTGCTGCCGTCACTGTCGCTGCATGCCATGAAGCGTGTTCTAAATCAAACAGCATCAACTGATGTTAATGCAGCAATTTCACTGGAACGTGAAGCAACAATCAGTGGTTTTATGGATCCTGAAACAACTAAGCTGCTTAAACTTTTTTCATGAGATAAATGTAACTTTTGGGTGGTGTGTTACATGTTGATTCGATCGCATTTAGCTCATCCACTGGCCACCATCAACGTTGTAAGTTTATGTTCACACAAGAACTTTTTTAACCAATGTGTTCTTATGAGGACGTTACAAAACGAGGATTAATTTTGATTATTTGTTGTGGTGAAGCCCTTATTGACATGGTGCCAGTATTATCAGAATCTGGACAAATAAGTTATGCGCCTCTAGTAGGCGGAGCAATTTTTAATACGGCCATTGGCCTGGGGCGCCTGGGTGTTCGAGTAGGCATGTTGTCTGGCATTTCGAATGATCTATTTGGTCAGCAGCTTAACAAAGCGTTGGTTGATAGTAAGGTGGATACATCTTACTTAATGCGCTCCAATGCACCCACTACGTTAGCTTTTGTAACCCTTGACCAAGGCCATGCCAGTTATACGTTTTATGATGAAAATAGTGCAGGTCGCTCTGTAGAGCGTGCTGATCTGCCCAACTTATGTAACCTTAAAAATGACAGTAAATCCTTAAGTGCTCTATATTTTGGGGGCATTAGCTTAATTAATGAGCCTGCTGCTGATGCGTATTGTGATTTAGCGCAGAAGTATGCGGCAGATATGGTGGTTGTATTAGACCCTAATATACGCACAAACTTTATCAGCAATGAACACGCTTATCGCCAACGCTTGCAGAGATTTGTTGATGTAGCAGATATTATTAAAGTGTCTGATGAAGATTTAGATTGGTTGGTAGGAAACACTCATAATGAATCGAAACAAGTGGCGTTGTTACGTGGCACTCGTAAAGCCATTATTGTGGTAACTAAGGGCGCCGATGGTGCTACAGCTTATTTATCCACAGGTGAGCCTACACATCAAGATGTTCCCCAAGTGAGCGTAATAGACACCGTGGGGGCAGGAGATACTTTCAACGCAGGCATGCTGGCAAAGCTAGCTAACCTAGACCTCATGTCTAAAACTGCATTGGCAAACATTAGCCATACAGAATTATCGCAATGCCTAGCCTATGCAGCCCAGGTTGCTGGTATTAATGTGTCTCGACAAGGCGCTAACCCACCATGGTTAAATGAGCTTTAGCGGCTGTATCGAGCATCTTTAGTGCAGGGTTTGAGAGTTAGTAACTTTCGTCTATATCCCGTTGCACCCGTCGGGTATGTCCGCGTAGGTCAGAAACCAGAGCAGATAGTTCATTAATGAGCAAGTCCGCTTTGTCCAGCTTTTGTTCTAACATTAATGTCTCACTTAGGTCGGGTGCAGACACCTCAGGTGGTGCATCAGCACCGGCAATTAGCCACAAAACAGGTACATTTAAAATGCCTGCTAGTTCTATCAATTTGTTGGCTCTGGGGCTTGAGTGGCTAGTTTCCCAGTTTACAAGGGTGTTTTTTTTGACGCCCATTCGCAGGGCCAATTGCGCCTGTGTAAAACCACAAGTTTGGCGGGCGTTGATGATTCTGGTACTTAGGATAAGGTCGGGGGTATTCGGTTCGCTGGTTGGCATGAATTCTCAGAGGGGTTATGAATGAGATATTACCATACCCGTTTGGGCCTTTGAAATCCACGGTGTCGTGTAAAATGATTAGGTTGCTTAGAGCGTTTGGCCATTTAAAAGTATAGATTTAAGTGGATCTGTATAGCCGCTCTGGACGGCCAACACTGCCGTAATGTATCTGCACACTAATTTCTTGCAGCCCTACTAAGTATTCTAAATATCGCCTAGCGGTGGTTCGACTTGCACCAATATTGTTACCTATTTGCTCA
>Ga0302118_10000767_pt1 | contig 15537 bp, 10 predicted proteins | sample AG5_331_MG_FD_203126 | JGI IMG/M metagenome (GOLD analysis project Ga0302118, IMG submission 203126) | Marine microbial communities from Western Arctic Ocean, Canada - AG5_33.1 | ecosystem: Environmental > Aquatic > Marine > Oceanic | place: Canada: Western Arctic Ocean | collected 2017-10-01 | reverse complement strand
GCGCCGATGCTGGTGCTGTCGGGCCCAATCACCTCCTGGGCAACGCCATTCGCCCCAAGGGTGACAACGGATGGAAGACTCAACGCCATGCCCGGAGAGTCGGACTCATAGCTGGACTGCCCCACCAGAATCCTGGAACCGCCACTCTCGTCCGGGACCGGAAGCGCTACCGTCTGATCCCCCGCAGCCGGAATACTCCAGCTCTCCACCCGGGTGAAGGCACCTCCAGTATTACGAAACGCCGCCAGGCGTCCGCCCCGCCCCGCAGGAGCGAGGAGGTCTTCCGCACCGTCACCGTCCACGTCGTACCACGTCACACCCGGCCCGAGTCGTGACAGGTCGTTCGGGAGTAAGGCTTGGCGCGCTCGGTCATCGTACTCGGACTCGAAATGCTCGTGCGACAGGAGGTTCGAGACGTCCTCGAAGTGCCGGTCACTCGCCATTCGTTCGACAGACTGACCGACGACGACACGCTCTGTCGCAGTCGACTGGTCGATCTCATAGGCCCGATCAGCCCTGACGTCATCGATCTGGGTCACAGATCCATCGCGCCAGATGACTTCGATCGTGTGCCCGGAACCGGGTTCCGCCGCGAACGTCAGCGTAGGCCCCGAGCCGGACAGGTACATGCCCCCGGACGTCACCTCACGGGACTGGACCGGCACGCCCTCTCCGCTCAAGCGCACGACCGCGCCAACCCCACCAGTGTTAGGCGCTCGTCCGCTGAGCTGAACGGCGACCCGCGGAGATGTGCCGCTGTTTCGCAGCAACAGAGGCGGGGCATTCAGACGGGTGACCACCACATCCAGGTCACCGTCCAAGTCGAAGTCGGCGGAGGCCAGGCCGTGCGAAATGTCGCTTGAGGGTGCGAAGCCCCACTCGTCGGTCATCTCCCCAAACGTGAGATCGCCGCGATTCCGCAGCGCTCGATTCGGTTGCTTGAGTGCCGGAAACAGGAGGAACTCCTCCCGCCAGTCGTATTCGAGTGTCCCCAGCCGCCGCTGGGTGTCCGCATCCATGATGTCCCAGGCGTGGCCCGTTGAGACGAGGATGTCCTCGAAGCCGTCCAAGTCCACGTCAAGGAACATCGTCGCCCAAGACCATCCGGTTGCCTCCACACCGGCCATCTCGGCGATCTGCGCAAACGTGGCATCGCCGCGGTTGAGGAAAAGCGTGTTCCGCATCATCTGAGGGCGGTCGTCGATCATCCCGAGCTGCTTCGGTAGTGCGGTGTGCGTGGGCACCTGTCGCATGCGCAGAGACCGCTGTCGGCTAAGCATATCGACCTCGAAAAAATCGACATCTCCATCTCGGTCGATGTCTGCGAAGTCTACAGCCATTCCCGCGTTGCTCGTGGCTCGGAGAGACAACCTCGGGGCCGCTCGGAACGACCCATCACCCTGATTGATCCAGAAGTGGTCCGGATCCTCGAAGTCGTTCGCGACGAACAGATCTGGAGCACGATCTCCGTTCACGTCGTAGAAGCGAGCCGTCAGCGCAAACAGGTCGGGTTCTTCTTCCAAGCGGCGTCCATCCGGATCCAAGAAAGCTCCTGAGGTGAACGACACTCGCTCGAAGGTGCCCATGCCGTCGTTCAGGTAGAACGCGTCGGGTTCAGCGCGTTGCGTGTATACCACTGCGTTCAGGTCCGGCCGCTCGACCACGCGGAAGTCCTGCTCCAGGCCAGGCGCCACATGGAAACCTTGCTCACCTTCCCGGACGATCGCGTCGAAGGTGCGCTCTTCCGGCGAGTACACGTCCATCGCCGAACGTAGCTTGTAGTTGGCGACATAGAGATCTAGGTCACCGTCTCCCTCCACATCTGCCAGAGTGAGCGTGGTCGACCCGAACGATTCACTGGGATCTCCAATCGGGCGTTCACTGAAGACTCCGGCCCCGTCGTTGACAAAGAGGGCGTTCCCTTGCCCGAGAGCTGTGAGCAGCAGGTCGAGGTCCCCATCACCGTCGACGTCCGCCAACACTGCGCCCGTTGAAGACCGATCGGCTGCCTCTACACCCGCGGCGGCCGACACGTCCTCGAAGCGCCATCCACCGACGTTCTTGTACAGAGCGTTCGGGCCATCCAGACGTGCAAGAAAGACATCGACCAACCCGTCCCCATCCACATCTCCGAGTGCCACGCCAGATCCGTGAGTAAGGTGCCGATTTTGAAGCGCGTCCTCCTGCCGAACCGCATTGACGAAGTCAATGCCTGCACGGCTGAGGTCCACCACCTGGAAGCCGGCACTGCCCCTTCGAGGGACCACGACCTCTCGCCACCGGTATCCGTCTTCGGCGTGCCATTCCGGAAGCGGCGCATCCCCGCACGCCACGGTTCCGAGCACTAGAAGGAGTCCTGCTACGCGGCGCACGATCAATTGCCCGCTAGGGATCTACCTAGGGCAAACGGCTGGGCCTCGACGCGTTCCAACGTGGGGGCACCCTCTACCACCCGGTACACCGAGTCCATCTCCACGGCCTCGAACCGCTGAGTTTCACCACTTACCGGCCAGTCGATTTCGAGCGATACGATCCGGCTGGCAGCACCAATACCGATCTCGAGCTGTAAGCTATTCGCGCCGAAGCTCCCTCCACCGGTCACACGAGAATGCACGGTTCGCTCACGCCCCCCTCCTTCTACTGTGACTCTCACCCGCGCCCCAATCGCTGCCCGGTTCGAGCTAACACCCTCGAGGCGTAACGTAAGCCAACGACTCTCATTTCCTGGATTTTCGAAGAGCGCGTTGCGCCCGCGATCCGCCTGTGTCGCCCCTCCCATGTTGACCAATATGTCTTGGTCGCCGTCGTTGTCCGCGTCACCAAACGAAACGGCGTGCCCTTTTTGTAGATGGCCAAAGCCCCCCGTGGTGGTGACCTCTTGGAAGAGGGCTCCTTCAGCGTTCCTAAACATCCGATTCGCCATCATCGACTCGTATGCCGGATCACCAGTGGCCACATAAAAATCGGGATAACCATCTGAATCGAGATCCCCGTAGTTCGAGCCCATGACGTACTGGACGCGTTCTAGTGCCGCCGCCGCAGTGGCGTTAGAGAACGTTCCGTTCCCCTCGTTGTGATAGAGCCGAGGTGGCTCACCGTCGGACTCCTGTCCTAGGATCTCCGCAGCTATGTCAGAGACCTGGGCCCGATATCCAGAGACGTAGAGGTCCAGCCATCCATCGTTGTCATAATCCCAAAACCAGGCAGGGAAACTGGTCTCCGGCTCAGTGACACCTGCCGACTCCGAAACATCCACGAACAGACGTTTGCCAGCCTCCGTCACATCGTTGCGAAACAGTCGATTAGTGGCCCCCAACAGAGACACGAAAAGATCGAGATCGCCATCGTTGTCGATGTCTCCCCACGTGACCCCCTTCACAAAGCCAACGACGCCCACACGCATCTCACGGGTCACGTCCGAGAATGTGCCATCACCGCGGTTTCGAAAGAGTTGGCTCACGTCCCTCCGCCCAGGAGATGCCTCGTTCCCGATGAAGAGATCGACCCATCCGTCGTTGTCGAAATCGCCCCAATCGGCCGTTTGCGTCGAGAATGCATCCAGAAGCCCTGCAGCCTCCGTGACATCGACAAAGGTGCCGTCACCACGGTTACGAAGAAGTGAATTAGGCTGGCCATAGGAGAGCCAGGCCCCGCGCAGCACGAGGATGTCCAGAAAGCCGTCGTTGTCGAAGTCGGCGTGTTTCATGTTGAGTCCGCCGACAAACCCGGTAAGCCCGGCAGCCTCTGTACGGTCGGTGAAACCACCCGAACCGTCGTTCTCGTGATAGCGCATCTGGTCCTCGAGCAACCAGCCCGACGTAACGACATCCAAGTCTCCGTCGCGATCGAAGTCGTCCAGGATCGCTCCGCCTGCATGCCCCACGTCGTCAATGCCGAGCACGCCTGATACATCATGGAAGCGATCTATCTCGTAGTCGTCTCGAAACGACTCCAGCGGAACCAACCAACGTGGCGGGACTCCCTGTGGATATTCGCCCAGCAGCATGTACGCAACATTCAAAAGCCAGCGATTCTGAAGATTGTCCGGGTCCGACGACAGGAGCGCCTCGAGGCGTTCGGCAGCGGCGTATCCAGGAGCACCATCCGGACGACTGGCCATCCCTGTGACAGGCATCAAGCAACGCGACACCTGTGATTGAACCACACAAGCCTCCTGCTCTTCCCATTTCAACAGTGCCATCGCCTCGAGGTCCGCGATGACGCTTCGGAACTCCGGTGGCACTCGACCTCCTTGCCCATCGATGTCGCGGAGCAAAGAAGCGAGACTGTCCGCAGCCTCAGCGAAACGCCCGGAATACACGAGTTGCTCTGAGAGCTGGCCTCGGTAGGTCATTTCCCCTTGGAGCCCCCCGCCGGGACCGCGCGCGGCCAACGCTGCAACTCGGGCCTCATTGGCGAAGGGACTTTGTCTGCGGTCGAGCCCGTTCGCGAGATCGGACAACCGCTGAACCATCTCGGCGCTTCCATCCCGCGCCTGCGGCGGGGGCTCTCCCGCAGAGCATGCGCCCATCAAGAGCAGCGACCCCAGGAAAGCCGCGCGAACAGGGGGCTTCCCGCGTGCGTCGAGAGGAACTCGGCTCATGCGGTCAACCGGGCAACCCGACGACCTGAGTGAGGTACCACCCCACCATCAGGTCGCCCCAGCCGTAAGCGATCGCGGCCGCTGCAGCGAGGAACACGCCGAGGGGAATCAAACGCTTGGAGAATGACGCGATTGGGCCAAACACCATGAGCGCTAGAATCGACCCCAAGAAGATCGTGAGGCCCACGCCCCACACGCCCACGAAGGCGCCGACCATCATCATCATCTTGATATCGCCACCGCCCATCGCTTGATCCACACCCGCCTCTTCCAAGCGACCCGGCGACACCTTCTTGATGACCCACGTTCCGGCTACCCCTACGAACCACAGAACGCCGTAACCGACAACTGCCCCGATGAGAGAGTCGAGCCACTCGATTCCTCCCGGGAAGAACGCCATCCCAAAGCCGATCACCGCCCCGCCTAATGAGAACTGATCTGGGATGATGAAGAAGCGCGCGTCCGAAACTGAGATGCCGAAGAGTATCGTGAGGAAAACAGCGCCCCGAAGCGCTTCCGGCGTGGGGCCATACGCGGCGAACACGCCTGCCCACATGAGGCCCGTCGCAAACTCCACCAACGGGTACTGCACGGAGATCGGCTCTGAACAAAACCGACATCTACCCCGCAGAATCACCCAACTCAGCACGGGAACATTGTCGAACCACCGGACGGGCTCGAGGCACTTCGGGCACCTCGATCCTGGCGATACAATCGATTCGTCGTTCGGCCACCGCAGCGAGCAGACGTTCAGAAAAGATCCGAACAACAGGCCGAACAGCCCCGCCACGACGGCTACGAGCCAACCTTCGATCACCCTTTGTACTCCTGTGTCAGCTCAAAAAGAAGGACTGCTCCTGCCATCCCCACATTAAGGGACTCCGTGGCGCCGGGCATGGGAACCGATACTACCCCCGCAGCGGCTTCTAGGATCTCAGGCCTGACACCGGCTCCCTCATTTCCTACCGCAAGTGCGAATCGTTGCCGCTCCCTCCATTCCCGCACGCTTCGTCCTGCACTGTCCGCGACCAAGACAGGTACGCCCTCCTCACTCAGCGCCGGCAGCACTTCTTCCCATCTCGCGTGAACCACAGGCATGGTGAAAACAGCACCCGCCGAAGCTCTTACTGCCTTGGCACTCCAGACGTCCACAGTGCCGTCGAGCGCGATCACCCCGTCCACGGCAAAACCACGTGCCGCTCGAACGAGGGTGCCGACGTTCCCCGGGTCCTGGATCGCGTCGAGTATCAAACAACGCGGAGCTTGCACAACCTCAGAGAGATCCGTGACCGGTTGTTTCACTACCAGCAGCACCCCCTGATGATGCTCCGTGTCCGACAACTCACTCAAATCACGATCGCCGACCTCGACGAATTCCACGCCGGAGTCACCTAAGGTATCGGCCAGATCCTGCCCCCCGGTCAGCTCACCGAGGCGTGGGGTCGTCACAGCGAAGCGCACTTCCATACGCGCCATCAAAGCCTCGCGGGCCGCTCGCACGCCCTCGACCACAACGAGTCCCTCTCGGACTCTGGTTTTCCGCGTCCCTAACCGACGGACCAAACGGCTGCGCTCTTGGCTCAACGCCATCGCTGCACCAACCTTCCGCATCGTCCACCCTCGTCCGACCACATATGATCGAACCACAACTGCCTGTCGTACTCACGATCGCTGGAAGCGATAGCGGGGGCGGAGCCGGCATTCAGGCGGATCTCAAGACGTTCCACCAATTTGGCGTCTTCGGGACATGCGCCGTCACTGCGATCACTGCTCAGAATACGGTCGGGGTCCAGTCGATCCACAGCGTGCCTGTTTCCGAGGTCCGAGCCCAAATCGACGCGGTGGTGACGGACCTGCCACCTCAAGCGTTCAAGACCGGCATGCTGGGGTCCCTCGAGTTGGTGCATTCGGTCGCCGCCGCCATCGACGAGCACAACCTTCGCGCCTACGTCATGGATCCCGTCATGGTCGCGACGAGCGGTGATCGCCTCCTCCCCGAAGAGACGGAGTCTGCGATCGCCGAAGTCCTGCTCTCGCGAGTCACCCTGGTCACGCCGAACCTGCAAGAAGCTGCCGTCTTGTCCGGGGGCCCCGTCACCTCGCTGGCGGAGATGGGTGCAGCGGCTCGGCGGCTCGTCGATCGCGGGGCTGGAGCCGCCCTGATCAAGGGTGGACACCTGGACGGTGACGCCGTCGACTTGTTCTGGGACGGTGAGACCGAACGCGTCTGGCGGCGAAGCCGCATCGACACGGTCCACACACACGGGACCGGGTGCACCCTTTCCGCTGCAATCACTGCGGGACTGGCTGCCGGAAACACCCTGGAAGGCGCGGTCGATCGCGCAATCCGGTTCGTCTCCCGGGCGATCCAAACCGCTCCCGGCCTCGGCAAAGGCCACGGGCCTGTGAATCACTTCGCGCCCACCGACTGAGAAGAAGCAGCCAGGGCTTCGGCAACGCCCGAAATCACACCCCCCAGGCGAGCGCCTATCTGTTGTCCAACCTCGATGACCTGGTCGTGCCCAATGGGTTCCTGACTGAGACCTGTCCCCTTATTGGTGACCATTGAGAATCCCATGCAACGGACACCGAGCGCACGCGCGGCGATGACTTCGGGCACGGTGGACATCCCCACGACGTTCGCCCCCATCAGTGTCAGCATTTTGACTTCGGCGGCGGTTTCGTACGAAGGCCCGAGCACGGCTGCGTAGATCCCGCTCGACAAGGCCACGCCCAGACGCTCCGCCACCTCACGAGCCAAGTCCTGCAACTCACGATCGTACGGCCTGCTCATGTCGGGGAATCGTGCCTCTCCCTGTTTCACAGGTCCGATGAGAGGATTCGCGAACATCATATTGATGTGGTCATCCAAAAGAACGAGATCGCCCGGCCCGAGTTTTCCGTCGATGCCTCCCGCGGCGTTAGTGAACACCATCACCTCAACCCCGAGAGCCGAGAGCACGCGGACAGGCGCGACGACAAAGTCCAAGTCGTGTCCTTCGTAGGCGTGATAGCGGCCCGCCTGGAGAAGCACCAGCGTACCGTCTAACGATCCCGCCACGAATCGACCGGAGTGCCCCTCGACTCCCGAAGGCACGAAACCAGAAAGGTCTTCGAATGGAATCGTGACCGGGTCTTGCACTTCATCAGCGAGATGATTGAGGCCCGAGCCAAGCACCACTGCGATACGTGGCACCGTCACCAGGCGCCGACGAAGCTCTTCGGCTGCTGCCCGCACCTGGATGCCATCGCGTTCGGTGTTCAGAGAATCATCCCCGCGACTGTCGCCGTCATGAAGGCTGCAATCGAGCCGGCTACCATCGCGCGGAGTCCCAACCGAGACAGATCGTGCCTGCGGGACGGTGCGATCCCCCCGATCCCACCGAGCTGGATCGCAATCGACGAGAAATTGGCGAAGCCGGAGAGCGCGTAGGTCGCGATGATAATCGACCGGGGCTGCAAGGTATGCTCGCCACCCAAGGTGGCCGCGAGTTGGAAGTAGGCGAAGAACTCGTTGAGAACGGTCTTCACGCCCATGAGCGAAGCCACAGCAGGCGCGTCTACCCAGGGCACACCCATCAGCCAAGCAAGCGGTGCGAGCACCCAACCCAGAATCAACTCGAAGCTCAACGCCTCGAAACCGACCAAACCACCGAGCCAGCCAAGCATCCCGTTCATCATGTACACGAGAGCGATGAAAGCCAGCAGCATCGCGCCGACGTTGAGCGCGAGATAAAGCCCCTCGGACGCTCCCCGAGCCGCCGCGTCGATGACGTTGACGTCCGGCCTCTCGATGTCGATCTCGAGCGTTCCGGCAGTTTCCGGCTCGCCGTCCTCCGGATACATGATCTTGGCGATCACGAGCGCGGCCGGAGCGGACATGACCGAGGCGGCCATCAGGTGCCCGGCGATGTCCGGGAAATACGCGATTAGGATGCCGACGTAAGCGGCAAGCACTCCACCCGCGACTGTGGCAAACCCCCCAGTCATCACCGCCATCAATTCGGAATTGGTCATGCGGTCGACGAAAGGTTTGATAAGCAGCGGCGCCTCCGTTTGACCGACGAAGATGTTGCCCGCGGCCGAAAGGGTCTCGGCGCCTGACGTCTTCATCGTTCTTTGCATGACAAACGCCACGCCCTTCACCGCGACCTGCATGACGCCGATGTGATACAACACCGTCATCAGCGACGAGAAGAAGATGATCGTCGGCAGAACGTTGAACGCGAACATCGCGCCGGTATTCGCGACTCGGCCCGGAGTCGCGACAAAAGCGCCTGAGCCCCCGACGCCAACCGGCACGTTGTTGTACACCAGGTTACCGAAGATGAAGTGCGCGCCATCCACGGTGAAGCCGAGCAGGGCCACAACGATGGTATTCATGAAATCAAAGACTCCCTCACCCACGGGCGTCTTCAAAATGAACACAGCAAAAACGAGTTGAAGAGAGATCCCCCAAATCACCACGCGCCAGGAGATGTTCTTCCGATTCACACTCAAGAGCCAGGCCACCCCTACCAGTGCCAGAAGACCGAGGATCGACCTCAGCCGTTCGAGCAACGGCGTCCCCAACGACCCCTGGGGCACACTGATCTGAGGCGCCGCCTGAACGACGGCTGTCGCAGCGAGAGGATCCGCGGTACCGGCCCCCAGAGAGTGCCACGCACCCGTGACCATGAGGACGGCCGCAGCGCACCAAAGAGCGGCGATGGAGAGTCTGGGTCGCTTCATATGTTGCGGTCCCGAACCTCGAGGATGGATTGCGATCGCCGCGCAATATCTGCGCGACGGTGGCTCACCACCAGCCACAGCCGCCGAGTCTCTCCGAGCGGGCCCGCGCATCATCCTGCCTCAATCGGCGCCCCTCCATCATCAGATGGGGGCAGAGCGCTGCCACTTTGGCAGCTATGTCGCGAGAAACCCGCCATACCGGCGCATATTACGGAGCTTTATTCGGCATAATCATTGCACTTCTCGTGCCGTAATGCGGAGGCAACAATCTCGCAGATTTCGCCGGCACCACCGGCGCTTTCATATAGATCGTCGTCCAGGACCGCCCCGGCGCCTCCTGGATTCAATTGAACGAGCAGAGGAGCACAATGGGTAAAGTCATCGGGATCGACCTCGGTACCACGAACTCGGTAGTCGCGGTCATGGAGGGCGGTGAGCCCGTCGTGATCCCCAACTCCGAGGGTGGTCGCACGACCCCTTCCGTCGTCGCACACACGAAGGACGGTGAGCGCCTGGTAGGTCAGGTCGCACGTCGCCAGGCCATCACGAACCCCGAGAACACCGTGTTCTCGATCAAACGGTTCATGGGTCGCAAGCACGACGAAGTGGCTGAGGAAGAGAAGCTCGTCCCGTACGACGTCGGTCACGACGCCAGCGGAAGGGTGACGGTCAAGATTCCGAACGTCGACAAGACGTTCACGCCGCCCGAAATGAGCGCAATGATCCTCCAGAAGATGCGCCAAACGGCGGAGGACTATCTGGGCACCAAGGTGAGCCAGGCCGTAATTACGGTCCCGGCTTACTTCAACGACGCCCAGCGCCAGGCCACGAAAGACGCCGGTAAGATCGCCGGTCTCGAAGTGCTCCGGATCATCAATGAGCCGACGGCAGCAGCGCTCGCCTACGGCCTCGACAAGAAGGCAGAAGAGAAGATCGCGGTCTTCGACCTCGGTGGAGGCACGTACGACATCTCGATTCTCGAGCTGGGTGACGGCGTCTTCGAGGTGAAATCGACCAACGGCGACACGCACCTCGGTGGAGACGACTACGACCAGCGTCTCATCAACTGGCTGGTCGAGGAATTCAAGAAAGACCAGGGAATCGACCTGTCTCAGGATTCCATGGCACTCCAGCGCCTGAAGGAAGCAGCAGAGAAGGCGAAGATGGAGCTGTCCACGACCATGACGTCGGACATCAACCTGCCGTTCATCACTGCAACCCAGGAAGGGCCGAAGCACCTGAACTACAGCCTCTCCCGAGCCAAGTTCGAGCAGCTGGTGGATGACCTGAACCAGCGCACGATCCCGCCCATGGCGGCTGCGCTCAAGGACGCCGGCCTGACGACGGACGACATCGACGAGGTCATTCTCGTTGGTGGATCGACGCGGATCCCCAAGATCCAGGAGATCGTGAAGGAATTCTTCGGCAAGGACCCTCACCGGGGCGTGAACCCGGACGAGGTCGTCGCTGTCGGTGCCGCTATTCAGGGTGGTGTTCTGTCCGGTGACGTGACTGACGTCCTCCTTCTGGACGTGTCGCCGCTGTCACTCGGAATCGAGACGCTGGGTGGCGTCATGACTTCGCTCATCGAGCGGAACACGACGATCCCGACCAAGAAGGCCGAGGTGTTCTCAACGGCTGAGGACAATCAGACCACAGTCGAGATCCATGTGCTCCAGGGTGAGCGGAAGATGGCGATGGACAACAAGACCATCGGCAAGTTCCAGCTGACGGGAATTCCCCCGGCACCGCGCGGCATGCCGCAGGTCGAGGTCACCTTCGATATCGACGCGAACGGTATCCTGCACGTGTCTGCCAAGGACCGCGCCACGGCTAAGGAACAGAAGATCCGCATCGAAGCTTCGAGCGGCCTCTCCGACGCCGAGATTGAGAGTATGGTCAAAGACGCAGAGGCCCACGCCGGCGAGGACGAGTCGCGCCGCGAGAAGGTCGAGGCTCGTAATCAGCTCGACTCACTCGTCTACCAGGTCGAGAAGGACACGGCCGAGTGGGGCGACATGGTCCAGGAAGCGACGCGCGAGCGTCTCAACCAGGCAGTCGAAGCTGCCAAGGAAGCACTGAAGGGTGACGAACTCGAGACGCTGACGTCGGCCCGTGACGAGCTGATGCAGGCGTTCAGTGCTGCTGGGCAGGAGATGTACCAGTCACAGGCATCGGAGGCCGAGGCGGCGTCCGATGAAGAAGGTGAGGAGTCTGAGACGGGTGGTGAGGAAGCGGAAGGTGGGGATGAGGGAGAGGCTGAGGCCTCCTCCGACGACGACGTGGTCGAAGCAGACTACGAGATCGTCGACGAGGAAAGCTGACGTCGCACCCTCCTCAGGACGTTCAATCGTGGGGCATCGGGGCAACCCGGCGCCCCACGTTTTGCGTCTCAGACAGGTGTAGAAGATCAAGCCTTGGCATGATCTTCATTGTATGATTGGAACGTCCGGATCGTATGCAGATCCGATGACATAGACATTTAGGAGTGACCGATGTACGACCCTCTTCGCGCCAAGGCCAAACTCGTCCTCTATACCGCGGTCGCCTTTCTCTTCGGGATCGGCATGGCGAGCGGACTCGGGTGGACGAGCACATCGTACGCGATGCCGGTTATCGAAGAATCTCCTCAGATCTCGGCGGAAGCTGTGCAACCGGCGCTCGACCTGAGTGCTGCTTTCACCAACCTCGCGGACGCCGTTACACCGGCGGTCGTGCGCATCGAGAGCCGACGGCCGGTCAGCCAAGCGGCCCAGCAGGTCCCCGACGCATTCCGTCGCTACTTCGACCTACCCGATGACGGCAACGAGCAGGCTCCGCCGGCCCAAGGAGCGATCGCCGGCGGGAGTGGCTTCATCGTGTCGGCGGACGGCTACATCCTCACGAACAATCACGTCGTCGAGGGCGCAGATCAGGTCACAGTGTACTTCGCTGACCGAAGCGTGCACGAAGCGGTGATCGTCGGAAACGATCCGTTCACGGACGTGGCGGTCATCAAGATCTCCGTAGATGAGCCTCTACCGCACATGTCGTTCGGTGATTCGGACGACAGTAAGGTCGGCGAATGGGTGCTGGCGATCGGCAACCCGGGCATTGGCCGGTCCACGCAGCTCGACTTCACCGTGACGGCCGGCATTATCAGCGCATTGGGCCGCCCGTTGCAGTTGCTGCGGCGCGACTTGATCAACGACCCCCGCTACGGGCCCGACGCGGCCGGATTCGCGATCGAGGACTTCATTCAGACGGATGCAGTAATCAACCCGGGCAACTCCGGCGGCCCCATGGTCAACCTCAAGGGTCAGGTGATCGGCATCAACTCGGCCATCGCATCGACAACCGGTGGCTATCAAGGGTACGGCTTCGCGATCCCCATCAACCTCGCGCGGCGCGTCATGGAAGACCTCGTCGAGTTCGGACACGTGAGGCGTCCACGGATCGGCGTGAGGATCGCCGCGGTCTCGGCGGAAGACGCTGAGGCGTACGGCCTCCCGTCGGTCTCCGGGATCCTCGTGCAGGGCGTTAACGAAGGGGGGCCATCGGACGGTCAGCTCGTGGCTGAAGACGTCATCGTCGCCATCGAAGACGAGCCCGTCGGGTATGTGGCAGAACTACAAGCACGCGTGGCAGAGTTCCGCCCGGGAGACCGTATCGAGGTGTCACTCTATCGTGACGGACGCCTGATGAACGCGGAAATTCGCCTGGACGAAGCGCCGATCAACGAAATCCCAACTGTGTTCGCCGTGCGGACAGGGACGGCGGACGAGCGACTCGGAATCAACGTCGAAGTGGTTGAGCTTGAGGAGATCGCGCGCTTGGGATGGGAAGATGCCGATGGCGTATTCCTCACGCAGGTGGCACGAGGGAGCCCGGCGGATCGTCGCGGAGTGGGTGAATACCTCGGCACTAAGATCGTCCGCGTGCAGGACGTTGAGATCTCCACACCCGCCGACGTCCGGCGCGCACTGGGCGGAGTCGACCCGGGCGAGATCGTCTCTCTGCACTTCGAGTACCCAAACGGAGACCAACAGGTGGTCAACGTGAGGATGCCGCGGTAGGACGACAGAAGCGGAGAGAGTGTACCCTTCTTCACGCCGGGTTTATCTTTTCCCGGGTCTGCGAAAGTGGCGGAATTGGTAGACGCGCGGGATTTAGGATCCCGTGGCTTATGCCGTGGGGGTTCGAGTCCCCCCTTTCGCACTCGGGGGCCCAATGTGATGGTCCCCATTGTTGATTTCTTTCAAATTTTGGCCCCTGTGAGGGCGTGAGGGTATGGCTGTAGACGTTTCGAATCTTCAGATCTCCGTGACGGAGCATGAGCGGTGGCGCCGTAGCATGAGCGTAACCGTGCCCGCATCTGTCGTTCAGGAGGAAGAACAGAATGCCACCCGGCAACTTGCCGGCCGCGCACGCCTCAAGGGTTTCCGCAAGGGACGCGTCCCAACCAAGCTGATCGAACAACGGTTTGGTGGGTCTCTCAAGAAGGAGACGCTCGACAAGTTGATCAGTGATGCGTACCGGAGCGCGTTGGCCGCTCAGGAGCTGCGCCCGATCAGCGAGGGTGAGATCGAAGAGGTGAATTACGAGCCCGATCAGGATCTCGTGTTCTCCATCGCTTTTGATGTTCAGCCTGTCGTGGAGCTCTCTACGCTTAGTGGCTTTGTCCTGGAACGGCCTACCGCCGAAGTGAACGACGAACATGTCGACCAGGTACTCGAGCGCGTCCGGGAGCAGCACGGCACGTGGAAGACGGCAGAAGAAGGAAAGCCGGTCGATACCGATCTCGTCTCGGTTCGCATCGCGAAGATCGAAGGGGAGGAGGTCGACGAAGGCAAGGAGTATGAATTCACTCTAGGCCAGGGCGACGCGCTTCCGGACATCGAGAACGGAATCAAGACCCTCGACATCAACGAAGTCGGTGACTTCGACGTGTCATTCCCAGATGACTTCCCCGACGAAAGCCGGCGTGGCAACACGGAGAGAATCCAAGTCACCATACTGGAGCGGAAAGAACGCGAACTCCCGGCCCTCGATGACGAGCTCGCCAAACAAGTCGGCGAATTCGAGACGGTGGAAGAGTTGAAGGCGAGGGTCCAGGAAGACTTAGCGAAAGACGCTGAGCAGCAGGCCGAATCGGTCGTCCGAGGGCGACTTCTGGACATGGTGCTCGATGCCAACCCGTTCGAGGTTCCGAAGTCGATGGTCGACCGGTACGCGGACGGAGTCATTCGCGAGCAACAGGAAATGGACGAGGAGCGTAAGGCCGAAGTGCGCGAGTCCATCCGCCCTGAAGCGGAACGCGCTGTGAAGAGGATCCTCATCGTGGAAGAGGTGGCGACATCCCAAAACCTCACGGCCACGGATGACGACATCGACGCCCGCGTGGAAGAAATCGCCGAGGCGAACAACAGCACGCCGGCGCAGGTATATGCAGGCCTTCAGAAGTCGGGCCGTATCGAGATGCTCGAACGCGAGCTCACCGAGACAAGAGTCTTCGATTATCTGAAAGAACAGTCCGAGATCACTGACGCGGTGGCCGAGTAGGCCACGAGACCAAGAGCGATATGTCGATTTATCCACCTTATGTCATCGAGCGGACCAGCCGCGGCGAGCGTAGCTACGACATCTTCAGCCGGCTCCTCATGGACCGGATCGTCTTCCTAGGAAGCGGTATTGATGACAACGTGGCGAACATCATCGTGGCTCAGCTCCTTTTCCTCGATGCAGAGGATCCGGAGCGCGACATCTTCATGTACATCAACTCGCCGGGTGGGAGCGTGTACGCGGGAATGGCCATCTACGACACGATGCAGCACCTGCGTGCGCCGGTGTCGACGTTCTGCGTTGGCATGGCAGCGTCCATGGGCGCGATCCTGCTCACCGCCGGAGTCGAAGGCAAACGCAGCGCGTTACCTAACTCGCGCATTATGATCCATCAGCCTTCGGGCGGATCGCACGGTACGGCTTCGGATATCGAGATCGCAGCCAAAGAGATCGTGCACATCAGACACAGTCTCAACGGAATCCTCTCGAAGCATACGGGAAGGTCCGTTGAACAAGTCGCGGCCGACGTGGACCGCGACCGTTTCATGAGCCCAGTCGAAGCCGTCGAGTACGGGCTCATCGATCAGGTCCTGGAAGGCCCGGTACAGCACACAGAAGGAAAGCCGGCCGACTCGGATAGCGCCGAATAGCGAGGTCTTGTG
>Ga0302118_10000763_pt1 | contig 15575 bp, 18 predicted proteins | sample AG5_331_MG_FD_203126 | JGI IMG/M metagenome (GOLD analysis project Ga0302118, IMG submission 203126) | Marine microbial communities from Western Arctic Ocean, Canada - AG5_33.1 | ecosystem: Environmental > Aquatic > Marine > Oceanic | place: Canada: Western Arctic Ocean | collected 2017-10-01 | reverse complement strand
TCATAAACGAACTCCCAGAAGAGGCCGTGGACACTGAAATTCATACGCGTGACGAGTATTCTTACGGAAGTCAAAGTCGATCAACTCAATTTTATTTTTAGCAAGTTTACTCCAGCTTTAACTTCTCAAGTTTTGGCTGAATAATATATGTGCAGTAACCTGCATTTGAGTTGTTGCTGTAATAATCATGATGATAATCTTCTGCAGGAAAAAATTCCGGAAGTTCACTGATTTCCGTGACAATAGGATTATCAAAGATTGCAGATGCGCCAGTAGCTTTTTTTGACTCATAAGCCGCAGTTTTTTGCATTTCATTTTCATAGAAAATTACTGATCTATATTGCGTCCCTTCGTCACCGCCCTGCCGGTTAAGAGTAGTCGGATCGTGGCAGCGCCAAAACCAATCAAGCAGTGCCTCATAACTTGTTTTATCCGGATCAAAACTAATTCGTATCACTTCAGCATGTCCTGTTTCACCTGTGCAAACCTGCTCGTAAGTAGGATCTTGATTATTGCCGCCTGCAAAACCAGGTTCTATAGCTTTGACTCCATCAATTCTGGAATAGACTGCTTCCAGACACCAGAAACAACCTCCGCCAAGTGTTGCGGATACTAATTTTTCCATGAGTTCTCCTTCAGAAGTGCGTGAGACTTGAGGTTCCTGCCAAAATAATGTCTGAAGTATACAAAGATCGCTTGGTCAAGTTCCTTTAAATTATTGTGTGTCGGCCGGATTGCTGATTTATCATGCAGCGTGGTGTGCCGCTCACGGAAAAAGGCCAGACTTCCCGGATGCAGATAAACAGAAGAGGAATTGCTGATACAGCATTTTGGACAACGGATGCCCCCAAGTCCGGCGTCCAACTGGTATGGAACCGTAAATTTCGGCGACAGATTTCTTCCGGATTGCTTCTGCCAAAGCTCATCTTCGCATTGGACGCAAGTTTCCAAATTAGGTTGGATTCCTAGTAGATTCAGCAGTTGCAGTTCAAAATTGAATTTTATTTCAATTCCTGTTTTAGCATTTGAAAGTTGAGAGAATGTTTGATTCAACAAATCAAAATATTCATGAGATTCATTCGCTGGAATTTCACACTGCAGCAGCAATTCCGAAAAATAGTTTGCATGTAGAAATTTCGAATAATTTTTACGTAGAGACGGAAAACTTTCCAGCAATTCACACTTGCGGATACGTACCAGATCCGTACTGGGCTTTTCAGAATACTCAAAATGGTTAATGACAAATAACTCTGCTTTGGCTGCATTGCCTGAGCGTATACTTTTTCCGCCGTGAAGAACTCCGGCTTTCTTGCCTGCATCACGAGTTAAAAAAGTCAGGATGTTATCCTTTTCCTTAAAATCCATTGTTTTGAGTACAATTCCAGCTGTCTCAATTATTTTCATCCAGAAATCATTCCCATTAATTTTGCTTCACGAAGCAGAGGTTTTGCTTCCTGCAGAGCATCTTCAGAACGGTCTTGACGGACAGCAATTAAAAAACGAAGGGCATGATACAGATCGCTCCATTCTTCTGTCATCTGCTGGCCTTTCTCTTTTGCTCCAAGTTTAGTTAATTGAAACTTAGTTGTGCTTATGGGCAAATTGACTTCACTCAAAACTTTCGATGCTTCATCGATCCGTTCATTTAGATAGAGCAGTTTAGCAAAAAGCAGTGAAGCTGGAATTGAGCGTTGGCGCGAATTATGAAGTCCGCCGATCATTTCCAGAATTTGTTCATCAGCTCCGCTTTCTTGATAAACATTCTCCAAAGACCCCAGCAGTTCCGGAGAAGCCGTGCTCCCAAAAGCATCTTTCAAAACTCGACCTGCATCCAAAAACATCCCTGACTTTTGAAGTTGCGCTGCCTCTCCGACGGCTTCATGAGGTTTATCGTTTTTTCTGTCTCTTTTTTGAGGCAGATAGCGGAAAGACCAATTTTTCAAACATTTTGGATCCTGCCGAAGGGCTTTTTGTAAATGCTCTTCGTGTTCCAGCGCAAGGTCTTTTGTCATGAGACTGCCGCTGTATTTTTTCAACAAATCCCGTTCCTGTTCTATGCAGGCTACCCAGTCCTGTCTGGCAATATGAAATTGCCGTAGACCTTCCAAGGCATCCGGATGTCCCGGTGTTATCCGCAGGATTTCATGACTCAAGCGCTCTACAAGATCCCATTCGCTGATCTCACAGGAGAGTTTTAAATATGGTAATAAAACCTGTAAATTACCCTGAAATTTAGCACGAAGATCTGCGTATTTAACCAGCAGTTCTTCCGCGCTGTTTTCGTATCGCAACTGTTCAAGATACTGCATGCGTATGGACAATGGTGTTTTATCATTATCCAGCTTACTAAAGTTTTTACGGACTTGTTTTGGGTCACGCATCAAAGACGCCTTTTCAAATTTTTGTGTCAGCTGCAGTTTTTTGTTGTCCTTGTATTGAGAATATTTGCCCAGGAAACTCTGCACAAAACGCTGAGGATGCGAGATAAACTGCCAAAGTTCCGTCACCGCCCAACCTGCAACAAATGAGCTTGCTATGACCATCCATACCGATAACTGGATGGAAAAATTTCCAAACAAATTCAGAGACACATTGTGACTGTTTTGCGTAGCAAAATACCCCATACTGCCTAAAAGCAATAAGGTGAGTGCTATTAATAATAAACGTTTCATAGTGTGGTTTAAGTAATTTTAAACTATAAATCTGCTTCAAGCATGATGATACGGTTCTCCACGAATAATAGTGAAAGCACGATAAAGCTGTTCCAGTAAAATCAATCGTACCATTTGATGTGTAAATGTCATGTCGGAAAGACGCAAATAAGTAACATTATCTGGCAGCAGAGACTTCTCAAAACCATATGCGCCTCCAATGACAAAGTTAACTCTCGGCCAACCAAGCGGCATTTGTTTTTCGAACCACTCGGCTAAGCCAGTTGAAGTCTGCCGTTTACCGTTTTCATCCAAAAATACGTTCAACTCTGCCGGATCCAGACGCTTCAATAATTTTTCAGTTTCCTCTCTACGCCACTGCTCAACTGTACCTGAAGCATATTTGGCAGGTCGTATTTCTTCTGTCTCAACCTTGATGTAATGCGACAGCTTTTTTAAGTAAACACCGATCCCGTCTTGTACGAAAGGAAGCTGCGTTTTTCCAATCCAGATCAAACGGATACATCTCATAATTGCAGTCAACTTCCCTTTAGCAGGTTATCAAATTTTAATTTCCATTAGCCGAATAATATTGCAGACACCTGCAAAAGACAACGCAAAAACATTTTCACAATTGGATTGTGATTGTCGGTAAATCAGCTATCTTTTTATACAGATCACTACAGGATAACAACTTTTAGGCAAACACATATTTTAATTTTTTCCTCAATTATTAATGTCAAATATCACCACCAAAAAACCCGTAAAAGCTGGTACCAGCCATGTTCTTAAGGAACAACTGCTCTACAGCGGACGCTGGTCCGAGATGGTTGAATTCAGCTATGAAGATGACGAAAAACAAGTCCGGAAATGGGAAGGTCTGCACCGTAAACACCGAGCCGCAGCGGTAATTATAATCGCAAAATTAAAACCTTCCGGACGATATATTTTAATACGTCAGTTTCGACCGCCTACGGATTCCTACATCTTAGAATTTCCAGCCGGTCTGGTTGATCCCGGCGAAAATTCTGAAACAACTGCGACACGTGAACTTTTGGAAGAAACAGGTTATGTTGGTAGAGTCGAAAATATCAGCCCAAACTTGTTATCATCACCAGGCATTCTTTCTGAAACAGTTTCATTTGCTTATCTTTCCGTTGACGAAATGTTGCCGGAGAATCAACAGCCTGTTGCTAAAAATGAACCCGAAGAATTCATTACGGTTTTTCTGAAATATCCGGAAGAAATATCTGCATTTTTCAACGAAGAGACGGAAAAGGACGTTCTATTTGACGTCAAACTTTATACTTATTTCATGGCACAAGGACTCTTGTAAATATTTTTCAGCAAGTCTGCAAATGAGTACATTTTCCAGAACTGAACTTTCACAAAACGCTTTGTCACCGACAATCGGCACTGACAAGTCCGCCGAAAACAAAAAAAAAACTGTCCCTGAAATTTATTCAACAAATCAGGAAGTTAACAGAATTTTTGAAGAATGGTATTCAGCGCAAAGGAATCCTGAATCCGCAGATTCTCTCCTGCAAAAACTCACACAACTTTCTTTGAACCCTCCCCCTCTGCTGGCGGCACTGCTCTTTTTACGATATCAGCAAGCAGAAGATTTACCGGAAGATTTTGAAAAAAAATTTCCTGATGAATCCAGACAAATTTGTGAGGAAGCAATTACGCTTTATCAGAGGTTGCTCAAGGTGCATCAATTCCCTGAACGACCAAAAAATCTGGAGCAGGCAGAACTGATCCTGCGGATGCTCCTGACTGTGTTAGCAGACATCCAGTTGCTCGCAGTTTTCCTGGTGCTGCAGTTGCAGAAATTGGAGCAGTTGGAAGCACTTCCTCCAAAAAAGAGGGATGCTACCGCGTGGACTGCGCTGCATGTACATGCACCGTTAGCAGGACGGTTAGGGATTTTCTGGATCAAGTCTGAGTTGGAAGATAGTGCATTCCGGCAGTTGGAATATGAAAAATTTCAACTTTTAAAGAAAAAAATCGCCAGAAAAAGGAGTGTGCGTTCTGAAAATGTTGAAAGAATATTAGCAAAAATTAAACTGATTTTAAAACAGGCTGGCATTAGCAATGAAGTTCAGGGACGTTACAAACGTTTTTATTCGATTTTTCAAAAACTTGAGAAAGTGGACAACGATATTGAACGTATACAGGATTTAATCGCATTTCGTATTGTGGTCGAAGATGTTGATGATTGTTATGCGGCACTGAGTTTCATTCATGAAAATTGGGTTCCAGTAAAAAATCGTTTCAAAGACTACATTGTCAAACCTAAATCCAACGGATATCAGTCACTTCACACAACAGTCACAGATTTGCGGGATGATGACCCTGGATATTCAAGGCCCATTGAAATTCAAATACGGACTCATAAAATGCATCGTATGGCTGAATACGGGGTTGCGGCACACTGGCTATACAAGGAGAAAAGGCAAGCGCCTACAGAAAAAACCGCAGAACTAATCGCAGAATCACTGCTAGAAAAAACTAAAACTGACACTGTGGACGAAACGATGCCGCTGATTGATTTGTTCAGTGACAATATTTACGTCATGACTCCCGCAAGGGAAATCCGGGAGTTGCCTCAAACCGCGACACCGGTTGATTTTGCTTATGCAATTCACACAGAAGTTGGTAACCGCATGACCGGCGCGAAGGCTAATGGGAAGATTACACGGCTTGACAGCAGTCTGCACAGCGGAGATACAGTAGAAATACTGACCTCTCCACGGCAGGAACCACGGAAAGAATGGCTCGAATTTGTAAAAACACGCCACGCCCGCAACAAAATAAAACATGCTTTGCACGAGCGAGGTCGGGAAGGTCGTAGAAAAGAGGGTTTGGAAATTCTGGAGCGGGAATTCCGCAATCACGGTCTTCACCTGAATCGCCTGGTCAGGGAGGGACGCATGGAACATGAATCACGTCAGCGTAAAAATCAGGAGTTTGATCACATCTTATTTTGCATAGGCGATGGTTCCATTCGCAGTGAAGAAGTTAGAAGATGGTTTGTCGATGATCAAAACTCCGCTCCGGCAAGCTCAAGTGTGGAAACTCAAAAACCAGCTGAAACAAAACTCAAGTCCAGCAAAAAGAAAATAACTTCTGCATCCTGCGGCGGCACGATTATAGTGAATGGGATGGATAATGTGATGACACGCATCGCACGCTGCTGCTCTCCGTGGAAAAACCAGGCCATTCTGGGCTACCTCACTCAAGAGAGAGTAATCACCATCCATAAAGAAAAATGTTCTTTTTTGCAGAAACTAAGTCCGGAAAGGATGGTTAAAGTATATTGGGAAGGCAAAGAGTAAACGTGTTTTTTAAGTGACAATCCGTAATTAAGATATTTTTAGTAGACAGCTTTTATCTTTTCCAGAAAGAAGGAAAGAGCAACACAATAGCAGAAAACATTTCCAGTCTGCCGACAAGCATCAGCCAGGCGAGGAACCATTTTCCAAGAGCAGATATTTGGGAATAGTTTTCAGAAGGACCTACTTCTCCAAATCCCGGACCGATATTCATCAGTGCAGAAATTACTGCACTGATAGCGCTCTGATAATCCATAGAATCCACCAGCACCATCACTGATCCTCCCAAGAAGATCAGGAAAATATTGGCAATGAAATAACAGATTGTGAGGTTTATCGCAAATGGATCAATGGAGCGCTGATTAAGAAGAATCGGCAGGATCGTTCTGGGCTGGAAATACATTTTCTTGATCGAAGTCACCATGTATTTCCAGATGATGACAAAATGTACGATTTTTATTCCACTTGTGGTTGAACCGGCACATGCACCGATGAAGCAGACAACGTAGAGTAGCATCTGTGCCGCCTGCGGCCAAAGTTCATAATCTGCAGTCGTGAAACCTGTAGTGGTCAGCAGTGAAACTATCTGAAAAGAAGCGTAGCGCAGTGCTTCAAAAAATCCATCATAACTTCCATTCCTCCATAATATTAAAGCTGAAATTACGCAGAAAAATCCAACTATACTGGCATACCAGCGTAGTTCGGTATTGAGCCTTACCAAATTCCACTCACCTTTCAACATGTGGTAGAAAAGCATGAATGTCATTCCGCCGAGGAACATAAAAATCGTAATTACCCAATCAAAATAAGCATTACTGTAATAACCAATGCTGGCATTTTTAATAGAGAATCCTGCAGTGGCTACTGTGCCGAAAGCGTGACAAAGTGCATCAAATAACGACATCCCGCCGCCCCAAAGCAACAAGGTTTGCAGCAGGTTCAAGCCAAGATAAATAGACCAGAGCCAAATCATGGCGTCACGGTTCCGGGGGAGAAATTTTTCTTTGGTGATTACCTGTCCGGGACTTGACTCTGCACGAAAAATCCTGACTCCCGCCATTCCGTGAGGCAAGAAGATTAAGGTCAAAGTCAGGAATCCCATGCCTCCCAAAAGTTGTGTTTCACTACGCCAAAATAACAGACCACGCGGGACAGATTCTATGTCGTTCAGGATGGTGGCACCGGTTGTGGTGTAGCCAGACATCATTTCAAAAAATGCGTCTGTGAATGACGGAATTGAGCCGTGAATCATAAAAGGAAGCGCGGACACCGCGGAAATGATCACCCAGCCGAAAACCGCGATGAGGACTGCATCACGAAAACTTAATTCATAATTGCTCGGCGAAAACCACCACAGAGGCAGGCCCATACTAAAAGCCACTGCCACGGAAATTAACAGAGCATTTAAATCACCTTCCTGATAAATCAAGGAGACAACAATAGGGAACAACATGGCGATGCTGGTGACTAACAGCAGTGTCCCTATGACGTACGCTATGGAGCGGGAATGCATTTACTTTTTTCTGTTCATAATGGTCTTAACTCGACAATTAACTAGTCCTTTTTCTCATCTTCTGGGGGAGGTGCTGATTCGACTTCAGGATTGTTTAATACATCCTTTATTACCTGCATGATATGAACAGAATTACTATCTGAAATAGGATGATCGAACACAAGCAGTCCTTTTCTGTCTTCTCCATGCACCAAAGGGTAAACCATAATTTCTTTGGCAAGAATGTTTTTTATCCGATAAAAATCTAGGCTTTTTTGTGAACTGTCAAAATAATTTTTAAAAATGTTTTCAAAGTGAGCAGTGTCTATCTTCTTCAGACTCCTCCTGACCTCATTAACACGTTGTGACCTGATATGATAGACTAATTCCTGTTGAACTATGCCTGATCCATCAGCTGGATCTTTACGGCTAGTGTTGCAGATAACCGCTACACCTTTCGCATAATTAGCAATGGTGTTCCTGAAAAGGGCGTCCATAACATTTTCCCAGTCTTTTCGCAGAACATCGTGAGGATATTGACCTATTATATTTTTTTTAAAAAACAATCCCATAACGTATACAAATAATAATGTTTTTAATATTTGTCAGCAAATAAACAACCATCAAAATCAATTAACCATTCATCTGATTTGTTTAGCTGACACCGTTCGTGATAGAGTGGTATTGTAAAGTTACTTTGGCATTCATTCAACTCAAAAATATTTTCACCATGCAAGCAGCAAAAACTTCCTGGAAAAAACGTATTCAGCACTCCCTGATCACGAGAATACTTGTGGTGCTGATTAGAGTTACCGGAAGTACAACACGAGTTCGGCGCCTAAATCATGAAGTATTGAAATCAACTCTGGAGGAATATGGCAGTGTAATAGTTGCCACTTGGCACCAAAACATATATTTCAGCATCTGGCTTCTGCGTAAACAGGAACTAACTGCCTTAATCAGCAGCAGTGATGACGGTGAGGCAATTTATGATGTATTTGCCCACTATCGCTATCAGGCGGTACGGGGGTCTACCACCAGAGGTGGAATTCAAGCCTTGAAGCAACTGATAAAATTACTCAAGGATAAAACCTCTGTTGCCATTACTCCGGACGGCCCACTTGGTCCTCCGGAGAAGATTCAGTCCGGTGTGATTCTGCTTGCTAAATATGCCGGTGTTCCAATTATTCCATGGCACTATGAAGCTAGTCATCAGTGGAATCTTAATAGTTGGGACAGACACAAAATTCCAAAGCCTTTTTCAAAAATCATCGAAGCATTCGGTGAGCCTTTTCACGTGCCAAAAAATCTACCGACTGAAGATGTACCGGTTTTTTGTGAAAAACTGGAAGCAATTTTGAAAGAACTTGCGCAGAAAACAAGTGAGGAAATTTGAAACAAGAATAAATCGCCAAAATACTGATATCTGCTGCAAACAGAAGAAAACTTAAAATTGCTTTTCGAAAGCAGCAAAAAAACGATCAACATCTTCCTGAGCTAACTTGTTTATGCCTGCGGCAGCGACCCTCCCACCTCCGGAGAATTTAAGACATAATTTATCTGCACCATAAGGCCTGGTAATCGGGGCACGGACACTTACCAGAAATGTACCGTCTGTACGTTCTACCAACAAAGCATGTGCCAATTCAGGTGATTCCCGTGCGAGTTGATTACTGAAAACTCCGGAAACGCGTCTGCTCCAAGGGGCATTCGGAAACTGGAAAATCCTGCCTGCAGAGCTTTGCCTCAAAACTTTTTTTTCCTGTGCTTTGCGCATATCACTCCGGAAGCCTTCCCGCAATTGTTTCAACTCTCCAGAGGACTGAATAAATTCAAATGGTTCCGTAAACGAATGTAGAGCCAGAAATAAAGATTCCGGTGATAAATGCAAATCATCTAGCGTTTCTCCATAAGCATTGTAATTGATTAACTCTCCCAATTCCCGTAATTTTTCAGCCTGTTGCGCTTCAAGTTTCAGGCTCTCAGCCAGTTGAAAAGCAGAAGCGTGTAGGTTGTCTCCAAATGCAGCAGCCACAGCCCAGAGACGATATTTTCCTGCTAAATAACGGTCAACCAAAATGCTGGTGCAAACACCTGGGCTGGTGTCAATGTGTGAATGAAATAGTGGGGATTCCACTATTTCACCTGCAAAGTGGTGGTCAAAATAGTGAATGGTATTGCCTTGATTCAGTAACTGCAAGAGAGGCTCACGGTTGGCATGAGATGAAATATCGAGCACTGTAATCACGCTGTTACTTGCTGATAGTGCTTGCTGCAACAATAGGGTGTCTCGCTTTACTCCGGTGACAAGACGGCTTTTTTGAGGATTGTACAGGCGCAGTTGATGGAGGGCCAATATACCATCGGCATCCCCATTGAAGATGTCAATGTAAGGCATGGCGGCCTGTCCGGTTCATCAATTGATGAAAATGATTTGCGCGGTTACGAAGGCAAAAAAAAGGAGGACTCCGACTACTGCTATAGATCCTGGAGTGATAAATCTATCTTCCGAATTTGCACCAAGAGAATTTAGACGGTTGGAACTTGCCGGACGTATAGTTTTTGCTGACACTTTCTTGGCTTTAATTTTGGGCGGCATAAATCTAGTGATTAATTGTTATTTTTTCTACATGTGGGTTCTATATTTAAAATTTGCAAAAACAGAACCAACTTCCCACTTGATACATAATAAAAGATTTAGCCGCACAAAACCTTAAATTTGTGTTTTCTGATTACGCAAATGATGATCAACTAAAACCAAATTAATCATCGCCTCAACCATTGGCACCGCACGTGGCAAAACGCAAGGGTCGTGACGACCTTTGGCTTTCAATTTCACTTCCCGACCGTCTCTGTTGACCGTGTCCTGCTCAAAGTTTATCGTTGCGGTTGGTTTGAAAGCAATTCTCAAATCAATATCCTCTCCGTTTGATATTCCACCCTGAATTCCTCCGGAACGATTTGTACTTGTCCTGATATTCCCTTCACGAATGACAAACGCATCGTTATGTTCTGAACCTTTGAGTGTCACAGAATCGAAACCAAGACCAAATTCCACCCCTCTTGTAGCAGGCAGAGACATCAAGGCTTTTGCTAAATCCGCAGTCAGTTTATCAAATACCGGTTCTCCTAATCCGACCGGGACATTGCGGACAACCGCCCGGATGATCCCACCAGCGCTGTCTCCGGATTTCCGGACTTCATGAATACGTTCGATCATCGCAAAGGATGCTTCCGGATCTGGACAACGTACAATGCTCGCTTCGATCTGATTTTCGCTGACAGTATGTTTATCTACAGAAGATTTTATTTCATGGATTTGCTCCACCCAAGCAATCGTCTGTATTTTGTCCCAGTGGTGCAGCAGTTTTTTTGCAACTGCTCCAGCAGCAACTCTTCCTACAGTTTCACGCGCACTCGAGCGTCCACCTCCCATCCAGTCTCTAAAACCATATTTCTGTTCAAAAGTATAATCCGCGTGGCTGGGTCTGTACAAATCCTTGAGGTGATCATAAGCATGTGACTTTGCGTCTTGATTAGAGACCATCACAGAAATTGCGGTGCCTGTGGTACGTCCCTCAAAAACTCCGGAAAGAATCCTAGCGGTATCGCTTTCCTTACGCTGTGTCGTTATTTTGCTTTGCCCCGGACGCCTCCTGTCAAGCTCATATTGCAGATCATCTTCACTCAGCGGAAGTCCGGAAGGGCATCCGTCAATTACTACCCCAACTCCTCCACCATGGGATTCACCCCAGGTAGTGATTCGAAATAATTGTCCAAAACTGTCACCCATTTTTAGCTTATTTTGATTAGCTTACTTGTTTTGCTCATGTTAAAGTCGTGTCAGCATAACCATTTAACGCTCAAGGTGCAAGAAACTTGGTCGCCTAATCTTGCAATTTCAGGCTATGAACACTAGACTGAAGCTGAATTATTTTACGTTTTAATTAATCAGGAAACGGTACATTTCAAAACAGCCCCGTAAAATGACACAACTACACAAATCAGGTCCCAAATGGGTCATGTACAGTTCCATGGGTTTAGAGCTAGGCTTGTCTGTTGTAGTGGGTTTTCTGATAGGTAGCTGGCTCGATGAGTGGTTAGCAACAGAACCCTGGTTTTTACTGGTCTTTGGAATTGCAGGAATCGTGGCAGGATACAGGAGCATCTTTCGCCTGGTAAAACGTGTTCAAGCTGATTCTGAATCTGAGTAGGACGACTAAACCATCTCTACAACCTGAAAAAAGTATGCAGCCGGTGGACGAAGAAAAATCAAATCTTGACTCAAAGTCAGTGGAACCAACAGATAACCTTGAAAAAAGAGAGCCCTTGAATCTCGCTGGTGTATCAATTTCAAGCCATTCTGAAGTTCCTGAAGACTTAGTTTCAACGGAAGTAGCCGGCCAAATCAAGCAGGCATATTTTTTTAGAAATCTGCTTTTCGCTGTCAGTACCATCTTAGTTGCAGGAACAGCAATATTTAGTCTTGACCTTTTGCCTTCTGTTCTGTTAGGATGCGGGGTTATAGGATTTAACTATTTCTTAACTATGCAGTTTGTCCGGAAGCTGTTACGGGTGCGAAAATTACAAGCACTCGACTTGCTGTTTTCTTTCACTAAATTCGGAATTACTATAATAATATTGTTTGTCGCAATGCAATACTTTGAATTATCTCCAGGGGGGCTACTGATCGGTCTTTCTAATATTGCACTCGCAGTCATCATTTATTCTTTTATTAGGGTAATGCGCCCTCAAAAATCTGTATAAGTCATTCAACAAAAACTACAGAATGAACAAAAAACTTGCACTAATCAGCATTTTTTTACTGAGCGCTACTCCTGTTTTTGCAGCGGGTGGATTCACCTGGGCTCACTTTTTATTTAGTGGATTAGAACAACCGCTGGTGGATCTCGGCATTGATCCTGTTCCATTTCTGGACTTGCTGATAGTAGCTTTTTTTCTGATTGTTTTCGCATATTTTGCAGGTAAACCTTTCAGACAAACTGATTTACTGGAACCTTCTGGCAAAGCCAATTTTTCCAATTTTGCAGAAGTTATTGTCAGTGCAATTCTGAATTTTTTAAGCGGAACCATCCGCCATGGAGTTGGAGGACGCCCCATTCTTCCATTACTTGGAACATATGGTTTATTTATTTTGATGCTGAATCTTATCGGTCTGGTACCGGGATTTAATCCACCTACAGATCAGTTTAACGTTACCATTGCCTTTGCCTTGATCATATTTCTAATGACTCATGTTTTAGGCATTCGTCAACATGGAGCCGGTTACATAAAACAGTTTCTGGGTCCCATGCCGTTACTTGCCCCGCTGATGCTGCCGATAGAAATCGTCAGTCATTGTGTGCGCCCGCTTTCCCTTTCAATCCGACTGTTTGGGAATATGACAGGAGATCATAAAGTAGTTTTGATTTTCACGTCAATTTTGGCCATCGGCCTACCCATTCCGTTTATGGGATTGGGAATTTTGGTGTCAGTTCTACAAGCGTTTGTTTTTGTTTTGCTGTCTGCCATTTATTTTGAACTCGCAATGAGTGAAGCTCACTGATTGCGCTGATTTAATTAACATCAAAAAGGATGTCATGAAGAAATTATTATTGTTGGCGTTGCTTATGTCAGCGAGTTTCCCTCTGTATGCAGCAGAAATGGGAGAAATGGCTACATTCGGAATTGCTCTTGGTGCAGGTTTAGCAATTGGAATTGCAGCTCTTGGTGGAGGAATTGGTCAAGGTATGGCTATGCGAGGTGCTTTGGAAGGCATTGCACGTAACCCAAATGCTACTGATAAAATAATGACGCCAATGATTATTGGTCTGGCGCTGATCGAGTCGCTGGTGATTTACGCACTCGTGATTGCGTTTATGTTGCAGGGTAAAATCTGAAACTCTCAGTTTCTGCGGCTCTAAACGGGCCGCAGCCTTTCCCCTTCTTCCTATCTTTCTCAGTTTTCAAGGATCAACACTCCGTCCTCTTTCAAATATTCATTTCCTGAAGAATTATCTGCATTTCTCAAGAGCAGCAGAAAATCGGTACCTCCTGAATCATTTGGCGCGCGCAGGGTTATCAGCAAATCGCTTCCGGATGTTTTAACATTTCCTGACCAGTTTTCAAAACCTTCTGCAAACACACTGCTGTTTAGTACTGGAGGATTTGCCTGCAATTGTTGTGGAGTAAACTTTAGCAAATAGTTCTGCACCTGAACCACCGCACCATTCAGTTCCTGAAAAAGAATCTGTGATTCCAGAAAAGCCTGGCTTTGAAAACGCTGCTGGATACTTTGCTGAAAAAAACTCAACATGACACCCCCAATCAACAGAGTCAGCACCAGCACTGTAATCAGTAAAAATCCTCGCACGGTAATTCGAATAACAAGTTGTGAAATTAGGGATCGGCGCAGACCCTGAAACCCGCGGTTGAGGAATGGGTGGTCTGAGTACTTGAAAATCTATCCGCTGATCGAATGTCAGCTTTTTTGCTCCCGTAATACCCGCCCCTCTGACTACGTCTTGTTCCACTACTGGGCACTTCCGGGCCTTGCGGATTTACCACTCCTTCCGTAACTTCAATGTAATATATGTTACTGTAATTATCTGAAACCCACTCCCGAACATTACCATGCATATCATACAAGCCCCATTGATTAGAACTTTTTGTCCGTACTTCCTGAGGTTCACCCGTATTATCGTACCAAGCAATACTTGTTGTACAAGTATTGTTGCCACATGACCATTTGCTTGTTGTTCCGGCACGTACAGCATATTCCCATTCTGCTTCAGTACAAAGACGATACGTTCCGGAACGTGTACTCGTCAGCCAATCTGCATATTCCACAGCTTCATTCCAGTTGACATAATTCATCGGATGGTTTTCTTTTCCGAAAACCGCGTATGTTTTTTTTGCATTGCTTGTACTGTATGTGTAATTACAGCTTCCGGAATCCACACATGCTTTGAATTCACTTGAGCTAACTTCATGATCAGAGATATAAAACAGCCCCGTTAATTCTGTAGTGTGAGTTGGAGTTTCATCAGACTCATTATCTCCATCCGCAATTGATTGATTATCTGCACCCATCTGAAACCTGCCTCCGCTGAGCAAAATCATCCCGTTGCTGTCAGCAGAAGTAATCACCACACCACCTAAAGTTTCAAAGCCGGATGAGCTTGCCGAAGAAAGTGCATTCCCAGCAGTGTCCTGAATACCGGTAGTCAAAGAAACCTTGTAATCCTGAAAATATGACAAGTTGTCAGTGGGTGTGAAAGTGACTGTTGAGCCATTTATACTATAACTGCTGCTGACGTAATTACTCGTATTATCCAATAACTTGAAGGTACTTGAACTTAGAGATACCGAAGAAACTTCTTCACTAAAAACAACGATAATTGTAGTGTTTACGGAAATACTGCTGGAATTGTCTGCCGGAGTGATTGAGATAATACTTGGCTTGGTGGTGTCTGACTCAGATTCATTGTCCGAACTTGTTGAGTTGTCAGAACTTGTTGAGTTGTCAGAACTTGTTGAGTTGTCAGAACTTGTTGAGTTGTCAGATACATCTCCGCTTGAAGAGGAAACTGTGGTGAACTTCCAACTGCTGTCCTGACCCAGACTGTTTCCGGAAGTGTCCTCGACTTCACTCCAAACTGCTGCAGTGTAAATAGTTCCTTCACTCAAAGAAGACGACGGAAGCAATACAACTATATTTTTCGAGAGAGAGACTGTTACAGAAACAGCACTTCCATTTGTGCTGAGGGAAAAATTCTTTTCATTCACACCACCTGTCTTAAGTTCCCTGTTGAAATAAATCACGAAAGAGGTATTCACTGAGACTGTGGTAGCGTTATCTTCGGGTATAGTAGAAATTACCGTAAAATCATCGGCAGGTGCAACCGTGCTCACTCCTCCGGCATATTCTTCAGACGAGTCCTTGCTGCAAGACCCTGAAATCAGGACGATGAGCAATAATACTGCCAACATTTTCCACGGCCACATCGACATAGCTACCTTCACTGCGTTAGCAAATTTTGCGCAGCCTCCATCAAGTCAAAAGCTCGCAGAAACAATAATAATATGCAAGGT
>Ga0302118_10000762_pt1 | contig 15576 bp, 15 predicted proteins | sample AG5_331_MG_FD_203126 | JGI IMG/M metagenome (GOLD analysis project Ga0302118, IMG submission 203126) | Marine microbial communities from Western Arctic Ocean, Canada - AG5_33.1 | ecosystem: Environmental > Aquatic > Marine > Oceanic | place: Canada: Western Arctic Ocean | collected 2017-10-01 | reverse complement strand
ACCCGGTCACCGGGTTCAAAGGGGTAGCCATAAACGGCCATGTCCCAAGCCCGAGTAGCGTTTTCTAGCGTAGCGATTTGCTGAGGTTGGGCGCCAATAAGCCGAGCAATGGACTGGTAAACCGCTTCAAGGCGATCATGTGCTTCATCAGAAGCTTCATAGCCGCCAATGGCTGCTTCTCGGTGAAGATGGCTTACCACGGTGTCCACCACCACCAGAGGGGGAAGGGCGCTGCCCGCATTGTTGAAGTGGATAACCTCAGCCACCCCCGGGGTGTCACGGCGAACTCGTTCTATCGGAAAAGTTTGGTCTAAAGAAGTAGTCATGGCCCCACCTTAAACCCCTTGGACCCCATACCTTGACTCTTGTCTTCATGGTTGCGCTACGGTTGCCGCACTACCAAAGGAACCCCATGAGGACACCGCTCACCAATCCATCCGCTACAGCCGTTGGGCCCTACAGCCATGGCATAGATGTTGACCCGTTGGTCTTTTGCTCGGGGCAGACTCCCCTTGACCCGACCACCGGCCTCTTGGCCGAAGGCTCCATTGGCGACCGAACCGCCCAATGCTTCTCCAACCTTTTTGGCGTATTATCGGCGGCTGGCCTGGGGCCCGACCAGGTGGTCAAGGTCAACGTATACCTCACCAATATGGACGATTTCGTCGCCATGAACGAGGTGTATGCCACCCAGTTTGCCGAGCCCTACCCTGCACGTACCACCATTGGGGTGGCCTCCCTGCCTTTGGGTTCAGACATTGAAATCGAGTTGATAGCCCGGCACCCCACGGTTTAGCTTTCATCCACCAGAAAAACGGTTTAGGCTCCACTCATGAAACTCCCAGAAAACCCGGTACGCGGTTTTACCAATCAAGAGTTTTCGGAAAGAACCACCGCAGCGCAAACCATGATGGCTGCCCAAGGCCTCGATGCTTTGTTGGTTTGCACCGAACCCGAGGTGCGCTACTTCACTGGTTTTCATACCCCCTTTTGGCAAAGCCCGACCCGCCCATGGTTCGTAGTCTTGCCGGCGACAGGTAAGCCCATTGCCGTCATCCCCGGAATCGGTGGTGCCTCCATGGCGGCCACTTGGGTTGATGACATCCGTACTTGGCCCGCCCCTCAGCCCAATGACGACGGGGTGTCGTTGCTGGTGGAATGCCTGCGAGAAACTGCTGGCCCCCAGGGAAAGATTGGCCTGCCCATGGGCCCCGAGACCCATGTGCGTATGCCGCTAAAAGACTTTGACCAAGTACGCGCTCAAGTTGGCGGATTTATCGACGCCACGGACATTATTCGTTCTCTCCGCATGGTTAAATCACCAGCAGAGATTGCTAAGCACCAGCAAATCTGTCACATCGTATCCGATGCTTTTGATGCCCTCCCCAACTTGCTGGCTACCGGCATGACCGAGCGGCAAGCTTTTGCCGCCTTTCGTGAGGAAATCTTGCGCCAGGGTGCAGACGCAGTGCCCTACTTGGTCGGGGCCACCGGCCCGGGTGGCATCGACGACATTATTCGCCAGCCCACTGACCGCACAATTGGCGCAGGTGACCTGTTGATTTTCGATACCGGGTCCACCCACGACGGTTACTTCAGCGACTTTGACCGTAACTTTGCTTTTGGCCATGCCGACCAAGGAGCCCAAGATGCTTACCAAGCGGTGTGGGAAGCTACCGAAGCCGGTTTCGCTGCCATTGCTCCCGGAGCCACCACCACCGAAGTTTTCCAAGCTATGAACAAAGTACTCCAAGCCCATGGTTCGCTGGGTAACGACGTAGGCCGCTTGGGGCATGGCTTAGGCATGCAGGTCACCGAGTGGCCCTCTCACACTGCCAACGACGACACAGTCATTGAACAAAATATGGTTCTCACTCTTGAGCCCGGCCTCTTGTGGGCGCCCGGCAAGGCCATGGTTCACGAAGAAAATCTGGTGGTAACGGCCCACGGGGCTCAATGGTTGAGCCGCCGAGCCGCCCCAGAATTGCCTATTATCTAACAACAACCGAGAGGACACTCATGGACAACCAGCCTTTGAGCGAAGAACAAATGCAACAGTTTTGGCAAGACGGCTATCTGCTTCTTGAAGATGTCGTCACCGCTAAACAACTCGCTGACCTTCGGGTTGATTTCGAACAATGGCGTCAAGAAAGTCGTCAACATGGCGAGCCCTACGGTGAAACCTTTGATCATCGTCCCCGCTTCGACCTTGAACCAGGGCACTGCGCTGAATCTCCCGCTTTGCGCCGGGTGGCATCGCCCGTTGAGATTTCTGATGTCTATCTTGACGTCATGCGCACCAATCGAGCGGTAGACGCAGTAACCCAATTAATAGGGCCCAACCTGGTTTTCAATAATGCAAAAATTAATTCAAAACAGCCACAATCTGCTACCAAAGTGCAGTTTCACCAAGACTTTTTATTTCAACCCCACACCAACGATGACCTCATTGCCGTGCTCTTGTGCATGGACGACATGACCTTAGAAAATGGGCCTTTAGAGGTAGCGCCCGGCAGCCACCGGGGCCCGCTCTACAATCACTGGCACCACGGGGTGTTCACCGGGGCGGTGAGCGCCGACGTGGTGGACGCACATAAACCACAAATGGTCACCCTCGAAGTACCTGCCGGGTCAGCTTGTTTGCTGCATAACCGCACACTGCATGGGTCGGGGCCCAACACCTCCGCCGAGGCCCGGACCCTTTTTATTTGCGAGTACCGGTCAGGAGACGCCCAGCCTCTGCAAGTTAGCCACCTTCCCAGCCTTATAGAAGGCGAGATTCTGCGGGGTGAGGCCAGCAACCGGGTGCGTTGCACCAGTTACGAAATGCTTTACCCAGAGGTTCCCAGCGGCGCCTCTTTTTTTGACCAGCAAGCAAACGACCCCGTACCCACGCTATGACACAACGAGAACTGCTTCCCCTTGATTTTTCCACCGATGCTGGTTTTGGTGCCCGTGCGTTATTAGGCCTCATTGTTTTAGAAAGCGATCGCACCATCGAAGCAGAGATGCGTAAAATTCAAATAGCCGGCGTGGACTGGCTGCATGCTCGTATTCACAACGATGATGACGTAACCCCAGAAACCCTTACTGCCATGAAAAGCCGGCTCCCCGAAGTCGCGGCACTCCTCCCGCCGGGTTTTGATTTTAGCGCTCTGGGCTATGGCTGCACCTCGGCTTCCACGCTTATTGGTGAAACAGCAGTCACCGAGGCTTTGCAAAGTGTTCACCCGGGGGTTCCTTGCACCAACCCAGTAACGGCGGCTGTGGCGGCTTTTCGCTCGTTAAAGGCGCAACGCATTGCCATCGTTACCCCGTACACCGCCGAAGTAACCGCACCGATTGTCGATCTTTTTGAGAGCCAAGGCTTCGAAGTTTCCGCGGTTGGTTCTTTCTTAGAACCACTCGATTCTGTGGTGTGTCGAATCACCGAGGCCTCGGTCGCCGACGCTGTAAAACACGTAGCCACAGAGTCCCCCTGCGATGCCGTGTTTGTATCTTGCACCAGCCTGCGCCTTTTCGGGGTAGTAAACCAGTTAGAGGAGTCTCTCAACAAGCCGGTGGTGTCCAGCAATCTGGCTTTGACCTGGCATCTCTTGCGTCTGGCCGGAATTAACGACCCTTTAGCTACCCACGGAGTTTTGGGGCACCAAAGGCTGCTCTAGTCAGCGGTTACTTGATGGACTAAACCGGTGGTTACCTCGTAGACATAGCCGCTGATTTGGTCTTTGTGCACCAAAAATGGGGTATTCAACAAGCGCTGAATGGATTGGCGAACATCCACGTAGGGGTCGGTAAAGGATTCCAGAGCCCACAAAGGCTTCACCCCCAGTTCGGCTTCTAACTCCGCTTTAAACTGGTCTTCGCTGACTTGCTGCATGCCGCAGTCGGTGTGGTGAAGCACGATAATTTCTTGGGTCTTTAACAAGCGTTGCGACAAGCACAGCGACCGGATGACGTCGTCGGTAACCACTCCCCCGGCGTTACGAATAATATGCGCTTCCCCGTTTTCAAGCCCCAAGATCTTAAAAATATCCATGCGCGAATCCATACAGGTCACCACCGCTACATGTTTTTGCGGGGTGACAGATAGCCCACCGTCGGTAAAATCCTCGGCGAAAAGAGCGTTATTTTTGGCGAGGTCGCGAGCAAGAGGTTCCGGCACAAGATAAGTCTACGACACAAGTAGGTTCGGCACCGGGCTTTTCAGCAGGAACCCACGCACAAAAAGAAGAACCGAGAACCTTGGTTGACTGGACCCGTTTCTTTCTACTCCACCGTCGGTTTGCTACGCGTTGGAGTACCGGGCGCTGGTTTTACTTTTCGCCCCCTATCAATAATCAGAAATTTAAGTCATAGCCGTGAATCCGTTGGCATTTACCCACGCCGTTCCAGTGAAGGAAGCCCCGGACATGACACCGCGGGCTATTACTTCCGAAATATTTTCAATCCACGCTCTCGGTAACGCTCACGCTCGACGTCGTCGCAAGTTCCAATCTCGTACTCCGCAACGAGCAGGGGCGTGTCTGGCAGTTTCCCTCCGGAGCTCCTTCAACGCGAGGTCCTCGAGCTCCTTGTCAGTCACCAGCCGTTTCAGCTCCTTGGCCTCGTTCAGGTTCAGCGCCCCGTAACGATTCCGCCAGTTGTACGTCGTCGCCGGCTTTGACGCTTGCTCGACGGCGGCTCTTCATTTCTTCGTGTGCTTCCACGCTTCCGTCGTGGAATGTGCCGAACCATTTGTCCATGGGCAGCAGCAGCATCCCGTAGTTCACTTCGAAGCAGCGGTGATGCAGGTTGTGGAAGTAGTCGCCGCCGTGAAAGCTCGAGCCTTCGATGGTCTTAAACCGGTCGAAGCCCGAGTGTGAGGGCGACGGTGAGATCATTAGGTACACCAGGCAGAACGTTGCGATGAACGGCGAGCCCGGAATCACCAGAAAAACGAACGGCAACGAGAGGTAGAGCACGTGTTCGCCCGGATGCATCGAGATGCCGGTCCACGGTCCGGTGCTGACGTTGCGGTGATGCAGGGCGTGGAACCAGCCGTAGAGCAGGTCAACATGGAGCAGTCGGTGGTTGAGGTAGAAGTGCACGCCTTCGATCCAGAACACGGCGATGGTCATCGCTGCGATCGCCCACAACGAGGAGAGTTGCGGGATCGAGTCGGTGGCGTAGAGGCGGAACATGATCGCCTCGTACAACGCCGCAATGCCGCCGCCACTAACGAGCGTCCAGAACATGTTGTCGCGGGTCTGATTGTTGAACGTGAACGACTTACGATTTGAGGCTAGCCAACGGGACTCGTATTTAAATTCGATGCCCTGGGCTTTGCGAATGTGCAACCACCAATGCTGACCGCCGATGACCACGAGCATCATGACCGCGTTGCGAAACCAGAGCAAGGCGACATCATCAACGCTGAGCGAGGCAAATCGATCGAGTGCGGGTGTGAAAAAGTGGTACATCAACGCGGCCAAGGCAATCCACGTGATCGATTGCGGCCACATGTACTTCGTGACGAACCACTTCACCATCGCCAGCGGACGTGCCGTCGATTGGAACAGCGGCGGCACGATTATGGGTTCGGGGTCGTAGCCCTTTGCCCGTTGCATGCGTGTCCGCTTTTCGGTTGGCGCAGTCATGTGTGTACTCTGCCTGAGGCAGCGGCGTTCATCGGTCGAATCCGGGGCACTCACGGCCGAGCTTGCGAAGCAGACCGGGCCATTCGGTTTCGCCGTCATAGTTGTAGTGTGGGCTGGTGTACATCTGCCGTTGGAAACGTTCGACCTCGTCGTCGGAGATGAGATGCAGAGTCGCCCCCGTCGACATTGCCTGGATCTGCACGCTGCATGCCTGATGCAGGAAGTAGGCCCGGAAGAATGCCTCGGACGGTTTTCGACCCAAGCTGTAGTGACCGTGATTGCGGCTGATGAGGATGTTGTTGGTCGCCACCAACTCGCAGAAGTGCGCACCGAATGCCTCGTCTTCGGTGAACTCGTACTCCAGGTAGCCGAGCATGTGTCCGAGGTAAACCGCCGGTTGGTTGATCCACAACAGTCCACACTCGATTGAGCCCACGGCAGCAATCGGTTCGTCGTGACCATGGACGAAGAAATTGATATCGGGACGTGTCGAGAAGATCCACCGACAGAGGTTGACGGCTCCGTCGTTGGTCCAACGTGAGTCGTCAAACACCGGCGAGCCGTCAGGATGGATCGTGATAAAGCTCGACGCTGTTGCCTCCTCCCAATACATGCCGTACGGGTGCGTAAGGTACTGGTCCCTGCCTGGAACCCGAGCGCCGATGGCGCCGTTCACGAGATCGCTCATCCCATACAGGTCGACAGAGCGATAGAGCGCTGCCAATTCAATACGAGTCTCCCACTCACTCACTGAGTAGGTCGAGTGATCGGGTGCTTCTGACGGAGGCGCCTTCGCCCCGGATTTGATGTCCTTGACTGTCACTTGTTCCCTCGTCTCTCGGAACGTTTCGTTGTAAAGTGAATTGTAGTCAATGGAGACCGGAAAGAAAAAGTTCAAGCGTCGCCATCGATGATCATGCCGGGAATTCCAACCCGTCGTTGTTGATCATGATGTCGAGACTCCGAACGGTGTCGATGTCGCGAAGTTCGCCGATGACCACGCTGGCTTTGCCGCCGAGCTTTCAATCGATGCTTTGGCGTCCTCCAGTGCTGACACGGTTTGACCCTGGAGGAACCATGTACGACGACAGAAGCGAGTCGGGTGGAGATGGCACGGCCGATGCCGCTGGATGCACCGGTGACGATGGCTGTTCAATAACCTAGGGGCGTTGGGTCAGCCATTTTGTGTTCCTTGTTTGCAAACTAAGCAGTGTTCAGTCGTGATAGCAGTTGTACCTGAGCAGTGTTCAGGTACAGCTTGATAGATTCGGATTCATAACCACGAATAAAAAGAGGAGATTCATGTCAACCGCCGAAACCTCAGCAGCCGAAGCCCCTAACACCTCACAAGACGATTACAAGAGTCCTGAGCAGGAGATGGCCGAGAAGGGCGCCGATGTTCCCGCTGCTGCGGAGCTCACCCTCGATGAGATCAACCCTCTGAATGCCCACCTCTTCTTGGAACACCGTTGGCAAGGCCACTTCGCCCGACTACGGGCCGAAGACCCGGTACACCTCAATGAACTCGAAACCGCAGGCCGCTACTGGTCGATCACCAAGTACGACGACGTCAAGGCTGTCGATGGTGACTGGGAGACCTACTCCTCTGATGCCGGCATCACGTTGGGCGCCAAGCTCGGGAGTGAATTGCCAGGGGGCATCTACCGATCCAAGCCATTCATTGCAATGGACCCACCCACCCAAACTGCGCAGCGCAAGACGGTGCGCGGCATCTCTGCGCCAAGCAGTCTCAGGAACCTCGAAGCCGACATCCGCGAGCGCACCGTCGGAGTCCTCGAGTCGCTGCCCGAGGGCGAAGCGTTCGATTGGGTCGACACCGTGTCCATCGAACTCACCACCCTTCTACTGGCAACGCTCTTTGACTTTCCCCTGAAGGATCGCCGTAAGCTCACGCGCTGGTCCGACATCGTATTCGCAATCCCCGAGCCGGGCGGCGTCGTCGAGTCCCATGCCCAGCGCCAACAGGAGTTAATGGAGTGCATCGCTTACTTTGAGGGCCTTTGGGAAGAACGCCGCGAGACCCCAGGCCATGACCTCGTCTCGATGCTCGCCCACGGCGAGTCGACTAAGGACATGGCCACCGCCGAACACCTCGGCAACCTGTTGCTGCTCATCGTCGGCGGCAACGACACCACCCGCAACACGATGACCGGCAGCGTGTATGGACTCAACAAGTTCCCCGACCAATACGACAAACTGATTGCCAACCCCAGTCTTGTGCCGCAGGCTGTGCCCGAGATCATCCGCTGGCAGACCCCACTGTCGTACATGCGCCGCACCGCAACGTGCGATACCGAGCTGGGTGGGAAGCAGATTCTTAAAGACGATCAGCTCCTCATGTGGTACATCTCAGCAAACCGCGACGAAGACATGTTCGGCGACGATGCCGACCGCATCGACATAACCCGACCAAATGCCGATCGCCATCTCTCGTTCGGCTACGGTGTGCACTTCTGCATGGGAAGCCGACTCGCCGAGCTCCAACTCCGCATTCTCTGGGAAGAGATCCTCATCCGCTTCAAACGAGTAGAGGTTCAAGGCGAACCCGAACGCACCTTCTCCTCCTTCGTCAACGGATACCAAACACTGCCGGTCAAGGTCACCCGCCGCTAACACCGTGTCGGAGGGGGGATTTTAACCCAATACGCTCGCTCTATGCAGCACAGGTAGTTGTCTGCATTCGCCTAACGGCCTACATGACACCAAGCTCCGCTTATGGTGTAGTCCAAGCGCTTTCATAGTGAGCAACCGAACTCATCGGAGGTGGCGGGCAGCCGATGTTGAGCCTTACCGTGGCGGAGCAGTGGTTCGCCGCCGGTGAGGCGCAGGACTTTGACCGGACGGTCGAGAGTGTCAGTGGAGGCAGAGGGCTTGGTCACGACCTCCCAGTGCCGTGGTCGTGTGGGGTTCTGCTCGTACTGGGGAGGTTGAGGGGACTGCCGGCGCTCTGGGTGGTCGACCGAGTCGGATAGAAGGGTGCGGCTCCTGCGGAGTGGTTGGTGGTGTCGACGATGCGGACAAGTTCAGGTGCGGCGCGGCGAGCCATTGTTTCGAAGCCGTCCCGAAGCGTGGCGGTCGAGGACGCACATCCTTGGCAGCCTCCGCCCATGGCGATCGACAGGACACCGTCGCGGAGATCAACCACGGTGATCACGCCGCCATGGGAGGCAATGGATGGGTTGACCTCGCGCTCCAGCAGGTTTTCGATGGCTTCGCGAATTTGCTGGTCGTTCCGCACCAGTCCCGATGGTTTGGCAATGGCTGGTTGGCCGGTTTGGAGTTGACTCCTGATCTGGGCGCCGATCGGTTGGCGAAGGTTCTCCCACGATGCCGATGGCACTTTCGTGACCGAGACCGTGCTGCCGGCGACCACGATGTGGGCAACGTCATCGAAGGTGAACAGTCGGGCGATGAGGGGCGATGAACCGATGGGTTGTTCACGATCGAAAGAGAACGGACCTCCGGGATTGACTACTCGGTCGACAGTGAATCTGCATGTCTCGGGGTCAGCGATGGAGATCTCGGCCCGGATCTTGATGGGCGCCTCATGACTCGATTCAGACATCTTCGACCATCTGCGCGTCAGCGTGCTCGGTAAACGCTCGCAGATGATCAAAGGCATAGATCCCGGTGCTGTGGCCGTCACTCCAGGTGATGGTGATCGCATAGTTGCCGATGCTCGTGATCGAGCGCGGTGCAACGTCGTAGGCGATGGTGGCGGGGTCGAGAAGCGGTCGGCCGCTCATCTCCTCGACGCATGCCGCGCAGCGACACGCCAGGCGGAGATCTCGCGTATTGACCTGGTCCTGACGACCGTCCGCCCACTGCACCGACAGTGTCATTTGGTCCCGCCGGGCGAGCCCGATGGGTGTAGTCGGCGAACCGGCAGGGTTGGTGACGGTGTCGAGCCATGGAGGTGAGCCGTGATCGGTGTCCCAAGTCCAGTTGAACGAACCCATCGTCGCCGTGTCGAGTCCTTGGAGTTGCGTGTCGAGTGCCTCGGCAATTTCGAGAAAGGTCGCTGTGGCAACAGATTCGGGCCGTTCGATGACAATAGGCCGGCCGTCGTCGCCGCCGGTGACGATGTCGACGTCGAGCGGAATGGCGCCGAGAAACGGCACGTCAAGTTCGGCACTCATGTGATCTCCCCCACCCTGGCCGAACACGTCGGTATCGGAGCCACAGTGCGGGCACGTGAAGGTGCTCATGTTTTCGATGATGCCGAGGATCGGCACGTTCACCGTCTGGAACATGCGCAGTCCGCGTCGTGCGATCTTGAGGCTGACATCTTGGGGTGTGGTGACAATCACGGCGCCTGAGAGCCGGAGGCTCTGGGCCAGCGTGAGTTGGGTGTCACCGGTTCCCGGCGGCAGGTCAAGAATCAGATAGTCGAGTTGCCCCCATTCAACCTGGGCGACGAGCATCTGGAGGTACTTGGTCACCATGGGACCGCGCAGGATGGCCGGGTTGTCGTCGTTTCGCAGTAGACCCATAGAGACAGCCTTGATGCCGTGCCGTTCAGGGGGAACCATCCGGCCATCGTCGGTCGCTACCGGTGGTTCATCGACTGGAAGGCCAAGCATCCCAGGAACGCTCGGTCCGAGGACATCGGCGTCGACAAGACCGACGCGACCGCCGCGCTGCGACAGGGCAATTGCCAGGTTGACGGCCACGGTCGATTTACCGACGCCGCCCTTGCCGCTGGCGACTGCGATGATGTCTTTGATTCCAGGTAGTTTCTCGCCCGCCGAGCCTGACGCCTGATCCGCTGGTTTGCGAGTCAACGAAATCGGCTTAGCTGTCGTGGCGGTCATTGTTGAGTCCTCTGGGTCAATGGCTTCGTCCTTCGTTGGCTTCGCTCGACGTCGATTGAAATTCATTCGTGTGTGCTCTCCTCGACTGATTCGATGATCGGTACGACATCGGTGTCGGCGGCGGAGATGAATCCGGTTCTGTTTGGTTCGTTTAGTCGTGCTTCGGCTCGGGCTCGGGCCCTGTCGAGGTCGGCCCCTGCCCGAATGAGGGTTCCTCGCAGGCTGCACTCGGCGATCTCGATCGGGGGCGCGACGTCGGTGACGATGAGCTCGGCCAGATCTCGGTACGCCATGCTGGCTGTCGAATCGGGGTGCTCTATCGCTACCGGGGTGCCGGCGTCGCCGGCCGCAGCCACAGCCGTGTCGAGCGGGATCGATGCGAGAAGCGGTACGCCGATGCTCTCTGCAAGCCGCTGCCCGCCCCCCGAGCCGAACACTGCAGTGATCGTGCCATCGGGGTTCGTCGATGGGCCCATGTTCTCGATGACGCCCGCCACGCGGAGATAACCCTTGCGGGCCATGTCGGCAGCTCGGGCGGCTACTTGTTGGGCTGCTTTGGCGGGGGTGGTCACGATAAGCACGTCGGTCCTGGGGAGCATTCGGGCGAGGCCCATTTGGATGTCGGACGTGCCCGGTGGCATGTCGATGAGCAGGTAGTCGAGTTCCCCCCACTGCACATCTTCGAGAAAATGCTGCACGGCGCGGTTGAGCATCAATCCGCGCCACATGATTGCTTCGGTCTCATTGGTGCCAGCGATCGACCCCATCGAGACAATCCGGAGCGCTCCGTCGCCGATTTGCCTGGTGACAGGTTTCATGACCGCTTTACCTGCGCCGGCGCGTTGGCCTTCGATGTCGCTGTCGATGCCGAGTAGTTGGGGCATCGAGAATCCGCCGACGTCGGCATCAAGCACACCGACGGTGTAGCCGCGGCCGGCGAGCAGAACGGCGAGGTTGGCTGTGACCGTGGACTTGCCGACGCCGCCTTTGCCCGAGGAGATGGCGAGGATGCGACAGGTCGGCGGGATGTCGGTTTCGAGGGCGTTGTCGCGTGCCTTCCAACGGGCCCGGGCCATGACGTTGCTTCGTTCGTCGGCGGTCATCTCGCCGAAGTGGATCTTGACGACATCGATATCGGGGAGCGAAGCGACTCGGGCTTTGGCGTCGCGCATCAGCTGGGCACGTAGCGGGCAGCCTGCGGTCGTCAAGGCGATCGTGATGTGTATGGCGCGGTCGGCGCTCCGTTCGAGCCGTTTGACCATGCCGAGATCGACGACGTTGTCGCCAAGCTCGGGATCGATGACCCCGCGCAACGCATTCATGATCGCCGTTGTATCGACGTCGTCGCCATCGACGTTGGGAGCCGTCACGTTCGGGGTCGGCTTGCTGTCACCGGTATCTTCAAGGCCGGATCGGTCCGACCCGTCGGCTATGTCGGTCTTGGCATCGCTCGATACCTCGGTCACATCATGCCCAGTTCGAGTCGAGCGACATCGGACATGCGTGACGCGTCCCAGGGCGGGTCGAAGACGAGGACGACATCGACCTCTTCAACGTCGGGCAGCGCAACTACGGCGTCGTGGAGGTCTTGGCGCATAATGTCGCCCATGCCGCAGAAGGGAGCGGTGACCGACATGTCGATGTCGATTCGTTTGTTGCCGCTCGGTAAGTCGGATGGTTCGATACGGTAGACGAGGCCGAGTTGGACGATGTCGACGGGGATCTCCGGGTCATACACAGTGGCCGCTGCTGCCCAGACCGCCTCGATGCTGAATCCGCCGGTAGCCGAATCGCCGACCTTGTCGCTTTGCTGTGGCGGGCGCACGAACCCGAACTCGATCGAGTCTTCGGGCGACAAACGGACCATCTCGCCATCGCTGGTGGTGACCGTCGCTGATCCCCCGAGCGCCTGCAGAACCGTGACACCATCACCCTCAGAGAGCACGACAGGGTGGCCGGCCGGGATGATCGTGGCTTTCACGTCGCGCGGCAGTGTGAACGGTTTCGTTCCGCCGACCTTGACCCTTGACTCACGCATCGTCGTGCCGGAGTCGCTCAGTGATCCAGCTTCGAATCGCGCTGCTCTCGAGGTCGTCCATCATTTGGTCGGCGAAACCGTTGATCAACAGACGGCTGGCTTCCTCTTTGGGAATGCCGCGAGATCGCAGGTAGTACAGGGCTGCGTCGTCGAGTTGGCCGACGGTGGTGCCGTGCTGGCACGACACTTCATCAGCCAAGATCTCGAGCCTTGGCATCGTGTTTACTGATGCCGTGCGCGAGAGCAACAGATTGTCGTTGGACTGTTCGGAGTCGGTGCCGTCAGCGCCGGGGCGGACATCGACACCGCCGTTCCATATGCCGGTACTCGAGTCGTCAAGTACACCTCGATATGACTGGCGACTCGTGCAGTTCTTCGCACTGTGGACCACCGTGATCTGCTGGTCGAGGGTCTGTGTGCCGAAGCCGAAGTAGAGCCCAGACAAGTCGGCGTGAGCGCCCTCGCCGTCGAGGAGTACATAGTAGGCAACCCGCCCGTAGTCGGATCCTAGGTTGAAGAGTCGGGCGCGAAGCGTGCTCCCGGCTTCCTGGATGACATCGACCCGTCCGACGTGGATCTGCGTGGTAGGCAGATCTTGGAGAATGATGTGTTCGAGGCTGGCATCGGCCGCAAGTGAGATCTCGGTGCAGACGTTGGAAGCGCCGAATGCGTCGCCGTGACCAATGCGGGTCTCGACGACGGTGGCCGAACTCCCGGTTGCCATTTCGATGACCACGCGGCTGGCCGAGGCATTCTGCGACACGTCGGGAACAGCGATATCGACGATGTGGATCGTCTCAGCCGGCTGGCCGTCGACCATCAGCAGCGCTCCACCGTCGCCGTAGGCCCGGTTGATGATCGAAAACGCGTCGTCGATCGTTTCGTGTTGGCGGTCGAGCGCTCTTGCGACAAGATCGGCGGGAGCGTCGGCAAGACTGACCAGATGCACTCCCGCAGGCAACGTGTCGAGCTGCGATTGAGCGCTGTCGACGACGCCGTTGACGATGACGATCCGAGGGCCGTCGATGTGGGGGATCTGACTATCGATGTCGGGGGGCACAGCGTTTGTGGCGGTAGCCGGTCCAAACGTGAGCTGGCCCAATGCCTTGTGTGGTGCGTATCGCCACGCTTCATCTCGTTTGGTCGGCAAGCTCAGCGATGCCATCTGTTCGAGCGCCATGGAGCGGGACGCGAGGGCGGCCTGGTTCACGCAGTTGCTCCTGTCAGAGGAGCAGCGTCAAGGTCGTGATTGACGAAATCGGCGTAGCCGTGGTCTTCGAGGTGAAGGGCGAGCGTATGGTCGCCCGATTTGACGATCTTGCCGTCGACCAGCACGTGCACAAAGTCTGGCTTGATGTAGTCGAGTAGCCGTTGGTAGTGGGTGATCACGATCATCGATCGGTCGGGTCCACGCAGCGAGTTCACGCCCGCTGCGACCACCCGCAACGCATCGATGTCGAGACCGGAATCGGTCTCGTCGAGCACCGCCAGCTTTGGCTGCATCACAGCCATCTGCAGGATCTCGTTGCGCTTCTTCTCGCCGCCGCTGAATCCTGCGTTGACCGATCGATACAAGAAGTCATGCTTCATCTCGACTAGGTCCATGGCCTCTTGGGCGTCCTTTAGAAAGTCGCTCGCCCCGATCTGCTCCTCGCCTCGGGCACGGCGAACCGAATTTAATGCGGTGCGCAGGAAGTACATGTTGTTCACGCCGGGGATCTCGACCGGGTATTGAAACCCCATGAAGACGCCGGCAGCAGCACGATCCTCTGGGACCATTTCGAGCAGATCGGCTCCATCGAGGGTGACCGTGCCACCAATCTCGTAGCCGTCGCGACCCGCAATCGCATGTGCGAGTGTGCTCTTTCCAGACCCGTTCGGGCCCATGATGGCGTGTACCTCTCCGGCGCCGACATCAAGGTTGAGCCCCTTGAGTATCGGGGTGTCCCCAATTGAGGCGGTCAGGTTCTTTATGTGCAGCATCAGCCGACACTTCCTTCCAAACTAACGCTCAGCAGGCGCTGAGCTTCGACAGCGAACTCCATCGGGAGCTCGTCAAAAACTTCACGACAGAAACCGTTGACGATCATCGCCATGGCGTCTTCTTCGTTCATGCCGCGCTGACGGCAGTAATACAGTTGGTCCTCGCCCACCGTCGAGGTCGACGCCTCATGCTCGACTTGGGCGGTAGGGTTCTTCACCTCGATGTACGGAACCGTGTGCGCTCCGCACTCCTTACCGATGAGCAGGGAATCACATTGCGTGTAGTTGCGGGCGTTCTCCGCTGAGCGCAGCATCTTCACCAATCCTCGGTAGGTGTTCTGCCCCTTGGCGGCCGAGATGCCCTTGGAGATGATGCTGCTGGTGGTATCGGCTCCGATGTGGATCATCTTGGTGCCGGTGTCGGCCTGCTGATGTTTCGACGTCAGCGCCACGGAGTAAAACTCGCCGACAGAACGATCGCCCTGCAGGATCACACTCGGGTACTTCCAGGTGATGGCCGACCCTGTCTCGACCTGGGTCCAGGAGATCTTGGCGTCGGTGTGGGCCCGGCCTCGTTTGGTCACGAAGTTGTAGATGCCTCCGACGCCGTTCTCGTCTCCGGGGTACCAGTTCTGGACGGTCGAGTACTTGATCTCGGATCGGTCTTTCGCCACGAGTTCAACCACTGCCGCGTGGAGTTGGTTCTCGTCGCGCTGTGGGGCAGTGCACCCTTCGAGGTAGGAGACATGGGAGTCGTCTTCGGCCACGATGAGCGTGCGCTCAAACTGACCGGTGTTCATTGAGTTGATCCGGAAATACGTCGACAGCTCCATGGGGCAGCGAACACCCTTGGGGATATAGCAGAACGAGCCGTCGGAGAACACCGCCGAGTTGAGGGCAGCAAAAAAGTTGTCTCGAACGGGCACGACCGACCCCAGATGCTCCTTGATGAGCTCTGGATAATCCCGCACCGCTTCAGAGAAAGAACAGAAGATGACACCGGCCTCAAGAAGTGTTTCCTTGAACGTGGTCACCACCGAGACCGAGTCGACGATGGCATCGACGGCCACGTTGCTGAGCA
>Ga0302118_10000760_pt1 | contig 15584 bp, 18 predicted proteins | sample AG5_331_MG_FD_203126 | JGI IMG/M metagenome (GOLD analysis project Ga0302118, IMG submission 203126) | Marine microbial communities from Western Arctic Ocean, Canada - AG5_33.1 | ecosystem: Environmental > Aquatic > Marine > Oceanic | place: Canada: Western Arctic Ocean | collected 2017-10-01 | reverse complement strand
GGTCGTCGTCATGGGTGAATCCTGATAAATCCGATAGGTATGGTCGGGATTAGGATTCAACCTACAGACGCCCACCCCGTGAATCAACGTTATTCCGATCGGATTAGTCAGGATTAGATGGCCGGGTCCGGGCGGGACGGGTGGGCCAGACTCACCGGATGCGACGTTCCATCGATGACTACCCGTTCCAGGCCTCCGACTATCCCCCCGACTATGAGGAGGACGAGCTCACCCCCATCTCGTGGGCAGTCGGCATCTGTGACGACTACGCGGACGCCGAGCCGCGTGTGATGCTCACGTTCGAGGAGGTGGGTCGAGCCGGCCAGGGCCTGGTCGGGCACCTTTCGCCCGAAATCGCCCGACGCCTCCGGGTTGCCCTGCGCGACGCCCTGGCCGAGATCGGACAGGACGTGGGTGCGTGATCCGTCCCGGTCGGCCCGTGGTCAGCCGTCGGCCGTGAGGCCACGGATCTTCTCGGCCACGTACTCCACGAAGTAGCCCTCGTAGCGCGCCTGGAGTTCGGGAAGGCGCCAGTCCCTACCGGTGACCGTGCCGCGGCAGACATCGGTGCCACACCCGCACGCCAGGCGGTATGCGTCGGTGCGGTCCATGGCGTAGTCGTGGCAGAGCTCCTCGTCCGCGGCGATGTCCCGCATCGCCACGTAGATGACCTGACCCCGGAAGCCCACGTTCGCGTCGCACGAATGGTTGATGCGGATGGCCGTGTCGTCCACCTCTTCGGCGGTACGCGGCGAGAGGTACAGGTCATCGTGGATCTGGAGGCTCTGGTCGCCGATCTCGGCGGTCAGCCGGATGACCTCCTCACGGTGCACGATGTGGCCGGCCTTCACGGCCACTATCTGGCCGGCGAAAATGGGCTGGACGGCGAAGACCCCCCGCCCGGACACCGAGGCATCGCGGACCTCGATTCTGGGTGAACGCCAACTCCGGATGGGCGCCACGTTGTCGACCTGCTCAGCCGTCGTTGGCGCGTTCGGCGAGGCCCAGGTAGGCCGGGCCCTCTCCGCCACCGTGGACCTCGACGCTCGTTCCCGTCACCCAGCGCGCCAGCGGCGAGGCCAGCACGAGGCACATGTCGGCAACCTCCGAGGGGTCGCCGAGGCGCTTCATTGCGAGATTGTCGGCAACAGCGGCCCGGCCGGTGGCGTCTCCGTAGAACTGCTGGGACTCCTCGGTCAGGATCAGGCCGACGGTCACCGTGACCACACGCACCTCCGGCCCCCACTCGTGCGCCAGCGTCCGGCCCATGTTCTCCAGCCCGGCCTTCGCCGCCCCGTAGGCCACGCCCTGCGGGTTGGGGCGGCTTCCGCTGACCGATGAGATGTTCAGGATCACCCCACCACCCGACGCACTGGTGGACTCGACCATTGCCTGCCTCGCCGCCTGGCTGAACGTCATTGGCCCGGTCAGGTTGAGGGCCAGGATCTTCTCGTTGAAGCGTGGCGAGACCGTGGCCGAGTCGGCCGGGGGCGCACCGCCGGCGTTGTTCACCAGCACGTCCAGGCGGCCGTTGGCCTCCACGGCCGCAGCGACCACTGCGTACACCTGATCCGGTTCGCGGACGTCGGCGGCCACGAACATGGCGCTCCTTGCCCCGTCGGTGGACGTCACGGGGGACTCCGGCGCATTGCGGGCACAGACGACGACGTCGGCGCCGGCATCCAGGAACGTCCCGGCGATGACCCTGCCCAGGCCCCTTGTCCCGCCGGTCACGATGATCGACCTTCCGGAGAAGTCGAGGGGATCGGTGGGGGACCGGGTGGGGCTCACGGACGGCACGCTACCCGTGGCACGGACCCACGTCCGTCCCGGTGCCGAGAAGGCCGGAGGGTGCTGCGACGTGACCGATTCCACTATCTGACGCACCGTCAGGACTAGCCGTCAGGTTCTACCTCGCCTACCGTCGGGGTCATGCCGGACAAGTTGATGACCGAAGACGAGGTGGTCGCGCAGCTCGAGAGCTCGATGACCATCGGCATCGGGGGCTGGGGCTCCCGACGCAAGCCCATGTCGCTGGTACGGGCCATTGCCCGTTCGGACCTCAGGGACCTGACAATCGTCAGCTACGGGGGGCCGGAGATCGGCATCCTGTGCGCCACCGGAAAGGTCCGCCGGGCCGTCTACGGCTTCGTCTCCCTGGACTCGATCCCCCTCGAGCCCCACTTCCGTCAGGCCCGCCAGCAGGGCGCCATCGAGTTCACCGAACTGGACGAGGGCGCCTTCTACCTGGGCCTGCTGGCCGCCGCCCACCGGATGCCGTTCTACCCGACCCGGGCCGGTCTGGGTAGCGACATGATGACCATGAACCCTGAGCTGAGGACCGTGGCCTCTCCATATCCCGCCGCTGACGGCGTGATGGAGGAGTTCGTGGCGATGCCGGCGCTGCGACTGGACGTCTCGCTCATACACATGAACCGGGCCGACAAGGGCGGGAACGGACAGTTCCTCGGGCCCGACCTCTACTTCGACGACCTGTTCACCAAGGCGGCCGATCGCACTTTCATGTCGTGTGAGAAGGTCGTGCCGACCGAATCGCTGCTGGACGAGGGGACGTTCCACACGCTGAAGATCCCCCGGCTCTTCGTGGACGGCGTGGTCGAGGCGCCACGCGGAGCCCACTTCACCGAGTGCCCCCCCGACTACGAACGCGACGAGGCGTTCCAGCGCGAGTACGCCGCGACGGCCCGTGACCCCGAAGCCTGGGCCGCATTCCTCGACCGGTTCGTGAACGCGCCCAGCCACGCCGAGTACCTGAAGCGGGTGGACGAGCGGACAGCCGAGCGCGACGCCGAGAGGGCCACGCCATGACCGCCGTGACCGATCCGGCCACGCTCGACGAGATCTGCGTCGTGGCCATTGCCGAGGCCTTCCGCGGAGACGGCGAGATCCTCTGCAATCCGATAGGCACCACGCCGATCATCGGCGGACGCCTGGCCCGCGCCACCTTCGAACCGGACATGGTCATGACCGACACGGTGGCCTTCCTGGCGGCCAACACCCTGCCGGTGGGGGATGCCGCTGCAGAGCGGATCATCGAGGCGTGGGTGCCCTACCGGGACCTCTTCGACCTGCTCTGGTCCGGTCGACGCCACGTGGTGATGGGAGCCAGTCAGATCGACGCCAGCGGCAACCAGAACCTGGCTGCCATAGGGGACTGGCGCAGGCCCAAGGCCCAGTTGCTGGGCCTTCGTGGCGCCCCCGGGAACCTGGTCAACCATGTCACCAGCTACTGGGTGCCCAACCACTCGACCAGGACCTTCGTGCCGACCGTCGACGTCGTCTCGGGACCGGGTTACGACCGGGTGGCCGGCCTGTCGTCCACTGTGCGTGCCAACCACGAGATCCGCCGGGTCGTCTCGAACCTTGGCGTGTTCGACTTCGCCAACGACGAGCGTCGCATGCAGGTGGTCTCGGTCCATCCCGGTGTCACCCTCGACCAGGTCGCCGAGGCCACCGGGTTCGAGCTGGTGGTGGGCGACTCCGTGGGTGAGACCCGGTTGCCGACTGACGCTGAGCTCCGGCTGATACGCGAGGTCATCGACCCGCGGGGTCTGCGCCGCGCCGAGTTCGGCGGCTGAGGCCTGATATGGACGACCCGACGCCGGCTGCGGCCGATCCCCGGCTGCACACCCGGTTCTGCGATCTGGTCGGTGTCCGCCACCCGATCGTCCAGACGGGCATGGGATGGGTGGCCGGATCCCGACTCACGGCCGCCACGGCACGGGCCGGCGGCCTGGGCATCATCGCCTCAGCACCCATGACCTTCGACCAGATGGTCACAGCCATCGACGAGGTGAGGGCGGCCACCGACGAGCCGTTCGGGGTGAACCTGCGTTCCGATGCCGGTGACATCGATCGTCGGGTGGAGCATCTCGTCACGGCCGAGGTGCGCGTCGCATCCTTCGCCCAGGCGCCGGATCGTCGCACCGTGGACACCCTGAAGGCGGCCGGAGTGGTGGTCATCCCCACGATCGGCGCCCGCCGCCATGCCGAGAAGGTGGCCGAATGGGGCGTGGACGCCGTCATCGCCCAGGGAGCCGAGGGAGGCGGGCACACCGGCGTCGTGCCCACCTCGCTTCTCATCGGACAGGTGCTCGACGCCATTGACATCCCCGTCATCGCCGCCGGCGGCTTCACCGACGGGCGGGGCCTTGCCGCCGCCCTTGCCTGGGGCGCCGACGCCGTGGCCATGGGCACCCGTTTCCTGCTCACCAGCGACAGCGACGTGCCCGATTCCATCAAGGCCATCTACCTGGCCACCCCCGTGACCGGAACCGTGGTCACCCGCGCCGTGGACGGCGCCCCCCAACGTGTCGTCGCCACGCCCATGGTCGAACGCCTGGAGCGCTCCCGGCTGTTTGCCTTCCCGCGCTCTGCGCTCAACGCCCTGCGATTCCGCAACCTCACCGGCACGCCGATGCGCGACCTCCTGGCCGAGGGCATCCGCATGAAGCGCAGCGGAAGCCTGACGTGGGGACAGGTGGCGATGGCCGCCAACGCCCCGATGCTGACCCGCGCCACGATGGTCGACGGTCACCCCGAGGTGGGCATCCTGCCCACCGGCCAGGGAGTCGGTTCGATCCATGAGCTGCCCAGTTGCGCCGAGCTGATCGGGCGGACGGTGGCCGAGGCCGGCGCGGCGCTGGATCGTCTCTGCGGCCCCCGGGAATAACCGGTGGACCTTCTCTTCACCGCTGCCCAGCAGGACTTCCGCGACGAGATCCGCCAATGGCTGGCTGCGAACATCCCGACCGATGCGCTGCCGTCCATGGACACCCCCGAGGGGTTCGAACGGCACCGTGAATGGGAGCGGGTGCTCCACGAGGCCCGCTGGTCCGTGGTGGCGTGGCCGGAGGCCTACGGCGGCCGTGGGGTCGGGCTTGTCGAGTGGCTCATCTTCGAGGAGGAGTACTACCTGTCCGGTGCCCCGGGCCGGGTCAGCACCAACGGCGTCTCGCTTCTGGGACCCACCCTCTTCGCGTATGGCACCGACGCCCAGAAGGACCGCTTCCTGCCACCGATGGCGTCCGGAGAGGAGCTCTGGTCCCAGGGCTGGTCCGAGCCGGACGCCGGAAGTGATCTGGCTTCCATCACCACCCGGGGGGTCAGGGACGGTGAGTGGTTCGTCCTGGATGGACAGAAGACCTGGTGCACGCGCGGTGCGTGGGCCGACTGGCTGTTCTGCATCGTGCGCACCGACCCGACCTCGGAGCGTCACAGGGGTCTTTCGTACCTGCTGGTGCCGGCCGACGCCGAGGGCCTTGAGCGCAGGCCGGTCGGCCGCCTGGACGGCGAACCGGCGTTCGCCGAGCTGTTCTTCGACGGCTGTCGCGTGCACGAGTCCAACCTCCTGGGGGAGGAGGGCCAGGGCTGGAACGTGGCCATGGCGACGACATCGAGCGAACGGGGCCTGAACCTCCGGGCGCCGGGACGCTTCCTGGCGGCTGCGGATCGCCTCGCAGGGCTCTACCGGGAGCTTGTCGATGATGGAACCGCCGACCCCTCCCTGCTGGACGAGGTGGTCCGTGCCTGGACGGGTGCGCAGGCCTACAGGTGGCAGACCTACGCCACCGCTGCCCGGCTCATGGGTGGCGGGGAGCTCGGCTCGGCTTCCTCGATGATGAAGGTGTTCTGGTCTGAACTGGACGTCGAGCTGCACGCCACGGCTCTACGACTGCTCGGCGATCGTGGCGAACTGGTTGCTGTCGCCCCCGATGCCGTGCACGGTGGTTCATGGATGGCCGGCTACCTGTTCGCCCTCTCGGGCCCGATCTACGCGGGCACCAACGAGATCCAGCGCAACATCATCGCCGAGCGTGTGCTCGGCCTCCCCCGGAAGTGATGGGCGGGTAGCGCGATGGACTTCACCTTCTCCGAGGACCAGCGGCTCTTCGCCGCGACCCTGCGCGACATCCTGTCGGCCGACTGTCCGCCGGAGGCCGTCCGTTCTTCCTGGGAGCACCCCGACGCTCGCATCCACGGCCTCTGGGAGACCCTGGGCGGGACCGGCGTGCTGGGCATGACGGTCCCTGAATCCCACGAAGGCCTCGGCATGGACGCCGTCGATCTGGTCCTGCTGCTCGAGGAACTCGGCCGGGCCGCCTGTCCCGAACCTGTTGCCGAGCATGTGGCCGTTGCGGTTCCGCTCCTCCGGGACCATGGATCGGCGGCCCTGAGGGACCGCTGGCTGAGCCGCGCCGCCACCGGCGATGTCGTCCTCACGGCAGGCTCGCCGGTCGATGACCTGGTGCTGGCCGCCAGCCGGGCCGACCTCATGCTGCTGGGGGTCGACGGTGCCCTGCATGCCGTGTCCGCCGATCTGGTCACCTGCACCGCCCAGCAGAGCGTCGACGCTTCACGGCGCCTCGCCCGGGTGGCGTGGACCCCGTCGGACGAAACCCTCCTCTCAGATGATCCGGCGGTGCTCGAGGAGTGGTTGGACCGCGGGGCCTGGGCGGCAGCCGCGCAGGCCGTGGGCGTCGCGCAACAACTCCTGGACATGACCGTGGCCTATGTCGCCGATCGGGAGCAGTTCGGGAGGCCCGTCGGGGTGAACCAGGCGGTCAAGCACCACTGCTCGAACGTGGCCATCGACCTGGAGTTCGCCCGCCCGATGGTGCACATGGCGGCATGGTCCCTGGCGGCCGGGGGGAGCCCGACGGATGGCGGATCGGTTTCGATGGATGTCTCCATGGCCAAGTCCCTCGCGTCAGATGCGGTCGACCGGGCCTGTCGTGTCGCCCTCCAGTGCCACGGTGCCATTGGCTACACGATCGAGTACGACCTCCAGCTGTGGCTGAAGAGGGGCTGGGCTCTCGCCGCATCCTGGGGCGACAGCCGCCTGCATCGTCGACGAATCGCCGCCGGCCTGGGCCTGGCAAAGGTTCGCCGGGCCTGAGCGACCTCCACGGCACCGAGTTGGTCTGCACCGGAGGCTCGGCCAGGCGCCAGACTGCAGCCCCATGAGCGACAGGCGTAGTGACGTGCAGGCCACCCGTATGGCCGGCCTGGACCTGGCCGGTGAGGTCAGGGCCCTCATTGCCGACGTGAACCGCTCGGCTCCCGATGTCGACGCCCTGGAGGCGGCCCGCGCCCTTGTGGTGGCGGCCCGCGCCGCGCTGGATTCGCCAGCCAGGCGCCGCTGGTACGAGGTTCCCCTAGACGAGATCGACGAGGACACGACCATCCGGTTGCGTGAGGAGGCCGGTGACCACAGCCTGTTCAGGGGTGGCCGCAACCCCCTTGCACCGCCGTTGAGGGTCTCCACGACGGTGGACTCAGACGGCGAACCGGTGGTGGTTGGCGAGGTCCGTCTGGACAGGTCCAGGGAGGGGCCGCCCCAGCGCGTCCACGGCGGCATGGTGGCCGGCCTCTTCGATGACGTCCTGAGCGGTGCTCCGGGCCTGGTGGACGCGGGCCCGGTGGTCACCGGACGCCTGTCGGTCCGATACCGCCGACCCACCCCGTTGGGTGTCGACCTCCGCTTCGAGGCCCGTGTGGTCCGGCACTCCGGGCGACGCCTGGTAGCCAGGGCCCGCTGCATCGCGCCGACCGATGATGGCGGGACGGAGGTCACCGCCGAGGCCGAGGCGCTGTTCATAGGCATTCCCAGACGCGCCCAGGATGGAGCCGCCGATCCGGCGGACGAAGGGTGAGCGGGGCGACGGGCGTGCCACCCACCATCTGCTTCCTGTGCACCGGCAACGCGGCCCGGTCCGTGATGGCGCGCGCGATGTTCGCCGACCGGGCACCCGACTACCGCTCTGTCGGCGCCGGCACCCTCGTCATCGAGGGGCTGCCGATGAGCAGTCGGACGCGCAATGCCATGGCCGGTCTGGGCCTCGCCGATCCCGACCACCGCAGTTCCCAGTTCGTCACCGCCGATGTCTCCGCCGACCTCATCGTGGCAATGGAGCCCAGCCATGTGGCGTGGATCCGTCGGCACCATGGGGAAGCTGCCGCCCGGACCGCCACCCTGCCCCGTCTGGTCAGGGATCTCCCTTCCGACGGGCCGCTGGCCGAGCGTGTGGCCTCGCTGGGTCTGGCCGCCGTCGAGGTCGGGAGCTGGGAGGAGGTCGTCGACCCCGCTTCCGGCGAGCAGACCGACTTCGATGCCTGCGCTGTGACGCTCGACGGTCTGGTAGGCAGGCTGGTGGAGCTGCTGGGACCAGCGTGCTGAACCCCTGGCGGATGGCGCCACACCGCCGGGACGGCTTCCTACTGGCCGCGGCCTGCTTCTTCATCGGGATCACCTTCGGGATCTTTTCCGAGAGCACCGGCCTGAGCCTCGGGAAGGCATCGGCACTCTCGCTGCTGACGTTCACCGGGGCGTCACAGTTTGCTGCGGTGTCGGTGGTGGCCGGTGGTGGCACGACCGCTGCCGCCGTCGGAGGTGCCGTGCTGATCGGCGCCCGCAATGCCCTCTACGGGCCGGTGGTCAGCCCGCTGCTGCACGGCGGACGCTTCCGCCGTGCCCTCGGCGCCCACTTCGTGATCGACGAGACCACCGCCATGGCCAGCGTCCAGGAGGATGCCGACACGGCAGGCGATGCCTTCTGGTTCACCGGGCTGTGGCTCTTCGTCTTCTGGAACGTCGGAACTGTGCTGGGCGTGCTGGCGGGAGGTGCCTTTGATGATCCCGGGGCACTCGGCCTGGATGCGGCGTTCCCTGCCGCGTTCGTCGCCATGCTGGCTCCCCACCTGCGTACCCGTCCCGGATGGGTGACGGCCATTGGTGGGGGAGCGATCGCCCTGGTGGCCGTGCCGACCACAGCGGCCGGCGTACCCATGCTCCTGGGCGCTCTGGCCATCCTCCCCGGGTTGTGGGTCGGACGCCGTAGTGGTGGATCCGTGCCCCGGGACCGGAGCGCGGGGTCGGCCCCGTGACCTGGACAGCGGTGCTGGCGATCTCCGGCGGCGCCTACCTCTTCAAGGCCGTCGGGGTGATGGCCGGTAACCGTTTCGCAACAACCCTCGAGCCCGTGGCCGGCCTGGTCCCGGCGGCCCTCTTCTCGGCGATCATCGTCATCATGACGGTGGCCAACGGCACGTCGCTGGTCTTTGATGCCCGCCTCGTGGGTGTCGGGCTGGCGGTTGTTGCAGTCTGGCGACGTGCGCCGTTCGTCGTCGTCGTGCTCGTGGCCATGTCGGCCACCGCACTGGTTCGCCTGCTGGCCTGAGGCCGGAATCGTCAACCGGATGCGACCGGGCTCCCGGTCACCGGCCGAGCGTCCCGGCCCATCTAGGTTCGCGTCGTGATGCGGGTCGAACCACCACTGGACGAATCCCCGGACCTTGTCGGCGTGTCGGCCTCGGTGAGGAGGTCACTGCTGCTACCGCGCCCCCGGTTGCGTGGGGTGATGCACCGGGTGGCCGTTCCCCCCACCGTCGTGGCGGGCATCTGGCTGGTGGCCCGGGCCCCGGCCGGAGCCGACAGGCTGGGAGCCGCCATTTTCGCCTTCGGCGCCCTCTTCATGTTCGTGGCCAGCGGCATCGTCCACCTGAGGCGCTGGTCGGTACCGGTCTTCGAGGCGCTCTTTCGCCTGGACCACGTGGCGATCTTCGTACTCATTGCCACCAGCGCCACCCCCGTGGGTATCAGCGTCCTGAGCGGACGGTCCGCCACTTTCCTGCTCTGGGCGGTGTGGATCGGGGCGGCCATCGGCATCAGTCTGCGCCTGCTGCCGTTCCACCCCCCGAAGGGGCTCATGAACTCGCTGTTCCTGGGCCTCGGATGGGTGCCGGTAATGGTCGCACCCGATCTCTTCCGGGCGTTGGAACCGGTGACGATCCTCCTGGTGGTGGTGCAGGGCGTCCTCTACAGCGGCGGTGCCCTGATGCTCGGCGCCCAGTGGCCCGACCTGTCGCCACGGTTCTTCGGGTACCACGAGGTCTGGCACACGCTCGTGACCGCCGCGGTCGCCGCCCACTTCGTCCTGGTAGCCATCGTCGTGGTCTGACCGGGGCGGCCACCACAACGGCGATACGGTCGGCACGGTGATAGGCCGACGCAGCGTCCTCCCCCGATGGGGGTGGCGTCCGGTGGCCTGTGTGGTCGTGGCGGTAACCCTGCTGGGAGTCGGCTGTGGCGCCGATCGGGTCACCGACCCGGCCCGGGCCACCACCTGCGTCGAGCTGGTGGATGCCGGACGGGCCACCGCCGAGAAGGTCCTCGAACGCCTCGGAGAGCGGACCCTGGCCGACCTGGAGGGCGAGGACCCGTACCAGCCGTTCAGTGGGCTGGACCCGCTCCTGGAACCCGAGGTGTTCGCCTCGCGCTCCATCGAGCTGGGCTGCGGCCCGGGCGAGCTCGCCGCTCTGGCCTGCACCGCCTACCAGGGGATCTCGCACCTCGCCCGTAGCGACGTCGCACGCTCCTACCTGGCTCCCTACTTCGCCGCCTGCGACTGAGCTCCCGACAAGCCGGATCGTCGGTCCATACGGGATACTGGCTGACATGGTCGGTGGATCGGTGCCCGAGGAAGAGGTCGGTTGGCGGCCCCTGCTGGATGACCTCGAGGATCGTCGGCGAGTAGCGCGGGCGATGGGCGGCCCTGAGAAGCTCGCCCGCCGCAGCGATGCTGGTGTCCTCGATGCCCGGGCACGCATTGCCCACCTGCTGGACCACGGTTCGTTCGTGGAGATGGGAACCCTTGTGGGATCGGTACCGGCCGACGGCCTGGTGGCCGGCTCGGGGACCATCGACGGTCGACATGTGATGGTCGGAGCCGAGGACTTCACCGTCCTCGGTGGGTCCATTGGCGCCGGGAGCTCAGCCAAGCGGTTCCGCATCAGTGAGCTGGCCGAAATGGATCGCATCCCGCTGGTGATGCTGCTGGAGGGCGCTGGTCACCGTCCGCCCATGCCCGGCGAGCCGGAGCCGGGTCGTGCCCCCACCGACCTGATCCAGCAGGCCCGGCTCTCGGGCCGGGTGCCTCTCGTGACGGGAGTGCTCGGTGCCTCGGCAGGGCACGGGGCGTTGGTGGCACCCATGTCGGACTTCTCGATCATGACGCCCGACGCCAGCATCTTCACCGCCGGGCCGCCGGTGGTGAAGGCATCGTTGGGCGAGGAGGTGTCCAAGCACGACCTGGGCGGCCCGGGCGTGGCTGTCGCCAGCGGCCTAGTCCACAACGTCGCAGCCGATGACCGCTCTGTCCTCGACGACATCCGGACGTACCTCTCCTACTTCCCGAGCAGCGCCTGGTCCCACCCACCACGCCGTGACGGAGGTGACACAGGACAGCGCACCCTGGAGGACCTCCTGGACGTCATGCCCAGCGACTCCTCGACGCCGTACGACATCCGGCTGGTCATCGCCATGCTGGTGGACGACGGTCGGTTCTTCCAGGTCCAGCCCGATTTCGGTTCCTCGATGGTCTGCGCTCTGGCGCATCTCGGGGGCGAACCGGTGGCGGTGGTGGCCAATCAGCCTCAGGTCAGGGCGGGGGCGATCGACGCCGCCGCTGCCGAGAAGGCCGCGCACTTCGTGACGGTGGCTGATTCGTTCCACCTTCCGCTGGTCTTCCTCACCGACAATCCCGGGATGCTCGCCGGCACCGCCTCGGAACGGGCCGGCATCCTGCGGGCCGGTGCCCGGATGTTCGCCGCCCAGACCCAGGCCAGGACGGTCAAGCTCCAGGTGGCCCTACGCAAGGCGTACGGCTTCGGGTCGCTGGCCATGTCAATGGTGTCGTTCGATCACCAGACGGCCTCCTACGCCCTCCCGGGCGTGACGCTCGGCGCCATGGGTTCGCGTGGCGCAGCCGATGCGGTGCGAGCCGATGCCCGGACCGCCGAGGCGCTCCGCCAGGCTGAGGCCGGGGCCGTCTACCGGTCCGCCGGCCGTCTCGGATTCGACGAGGTGATCGACCCGCGGGACCTCCGCGATGTCCTCCTGGCTTCGCTGGCGCGTGGCCTTTCACGGCGCCAGGAGGCCCCGCTGCCGGCCGCCCGGGTCGGCATCACACCCTGACCCCCGGCGGTACCGGTTCGCCGGACCTGCGGCATTCCGGAATCCGGTCGCTGATCGACTCCGACGGTGGCAGGCTGCCGGGGTAGTCCCGAGCCATCAGATGGAGCCCCACGTTGTCCACCGAACGCCTCTCCCGCCGGATCAGCGCCATTGCCGAGTCGGCCACCATGGCCGTCGACGCCAGGGCCAAGGCCCTCAAGGCTGCCGGCCATCCGATCATCGGCTTCGGTGCAGGCGAGCCCGACTTCGCCACCCCTCAGCACATCGTGGAGGCGGCGGTGGCGGCATGCACCGACCCGGTCAACCACAAGTACACGCCCGCTGGTGGCCTCCCGGTCCTGAAGGAGGCGCTGGTCGTCAAGACCCGGCGTGACTCCGGTTGGCTACCTGAGGTTTCCCAGGTGCTGGTCACCAACGGTGGCAAGCACGCTGTGTACAACACCTGTGCAGCGCTGCTGAACCCCGGCGACGAGGTCCTGCTGCCAGCCCCCTACTGGACCACCTATCCGGAGTCCATTGCCCTGGCCGGCGGGACCACCGTGGTCCTGTCGACCGACACCGCCTCGGGCTTTCGTGTCACCGTCGAGCAGCTGGAGGCGGCCCGGACGCCGAACACCAAGGCGCTCATGTTCGTGTCGCCGTCCAACCCGACCGGCGCCGTCTACCCGGCCGACGAGATCACGGCCATCGGCCACTGGGCCGTCGAGCACGGCATCTGGGTCATCGCCGACGAGATCTACGAGCACCTCACCTACGACGACAACGTCCACCACTCGATGCGTGCCCTGGTCCCGGAGATCGCCGACCAGTTCGTGGCGGTCAACGGCGTGGCCAAGACGTACGCCATGACCGGCTGGCGGATCGGTTGGATGATCGGCCCGGACGACCTGATCAGGGCCGCCGGCAACCTGCAGTCCCACGGCACCAGCAACGTGTCGAACGTCTCGCAGCGGGCCGCCCTGGCTGCGGTCTCCGGTGACCTGACAGCGGTGGCCGAGATGCGGGAGTCGTTCGACCGTCGCCGTCGTCGTATGACCGAGATGCTGAGGGCCATCGACGGCGTGGACCTGCTCACGCCGCAGGGTGCCTTCTACGCCTTCCCGGACCTCTCGGCCTTCCTGGGTCGCAAGGTGGCCGGCCGGGTGGCTTCCACGACCTCGGAACTGGCCACGATCATCCTGGAGGAGGCCAACGTGGCCATCGTGCCCGGTGAGGCCTTCGGTGCCCCCGGCTACGCCCGCCTTTCCTTCGCCCTGGGCGACGACGACCTGGGCGAGGGCCTGACCCGCATTGGCGACCTGTTGAACGGCTGATCCGGGAGGTCCACGGCGCCGAGGGCCCGGACGCCGTAGACGGCCGGCACCACCTGGAGTCCCGGTCTGGAATCAAGGCACTGGAGTGGGTACCGAGGGTGGATGCCCATCAGGTCGAGGAGTTCGAGACGCTTGCCCGCGCCGACGGCTACGGCGACTACCGGATCAGCGAGAAGGACTCCGGCGGCGACTGGATACCGGTGTCGGGGCGCGAGGCCTAAAGAACTTCGTCAAACTGGGGGCGATGGGGATGATCTCCAAGCCGTTCGATCCACTGACCCTCGGTGACCGGCTGGTAGCCATGCTCGGGTGGGAGCCACAGGAACCTCTGACCGACGGACCAGCCCCTACGGGAGCTGGTCATCACCGATCTCCGCCGATCTGTTGGTGGCCGGAGCGGCCGGCCTGGGCGAGGTGGTCGTAGACGGTGACGATGTCTGGTGGGCCGAGGCCCGGCCCGACGAAGGTGGGCGAACCGTGGTGGTGCGCCGCTCCGGTGACGGCACGGTCGCCGACATGGTGCCCGCCGGGGTCGACGTGCGGACCGGCGTGCATGAGTACGGCGGGGGAGCCTGGTGGGTGGCCGGCGGGTTGCTCGTGCATTCAGACCGGTCCGACGAACGTCTCTACCGGCGTGATGGCGGGCGAGACGCCGTGGTGCTCACGCCGGAGTCGGGTGCCCCGCGGGCCCTGCGCTACGCCGATGGCAGGGTCACGCCTGACGGTCGGTGGTACGTGTGCGTCCGGGAGTCGCACGAAGGCGGCGGGTCACACGCCGAGCCGGCCAACGATCTGGTCGCCGTTGCCATGGATGGGTCGCTGCGCGTCGAGGTGCTCGTCTCGAGCCCGGACTTCGTGGCGTCTCCACGGGTCTCGCCGGACGGCCGGAACCTGGCGTGGATCCAGTGGGACCACCCCGAGATGCCATGGGACGACACCGAGCTGTGGGTGGCCGACCTGGCGGTCGATCCGGATACGTGCACGCTTTCGGGCGGCCGGTGTCTGGCCGCCCGGGGCGAGTCGTTCTTCCAACCCGAATGGCACCCCGATGGTGTGCTGCATGTGGTCACCGACCGGGACGGCTGGTGGCACCTGTACCGGGTGGACAGCGGGGACGGGACCCTCGAGCAGCTCACCGCCGGAGACTTCGAGGTGGCAACGCCGCAGTGGGTGTTCGGCCTTTCGCGCTACGCCTTCGTGGGCGACGACATCTGGTTCGCTCGACGCGAGGCAGGCGTGGACCATCTCGCCGTGCGACGGACGGACGGAGCGCAGCATCAGGTGCCCGTTGCGCTCGACGGCGGGCCGGCCACCTCGATCGGGTCGGTGTCTGCGACCTCTGACGGGATCGTCGCCGTTGTCGCTGGCTGGACCTCCGAGCCGGCCGTGGCGGGCGTTGGTTCCACCGGTGTCCGGATCCTCCGGCGACCGCGGGATCTCGGCCTGGCTGCCGGCTGGTTCCCGCAGCCCGAGGCGCTCACCTTTCCGACGTCAGGTGGCGAGGTGGCGTACGCGGTCGTCCACCCGCCGACCAACCCTGACCATGAAGGACCCGACGACGAGCTGCCGCCGTTGCTGGTACTCGTACACGGTGGTCCGACCAGCTCTGTCCGGACCCAGCTGCAGCTCGCCGTCGCCTACTGGACCAGCCGTGGCTTCGCCGTGGCCGACGTCGACTACCGGGGCTCCACCGGCTACGGGCGCCCGTACCGCCACAGCCTGAGGGGTGGCTGGGGGCTACTCGACGTGGACGACTGCGTGGCCGTGGCCAGTCATCTGGTTGCCGCCGGTCGGGTCGACGGCGGGCGCCTGGCCATCAAGGGCGGGAGTGCCGGGGGCTTTACCGTTCTGGCGGCGCTGACCTTCCACGACGTATTCACCGCCGGTGCCAGTCGTTACGGCGTGGCCGACCTGGCTGCCCTGGCCGCTGACACCCACAAGTTCGAGGCCCGATACCTGGACCGACTGATCGGTCGCTGGCCGGAGGACGAGGCCATCTACCGGGAGCGGTCGCCCATCCACCACGTGGACAGGCTGTCCACGCCGATCCTGCTGCTCCAGGGTTCCGAGGACGCCGTAGTGCCTCCAGCCCAGGCGCACCTCATGGCTGATGCCCTGCGGCGTAGCGGCGTGCCGTTCGCCCTCATCGAGTTTCCGGACGAGGGCCACGGGTTCCGCAGGGCCGCCAACGTGGTGCGGGCACTCGAGGCAGAGCTGGCCTTCTTCTCCGACCGGTTCGGCTTCGAACCCGCTGACGACCTGCCGCCGTTGGACAT
>Ga0302118_10000758_pt1 | contig 15597 bp, 12 predicted proteins | sample AG5_331_MG_FD_203126 | JGI IMG/M metagenome (GOLD analysis project Ga0302118, IMG submission 203126) | Marine microbial communities from Western Arctic Ocean, Canada - AG5_33.1 | ecosystem: Environmental > Aquatic > Marine > Oceanic | place: Canada: Western Arctic Ocean | collected 2017-10-01 | reverse complement strand
AACTACACCGTTTAAAGCACGTATTGCCCACGGCATGATGAGCGCAGGGTTAATTTCTACGGTGCTAGGAACACAATTACCCGGACCTGGTTGTATTTATTTAGACCAGCAAATTAAATTCAGAGCGCCTGTTTTTATAGAAGACACTGTTGTAGCAACCGTTACTATAGAAGACATTAACCAGCGCCGTGGCCGTGTCACCCTAAAAACCCAGTGTTTTGTGAATGGCAAGCTGGTAGCTGATGGTACGGCATCAATGATGGTTGATAAGAAAGGCTAAGAAACCTATAGCTTAGCGCTTATGCGTCTTATTTCTTCTTCGCGCGCGATAAGTGTGCGTTGAAGTTCATTGAGCTTATTATTAATTTGGAAGTTTTCACCGTCTCTAGATTTTAGTAACGTACGTAAGTCCGCTTCTCGTCTGGCCGTATCTAATTTGTCTACCATCGTGCGATTTTTCAATTCCTTTACCTCGAATTCAAGTTGTTGAAGTTCACTTTCCAGGCGCTTTAAGCGGTTTGTCGATGCCAATGCTTGACTGGTAGACTTAGACAAGTTGCGAGATTGACTGGTAACCTCCCCTCTATACTTGCGTAATTCCTCATCCTGACTGCGAATCTGGCTAAACTGAGTATCATGGGTTACAGAACTTCTTGCCACCTCACCTTGTAAGTCTTGGACTTGGGAATTCAATGCTGTTTCCTTTTTGCCCCATTCGTCACGTAACTTATCCAATTGATGACTGTAATAACTCATCTTGCTTTTTACTTTACTGATGCTTTCTTGATGACGGGTCATCTCTTCTTTCATACGATGATCTAGCAGCTTTTTGGCCTCTTCACTGCTAGTCTGGGCACGTTTCATTTCACCGTTAGATTCGGCCACTTTATGACTCATAGAGCTGACATTAGCCTCTGCTGACTGCAGGTTGCTACGTAGCATTGCCCGTTCGGCTTCCAAATTTTTAACGCTATGTTGGCTTTCACTTAACTGAACACGCAATCGCTGATTGGAGTCTTCTAAGGCTTCTAATTGGGCTTTAGATAAATAGAGTTCATCTTCCAAAGAAATGCCAACAGCAGCTGCCTGGCTATCATTATTTGCAGCTAACTCAAGTTCTAAACGTGCATCTTTAACCGCATTTTTCCAAATCAATTGCACTGATTGATAAACTGTTTCTGGAACATCTGGACGGTGACGGGAATTCATACTGTGGCGAAAAGTGACTCGACTTTCCTGTTCCATCCACCAATGTTCTAGCTTACTGGTTAATTCATCAGAGGCTTCGATATCCATTGCATCTGCAATCGCTGGCACACTAATCTGTTTACCAGAGAACATCATTTCATTAGCCAACGCGTATACTTTAGCTGTATCGATAAGATCACCCATGGGGTCTATATGTCTCCAATAATCACAAATATTTCAAACCATAAAGGTTTGGCAAGTATTTGAAAGTCTAACTTATTTTGCTTATGCAGGCACCATTTTGCGCAGCACAAATTTTTGTATTTTACCTGTGGCTGTTTTCGGTAAAGCCCCAAAAACAACATGTTTGGGCACTTTAAAGCGCGCCATATTGTCCTTACAATAGCTAATCAACTCTTCCGCTGCAACGACAGCACCCGGTTTAAGCGTTATAAATGCACATGGGGTTTCTCCCCACTTTTCATCAGGCCTTGCTACAACTGCCGCCTCTAACACGGCTGGATGACTATACAAAACACCCTCAAGTTCAATTGAAGAAATATTTTCTCCGCCAGAAATGATGATATCTTTTGCTCGGTCTTTAATTTCCATATACCCATCTTCGTGCCAAACGGCAAGATCTCCGGTACGGAACCAGCCACCATCAAAGGCCTCCGCTGTGGCTGTTGGGTTCTTAAGGTAACCTTTCATTACCATATTACCACGTAGGCATATTTCACCAATGGTCTCGCCATCCTTAGGCACTGGCTTCATGGTATCTGTATTCATTACCACGTGGTCCTCTTGGCCTGGGCCTCTTACGCCTTGGCGAGACTTTAAAGCAGCCTGTTGCGGCTTTGATAAATGGCCCCAAAGATTCGGCTGCCATTCACAAATAACACAGGCCCCATACGTTTCTGTTAGGCCGTAAACGTGAGTCACTTCAAAGCCCAAGTCTTCCATGGCTTCGATAACAGCAGCCGGAGGCGCCGCACCCGCTGTCATGACTTTAACTTGGTGCTGGATACCTTGTTTATATTTGTCATCGGCGTTATTAATCATATTAAGCACAATCGGTGCACCACCAAAATGGGTAACTTTTTCTTGTCTAATAAGGTCGAGCATCACTTCTGGCTTTAAATGGCGAATAAATACGTTAGTTCCAGCTAATAGTGCCGTGGTCCACGGAAAACACCAACCGTTGCAATGAAACATTGGAACCACGGTCATAAAGGTCGGGTATTTGGGCATGTCCCATGTGAGAGCCATGTTCATGGCCATTAAATAAGCCCCTCGGTGATGATAAACCACCCCTTTAGGGTTACCTGTCGTGCCGGAAGTATAATTTAGGCTAATGGCTTGCCATTCATCCGCTGGCATATCCCATCGACTATCTTTATCGCCTTCTGCTAAAAGTGCTTCATAGGTCAGCTCCCCGATAAGTCGGCCACCCTTAAACGTTGGGTCATCAATATCAACAACCAAGGGTGTTGCTTTGCACAGAGTAAGCGCTAGGGAAACAGTTTCGGAAAACTCACGATCAACAAACACCACTTTAGTTTCTGCATGATCAAAAATAAAGCCAATAGTGGCCGCATCTAAACGCGTATTAATTGCATTGAGTACTGCGCCTGCCATGGGCACGCTGTAATGAGACTCAAAAAGTTCGGGTCCGTTATGGGACACTACGGATACCGTGTCTCCCAAACCAACACCTCTATTTTTAAGAGCATCTGCGATAGCACAAGAACGTTGGTAGGTTTGCAACCAAGTGCGGCGTACGTCGCCATAGACTTGAGCGTCTATAGATGGATACACCTCAGCCGCCCGTTTAAGCAACGATAAAGGCGAAAGGCTTTGAAAATTAGCCTGGTTTTTATCGAGATCAGTGTTATACATAAGCGCACCTAGGTGTGTATTTAGACGGATTGCAGCATAGCTAAAGAAATCGTATAGCGCCAGCAGCAGTAGGTATTAGTCGGACATTAGCTCAAACGTTCAACAGCGTGTTGTAAGCGCAGATCTAAGGGAGCACGTACATCAATTTTCTTTTCTGTACTAGGATCAACCAAGCGCAACTGGGCTGCATGTAAGAATAATCGATTTAACCCTAACTGCCGCTGCACCTGATTGACTTCATCTACCCCGTACTTAGGATCGCCGACAATTGGGTGGCCCATATGCTGACAATGCACGCGAATCTGGTGAGTTCTACCTGTGATAGGCCTAGCCTCAATTAAAGTAAACTGACCTAAATTTTGTAACACTCTATACCGAGTAATACTGCGCTTACCTTCCTGAACAACGCGCACCATACGCTCACCAGATTGCACCACATTTTTCAACAGGGGCGCATCTACTTTTTGGCAGGATTTAGGCCAACCACCAATCACCAACGCTTGATATACCTTGTCGATGCCACCGTCCCTAAGTTGGGCATGAATAGCCCTTAAAGTTGAACGCTTTTTGGCCACCATAATACAACCTGATGTATCTCTATCTAAACGATGCACAAGTTCTAACGAACGCTCATTAGGATATAGCTGACGCAAGCTTTCTATCAGGCCAAGGTTAATGCCACTGCCACCATGAACAGCTAAGCCATGGGGTTTATTAATAATCAATAAACCCGGGCTTTCATATAAAATTGCATCACGTAACTGCTTTTCTAATCCTTTGCCAACCGCGGCTGGAGTATTCGGCTCTGGAAGTTTAACCGGCGGAACGCGTACAATATCACCATCTTTTAGCTTATAGTCAGGTTTAATTCGACCTTTATTGACACGCACTTCTCCTTTCCTAACGATACGATATATTAAGCTTTTAGGCGCTCCTTTAAGGTGCGTCATAAGAAAATTATCAATGCGCTGACCTGCCCTATCATCATCGATAGAGACAAATTTAACAGCAGTGGCAGTCAATGCAGGAGGAGGAGTCGGCTTTTGTGGCATAAATGAAAAACTAATGGCTTTATTAATTGCGGGCTAAGGGCGTGAATGGTAACATAGCGGCCACTGAAACTGACATTAAATCAGTTGTTGGGCACAAATTTAATAGCCCCATTCAGTTAACAAATTTTTAGGTGGGGCCTGACAAACCCAGCCCGTTGATTTTGCCGTTAATGCTTAATGTATACCTAGCACCGCAAAATCCAAATGAAATAGGCTGTAACTTGGGGTATTCCCAGTTATTTAACGTAAAACCACCCGTTTTACCCAGTTACGGCGAATTAATTTATGCTTGGTGTTTAGGTGTAGATGTACCCTACCCATGGACCGGTCTGAACAAGAATTACGGTGCTGAAGCAAGCACACAAAGACAATAGCCAAATCAATAGAATAAACAGAGCCTTTTTGAATTTGAACTGAGCTGCTGGTGAGTTAGCTTAAAGGTTGACCTATATGATTGATATTGTTAGATAAAACAGACCATTAACATAATGTGAACTGCGTAATGCAGAGCATATTTATCCGAGAAGGTAACGGTTTCCTGCACCGCAAGGGCTTTTATTAGCCCTCATGCACCCGTAAACATATTAATTGCCGTAGGGTAAATGGGTTTCAAGAAATTGAACACCATGAAAAGAATGCTAATTAATGCAACTCACTCCGAAGAGTTGCGCGTTGCACTGGTCGATGGCCAGCGCATGTACGACCTAGATATCGAATCTGGCGCTCGTGAACAAAAGAAGGCCAACATTTACCGTGGCCGCATCACCCGTGTAGAACCTAGCTTAGAAGCTGCGTTTGTTGACTATGGTGCAGAACGCCATGGTTTCTTGCCTCTTAAAGAAATCTCTCGCGAATACTTTAAAGATCCGTCACAAAGTGGCCGCTCTAGCATTCGAGAACTTGTTAAAGAAGGTCTGGAAATTGTCGTTCAAGTGGACAAAGAGGAACGTGGCAACAAAGGTGCTGCCTTAACCACATTCATTAGCCTTGCTGGCCGTTATTTAGTATTGATGCCTAACAACCCTCGTGCTGGCGGCATCTCTCGTCGAATTGAAGGTGAAGAACGCTCTCAACTACGTGAGGTAATGAACCAACTTACTGTACCTGCTGAGTCGGGCGTAATCGTTCGCACTGCAGGTATCGGCCGTAGCGCTGAAGATATCCAATGGGATCTAGATTATTTACAGCAGTTATGGGAATCAATCACTGCTGCTTCTGACAAGCATCCTGCACCTTTCTTAATATATCAAGAAAGTAACGTCATCATTCGCGCGATGCGTGATTACTTGCGTCAAGATATTGGCGAAGTATTGATTGACGAGCCTAAAGTTTATCAAGACGTATTAAGTTTTGTGCAACAAGTAATGCCTAGTTATGAGAACAAAATCAAGTTCTATGACCAAGAAATTCCGTTATTCAACCGCTTCCAAATTGAATCTCAGATTGAAACTGCTTTCCAGCGTGAAGTCACCCTTCCTTCTGGCGGCGCTATTGTGATCGATCCAACAGAAGCTTTAGTGTCTATCGACATTAACTCAGCTCGCGCCACTAAAGGCAGCGACATCGAAGAAACGGCATTAAATACCAACTTAGAAGCTGCAGAAGAAATTGCACGCCAGTTACGTTTACGTGACATGGGTGGTTTAGTGGTCATTGACTTTATCGATATGGGCCCAATGCGTAACCAACGTGCCGTAGAAAATAAACTACGTGACAGCTTAAAGCTTGATCGTGCCAGAGTGCAAGTTGGACGTATCTCTCGTTTTGGTTTAATGGAAATGTCTCGTCAACGCTTGCGCCCCTCACTAGGTGAAACATCGGGTATTGTTTGCCCACGCTGTAGTGGCCAAGGCAGCATCCGTGACGTTGCATCACTAGCCTTGTCCATCATTCGCTTAATCAATGAAGAAGCAAGCAAAGACCGCTCAGCAGAAATTCGTGTAGTACTGCCTGTTAACATGGCTACTTATCTACTGAATGAGAAACGTGCTGAAATTTTAGAAGTAGAAAAAACGGCTGGTGTTCGGGTAGTGATTATTCCAAACCCGCAAATGGACACGCCACACTTTGAAGTCAGCCGCTTGCGGGATGACCATGAAGCAGCTCAAGCAGGTGAAACTAGCTACGAAATAGACTTGATTCAGCATCACTTTGATGCCAAGGAGTTTGATGCAAAAACACCTCTAGCTTCGGAAAAGCCAGCAGTTGCAAGTATTCAACCAGCTAAGCCAGCGCCAGAAACAGGGACTCCTGCTCCTGCATCTGCACCTGTTAAAGCTAAAACCACTCCTGTGGAGTCTGCCAAGACTACTGGTTTAGGTGCACGTATCGTTCGCGCCCTAGGCCGTTTAATTAACGGCGAGCCAAAAGCAAAAGCAGAAGAAAAGGCGCCCGTTAAGGTCTCAACTTCTCGCAACGAGTCACGCAACAATTCTCGCAACAGTCAAAATCGCAATCAAAACGATGATCGTCGTCGTGGTCGTAACGGCAACCGACGCAACGATTCACGAGACGAAAAGCGTAACGAAGCAAGTTCAGACACTCGCAACGCATCACGTAACGAATCTAATGCAGACTCTCGTAACGCGCCACGTAACGGAGCTAATACAGACTCTCGCAACGAAGGACGTACTGAAGAACGTAAGAACGATCGTAACACCGATGAGAAACGCAACAATCGTCGCCAGGACACGCGCAATAAAAGTCGCGAGCCTAAGGCTGCCGAAACTGTCGAAGCTTTAGCACCAGTTACACAGGCACCTTCAGTGCCAGAGGAAGCTTATGAATCGAATGCAAACCGCACTCGTGATCGAAAGCGTCGTCGTGATCGTAGCGGCAAGCGTAGCAATCCTAATCCTCAGACCGAACAAAGCGTAGAAGCAACTAACGATACAGTTGCTGAAGAGGTTTTAAGCCCTGAAGTTATAGCCCCAACTGAAGCAACACCAACTGCAGCGGTTGAGACTAGCTCTGATACTGAATCGGCACCTAAAACAGAAAATAGCGATAAAAAACCTCGCCAACGCAAACCGCGTGAACGCAAGCCTAAAGAAGCTAAATCAGCCGAAGCAACCGTTGAAACGTCAACCGAAAGCCCACAAACTCCTGCAGACGCAGTTGTTGAAAAAGCTATCGAAGTTGTGGCTACGGCGGTTGTCGAAAGTGCTTCTGAAAGCCCTAGCGAAGTTGTGGCTGCGCCCTCTCCAGAAGTCGTTATGGAAGTGAAGATTGAAGCTCCTGTAGAAACTCCTACCGCAGAAAAGACTGAAGTAGTTGTAGAGGCCCTAGTGGAAAAGGCCCCAGAAGTTATCGTAGAGAAAGCTGCTGAAACTGTAGCTGTGGTTACCTTAGAAGAAGTAAAGCCAGTGCCTGCTGACGAAACTCCTGCTCCACGCTCTTCTGGCCAACGTGCTCACAATGATCCCCGTGAGAAGCGACGTCGTGAAAAAGCTGCAGCTGAGCAATCCGCCGCTAACGAAGGCTAAGTTAAACTTATAGGTAAAACTCACCTCGGCTGTTAAACAGCCGAGGTTCTATTTCCAATGTAACGCCGAATATTGAGGCCACATCGTCTTTAATACGTTCAGCCAAATCTAATACATCTTTGCCCGTAGCGGTACCTGAACAAACCAAGACCAATGCTTGATGTTCATGCACACCCACATCACCTTGCCTAAATCCTTTCCAACCTAACTGATCAATCAGCCACCCAGCAGCTAATTTGTGATTATTGGCGTCTACAGCGTAAGCTACAAGGCCTGGCCACTGCTGTGCTAATTTCCGTTTTTGGCTAACACTCACTATAGGGTTCTTAAAAAAACTGCCTACATTGGGAAACTGTTTTGGGTCTGGCAGCTTGGAGCGACGAATATGGATCACTGCATCTCGTACTTGCTGTGATGAAGCTGTGGTCGCAGGGTGGCCCGAAAGCGACAAAATCGTCTCAGCAATGATGCCATAGCTAACCTGAGGCTCACTTCCATAGGTCAAAGACAAGTGAACTTGGGTAACAATCCATTCTCGATGACGCTTAAATATACTGTCTCTATAGCCAAACTCACATTCATCGGCGGCTAGCTGAAACACCTTGCCAGTATCGAAATCAAACACCTGGACACAATCAAGGCAGCGTTTAAGTTCAACACCATAAGCGCCTATATTTTGAATAGGCGCGGCACCTACCTGCCCAGGAATTAGTGATAAATTCTCTAAACCAGACGCTCCACGTGTGATTGACTCTGCAACCAAAAGGTCCCATTCATAACCTGCTTGCGCACTAACAATAAATCTTTCAGAGACATTTTCTAACGCTTTTTTGACCGGCCAAACCACCTGATCCATCGCCATAAACATGACTAACCCATCAAAATCTTGAGTCAATACAAGGTTGCTACCACCACCTATAAGCAACCATGAGCATCGTTTTTTTTGACAAAATTTTCGCGCTTCGCGTAAATCATCAATACAGTTTATAGCAACAAAATAGGCGGCTTTAACATCTAAGCTAAGCGTATTATGGGATTTTAAGCTAACATCGCTCTGCAGTTCCATTAACTTTCCAGGGCCATTGAAGCAAGGAATCCATGCATATGTATTAAGTCTTCACACGTGTCCACATGGTCTGTCGATAAGTAGACCTGCGATGCATCACTCTTACATGCCTGCTGGTACATTCGCTGCAGCATACTTAAACCACAAAGATCCAACAGAGGTTTCCCAGGCAGGCGGCTAGAATGGAACTGTGCTGGGATCGCCACAGAAAAAGCCATTAAACTTGCTTCTCTTCATCAGTAAGGGGCCGTGCTTGCGCTTCTAGTAACACGGGAATACCCGCATCAATAGGATAAGCTAAACCGCTGGCAGGACAAAAAAGCTCACTCGTCTGTGAGTGATAAAATAGTTGGCCGTGGCTCACTGGGCAGGCAAGAACTTCTAATAACTTCTTATCCATGGGAATCCTTATTCAATGGGTGTGATAGGTTATAAACCTAATTGTAACAACAGCGCGTCTATTTGCGCAGGTGCAATAGTTAATGATTGAGTTGCGTATAACCACGGCATGGGTGGGTCGTTGTTTTTAGCTTGGGCTAATACTTTACATTTTACAGCATCTTTAGCTGTCATAATTAGTGTGTGTTGTGGCAAATCATGTGCTTTAAATTGATAATGATCTGCATACCCTTGGCCGTCAACCTCATACCCAAGATGACGTAAATCGTCAAAAAACCGTTTGGGATGACCTATGGCAGCTACTGCACTAATTGGTTTTTCAACATCAGGCCAAGGGACATCTAAATCATCAAAGACTCGTTTTAACTGGCCAAGTTTAGGTTGCAGATGACATAGAGTGTGCCCTTGCATATAGTCCTGAAGGTTTGCATTTATAGTGCTATTAGGCACGCCTGTAGTAAACACCTGATTCACTTGGGATAGCCTGGTGGCTGGTTCTCTCAGCGGCCCAGCGGGAATGCACAAGCCATTGCCAATGCCACGGCTGCCATCAATCAAACACCACTCCACATCACCTTTAATGGCGCTATGCTGCAAGCCATCATCACTAATGACTAGGTCAAATTGCTCTTGCTGTGCCAGCCAAGCAATACTAGATTTCCGGCACCAACCTACCACCACGGGCACACCCGTTAACTGACTCATCAATAACGGCTCATCACCAACGGTATATGCGTCGTCCTCTTTACTAACACAATGTGGCCCAGCCCCTACCGTGCCACCATACCCTCGGCTAATGATGGCACAGCGCAACCCTTTACTTTTTAATGCCATAACAAGGGCTACCACCAACGGCGTTTTACCCGTGCCGCCAATAGTAATATTGCCGATGACGACGAGAGGTAGCGGATTTTTTCCTGGTTTGGGTTGCCTAGAAAGGTGCCAACTCCTAAGCCATAGGTACAGACTAGCAAAGGGTCGTAATAAGTATAACCACCAAGCCCCTCTATACCATGCGTTGAGTATTTTCTGAGTCACCTATGTTCCATATTAAGTCTGCGCTTGGCTTTCATTTGGCGGTCATCTCGCATCAATGCATATGCATGCCTCTATGGAATCATTATAACCCAGACCTCCGGGCTATCAAGCACTTATCTATAGCGCATATGTATAGTCCTAATATGCAGTGTCGTTAGGGCACATACGGAATCACTCGGTAGGCGCCATCAGCTTCAAATATCACCCGTATCTGACCGTGACGGCCGGTGTTAAACCAATCGCTGCCGTTACCCCAATAGGCGCTGGTGATGTTTTTATGAGGGTGGCCATATGAATTGTTTTTTCCAGCAGAAACCAATACATAGGCAGGCATTACATAGTTTAAAAATTCTTTTGTGGATGACGTTTTACTGCCATGATGGGGAGCGATTAGCACATCGCTAACAAGGGACATCCCTTCTTTTTTACCCGCAAGCCATATCAACACAGACTCTGCCTTAGCTTCAATATCTCCGGCAATCAATACCTGGCGCCCAAACAGATTAAGCAATATTACACAAGAAGCATCGTTGCCAGATAGGCCATAATCTGCCAAAGCAATTTGGCGCCACATTAGTTGGGTACTGGAGTCTTTCCAGAGGTTTTCCCAAGATGTACTAGCACACCGGCTCACCTCTATTTCCGACGTAACCAAACCTTGTTCTCGCTTTGGTTTACTTTCAGAAGGAAGTATTAGGCGCTTTACCACTTTCTGCTGTAACAGTGTATTCAGGCCACCACTATGGTCCATATCCCAATGGCTTATAACCAATACATCAAGCTGATTAACTCCTTGGGCTAGCATTTCTGGCAAAATTACTTCATCTACTATGTTAAACCCACTGCGATAGCGATTACCAACGTCATACAGCATATTTCGTTCACCTTGCCGTACCCACACGCTTAAACCCTGACCTACATCTAATAACGTCACAACGACCTGGGATTGATTATTGGTTTGGTTTTTAGAAAAATTATCCCCAAAGGTTTTAAACATCAGAAAACCGACTAACGGCATCAGTAAAATCAACACGGGCCAATGCCAGCGCCTTATGACCAAACAAAGGCAACCAACAATGAATGCGGCCACGAACCCTTCTAATGGCAACCACCCCACGAACACCTGGGACCAAGTAAGGTCTGAAAGGACTTCTAAACCTTGCCATAACCAAGATAAGGTAATGTCTATGCCAGTAAAAACAAACTGAGGAAGAGTCGTGATCATTGCGGCAATGCTAACGAATATTAAGGCAGGAATAAGAAACACACTAAATAGTGGCACTAGGACAATATTCACTAGGGGGCCAACAATACTCACATAACCAGTGCCGATAGCAATCACAGGCAGCAATAACAAAGATAAGGCACCTTGCGCCGCGAATAATTTTATAACGCGATGCCACCATCTCTGACTAGCAGATCGGTACCATACCAAACCTAAAGCGAAGACAGCGGTATACGACAACCAAAAGCCCAAACTTGTGGCACTGATAGGTTGTAAAAATAGGGTTACAAAAAACGCAACAAATAACCGCTGGGTAAAGCTTAACTGTAAGCCCCACATAGCGCTCCACATCAAGCCCAACAACATGATAACTGCTCGCTGAGCTGGCAAACCAAAACCGCTCAATAACGCAAAACCTAAGGCTGCACTTATCCCTACCCACGCACCCGCTCGCAGGCCTAAACTACTGCGGATAGCAAAGGGCAACATCAGTAACCGTATCAAAAGCATCATTAACACTGCAACTAAACCCACGTGCAATCCAGAGATCACCATCAAATGGGTCGTACCTGTGGCTGATAAAACATGCCATTGCTTTGCTGTTAGCGCTGAACTCTGCCCAAGCACTAGAGCCCCCCACAAACCAACCGCCTCAGTCGACATAGACCGGGCGTCGATATAGCTCTGTAGTGTCTGCCATAGTTTCTGGCGTACTTGTTCTAACTGAAAATTTGGCCAGCTTAAACCACTGCAAGTGCCGCCAGTAAAGACCCACTGTTTGACATAACCAGACGCTGTTTGGCCCTGTAATTGGGTCCATCGTAGATAATCAAAATATTGCTCATTGTGGAAGTTTTTGGCACCTTTTAAACGCACAATAAATTCTATTTTCTGACCGATTAAACCTGCCAGACCTAAAGTTGGATCCAAGCCATTTAGTTGAGGCTGTGCGGCATCGGTATAGGCATAAATGGTCACTTTCACAGTACCAGGCAGCCCTTGTGATATGGCTTTATACACAGGTTTGGTGCGTTTATTAAATTGCACTATAGGGACATCAATCTGCGCATCGCTTAGTAGCAAACTGAAGCCTGCTTGGGTAGGTTTTATTTTCGATACGCACGCATTGATACGTAGGTCTTTACCAGTCCAAGTCTGGGGAAACTGAGTGTAAACACGATGGTACTGACCTGCACTGGCCAGTAAAAATGTAATCAAACCTAAAGCTGCTTTACTCCGTGTATATGGAACTAAAAGCGCAATGAGTAACGCAGCAACCAGATAGAGGCCATGAACAAAACCAAATTCCGCCCAACCTAAACACCAAAACAGCAAAAAAAACAAACTATTGATATACATAATGTCTCATCCGTGAGCCCACTAAACCTTGGCTTAGTTTGTATATAAGCGCATAATTAACCAGTAAGGCCTGCGCCTAAAAACTCCTTACCTGCCATCATTAATAAGGTTAGACCATGCCGCGGAAGTTTTTTAAACGCATTAGCCCAAATCCACAAAAACTTAGCCAATACCAAACACTTGGCTGGTTAAATAATTTAATGCATGATACTAAACTGTGGGGATTTAAACGGACAAGTGTGGCTAAGGGCTGCGCTATAGGTGTTTTTTGCTGCATGATACCCATGCCACTACAAATGTTACTAGCAGCCGGCATTGCCCTTGTTTGGAGGGCTAACATTCCACTGTCGGTGGCGTTAGTTTGGATCAGCAATCCACTAACCATGGCGCCTATGTTATACGCCAACTACAAATTTGGTGCTTGGATATTACAAACACCAGCCTATCACTTAGACTTTGAATGGTCTAAAAGTTGGTTTTTTCAACAACTGCACACATTATGGAAGCCCCTATATACAGGCTCTTTTACTGGCGGTTTAATTTTGGCTGTTATTGCTTTTTTTGCCGTGCAAATGCTTTGGAGCTGGCAGGTTAAACGTAACTGGCTTAAGCGCAAACGTTAGGTTACCAGCTTTCCATCTTGCAACCTTAACTGGGAATCCAATTGACTGGCTAGTTCTAGGTCATGGGTTACCGCAATAAATGCAGTCCCTAGGTCTGATTGCAGTTGTTTCAGTAAGCCTAAGATTTGTTGTGCATTATGCTGGTCCAAATTACCCGTAGGTTCATCCATTAGCAAACACGCCGGTTCATTAATTAGCGCACGGGCTATTGCAACACGTTGACGCTCACCACCAGATAGCGCTCCGGGCCTATGGCTGGCACGGTCACCTAAACCCACCCTTTGTAACATTGCCTCAGCTTTTTGTGCTGCTTTAGCAGGTTTATTACCTGCCATCATATGGGGCAACATCACATTTTCTAAGGCGCTAAATTCTGCTAATAAATGATGAAACTGAAATACAAAGCCTAGTCGTTGGTTGCGCAACTTGGCCGCTTGATTGCCATTGAGATTAGACAAACATTCACCCGCAACGAAGACTTCACCAGCATCTGGCTGCTCCAAGCCTGCCAAAAGCTGCAACAAGGTACTTTTACCAGAACCCGAACTGCCAATAATAGCCATACTTTGGCCTAGGGCGAGCTGCAAATTCAAATTTTTCAGCACGTCTACCTGCCGCTCTCCATCCTTGAACGACTTCGCCAACCCAGACGCCTGCAGCACCCAATTACTCATAACGTAGCACCTCTGCCGGCTCTACTTTTGATGCTCGCCAGGCTGGATAAAGTGTCGCCATGACACATAGGATAAAAGAGCCAATACTGATTATAAGAACGTCTTCTAACTTAACTTGAGAAGGAAAATAACTAATAAAATAAACATCTGCATTTAGAACTTTAAAACCAAATAGCTGTTCGGCCCAATCAACAATACGAGTGACATTAAGTGCCATGACAACACCTAGCAAAGTTCCCAGCAAAGTCCCTAAAAGACCGATAATACTGCCTTGAACAATAAATATACCCATCACATCTCTTTGACTTGCCCCTAAGGTTCTCAGGATAGCGATATCAGCCTGCTTCTCAACCACAAGCATCACCAATGTAGAAACGATATTGAACGCCGCTACGGCAACCACAAGCATCAACAGCAGCCCCAGCATACGTCGCTCTAATTGAATAGCTTGAAATAAACTACCATGGGTCCGTGTCCAATCACTGGTCCAGTATTGCCCTGGCAATTGGGATGCCACTTGTTTCGCCTTCTCTGGCGCGGTAAATAAATCATCCAACTTCAAGCGCAAACCTTCTGCCCCGCCACCTAAGCGTTTTAGTTTACTGGCATCGGCGATGTGCATAATGGCCAGATTAGCATCCAATTCTGCACCCACTTTAAAAATCCCAACTAAGGTAAAACGTTTCAACCGAGGAATAATGCCAGCAACTGTGAGAGATGCTTCTGGCAAAAATAAAGTCACTTTATCACCTAATTGAGCACCCAGTTGGCGTGCCAAAAGATCACCCATAAGAATATTAAATTCTCCGGCCTTGAGGTCTGAAACAGCTCCATAGGTCATGTGATTTGGCAATATAGACACTCTAGCTTCGGCCTCAGGTTCTATACCATGTAACAACACAGGTTGCACTCTGCCACGATTATTGAACATACCTTGACCATGTACAAAGGGAGCCACCCCAAGGACGCCCTCAACCTGCATTGCCAGTTCAGCAGGTTGTTTCCAGTTCATTATGGGTTCGGATGTTTGCACCGTTGCATGGGGTACCATACCTAAAATGCGTTTTCTCAGCTCTTGATCAAAGCCGTTCATAACTGAGAGCACTAATATGAGTACTGTAACGCCCAGCACTAATCCCAACGTAGAGATCAGAGATATGAAGGAAATGAAGTGGTTCTGTCGCTGAGCTCGAATGTACCTCAGGCCAACAGTCAAAGCTATGGATTGAAACATAAGTTTCCTAATGGGCTAAAAAACCGTCAGAACAAGTAATGACAGGTTTAGTAAGTGTCGCTAGAGATTAACTTGTCGAGCTCTATTAAGTCCCAATTGGGCGGCTACACGATATGCTTCCGCCATTGTGGGAAAGTTAAAGGTGTTATTTACAAAATACTCAATCGTATTTGCATCGCCTTTTTGGTTCATAATGGCTTGACCGATATGAATGATTTCTGAGGCTCGGTCACCAAAACAATGAATACCCAAAATTTCGTAGGTTTCGCGGTTGAATAAGATTTTCAGCATACCTACCACTTCGCCACTGATTTGTGCACGAGCAAGGTCTTTAAAGAAGGCTTGGCCCACTTCA
>Ga0302118_10000757_pt1 | contig 15619 bp, 10 predicted proteins | sample AG5_331_MG_FD_203126 | JGI IMG/M metagenome (GOLD analysis project Ga0302118, IMG submission 203126) | Marine microbial communities from Western Arctic Ocean, Canada - AG5_33.1 | ecosystem: Environmental > Aquatic > Marine > Oceanic | place: Canada: Western Arctic Ocean | collected 2017-10-01 | reverse complement strand
CTCGGAATCGTTGCTTCCGAGGGTTCTCAAGCCAACGCGAACGAATCCTTGCTCCCTCTCGTCGCAAAAGGGGACGGACAAGCGATGAAAAGGTGCATTGATGTATACGGTCCGCTTGTTTGGAGCATAGTTTGCCGTCGCATAAGCGAACGTATTGACGCCGAGGAGACATGTCAGGAAATTTTCACCGAAATCTGGCAAAAAGCCGGCACATACAACCCAGAAGTTGCCCGCGAGACAACCTTCATCGGATTGATTGCCCGTCGCCGTTCAATTGACTGGCAACGCAAGCAAAGTAGGCTTCCCATGCTGACTGATTTGGAGAGTGTTCCTGAAGCTTCTTCTGTTATTCCAATTGCCGGAACCGGTTTGGATCGAGAACTTCTATGGAAGACTCTCGAACAACTACCCGAAAAAACCCGGGAACTCTTTTCCCTTCATTTCGTAAAGGGAATGACACATGAGGAAATAGTTAAAGAAACCGGCTTGCCTCTCGGCACTGTTAAAAGTCGTTTAAGGAGGGGATTGATTGATGCCCGAAATTTATTAAAGGACTTCACCCAAGAGAAAAGTCAGAAGCTATGAGTGCCACAGCAATCTACGATCGCTTTGAAGAACTGGACGCAGGTCGGGCGCTTGGAGATTTGTCGTTGGAAGAAGTCAAGGAATGGAAAAAGCTGGTGACGGACCAACAGTCCGGAAGATCACGGGATTTTGATTGGATTACCGTGGAACTTGAGATTGAAAACTCTGAAACCTGCCCATTGTCCTCTTCGCTAGTTACTCGTCTTAAATCCACGATACCCGCTTTCACAAACAAAGAAACAAGGGATCCATCACCTACCAAAATTATTTCCATTATACCCTGGCTTGGCTGGGCGGCGGCGGCATGCCTTCTTGTTTTCTTCAACCTCCCCGACTTCGACACGCCGGTACTCGCTCCTGAATTAACTGCCGCTCAACAACTTGAAGCACTGGTTCGGGATGCTCCCGAAACCAAGCGTCTGGCCTTCTCCCCAGCGAGTGATCCCTATGCGAAAATCAGTGGCGAAGTCATATGGAACGACGAGCGTCAGGAAGGATACATGTCTCTCGTCAACCTGCCCGTCAACGACCCAACCAAAAACCAATATCAGCTTTGGATCGTGGACCCGAAACGGGATGAGATTCCAGTGGATGGCGGCGTCTTCAATATTCCCTCAGGAAGCGCAACGGCGATTATCCCCATCCGCAACGCCCTGCAAGTCTCCGACCCCGCCGCCTTCGTCATCACTCTCGAGCAACCAGGCGGTGTCGTTAAGTCGAAGCAGGAGATCGTGGTCGCCTTGGCCAAATCCTGATTTTCCTAAGCGTCCTTGATTCGGCAATTTCCCTTAGCTTGTCGAATCGAATCGACCAGCAATGCAACGTTTCTAGGATAGGTCTCCATGAATCTATTAGTGCGGATCCTTTTTTCCATCGCTTTGCTATGGAACGGGCATGCTCATTCTCTGGCAAAACCACAAGCAGCCAAGGATTTGGTGACCCCCGTCATGACGGAGGAAGCTCCTGCCCCGGGCAAGCGAGTGCGTCAGGTTGCTCCCGAGTACGAAGGCACGCAGGTCTATCACTCACTCTACCTCCCGACTGATTGGCAAAAGGGAAAAACCTACCCCGTGCTCGTCGAGTACACCGGAAACAAGGCCCCCTTCTGCGGATCAACCGGTGAGATCAAGGGTGCCAACTTGGGCTACGGATTGAGCGGAGGGAAAGGCTTCATTTGGGTATCCATGCCTTACGTCCAGAAGGGCAAGAAGGAGAACACCGTGACCTGGTGGGGCGACCGCCAAGCGACCATCGACTATTGCAAGGTCAACCTGCCCCGCATCTGCAAGGAATTCGGGGGAGACACCGACAACCTCTTTGTCTGCGGATTTTCACGCGGTGCCATAGCCTGCGGATATATTGGCTTGGCGGACAATGAAATCGCCGACTTTTGGAAGGGAATGATCGCCCATGATCATTTTGATGGGCACAGAAAATGGGGTTACCCGGAAAGCGATCGGGTTTCCGCTCTCAAGCGCCTCGCACGACTCAAAGGGCGCCCTACCCTTGTTTGCGGAAGCGCCAACGACTTCCTCCAGAAGCATCCCAAGCTCGGGGCCTTTACCTTTCTGCCCGTCCCCGTGGCCAAGATCTTCAAGATTCCCGACGGCCCGGTTATCCACACCCACACGGACCTCTGGGCCCATCGTGACAGCCCCACCCGCAAAACGGCTCGATCCTGGCTGCAAAAACAAATAAGTTCCAAAAAATGAATAAGTCCCGAACACCCATCCTTCTTTTCCTCTCGCTGGTTGCCGTCACCGCAACCGGTCCGCAGCTTTTCGCCCAGCCCTCCAAGCTGAAGGTGAACAACGAAAAGCCCCAGACGCGCAACCAGGTGAAGCGGATGCATCCGCATGCCTTCAAGCTCATCCTGCAGGGCAAGAAGAAGGAGGCCATCGCCTACCTCGAGGCGGTCTCGGAGAAAGAGGTCAATCCCGGGCACAACAAGATGCTCCTGGACATTGCCCGCGGAAAGCCGGATGCCTGGAAGTTCGATGCCAAGACCTGGCCTTTTGAGCGGACCCTGCCCGACACTTCCCTGAAGCAGGATGCCCCGTCGGACAAGTTCACCATCGCCTTTGGCGGGGGAGCCGGCTACGTCCCGGCGAACGAACGCATTTGGGACACCATCGGTACGATCGAACCGCGGGCCCTGCTCCTGCTCGGGGACAACGTCTACATCGATGATCCCAAGACTCCGGAGATGCAGCTTTTCCATTACTACCGCCGCCAGAGCCAGCCCGAGTGGGCCAAGCTGGCCAAGAAGGTCCCCATCTACGCAATCTGGGACGACCACGACTTCACCACCAACGACGGCTGGGGCGGTCCCGCCATCGAGGAACCCAAGTGGAAGCGCGACGTTTGGGACGTGTTCAAGGAGAACTGGGACAACCCTTACTACGGCGGGGGCGAGAAGCAGCCAGGATGCTGGTTTGATTTCTGGATCGGCAAAGTTCACTTCGTCCTCCTCGACGGGCGTTACTACCGGGAGCCCCCCAAGGGGAAAAACCCCTCCATGCTTGGACCCGCCCAGATGCAGTGGCTGAAGAAGACCCTCAAGAAGCCAGCCACTTTCACCGTGTTCTGCTCAAACGTTCCACTCGCGCCCAAGGTCAAGCCCGGATCCAAGGACACTTGGGATGGGTATGACGGCGAGCGTCAACAAATCTTCAAGTTTATCGCAAAGGAAAAGATTCCCGGAGTCGTGATTCTTTCCGCCGACCGGCACCGCTCGGACGCCTACAAGATCGATACCGGAATCGAAGGGATGTATCCCCTCTACGAGTGCCAATCCTCCCGCCTGACCAACCAGCATGTGCACGGGCTGATCCAGCACTCCCTATTCGGGTACAATGAAAAGCAATCCTTCGGTCGGGTGGACTTCGACCTCAAGGCAAAGGACCCGACGTTCAAGTACACCGTGGTCAACATCGACGGCAAAGCCGTCCATTCACTCGAAATCAAGCGCAGCGAGTTGCAGTTCGAGTAGGTCCAGAAGACTCACACCGCAACATGAAAAAGCTTACCGATGCACTCCTTTTTCTCGCTACTGTTTCACTGATTTGACGGACCACTTATCTGGTCGGAATTAGTTTGATCAACCGAACAGCTCGCTCATCGGTATCCCGCTGCTGTCCCCGAAATTTCCCATTGGAACGTCCATTGCATTACCAATTCGGGCAAACAGGTTGGACAAAGCGTTCTTCTTCTCATCGTAGGTGATGAATTGGCCTGCCTTGTGCCCCATTTGCTTTCCACCGGCCATGATGATCGGAAAATTCGTATTGTCATGAACTCTGGAGGTCGCCGCCCCCTGAAAGATGAGAGTGCGATCAAGCAGACTACCGTCGCCCTCGGGGGTTTGTTTGAGCCGGTTAATGAAGTAAGCCAATTGCTTAGCCACGAATTGATCCCATATACCCCAGTCCTTGAAGCCTTCTTTTCCTTTGGCCGCGGAATGACTCAACTGGTGAAGATCTTGGGTGAGTCCAATGCGTTTGGACAGATTGTTGGTGGGAGCCGTGCCGCCTTCGGACGCGATCTGATAAGTCGCAACCCGCGAAATATCAGACTTGAAGGCGATATACATCAAGTCGTACATCGTACGCATGTAGTTTTCAACGTCGGTGAACTCGATATCCAATTCGATTTCAGGTGGAGCGGTCGCGGATTCTTTTTTCGCCCAGAGTCGGTCGTTGGCAATTTTCTTTTCCAATTCGGAAACCGCTTGCAGGTACTCGTCGAGAGTTCCCTGATCTTCTTTTCCAAGGTTGCGGGTCAGGTCCTTCGCATCCTCGTGAATTTCGTTAAGCAAATGAGTTTTCCCCTTCAATCGGGCCAAGGCCGCCGGATTGCTTGCGACGTACATGCGCTCGTAGATTTCCTTCAGATTCGACCAAGCGGGAATCCCTTTTCCATCCTTATCGTAGGACAAGGTGTAGTTTCTCGTCAAACTACCTACTCCCCCAACAGTCGAAAGCGGCATGGAAGCCAATTGCGTCTTGCCTGCGTGATGATTGGCGATCGCTTGATCGATGGATATCGAGTTAAGGGCGGTCTTCCCCTTGACCATTTCCTTGGATGTCAGAAAGCCCGTCGGGTTGACATGGGCATCTCCACTGTTTCGGTTCAAGGGATGAGAGAGTCCGGAAACCACTGAAAGGTCTTCGCGAAACGGGTTCAGGGCCTCCTGACTTTTCCGGAACTCAAAGTTTCTTCCTTCCCCTTTGGGAAACCAGTACCAATCCTCGTGCTGTGGATCCTTTTCAGTCGGCAGGCTCACCCCATTGGGAAAAAAGATGAAGGCCGCCCGCTTGGGCAAGGCGGCGAGAGCTTTGCTTTCGCTCGCCCCCGCCATGGCGTTGAGGAAAGGAAGCCCAAGGGTAATGCCCGCCCCTCTCAGAAAGGTTCGCCGCTCGAAATGCCAGGATTTGGATGCCATTGTTCTTTCTTTCTATTTTCTCTTTGAAAACGTCTCGCTTGAAACGATTTCCTCAATCAATTCAGGTACAGAGTAGTGACTTCCCTCAAAGTGGTCAACCAACTCGTCCACCAGTTCTTCATCGTGAAAATCAAGGTCTCTCGAGAGCCCGTAGGCCAGAATCCGTTCCACCAGACCTTCGGCAAAATCACTTTTACGGTGATTGATCAGATACTCCTTTAGTTTTTCGATCCCATCCACTTCCACGCCATCCTCCAAAGTGGATTTGCGCTCGATCTCCAAATAACTTTTTTCGAAGGTGGGCTTCTTGGCCTTTTTCCCCACGCTCTTGTCATCCTTCGGCGGATCGGCTGCTTTGGATACAACCAAGACTTTAGTCCGCCAAAGCCCGCTCGCATCGAAACCTTCAAAGGGTATTCCCCACGGGTCGATTTTTCGGTGACAACTCCGGCAGGCTTCGTTGTTGCGATGAGCAAAGAGCTTTTGATTAAGGGTCATCTTATTGAAACCGGGAATATTTTCATCGAGCGGAGGCACGTTGGCGGGCGGATCGGGAGGCGGATCATGAAGGATCACGTCTGCGAGCCAAACCCCTCGGAGAATGGCATGTGAATTCATACCATCGGAATTACCGATTAGAAAAGTGCCTTGGGTCAGCAAACCGCCCCGATGGGATTTTTTATCCACTGCGACCTTTTGGAATTCTTCTCCTCTTACGCCCCTAAGCTTGTAAAAAGCAGCCAAAGTCTGGTTCACGAACACATGATCCGCTTTAAGCAAGTCCAGAGCGGAGGCACCGTTGCGAAAGACATCGTTCACGGCTTCGTAGGTTTCCCTATGCATCAGTTCCTTGATCGTATCCTTGAATTTGGGATAATAGTTCCGATCAACGGCAACGTTACCCAGTTGCGAAGTTTGCAACCATTGGTCGGCAAAACGTTCCACCCACCTCCTCGATTTCTCATCCTTCAACATTCGCTTCACTTGAGACTCGAGTTCCGGTTGTCGGATTAGGCTCCCTTCGGCAGCGGCCTTGAGCAAGGGCTCATCGGGAACCGAACACCACAAGAAAAAAGCAAGTCGCTCAGCCAGTTTGAAACTCGCATTTTCCTCTGCCTGTAGATTTCCCGGAAGCCCAAGATAAAAGAACTTGGGCGAGCAGAGGATTTCCTTGTAAGCGCTCAGAAGGGCGAGAGCAGGAGGTTGCTCTTTGGCATGACGGTCATAAACCTGCTGATACTTTTTGAGTTCCGCCTCGGTGGGGGTTCTTCGAAAGGCTTTCGTGAGAAAGGAAGCGATCTTTCGGTGAGCCTGTTGGTCAACTTCGGATTCCCGGAGGTGATGAGGAATCAAAGTATTCACCAATTCCGTGTTCACATTGCCCCGGTACTCCAAGGCTTCGAGGTAAAGATTCTGCGCCCCCCGGTTTGTGATGCGCAGGAAAAAAGGACGATCGCCCCTGGTAAACTCATCGGTCAAGTCTTCGGGATAGGATTCCAGAATATAATCCCGAAGCTCATCGCCTTCTGCGATATCGATGGTTCCCATCCGACAGATGGTTAACCGGGTATCGACGTCCGAACGCTGGAAACACATGGCAACCTCGACCCCTCCGCGACTGCCCGCCTTCGCCACTAGAGACGTTTGGGATTTGCACTTGGAAATTGAAGTTATGTTCAGATCAAGGTATCCCCCTTTCTCGATCACTATCCCACTCCCCGCACGGGATACTTTGGCGAGGACGGGTGTGATTTTCTTTTTTTCGGAAGTGTATTTCAGCGGCGGAGCAACGTCCAGGTTGGCGATGTCGGCACGGTTGACGAAAGGTTCGAAAACCGCGATTTCCTTCATCCGTTCGATGATGGTCATTACGACGTCAAGGTAGGATTCCAGGTGGGGACTGCTTATCATAAGCATCCGCGAATTGTTCTTTAACCCGGTTTCGATGCTCGTCCCCTCTTCCGGGAGCCTATCCACCTCCTTATGAATGGAAAAACCAAGCAGATCCTCAAAGGCATACTTCAATTCATACCGGGTCAACCGCCGCACGGTTCCGCGTTTCTTCGTAGAACCATGAAGCTTCACTTTTTTGAATTCCGCATCCATCCAGCGAGTCATCAAGTCACGTTCAGCACCCGTAGGTTGAGGTTTTTTCTCAGGGGGCATTTCACCCGTGTTAAAAGCTTCCCGAACGTCTTCCCATTGATCAAAGCTTCCACCCCTCACCACGTCCGGATCGATGTTATCCAACCGCATATCGCCTTTGGGCTTTTCCGGACCGTGGCATTCCACGCAGTACTTCTGGAGCAACGGTTTCACGCTTTGGCGAAAGCCTGCCAAATCCGATTTCATATCTTCTCTTCCCAGACCGGATGAGACGACGGCAAGCATCAACACCAAGCCAGTCATTGGTTTTGGCAAAACCGGGATCCGTATTTTCTGTCCGTGAAGATTCATGCGAGTGCGAAAGAGTTGCCATTCTATTCATGTCAGGGCCGTTCTTTCAATTTCGATTTACCGAAATCAGGTAGTTTGCTTTCAGGACTCTTGACTGATTGATCGTCTGTAAGAACAATTCTCTGCCCAGCCGAAGAAAGGTTTTGCCTCCTCTATGACCCCTAGAACAAGATGAATTCTTTTTTAGTCCTTATGAAATCATCATTCTCTTATCTATCATTCATTCTCGTCTGTGGAGCGCTCAGCGCCCTTGCCCAGCCCAACGTCATCCTGATCATGGCCGACGACATGGGCTATGAAGCCTTGTCCTCCAACGGCAGTGAATCCTGCAAGTCCCCAAACCTGGACAAATTGGGCAAGGGAGGCATCCGTTTCACCAACTGTTTCTCCAACCCGATCTGCACACCGTCTCGGACAAAGATCATGACTGGACAATACAACATCCGTAATTACGTTAAGTTCGGCCTGCTGGATCGTGGACAGACCACCTTCGCCCATCAACTCAAGGCAGCTGGTTATGCGACTGCGATCGCAGGTAAATGGCAACTAGGCAAGGAGAAGGATGCGCCACAACACTTCGGCTTCGAAAAATCCTGCCTCTGGCAACACACCCGAAGCGGACGTTCCAAGGAAGGTGGAAGCACCTTCGACAGGCGGTTCGTCAATCCGATGCTCGAATTCAACGGGAAGGAAAAGGATTACACGAATGGCGAGTACGGTCCCCAGGTATGCACCGACTTCATTTGCGACTTCATCGACGAGAATAAGAAGAAGCCCTTCCTCGTCTATTACCCTATGATTCTCACACACTGCCCGTTTGATCCGACACCGGACTCAACTGATTGGGATCCCAAGCGACTGGGCTCGAAATCCTACAAAGGGGATCAAAACGATCCCCAGCGTCACTTCGTCGACATGGTCGCATTCGCCGACAAAGCCGTTGGGCAGATCGTAGCCCAGTTGGAAAAGTCGGGCGTGCGCGACAACACTCTTATCATCTTTACTGGAGACAATGGCACCGACAAACCGATCGTCACCCCGTGGAACGGCACCAAGGTCGTGGGCGGCAAGGGCAGCATGACGGACACCGGCACGCGCGTGCCTCTTATCGCCAGCTGGCCGGAGGGCATCAAGAAACCCGGACGGATCGTGGACGACCTGGTTGAATTCACCGACATGCTCCCTACCCTTTGCGAAGTATCCGGGGCCGCTCTACCCAAGAATCATCCCGCGGACGGGGCCAGCATCGTTCCCGTGCTTCAAAACAAAGCGGAAACCCGCAAGAAGGACATGATTTACATCTGGTACCGGGGGCGAGTCATGGTTCGCGACAAAAAGTACTCTCTCGTCGCAAAGACAGACGGAAGCGAGGCCAACCTTACTCGTTACAAAGGTCCTTTCGATGGCAAGCAACTGGAGAATTCCGCCCTGACGAAGGACGAGCGCTCCATCAAGGAACTGTTCGAGGGCACCCTCGCCCGGCTAGCCAAGACCCGCCTCTCGGGCGTCAGCAAGCAAGTGCGAGCCAAATTGGAAAAACCCAAGAAGAAGCCCAAGAAAAAGGGAAAGCAATAGCGACCTGTTTGTTCTCCCGAACGTTACAGGAATAGAAACCCGTTCAACCAATCGAAAAATGAAGCTCACTTTTCTTTTCTCGCTCTTCGCCGGCCTCATGCTCGGCTCACTCCTCGCTCATGCCGCTCCCGACCGCGCCCGGCCTAACTTCATTCTCATCATGGTGGATGACATGGGCTACTCCGACATCGGGTGCTACGGCGGGGAGGTCAAAACACCCAACCTCGACCAGCTCGCCAAGGACGGCCTGCGCTTCACCCAGTTCTACAACACCGCAAAGTGCCACACCACCCGGGCCGAGCTCCTCACCGGCAACTACGCCTATTCGATCGGAGATAACAACATGGAGCACGGGGCCACCTTCGGGGAAGTGCTCCGGCCCATTGGTTACCGCACGCTCATTTCCGGCAAGTGGCACCAAAAGCCACTACCCACGACCCGTGGCTTCGACCGCTACTACGGGCTGGCCGACGGCTGCAGCAACTTTTTCAACCCTGGCCTCAAGGCCCGCCCCAGCGAGGGACCTCCGGGCAGAAAAGGCAAGACCCGCGTCCGTCGTTGGGCCATCGAGGACAAGGTGATCATGGGCTACACCAGCCCGGACAAGAAATTCTACCACACCGACGCCTTCACCAGTTACGCCATCAACCGTCTCGACGAGTACAAGAACGAGGATAAGCCCTTCGTTCTCTACCTTCCCTACACCGCGCCGCATTACCCCCTGCATGCCTGGCCCGAGGACATCGCAAAGTACCGGGGCAAGTACAAGATCGGCTGGGACGAGATTCGCAAGCAACGCTTCAAGCGCATGAACGAGATGGGTATCATCGGCCCGAACCACAAGCTCACCCCCCGTGCTTCCAAGGCATGGGACGAGCTTTCCGAGGAACAAAAGGATGCCGAGGACCTCAAGATGGCCGTCTACGCCGCCATGATCGACCGGGTCGACCAGAACCTCGGCAGGCTCTTCGCCAAGGTCAAGGAACTGGGCGAGTGGGACAACACACTTATCATGTTCCTGACTGACAACGGGGCCTGCCCCGAGCAACCCAACACCACCCCGAACATTCCGCCGGGACCCGTGGAAAGCTACCGTACGGTCTCGGTCGGCTGGGCCAACGCCAGCAACACGCCCTACCGCAAATTCAAATCAACCGATTACGAGGGCGGCATCCGAACACCCTTCATCGCCCACTGGCCAGGCGTGATCAAGCCAGGCATGACCAACCAGGTCGGCCACATCATCGACGTCTCCGCCACCTTCCGTGACGTCACTGGAGCGAAGTACCCCAAGGAGATCCTGGGCAACAAGACCAAACCCCCGCTTGGCAAGTCTCTCCTTCCCGTATTCAAGGGCGAAGAGCGCGAGCCCCACAAGGAAATCTATTGGCACTTCAGCCGGGCTAACGCGGTCCGCCAAGGCGACTTGAAAGTCGTCCGGGCAGGCAAGTCCTGGGAACTCTACGACCTCAAGGCCGATCCCACCGAGACAAACAACCTGGCCAAGGAACGACCGGAGAAAACCGCCGAGCTCGCCAAGATGTGGGAAGCCTGGAGGACAGACTACAAGAACAAGCCGAAGTGAGGCATTGGGTCAGATGGTCTTTTTCCCCCGAGTTTGGAACTTCCTGCCCGCCACCCTGTCCGCGACCTTGCTCATTGGCCTCGTCACCAGCCAAGCCACGGCAAGTGCCGCTCCCCGCAAACCGAATTTCATCGTAGTCTTCTGCGACAATCTCGGTTACGGAGACATTGAACCCTTTGGGTCAACCCTTCACCGCACGCCGAACCTGAACAGGATGGCCAAGGAGGGGAGGAAGTTCACTCACTTTTGCGTCACTGCCGGCGTTTGCACGCCGTCCAGAGCCAGCCTCATGACAGGCTGTTATTCCCAGCGGGTCGGAATGCACTTCAACGAACGGGACGGGTGGGTGCTGCGTCCGGTCTCGAGATACGGGCTTCACCCCGACGAAACCACGATTGCCGAGGTCCTCAAGCAGCAGGGTTACGCCACGGCGATCGTCGGCAAATGGCATCTCGGTGATCAGCCCGAGTTTCTACCGACCCGGCAGGGCTTCGACTGGTTCTTCGGCGTACCTTACTCGGATGACATGACCGAGCGATTCTGGAAGAAGGATGGCTCGAAGTGGCCTCCCCTTCCGTTGATGGAGAACGAAGACGTGATCGAGGCGCCCTGCGACCGCAATGGCCTGACCAAGCGCTATACCGAACGGGCGATGGAATGGATCGCCAAACACAAGGACGAGCCATTCTTTCTGTACTTCCCCCAGGCTATGCCAGGCAGCACCTCGACACCCTTTTCAAGTCCCGAGTTCAAGGGGAAGAGCCGAAACGGTCCTTGGGGAGACGCAATCGAGGAATTGGACTGGTCGATGGGCGTGATGCTCGATCAACTTCGAAAACTGGGAATCGCCGAGGACACGCTCGTCATCTGGACATCGGACAACGGAGCTCCGATCAATCGTGGACCCAATGATTTCCGCCGGGGTTCCAACCGCCCGCTTCACGGCCGGGGCTACACGACAAGCGAAGGGGCTTTCCGGGTTCCCACCCTTGTCTGGCAACCGGGCAAAGTCCCGGCCGGTACGGTCTGCAACGAATTGGCCACAACCATGGATCTGCTCCCCACCTTCGCAAAACTTGCCGGTGCAAAGCTGCCCGAGAAACTCAAGCCCGATGGACATGACGTTTCGTCGCTGATGTTTAAGAATGATTCGACCCAAACTCCTTACGAAGGTTTTTATTATTATCATCAGGAACAGTTGCAAGCCGTCCGTTCCGGGCCATGGAAACTGTTCCTCCCCGTCACCCCGGTCGGGGCTCACCCTCATTTCAACGCGAAACGGAAACCACAGAACCTGCTCTTCCACCTCGTGAACGACGTCGCTTGCACTAATAACTTGGCCGGCAAGCATCCTGACATCGTCGCCAGATTGTCCAAGATTGCGGAGGAAGCGCGCAAGGACCTTGGAGACAAGGGTCGTCGCGGCTCCGGTCAACGCAAGCGAGGTGAAATTGACCACGATCCTCAACCACTGCTATTGAAAACAGGAGAGTAATGAGCTCGGGAAGATGTGGGAAGCTTGGAGGGAAGACTACAAGAACAAGCCGAAGTGAGGCAAAGATCTTGCATTTAGTACGAATGCTCTGGAACCCCCTAAATCTGTTCGGTGCACTTGGTTTAGTCATATCTTTTCCTCTAAGTGCCTTAGGTCAATCCGCCTCTCAAATTGGATTGTTATATAGCATTCCGCATATGTAATACTAACGCCTGTTCAGGGAAAAACATGATGAAACTGCAGGATTTCCTTTGCTATGAAATCTCACTCATAATAAATTATTTGAGAGTAAAAGTTTAATTCATCAAGGAAGCGATGCAATGAATAGAACAACATCCCATGAGTCGTTGTCCCGTCGTTCCTTCCTGACGGCGGGAACGCTTGGCGTAGGCGGGTTAGCGCTCAGCGACTTTTTGCGGCTTCGCGCCGAGGCAGGGAAACCGAAAGTCGCGCCCGACACCTCGGTTATTTTCGTCTGGCTCGCAGGGGGGCCTCCCCACATGGAAACCTACGATATGAAGCCGGATGCCCCTTCGGATTATCGGGGCCTCTTCAGTCCCATTCGCACCAACGTACCCGGTATCGACGTTTGCGAACTGCTCCCAATGCACGCCAAGTGCACCGACAAGTACACCTTGATTCGCAGTATCGCCCACACCTTCAATGATCACGGTGGTGGATGGGATACCTATTGCCAGACCTGCAACGCCACCAGTCGCAGCGGTTCAACGGAAGCTTACGCCGGCAGCCAGACTGGTTATCGCCTGATCCGCGTACCTTAGGGTGTTTACTAACCGGATGTCGTTTCTTGTGATTCCTTATATAATTTGTAAAACACCAAACGGAAAAAAAACGCGGGATTTAACGTGGTTGGGCTAAAATATTAACAGTATGAAAAATGTAATGCACCATTCTCAAGGCCATGACACTCGGAGCGGGCGGACTGCTCTTCGCTCCGCTGCTGCAGAAGGTGGCTGCGACTGCGGATGGCAACGTCACGCTCAATGAGCCGAGCTCGCCAAGATGTGGGCAACTTGGAGACAGGACTACAAGAACAAGCCGAAGTGAATCCCTCGGCCCGATGATCTTTCCGCCTCTCTGCCAGATCGTCCTTCCCGGGCCTTTATTCCCTGTACAATGGACCGCCTTCTTGTTGTGATCAGAACATCATGAATTTGTCGGGTGGCATCACGAAAAGACGGACCTTTCTAAAGGGAGCGGGGGTTGCCTTGTTGTTGCCCCGAATGGAAAGCTTGGGCCAAGTGGACGACGTCGATTCCCCACGTCGCCTGCTCACCATCGTCAATCACCTGAGCTTTTATCAGCCCGAACTGATCCCGCAGACGGACGGCGCATTCGAAAACCCGCCTCCCCTGCTCGCCGAATTGTCCGATCACTTAAAGCAACTGAAGATTTTCAGCGGAATGGACAACCCGGCCGTGCAAAACGGATTCGGGCATACCCCCTGCGTGGGCATTCTCTCCGGTTACTTCAACAAACTGCACCGCAAGAACCGGCTGTCCGTCGACCAGGCGATAGCCGATCTGATCGGGGATGGCACGCGTTTCAAGTCACTGGTCTTTCAGGCCGGGGAAAACCTTAACTTTTCCCAGATCTCATGGGACAAGCACGGACTACCCGTGCATCAGATCGATTCACCCCGCAAGATTTTCAACCTGCTCTTCCAGGTGGACGAAAGCGAGAAGACCCAACGGCAGGTCCTCGCCGAGGACCGCAGCATTCTCGATGCGGTATCCTCCCAGGCGAAGTCCATGGAGAAACATCTCAATGCCACCGACCGGGCCAAAATGGATGAGTATCTTACCTCCGTCCGCGAAGTGGAGCAGACCGTGAAACGTCGCGCCTACTGGGCCGAGCGTTCCAAGCCGTCGGTGGATTACGAACTCGAGGACTTCGACCGCAAGTCGGTGGATGACTACGTGGGTACCCTGCTGGACTTGGCCGTGTTGGCCCTCCAAACTGATTCCACGCGCGCCGTCACTGTGCAGATTCCGTTCTGGGAAGGCTTCAAGGAAGCCAGCCTCAGCGGGAACTACCACGACCTTTCCCACCACGGTCAAAAGAAGGAGAAGATCGACAAGTTGCTCATGCTGGAGCACGCGATCCTCAAGCGCATCAACGCTTCCCTCAGTACAATGAAGGAACGCCAAGTCGGCAACAGTTCCCTGTTCGACCAGACGACCACGCTCCTGACCGCCTCCATGGGAAGCGCCAACTCTCACAATTTTGATGACCTGCCGGCTCTTGTATTTGACGGACGGATGAAGACCTCCGGCCATTGGCAAAAGAAGGACGTCCCAATGAGCAACCTATACCTCGGCTTGTTGCACCAATTTGGAGCCGAAGCCGACCATTTCGGGGAGAGTTCCGGCACCCTCGACCTGTTGACCTGATGGGGCAGCGTTGGACAGCCCTGCTGGTGGGCTTTCTCTTGCCGGGGATTCTTCAGGCGGACCCCAAGCTGGAAGAATTCTTCGCCCAAAACTGCGTGAAATGCCATGGCCCTGAAAAACAAAAGGGCAAGGTGCGGCTGGACAAGCCGGTCGGCGCACTGTTCGCCGAAGAGGAGTTGCTGGAGACCATCGCGACCGTGCTTGAAGCTGGCGAAATGCCTCCGGAAGAGGAGCCGCAACCCACTGCGGCAGCCCGTTCCGAGGCCTTGAAAATCCTTCAGGAACGCATCCTCGCACAACGTCCGGACAATCCCCTCAAGCGACTTACCCGGGCCGAATACACCCATACGCTGCATGACCTCTTCGGAGTGAATTTTGATTTCACTGGTTTGCTGCCACCCGATCACGTGGAGCACGGCTTCGACAAGTTCGGTGAGTCCCGCCTCATGTCACCGCACCAGGTGATGGCCTACCTCAAGACCGCACGCTTCGTAGCCGAGCGGTTGTTGCCCGATGCCAAGCCCAAGACGCGGCATTGGGATTTCAACGCCAGCCACTTCCACGGGAGCAAAAACTTTGCAACCGGCGGGGGTGGAGATTACCGCGATGGGGACGACTATGTTCTCACGGGCTTTCGCCCCTACCGCAGCAATCTCCATTTTTCCATCGATCCGGAGAGCCACGATCAATTTGTCATTCCCGCCTTCGGGGTGTACCGGCTCGAAGTGAAGGCGCATTCGGAGAAATCCGCCGAAGGCGAGATCATCGGGATCAATCTTGGAGACGGGCGTCATCCTACCAGCTTTCGGAATCTGCGTCGGATCCCTATGCCGCATGGCTCGAAAGGTTTTACGTCCGAACTCACTCTCAAGGCGGGTGACCGCTTGGCCTTCACCTTCGATAGCGCCCGCGTGCCGGGTAGAAGTCTTGAAAAGAGTAAACACAAGGGTCCTGCCATGCGGTTCTCTCATCTGAGGGTGACCGGCCCGTTAACGGAGAAATGGCCCACCTCCGCGATGCAAGCCATTCTTCCGAAACCGGACATGAAGCCCGGCGAGTTGATC